>ERZ1027096.29-NODE-29-length-69738-cov-10.014164_pt1 | contig 69738 bp, 79 predicted proteins | sample MGYA00519278_ERZ1027096 | MGnify/ENA primary metagenome ERZ1027096 (study PRJEB26926, sample SAMN06164649) | human gut metagenome | biome: ENVO:00009003; feature: ENVO:2100002; material: ENVO:00002003 | host: Homo sapiens | place: USA | collected 2012 ...
CCCTGGATCTGATTTCAGGCGTTGGGTGTGGATCACTATTGCACCGTTCGTGACAGCCGGACATGTGTCGCTTCGCAGGCCGTTGTATATGCCTGCAATGGTAGCCACCAGTAAGACTGAGTGGGGACGGGCGTTGGCAGCTAATGGCAAGAAAGGAAAGGTGATTCTCGGCTCGATAATGCGCAAGCTGGCACAGGTGGCGTATGGAGTGCTGAAGTCAGGCGTGCCGTTCGATGCGTCACGGCATAATCCGGTAGCTGCGTAAAAATCGCGGAAGGGATGAAACAACAGCGCCTGACGGCGCTGTGTCTGGCATGCCTGCAATCCGGGAGACTGGACCAGGAAAAAACTTGCTGGCCGTAACAGTATCTACGCTCCCACATAAGCCAGATTCAACAGCGAATACGTCTTCCCCAAATTGCCCACTTCCATACTTCCTCCTTACCAGAAATCTATCCTTAAGCTCCTTAATAACCATTTTCCTGCTAACTAAATTCATGGTTAAGGTTGCATAATGATATGCAACAAATGTATAACATTTTTCTTACCAAAAAATAAACAAAAGCGACCGACAAAAGCATCGGATTACGGCAGGAGACATAATGGCATGGCTGAAAGTACTGTAACGGCAGACAGCAAACTGACAAGTAGTGATACTCGTCGCCGTATTTGGGCAATTGTTGGGGCCTCTTCAGGTAATCTGATCGAGTGGTTCGATTTCTATGTCTACTCGTTCTGTTCACTCTACTTCGCCCACATCTTCTTCCCTTCCGGGAACACGACGACTCAACTACTGCAAACAGCAGGTGTTTTTGCTGCGGGATTTCTGATGCGCCCAATAGGCGGTTGGCTATTTGGCCGCATAGCCGATAAACATGGTCGCAAAAAATCGATGCTATTATCGGTGTGTATGATGTGTTTCGGCTCACTGGTTATCGCCTGTTTGCCAGGCTACGAAACAATCGGTACCTGGGCTCCGGCATTATTGCTTCTTGCTCGTTTATTCCAGGGATTATCCGTTGGCGGAGAATATGGCACCAGCGCCACCTATATGAGTGAAGTTGCCGTTGAAGGGCGCAAAGGTTTTTACGCATCATTTCAGTATGTGACGTTGATCGGCGGGCAACTGCTAGCTCTACTGGTTGTCGTGGTTTTACAACACACCATGGAAGACGCTGTACTCAGAGAGTGGGGATGGCGTATTCCTTTCGCGTTAGGGGCTGTGTTAGCTGTTGTGGCGTTGTGGTTACGTCGTCAGTTAGATGAAACTTCACAACAAGAAACACGCGCTTTAAAAGAAGCTGGATCTCTGAAAGGATTATGGCGCAATCGCCGTGCATTCATCATGGTTCTCGGTTTTACCGCTGCGGCCTCCCTTTGTTTCTATACCTTCACCACTTATATGCAGAAGTATCTGGTAAATACTGCGGGAATGCATGCCAACGTGGCGAGTGGCATTATGACTGCCGCATTGTTTGTATTCATGCTTATTCAACCACTTATTGGCGCGCTGTCGGATAAGATTGGTCGCCGTACCTCAATGTTATGTTTCGGTTCTCTGGCAACCATTTTTACCGTTCCTATTCTCTCAGCATTGCAGAACGTTTCCTCGCCTTATGCCGCTTTTGGTCTGGTGATGTGCGCCCTGCTGATAGTGAGTTTTTATACTTCAATCAGTGGAATACTGAAGGCTGAGATGTTCCCGGCACAGGTTCGCGCATTAGGCGTTGGTCTGTCATATGCGGTCGCCAATGCTATATTTGGTGGTTCGGCGGAGTACGTAGCGTTGTCGCTGAAATCAATAGGAATGGAAACAGCCTTCTTCTGGTATGTGACCTTGATGGCCGTGGTGGCGTTTCTGGTTTCACTAACATTGCACCGTAAAGGAAAAGGGATGCGGCTTTAGTGACGGGTCAGTTGCCAGACGGTATAGCCGGTGCTTGCACCGGCGATATCCCAGGCAAAATCCTTCCAGCTCCAGCCGCTCCCCTCAGGGCGGCTATCCCAAAGCTCTTTTGACGCCCCCAGACTGACAGAGAACATCAATCCAAACATGGCACTGCGATCCCGGCTCATCCCCTGATGCTGTGAATATTCATTTCCGGCGGCGGAAAGCATCGCCGAGGCGATAAAGTGTTGAGCTTTATCCTGCCCGCTCCAGCTATCGTTAGCCATATGGCTGCATCCAGAAAGTAACAATAGCGAACAGACAAAAAGAATACGCAAAACGTGGCCTCCAAAAAACAAACCCCGTACAGGACGGGGTTGTGATTACAGGATGCGGCTAATTAATCGGTCGATGCGGATACGGCGCAAACGGCGGATGAGTTTACGAACCTTCACCGGATAATCGGCAATACTTTGCAGATCGCGATAGTGCTTAACGATGGTGGTATGCTCGCGGATCAGCTCCAGTTCTTTCTCTCGCTGCGGCGCAAGCTCCAGTTGTGGATCGTGGATCAAAATGGCGTTTTCCAGATCCAGACGCCAGGCGCGCGGGTTCAGGTTATTACCGGTGATCAACATCCACTTATCATCAACCCACATCCCTTTCAGGTGATAGGTGTTGTCGTCATCTTTCCATAACCGAACCACTAGCTGGTCAGTATTGACGTAATACTGCAAACGGCTCAGGAAACGACGCAGATTGATCTCATAGAGATAAGGCAATGCGCCAATTATCTTGAAAGGTTCATCTTCCGGAATGTAGAAGTCATTCGCGGTTTTATCACCAACAATAATTTCGACCTTTTTCCCTTCGCGCAGCAACTGGATAATATTGCGCACAAGGATTGCTGGCAGGTTGAAGTATGGCGTACAGATGGTTAGTTTCTGCTCGGCACAAGGCATAAGATGGAAAATGGTCTTGTTCAACAGACTCGATTTCCCCAGCCCCACTAGCGGCGTTACGGAAAGCTGATCGTTGTCGGCATCGCCCTGGAAATGATAAGCGGCATCACGCAGCTCCTGGCGGAACAGACGAATATCGTTCTTGATTTCCGGGCTTTTTGGCCGATTAACATCATCCAGACGATTAACGCCGCGGCCATTCATAATATTCTGTGTAACCCATTCAAACATAATGTCTGACATCTTACGGTTACGGATCAGATGATAACGGTCGTAGCGATATTTATCGTGCTGATGCAGGTAAACATCGTTCAGGCTGGCACCGCTATAAAGTACGCTATCGTCGATGATAAAGCCTTTAAAGTGCAGAACACCAAGGGCTTCACGGGTATTGATTGGAACGCCATAAACCGGAACATCTACGCCCGGATTTTCCTGCGCCATGCGGCAGTACCAGTCAGCGTTAGTGTTAGATGCCGCAGCGCCAATGCGTCCACGTTGTGCACGATGCCAGTCGACCAGCACCCGCACATCCAGTTCCGGACGCTGCCTTTTAGCCTCATACAACGCGTTCAGAATGCCTTTGCCACCGTCATCCTGTTCGAGATACAGGGCGACAATGCAAATGCGCTGCTTCGCGCTGGCTATTTTTTCCAGCAGCGTCTCCCGGAAGTCGGCGGGAGCGTAAAAGAAATCGACATCATCAACTGATTGAGAAATCTTGGGTAGTTGGGCAAGGTGTTGTTGATGTTTATTACGCTTAAATTTTGACAACATCACAGTGCATTTCTTCTCTGTTCATTGAAGGGTCCTCTGTGCAATGCAGACGACATAAGCGGGCAATAATAACACCAGTCCCGATTAAGTGGTCAACATTTCCAGTACCTTACTCATGATTCCTCGCGCTGGGCAAGATTTAGCGTAAGCCCAACGATCCCCTCTTCGAGCTGGATATCAACGTTAAACCCGAGCTTGCGGGCCAGCGCCACCATGCCACGATTGTTTGGCATCGTAATACCATTCAGACGTTGTAGTCCGTGATCTCGCGTATAGGTAATCAACTTTTCCATTAAGCGTCGACCTAAGCCTAACCCTTTGAGATCCGAGCGAACCAGCACGGCAAATTCGGCATCGATGTTATCAGGGTCGGAGATCGCACGTGTGACGCCGAGGATCTCTTCCGTTTGATCAATTCGTCGTACCGCTACAAATGCCATTTCCCGATCGTAGTCGATCTGCGTCATGTTGGCTAAATCTTCATGGGTAAATTCGTTGATCTCGCTAAAGTAGCGGTAATAAAGATCTTCTTTGGTGACTCGCGAAATGAATTGCTGAAGCTGTGGCTCATCTTCTGGCAAAATCGGGCGGAACAAGCAGCGTTCACCGTTTTTCAATTCTACCCATTCTTCCAGCTGATGCGGATAAGGGCGCACAGCCAGCCGGCTCTCGTTATCACCTTCAAACGGCGCGATATCCAGCGTGACATCCAGCGCGGTAAATTCACTGCCAGAAGCCAGCAAAGGATGAATATCCAGACGCTGAATTTCCGGGCAATCGACAATCAAGTTGGAAACCTGCACCAGAAGCTGGCTCAAGCCTGCAACATCCAATGGGCGTAGCGCACTGCGTGCACGAATCTTTTTACTTTTGATCCCCTGAATAACCAGATAGCGGGCCAGGTTCATGTTCAGCGGCGGCAGTGCGACGACGGCTTGATCTTCAGGACGCCACTCCACACCGCCTTCACCCAGCATGATTAACGGCCCGAAAACCGGATCGTGCTCAACCACAACCCGCAACTCCTGAGCGCCAGCACGGTTAGCCATACTTTGCACCAACAGGCCGTGGACCCGCGCCTGCGGCCAGGCCATTTTTACGCGATCGAAAATAGCGTTTGCCGCTTGCTGGACTTCATTGGCTGTACGTAGGTAGAGCATGACGCCCTGAACTTCCGATTTATGTGGAATATCCGGCGAGCGCAATTTCAGTGCCACCGGATAGCCAATCTGTTTGGCAATATGTACCGCTTCGGTGCTATCACTGGCAATCCAGGTAGGGAGAGTATTCATACCATACGCTTGCAGGATGGGCTGAACTTCATGGGTATCGAGCGACGTAGCCCCTTCGGCAATCGCCTGTTGCAACAGAAGATGCGCTTCTGCGGTATTGGAAGTCAGATTGCTGGGCAACGCCGGCGTTTCGCGTAGTTGCTTCTGATTACGTCGGTACTCGACCATATGCATAAAAGCAGTGATGGTTCCTTCCGGAGTACGGTAGGTCGGCAGCCCGGCTTCGCTGAATAAACGTCGTGCCTCTTGCGAGGAGTGCTCGCCGCACCAGTTCGTCAGCAAAGAGACATATTTGCTGCGGGGATGATGCTTTACCGCTTCAATTAATACTTGTGCGCTTTCTGTTGCGGGAGCAGCGGCGCTGGGCGAATGAATAACCATCAGCGCATCAAAATCTTGGCTGTGGAGCAGAATGTCCAGCGTTTTGACATAATGCTCGCTGCTGGCGTCATCGCGCAGATCGAGCGGGTTAGAGATTGCCACATGCCCTGGCAGTGCATCGCTCAGTTTCTGGCAGGTTTCTTCGCTTAGCGTTGCCAGCTTGCCATTGCGTGACCATAAGGCATCCAGCGCCAGCGCGGCAGGCGCAGCACCGTTGCTGATAATCATCAACCGGTCGCCACGCAGCGGGCGCATATGGCTAAGGGTTTCCACCGCCGAAAACAGTTCGTGGGTGTCCTGTACCCGCAACAAACCGGCACGCTGAATAGCTGCATCCCACGCCGGATCCATTCCTGCCGTGGTGTTCAACAGACGTTGAGCCGCCGGGCTACGTCCGCTTTTAATCACCAAAATCGGTTTATTGCGCGAGGCACTACGGGCTGCCGAAACAAAGCGTCGCGCGTCGCTTAACTGTTCGAGATAGAGCAGGATGGCGCTGGTTTTACTGTCGCGCGCCAAATAGTCGAGCAATTCATCAACGTCGATATCCAGGCTGTCGCCGAGCGCAATAAAGTAGGAAAAGCCCATCTCACGCTGTTGCGCCCAGTCGAGGATGGTGTTGGAGACAGCAGCCGATTGCGAAATAAACGCCAGCTTGCCGCGTTTAATCGGCACAGGTGAAAAGCTGGCATTCAGACCTTGCCAGGGAGCCAGTAAGCCCAGACTGTTTGGTCCTAGCAGGCGCATGTTATGGCGCAGGGCGCAGGCGCGGAGATCTTCGTGTTGCGATGCCGGGGCGGAAAGAATAATGCAGGTTTTACAGCCTTTCTCGCCGAGCTCTTCCAGAAGAGCAAGATTACGGCTGGCATTGGTACATAAAACCGCAAGGTCGGGTGTAAAGGGCAAGCGGGCAATATCCGGCCAGGCCAACACACCCAACACCGCTTTCCAGGCTGGCGTCACCGGGAGTACCGGTCCGTTAAAGCCTCCCGCCAGCAGGTTACGCATCATCAGGTAACCTGCGCGATTGGGTTTCATCGATGCGCCAATTACCGCAATCGATTTTGGTCGCAGTAGTGCTTCCAGTCCTCGCTGACTCATATCGGTCTCCCGCAGAAGTGACCGAATGATTTTAAACGCTTTCTAACTGTTCTGCTGTGATGCTTCCCGGATGTTGCGTTTTTCCTGCCAGATAGCGTGTTTTAAAGCGGGTAAAATGCTCGCCTAACCCTGTCGCCGCCCTGGTATCGCCGGCCATATCTAACAGTGCGATGGCTACCTCGGCAGTACAATATTGGCCTTCAGCCTGGGCTTCACGCAGGCGATAGGCAGAAAGCCGAGAAAGATCGACGGAAATGACGGGAAGATTATCCAGATACGGACTTTTACGAAACATCTTGCGAGCTTCTGGCCAGGTACCATCGAGCATGATAAATAGCGGAGGCTTACCGGCAGGTGGTGTGAAGATCACTTCCCGTTGCTCATCAGCATACGAAGCGGGAAAGACCACCATTGGCTGATAGTCCGGGTTTTGCACCAGATCCAGCAAATCTTGCGAGGGTTCGGTACGCGACCATTGAAACGCAACGGTATCAGGCAAAATATCAGCAATCAGACGCCCGGTATTACTGGGCTTCATTGGCTCGGTGTCGAACATCAGCAAACAGAAGCGACTTTTTGCTTGTGCTGGGGTAATTGTCGAACAGAGACATAATTTCTCTGGCAAAAGACAGCGTTGGCAGCGACGAACGCGATTACCGCGGGCAAGAAAAGGACGTGTTGCACGCGCAATACGCTCGGCGCGTAACTGGAGAACAGCGTTTTCGGTCATAAGAGAGCGTCGAAAAAACGCCATTGTCGCAGAGGAGAAAACGGGGCACAAGATGCGCCCCGGTAAGATTAAAGAGATTCGTTCAGCCAGCTGTCGAACGGCGCTTTCGGTACTGCGCCATTAAGCATGTCGACAACCTGACCATTTTTGAAAATCATGATCGTCGGTATACTACGAATTCCAAAGCGGCTGCTCAATTCACGTTCAGCTTCGGTATTCACTTTCACAAAGCGCACTTTACCGCTACGCTCTTGCGCAACATCTTCAAAAATTGGCGCGAAGTTACGGCAGGGGCCGCACCACGGCGCCCAGAAGTCGATCACCACAGGTAGATCATCTTTCAGCAATTTGTCGAGCGTTTCACCGGTCGCATTAATCACCTCTCCGTCAAACAAGTCGTGACCGCAGCGTCCGCATTTTGCCGCATCTTCGATCCGATCGTCGGGAATGCGATTGATGGCCTGACAATGGGTACAAACGGTATTCATAACTAACCTCGGGATGAGTAAGGAGACTTATCGGCAACGACGCCGGTATGTTTCTAATATGTTACATATTATCGGGGACATTGTTCCAGACAACAATCTGTTTTATTCAATGGGTATGATAGACACAGGCTTTGGAACGAAATCATGGCGAACCGCGCGCACTTCGGGTAATCTGCGCGCTTCGCGCAGCGCTGGTGGAGAAAAGCATGAACGATGAAATGAAAGGTAAAAGCGGCAAGGTCAAAGTGATGTATGTCCGCAGTGATGATGATTCTGATAAACGTACCCACAACCCGCGTACCGGGAAAGGGGGCGGGCGTCCAGGAAAATCTCGTGCTGACGGTGGCCGTCGCCCCGCCCGCGATGACAAACAGAGTCAGCACCGTGACCGCAAGTGGGAAGATTCGCCGTGGCGCACGGTTTCCCGCGCGCCGGGTGATGAGACGCCGGAAAAGGCCGATCACGGTGGCATCAGTGGTAAAAGTTTTATTGATCCGGAAGTTTTGCGTCGTCAGCGTGCGGAAGAAACCCGCGTCTACGGCGAAAACGCCTGTCAGGCACTGTTCCAGAGCCGTCCGGAAGCGATTGTTCGCGCCTGGTTTATCCAGAGCGTAACGCCACGTTTTAAAGAAGCCTTGCGCTGGATGGCGGCAAACCGCAAAGCGTACCATGTGGTGGATGAAGCGGAACTGACAAAAGCGTCAGGCACGGAACATCACGGCGGCGTTTGCTTCCTGATCAAAAAGCGTAACGGTACAACCGTGCAGCAGTGGGTAAGCCAGGCAGGCGCGCAGGATTGTGTACTGGCCCTGGAAAACGAATCTAACCCGCATAACCTGGGCGGCATGATGCGTAGCTGTGCGCACTTCGGCGTGAAAGGTGTTGTGGTGCAGGATGCAGCACTGCTGGAGTCTGGGGCGGCTATCCGTACCGCAGAAGGCGGCGCAGAGCACGTTCAGCCGATTACTGGCGACAACATTGTTAACGTGCTGGATGATTTCCGTCAGGCGGGTTACACCGTAGTGACAACTTCCAGCGAGCAGGGTAAACCGCTGTTCAAAACCAGTCTGCCAGCGAAAATGGTACTGGTGCTGGGTCAGGAATATGAAGGGTTACCGGATGCCGCACGCGATCCGAACGATCTGCGCGTGAAGATTGATGGTACTGGCAACGTTGCCGGGCTGAATATCTCTGTCGCAACCGGCGTTCTTCTTGGCGAATGGTGGCGTCAGAATAAAGCCTGATAAATCAGCCGGGTGGCAACTCTGCCATCCGGCATTTTCCCGCAAATTTACTCACTCTCTGCCGGTAATACTGGCATCCAGTCAATCGGCGTCTCGCCACGTTGTTCCAGCCACTGATTTGCCAGCACAAAATGGTTGCAGCCAAAGAATCCACGATGCGCCGAAAGCGGCGACGGATGCGGTGCTTTCAGTACATGATGGCGTTGCTTATCTATAATCGCCCCTTTCTTTTGCGCATGCGATCCCCACAACAAAAACACCACGCCTTTGCGATGCTGGTTAATCAGGCTGATCACTTTATCGGTGAAGGTTTCCCAGCCGAGGCTGGCGTGGGAATGCGCCTGACCTGCGCGTACCGTCAACACAGTATTGAGTAGCAGAACGCCCTGACGCGCCCAGCTTTCAAGATAACCATGATTAGGGCGGGTGAAACCGGGAATAGTATTTTCCAGCTCTTTATACATATTCAGCAGTGACGGCGGTGTCGCAATGCCGGGGCGAACGGAAAATGCCAGACCATGCGCCTGTCCCGGTCCGTGATAAGGATCCTGGCCGAGAATCACCACTTTAACGTCACCCAACTCTGTAAAGCGGAACGCGTTAAAGACATCTTTTTGTGGCGGATAGATAGTGACGCCGGACTGCCGCTCGCTGGCGACGGTCTGTAGGGTATTAAGAAAATAGGGTTGCTGCTTCTCTTCAGCCAGCACATCATGCCAGGTTAATTCGTTAGCCATCTCGCTCTCCTGCGAATCTTCAATCCGCCTAGCTTAACTGCTTCTTTCTACAGAACAAAATCATGCTCATTTTATAGACAAAAAGACATGCAAAAAAATGTAAATTGGTAAAATTTCACACCTGCATAAGTTGATGTAAAACAATAAAATCCATTTGTGACCACATTCGATATGTGGTTTTTATTGATTTAAATCAAAGAATCAAGGGTGTTTGAGGAGTATATATACACTCAAGCAACAATGGTTTTACCAATTGGCCGCGACAGGCTGAACAAATCAAATAATTTTGCCGGGGAGGCATCACATGATTACAGGTATCCAGATTACTAAAGCCGCTAATGACGATCTGCTGAACTCTTTCTGGCTGCTGGACAGCGAAAAAGGCGAAGCGCGTTGCATCGTTGCGAAAGCAGGTTTTGCAGAAGACGAAGTGGTTGCAGTAAGCAAACTGGGTGACATTGAGTACCGTGAAGTTCCAGTAGAAGTGAAACCAGAAGTTCGCGTTGAAGGTGGTCAACACCTGAACGTAAACGTTCTGCGTCGTGAAACTCTGGAAGATGCAGTTAAGCATCCGGAAAAATATCCGCAGCTGACCATCCGTGTATCCGGTTATGCAGTTCGCTTTAACTCTCTGACTCCGGAACAGCAGCGCGACGTTATCGCTCGTACCTTTACTGAAAGCCTGTAAGGCTTAAGTAGCAAGTTACTAAGCGGAAGAGGGCGACCTCTTCCGCTTTTTTTCGTTAATAGAAAATGCGTACCGCGCAATAGACCAGCAACAGGGCAAGCACGATATTTAACTGGCGACCATACTGGCGAAACAATCGCTGAAACAGATGCCCCGCCAGCGCCCAGCACACATTGCCAAACGTCCCAATCATCGCCAGCAAAACGCTGACGCCAACTACCCAGCTTAGCGCCTGTGTTTGCGGCAGAACAAACGTCGACAGTGCCGTAACACCGTACAAAATGATTTTGACGTTCACAAACTGCAAAGCAAAGCTGGCCCAAAAACTGATTGGTTTTGTCTGAAGTCCGTCTTCCTTTGTTGGGCTGGTGGCGATTTTCCACGCCAGCCAGACAATATATGCCGCCCCCGCCCAACTCAAAAGGTGTACCGCTGCCGGGTCAATCACTGCCAGTGAAAATGAAATGCCCGCACACAGTAACATCACAATCAAAAATCCCAGACTCATCCCTGCCAGCACACGGGTACTTTGACGAAATCCATGCGACGTAGCAGAGCTAAGGGCGAGAATATTGTTCGGTCCTGGCGTCATGGCGGTAATCAGGGTGTAAGTCCAAAAAGCACTTAAAAGGGTCGGTGTCACTTGTTATCTCCTCTGTTTTGGTAGACAGTACCCGACACGGAACATTTAAAAAAATGAATGTTTTTACATTCTAAATTCGATATTTTCGATAGGTTTGGGGTTATGGATCTGCGCCGTTTTATTACACTTAAAACCGTGGTGGAAGAGGGTTCCTTTTTGCGAGCTTCGCAAAAATTGTGCTGCACACAATCGACGGTGACTTTTCATATTCAGCAGCTTGAGCAGGAGTTCTCGGTACAATTGTTTGAGAAAATTGGTCGACGAATGTGCCTTACCCGCGAAGGAAAAAAGCTGCTGCCGCACATCTATGAACTTACCCGAGTGATGGATACGCTTCGTGAGGCTGCTAAAAAAGAGTCGGATCCGGACGGGGAACTACGCGTTATTTCAGGCGAAACGTTGCTCTCTTATCGAATGCCGCAGGTGTTGCAGCGTTTTCGGCAACGCGCTCCAAAAGTGCGTTTATCGTTGCAGTCGCTGAACTGTTACGTGATCCGTGATGCGCTACTGAATGATGAGGCCGATGTCGGGGTTTTTTATCGCGTAGGGAATGATGATGCTCTGAACCGACGAGAGTTGGGTGAACAACCGCTGGCGCTGGTGGCTTCACCGCAAATTGCAGATGTCGATTTTACTGAGCCGGGAAGACATAACGCCTGTAGCTTTATTATCAACGAACCACAATGTGTCTTCCGGCAGATATTTGAGAGCACGCTGCGCCAGCGGCGGATCACGGTGGAAAACACCATTGAGCTTATAAGTATCGAAAGCATCAAGCGTTGTGTCGCGGCAAATATCGGAGTCAGTTACCTGCCGCGTTTTGCGGTGGTAAAAGAGTTGGAGTGCGGAGAATTAATTGAATTGCCTTTTGGCGAACAGTCGCAGACCATTACGGCAATGTGCGCTCACCATGCCGGAAAAGCGGTTAGCCCGGCGATGCACACTTTTATTCAGTGTGTTGAAGAGTGTTTTTTGCCGGGATAAAAACAATGCCGGGCTTAAACCCGGCATTGAGATTACTCTTCTGTCGTTTGCGGTGGCACGCCCGTTCCGCTTGGTTTACGGCGCTTACCAATATTTTTAGTGTCGCGATGGCGTTTTTTCACCCGCGGCTTCTCTTTCTCTTTAGCTTTTTTCTTCTCGGCACGTTTAGCCAACACTTTCTTCGATGGCTTGCCGGTCTGCTTCTCGCTTGGCGCACGCGTTTTCGGGCGTAACTCGTCAATTACGCGAGCTTTAATTGGCTCTTCAATATAGCGACCAACTTTGCCCAGCAGCAGATGGTCATGGGCTTCCACCAGCGAAATCGCGGTGCCTTTACGACCGGCGCGCGCGGTACGTCCGATACGGTGCAAATAAGTATCGCCACTGCGCGGCATATCGAAGTTAAAGACGTGGCTGACGTCAGGAATGTCGATACCGCGCGCGGCAACATCGGTAGCAACCAGTACGTTTACGCGGCCTTCGGTCAAGCGTTTAATCGCTTCGTTACGCTTGCCTTGTACCATCTCACCTTCGAGATAGCAGTTGTTGATGCCTGCTTCGCGCAGCCAGTTTGCCAGCTCATGCACACGCTCACGCTTACGCACAAACACAATTGAGCGGGTCGCTTCCGGCTGTTTTAACAGATGCACCAGCAACGCGGTTTTATGCTCAAGATCATCGGCGCGGTAATACCACTGATGAATTTTTTTGCGCTCACGGGTGGACGGATTCGCAGAAACTTCCACCGGATCTTCCAGCAGACGCTCGGCAAAATCCTGAATCGCATCGCCTTCCAGCGTTGCCGAAAAGAGCAGGGTCTGTTTACGCCAGCGCGTTTCGCCAGCAATATGTTCGATATCCTGGGCGAAGCCCATATCCAGCATACGGTCTGCTTCGTCGAGGATCAGCGTTTCAACCGCGCGGCAATCGAAGTTCTCTTCTTTTATGTATTGCAGCAGACGTCCGGTCGTGGCGACCACAATGTCCTGGTTTTCGCTGAACACTTCTGCGTGGTTCATATAGGCCACGCCGCCGGTGATGGTGGCAATATCCAGATGCGTATGTTTCGCCAGTTCGCGGGCATGATCGGCCACCTGCATCGCCAGTTCGCGAGTCGGGGTAAGGATCAAAATACGCGGCGGACCGGATTTCTTACGTGGGAAATCGAGCAGGTGCTGCAACGCTGGCAGCAGATACGCCGCCGTTTTACCGGTGCCTGTCGGCGCAGAACCGAGTACATCACGGCCATCGAGCGCAGGCGGAATGGCGGCAGCCTGAATGGCGGTCGGGCGAGTGAAACCTTTATCCTGGAGGGCTTCCAGCAGGCTTTCGTCGAGTTCAAGTTCGGAAAAAGTCGTTACAGTCATGTTCTACCTCTGTGTGGGGCGCTGATTATAGACGTTACGGCTGCAATCTTCATCTGTTTGTATGGATATCGCTTCTCGGGTATTGTTCTCACCCGGTGCTATCGCCGTTTTTCCTGCAAGGTTTTATTTTCATGTCACAGTCTACATCCGTGTTTCGTCGTAATGGATTTACTTTTAAACAGTTTTTTGTTGCTCACGATCGCTGTGCGATGAAAGTGGGAACGGATGGCATTTTGCTGGGCGCATGGGCACCTGTGGCTGGGGTAAAACGTTGCCTTGATATCGGCGCGGGTAGCGGGTTGTTGGCATTAATGCTGGCGCAGCGAACAGATGACAGCGTGATGATTGATGCAGTTGAACTGGAAAGTGAAGCTGCCGCGCAAGCGCAGGAAAATATCAACCAGTCCCCGTGGGCAGAGCGGATTAACGTCCATACGGCGGATATTCTGCAGTGGATCACACAGCAGACAGTACGCTTCGATTTAATCATCAGCAACCCACCTTACTATCAGCAGGGAGTAGAGTGCGCGACACCTCAACGGGAACAGGCTCGCTATACCACTACGCTTGATCACCCATCGTTGCTGACTTGTGCGGCGGAGTGCATTACCGAAGAGGGATTTTTCTGCGTGGTGCTGCCAGAGCAGATTGGTAATGGTTTTACTGAACTGGCATTAAGTATGGGCTGGCATTTACGTTTGCGGACGGATGTGGCGGAAAACGAAGCGCGACTGCCGCATCGGGTGCTGCTGGCATTCTCCCCGCAGGCGGGAGAATGCTTTAGCGATCGCTTAGTCATTCGTGGGCCAGACCAGAACTATTCCGAAGCGTATACGGCGCTGACCCAGGCTTTTTATCTGTTTATGTAATGATTGCCGGCAGAAAGGATCGATGGACCGGAATGCGTGAGCAGTTCCGGATAATCCAGCGTGAAATGCAGGCCACGGCTCTCCTTGCGCATCATCGCACAGCGAACAATCAACTCGGCAACCTGTACCAGATTACGCAGCTCCAGCAAATTATTTGAGACGCGGAAATGGGCGTAATATTCGTCTATTTCTTGTTGGAGCATGGTTATCCGCCGCAGGGCGCGTTCCAGGCGCTTCGTTGTGCGCACAATGCCAACGTAATCCCACATAAACAGACGTAGCTCGTGCCAGTTATGCTGAATTACTACCCGTTCGTCAGGGTTCTCAACGCGGCTTTCATCCCACGGCGGTAACGTACTGACGCCGTGGGCATAAGGTATACGTCTGCTGATATCTTCTGCCGCCGACCAGCCATAGACCAGACACTCCAGCAATGAATTCGAGGCCATGCGGTTAGCGCCGTGTAAGCCGGTATAACTCACTTCGCCAATGGCATACAAACCCTCGACGTCCGTACGCCCATGATCATCAACCATTACACCACCGCAGGTATAATGTGCAGCAGGCACAATCGGCACGGGTTCTTTCGTGAGATCTATCCCCAGCCCGAGCAATTTTTCATAAATCATCGGGAAATGCTGGCGAATAAAATCGGCGGGCTTATGGCTGATGTCGAGGAACATACAATCCGCGCCGAGGCGTTTCATCTCATGGTCAATGGCGCGGGCGACAATATCGCGCGGAGCCAGTTCGCCACGCTCATCAAAATCGGGCATAAAACGCGTGCCATCCGGGCGCTTGAGATAAGCGCCTTCGCCGCGCAGTGCTTCCGTTAACAGGAAATTGCGTGCCTGTGGGTGATACAGCGCGGTAGGGTGGAACTGATTAAATTCGAGATTGGCAATCCGGCAGCCTGCGCGCCACGCCATAGCAATGCCATCGCCAGAAGAAATATCCGGATTGGTGGTGTACTGATAAACTTTTGAAGCACCGCCGGTTGCCAGTACCACTGCTTTTGCGTGGCAGGTTTCAACCGTTTCTTTATTTCGGTTCCATACCCACGCGCCAACAACCCGTCGCGTGCCCGGCAGGCCAATTTTGTCAGAAACAATCAGATCAACCGCGTTGCTGCGCTCCAGCACGCGAATATTCGGATGGTTCTGCGCCTTGCCCACCAGCGTGGTTTCTACTTCTCTACCGGTGGCGTCGGCGGCATGAAGAATACGACGGTGACTATGTCCACCTTCACGAGTCAGATGGTAGCTTTCTTCGCCATTCGGCTGAATGTGGGTATCAAACAACACCCCCTGGTCGATTAGCCATTGCACACAGGATCGTGCATTACTGGCGACAAATTCAACTGCATGGCGATCGCAAATACCAGCACCGGCAATCAATGTGTCTTCCACATGCGAGTCAATGTTGTCAGTTTCATCAAACACGGCGGCAATACCGCCCTGGGCATAAAATGTTGAACCTTCCGTTACCGGGCCTTTACTTAGAACGATGACCTGATGCTGGTCAGCCAGGCGCAGCGCCAGTGAAAGTCCGGCTGCGCCGCTACCGATAATCAACACGTCACATGAATGTTCAGGGAGAGTATTCATTTTCTTTGTTTAATTTACTAAACACGGTTTGGTCAGCATAACATCATGTTGTGCGAATAAACACCTGCTATTTTAATATTTGTTACAGTGACTAAACACGCTGCCTCAGGGCGGCGAGAAAACGAGAAGTTACTGGCTGGTGGAGGATTAGGTGGTGAAATAAAAAGGCCGTTGGGTTACTCTTCAGGCAGTTAAATGGGCATTTCTACACAGATAATGCGATGTTCAGATTCTGTAGACTTATAATGATAGATAATGATCCGTCTACAGCATGACAAACAAAAACAGATGCGTTACGGAACTTTACAAAAACGAGACACTCTAACCCTTTGCTTGCTCAAATTGCAGCTAATGGAGTGGCGTTTCGATAGCGCGTGGAAATTTGGTTTGGGGAGACTTTACCTCGGATGAGCGAGCAGTTAACGGACCAGGTCCTGGTTGAACGGGTCCAGAAGGGAGATCAGAAAGCCTTTAACTTACTGGTAGTGCGCTATCAGCATAAAGTGGCGAGTCTGGTTTCCCGCTATGTGCCGTCGGGTGATGTTCCCGATGTGGTACAAGAAGCTTTTATTAAAGCCTATCGTGCGCTGGATTCGTTCCGGGGAGATAGCGCTTTTTATACATGGCTGTATCGGATTGCTGTAAATACAGCGAAAAATTACCTGGTTGCTCAGGGGCGTCGTCCACCTTCCAGTGATGTGGATGCCATTGAAGCTGAAAACTTCGAAAGTGGCGGCGCGTTGAAAGAAATTTCGAACCCTGAGAACTTAATGTTGTCAGAAGAACTGAGACAGATAGTTTTCCGAACTATTGAGTCCCTCCCGGAAGATTTACGCATGGCAATAACCTTGCGGGAGCTGGATGGCCTGAGCTATGAAGAGATAGCCGCTATCATGGATTGTCCGGTAGGTACGGTGCGTTCACGTATCTTCCGAGCGAGGGAAGCTATTGATAACAAAGTTCAACCGCTTATCAGGCGTTGACGATAGCGGGATACTGGATAAGGGTATTAGGCATGCAGAAAGAACAACTTTCCGCTTTAATGGATGGCGAAACGCTGGATAGTGAGCTGCTTAACGAACTGGCTCATAACCCAGAAATGCAGAAAACCTGGGAAAGCTATCACTTGATCCGTGACTCAATGCGGGGTGATACTCCCGAGGTGCTCCATTTCGATATCTCTTCACGTGTGATGGCCGCCATTGAAGAAGAGCCAGTACGTCAACCGGCGACATTGATCCCGGAAGCCCAGCCTGCGCCGCATCAATGGCAGAAAATGCCATTCTGGCAGAAAGTACGTCCGTGGGCGGCACAGCTTACCCAAATGGGCGTAGCAGCATGCGTATCGCTTGCAGTTATCGTTGGCGTCCAGCACTATAATGGGCAATCTGAAACGTCCCAGCAGCCCGAAACGCCAGTATTTAATACACTGCCGATGATGGGTAAAGCCAGCCCGGTTAGTCTGGGAGTACCTTCTGAAGCGACCGCAAATAATGGTCAACAGCAGCAGGTACAGGAGCAGCGTCGTCGCATTAATGCAATGTTGCAGGATTACGAACTGCAACGCCGACTCCACTCTGAACAGCTTCAGTTTGAGCAGGCACAAACTCAGCAAGCCGCTGTACAGGTGCCAGGAATTCAAACTTTAGGAACGCAATCGCAGTAATGAAGCAACTTTGGTTTGCCATGTCATTAGTGACAGGTAGCCTGTTATTCTCTGCTAACGCCTCGGCCACTCCCGCGTCCGGGGCGTTATTACAGCAGATGAACCTGGCCAGTCAGTCACTGAATTACGAGCTGTCATTCATCAGCATCAATAAACAGGGTGTTGAGTCTCTGCGTTATCGACATGCACGCCTCGATAACCGTCCGCTTGCACAGCTGTTGCAAATGGATGGCCCGCGCCGGGAAGTGGTACAGCGCGGCAATGAAATCAGCTACTTTGAGCCGGGCCTTGAACCGTTCACGCTTAATGGCGATTACATTGTTGATTCTCTGCCATCGCTCATTTATACCGATTTCAAACGCCTTTCTCCTTACTACGACTTTATCTCCGTGGGACGCACGCGTATTGCTGATCGTCTTTGCGAAGTCATTCGCGTAGTCGCCCGTGATGGCACACGCTACAGCTACATTGTGTGGATGGACACCGAATCGAAATTACCGATGCGGGTTGATCTCCTTGATCGCGATGGTGAAACGCTGGAACAATTTCGCGTGATTGCTTTTAACGTCAATCAGGATATCAGCAGCAGTATGCAGACGCTGGCGAAGGCAAATTTGCCGCCGTTGCTTTCTGTTCCTGTAGGTGAAAAAGCTAAATTCAGCTGGACGCCAACCTGGTTGCCACAGGGTTTTAGCGAAGTTTCCAGTAGTCGACGTCCGCTACCGACGATGGACAACATGCCTATCGAATCACGTCTCTATTCCGACGGATTATTCAGCTTCTCGGTAAACGTTAACCGCGCTACGCCATCGAGCAGCGATCAGATGTTGCGCACCGGACGCAGAACCGTCAGTACAAGCGTACGTGATAACGCCGAAATCACCATTGTCGGTGAACTGCCGCCGCAAACGGCGAAACGCATTGCCGAGAATATTAAGTTCGGGGCAGCGCAATGATCAAAGAGTGGGCTACCGTCGTCTCCTGGCAAAACGGGCAGGCGCTGGTCAGTTGTGATGTTAAAGCCTCATGCAGCAGCTGCGCTTCACGCGCCGGTTGCGGTAGCCGCGTGTTGAATAAACTTGGCCCGCAAACCACGCATACCATTGTCGTACCCTGTGATGAGCCGTTAGTGCCGGGGCAAAAAGTAGAATTAGGAATCGCCGAAGGCAGCCTGCTTAGCTCCGCATTACTGGTTTATATGTCGCCGCTGGTGGGATTATTCCTCATCGCTTCGCTATTTCAGCTACTCTTTGCTTCTGACGTCGCAGCATTATGTGGTGCGATCCTCGGCGGTTTTGGCGGGTTCCTGATTGCGCGCGGCTACTCGCGTAAGTTTGCTGCCCGGGCAGAATGGCAACCGATCATCTTAAGCGTGGCCTTGCCGCCTGGCCTTGTGCGATTTGAAACATCTTCGGAAGACGCGAGCCAGTGATTTCACTGGCTTTGTTGCATTTTGCATAACAAATGCGAGGACGTTTCCAGATACCACAATCCATACGGTATGAACATTTCCTCGCCTCAATGTTGTAGTGTAGAATGCGGCGTTTCTATTAATACAGACGTTAAGCTCAGAACAGCGACTTCTAAAAGCCTGGTTAACCGGGCATTAAGGCACAATAATCATACTTTATGAAGAATATACGTAACTTTTCGATCATAGCTCACATTGACCACGGTAAATCGACGCTGTCTGACCGTATTATCCAGATCTGCGGTGGCCTGTCTGACCGTGAAATGGAGGCGCAGGTTCTCGATTCCATGGATCTTGAGCGTGAGCGTGGCATTACCATCAAAGCGCAAAGCGTGACGCTGGACTACAAAGCGTCTGACGGCGAAACCTATCAGCTTAACTTTATCGACACCCCGGGCCACGTAGACTTCTCCTATGAAGTTTCTCGTTCGCTGGCTGCATGTGAAGGTGCATTGCTGGTGGTCGACGCCGGGCAGGGCGTAGAAGCGCAAACCCTGGCAAACTGCTACACCGCCATGGAAATGGATCTCGAAGTGGTGCCGGTACTGAACAAGATTGACCTGCCGGCAGCTGATCCTGAACGCGTGGCGGAAGAAATTGAAGATATCGTCGGCATCGACGCCACTGACGCGGTGCGCTGTTCAGCGAAAACCGGCGTTGGCGTGCAGGACGTTCTCGAACGTCTGGTGCGCGACATTCCGCCGCCGGAAGGCGATCCGGAAGGCCCGTTACAGGCACTCATTATCGACTCCTGGTTCGACAACTACCTGGGCGTTGTTTCACTTATCCGTATTAAAAACGGCACCCTGCGTAAGGGCGACAAAGTGAAAGTCATGAGTACCGGGCAGACCTATAACGCCGACCGTCTGGGTATTTTTACGCCAAAACAGGTTGACCGCACTGAACTGAAATGTGGCGAAGTAGGCTGGCTGGTATGTGCGATTAAAGATATCCACGGCGCTCCAGTAGGCGATACCTTAACGCTGGCGCGTAATCCGGCAGAAAAGGCGCTGCCTGGCTTTAAGAAAGTCAAACCGCAGGTATACGCCGGTCTGTTCCCGGTAAGTTCCGACGACTATGAAGCCTTCCGTGACGCGCTGGGTAAACTCAGCCTGAACGATGCCTCACTGTTCTATGAGCCGGAAAGCTCAAGCGCGCTGGGCTTTGGTTTCCGCTGCGGCTTCCTCGGTCTGCTGCACATGGAGATCATCCAGGAACGTCTGGAACGTGAATACGATCTGGATCTGATCACCACTGCGCCGACCGTAGTGTATGAAGTTGAAACCACGTCAAGAGAAGTTATCTACGTCGACAGCCCATCCAAGCTGCCAGCGGTAAATAACATCTACGAACTGCGCGAGCCGATTGCAGAATGTCACATGCTGCTGCCGCAGGCATATCTCGGCAACGTTATTACGCTGTGCGTAGAAAAACGCGGCGTGCAGACCAATATGGTTTACCACGGTAATCAGGTGGCGCTGACGTACGAGATCCCGATGGCGGAAGTGGTGCTCGATTTCTTCGATCGCCTGAAATCTACCTCGCGTGGTTATGCGTCTCTGGATTACAACTTCAAACGCTTCCAGGCGTCCGACATGGTACGTGTAGACGTATTAATCAACGGTGAACGTGTTGATGCGCTGGCGTTGATCACCCACCGTGATAATTCGCAAAACCGCGGTCGCGAGCTGGTGGAGAAGATGAAAGATCTAATCCCACGCCAGCAGTTTGATATCGCTATTCAGGCAGCGATTGGTACGCACATCATTGCGCGCTCCACCGTGAAACAGCTGCGTAAAAACGTACTGGCTAAATGTTATGGCGGCGATATCAGCCGTAAGAAAAAGCTGCTGCAGAAGCAGAAAGAAGGTAAGAAACGCATGAAGCAGATCGGTAACGTCGAGCTGCCGCAGGAAGCGTTCCTCGCCATTCTGCACGTCGGCAAAGACAACAAATAACCCTTAGGAGTTGGCATGGCGAATATGTTTGCCCTGATTCTGGTGATTGCCACACTAGTGACGGGCATTTTATGGTGCGTGGATAAATTCTTTTTCGCACCTAAACGGCGGGAACGTCAGGCAGCGGCGCAGGCGGCTGCCGGTGACTCACTGGATAAAGCAACACTGAAAAAGGTTGCGCCGAAGCCTGGCTGGCTGGAAACTGGTGCTTCTGTTTTTCCGGTGCTGGCTATCGTATTGATTGTGCGTTCGTTTATTTATGAACCGTTCCAGATCCCGTCAGGTTCGATGATGCCGACTCTGTTAATCGGTGATTTTATTCTGGTAGAGAAGTTTGCTTATGGCATTAAAGATCCTATTTACCAGAAAACACTGATCGAAACCGGTCATCCGAAACGCGGCGATATCGTGGTCTTTAAATATCCGGAAGATCCAAAGCTTGATTACATCAAGCGCGCGGTGGGTTTACCGGGCGATAAAGTCACTTATGATCCGGTCTCAAAAGAGCTGACGATTCAACCGGGATGCAGTTCCGGTCAGGCATGTGAAAACGCGCTGCCGGTCACCTACTCAAACGTGGAACCGAGCGATTTCGTTCAGACCTTCTCACGCCGTAATGGTGGGGAAGCGACCAGCGGATTCTTTGAAGTGCCGAAAAACGAAACCAAAGAAAATGGAATTCGTCTTTCCGAGCGTAAAGAGACACTGGGTGATGTGACGCACCGCATTCTGACAGTGCCGATTGCGCAGGACCAGGTGGGGATGTATTACCAGCAGCCAGGGCAACAACTGGCAACCTGGATTGTACCGCCGGGGCAATACTTCATGATGGGCGATAACCGCGACAACAGCGCGGACAGCCGTTACTGGGGCTTTGTGCCGGAAGCGAATCTGGTCGGTCGGGCAACGGCTATCTGGATGAGTTTCGATAAGCAAGAAGGCGAATGGCCGACAGGTGTGCGCTTAAGTCGCATTGGCGGCATCCATTAATAGCCCATCTTCGTTCACGTTGTCGCCGTTATGGCGACAACGTGAATTATTTATGAGATAAATCTCCCGTGGCTAACGACATCCCCCGTCGTTGTGTATAGAATATTCCCCCGAAGTTTAAGGTTGGCACCTCCAGGTTGCCACGGCACACGAAACAGCGTTGGTCCCCATATACCGCTAAACTGCAGCGAAGCAGTTAGCAGAGCTATGTATATCAGGTCTGTTTCGTGTGCTGAATTGTTGACGCATTTATTTATTGGTATCGCATGAACCCCATCGTAATTAATCGGCTTCAACGGAAGCTGGGCTACACTTTTAATCATCAGGAACTGTTGCAGCAGGCATTAACCCATCGTAGCGCCAGCAGCAAACATAACGAGCGTTTAGAATTTTTAGGCGACTCTATTCTGAGCTACGTTATCGCCAACGCGCTTTATCACCGTTTCCCTCGTGTCGATGAAGGCGATATGAGCCGGATGCGCGCCACGCTGGTCCGTGGCAATACGCTGGCAGAACTGGCGCGCGAATTTGAGTTAGGCGAGTGCTTACGTTTAGGGCCAGGTGAACTTAAAAGCGGTGGATTTCGTCGTGAGTCAATTCTCGCCGACACCGTCGAAGCATTAATTGGTGGCGTATTCCTCGACAGTGATATTCAAACCGTCGAGAAATTAATCCTCAACTGGTATCAAACCCGTCTGGACGAAATTAGCCCAGGAGATAAACAAAAAGATCCGAAAACGCGCTTGCAAGAATATTTGCAGGGTCGCCATCTGCCGCTGCCGACTTATCTGGTAGTCCAGGTACGTGGCGAAGCGCACGATCAGGAATTTACTATCCACTGCCAGGTCAGCGGCCTGAGTGAACCGGTGGTTGGCACAGGTTCAAGCCGTCGTAAGGCTGAGCAGGCTGCCGCCGAACAGGCGTTGAAAAAACTGGAGCTGGAATGAGCATCGATAAAAGTTACTGCGGATTTATTGCTATCGTCGGACGTCCGAACGTTGGCAAATCCACATTGTTGAACAAACTGCTGGGGCAGAAGATCTCCATTACCTCCCGCAAGGCGCAAACAACTCGTCACCGCATTGTGGGGATCCATACTGAAGGCGCGTATCAGGCGATCTACGTTGATACCCCAGGCCTGCATATGGAAGAAAAACGCGCTATTAACCGTCTGATGAACAAAGCGGCGAGCAGCTCCATTGGCGACGTTGAGCTGGTGATTTTTGTCGTAGAAGGCACCCGCTGGACGCCGGACGATGAAATGGTGCTCAACAAGCTGCGTGATGGCAAAGCGCCGGTAATCCTCGCGGTGAACAAAGTGGACAACGTGCAGGAAAAAGCCGATCTGCTGCCACACTTACAGTTCCTGGCAAGCCAGATGAACTTCCTCGATATCGTGCCGATCTCTGCCGAAACCGGGCTGAATGTCGACACTATCGCGGCAATCGTGCGTAAGCATCTGCCTGAAGCGACCCATCACTTCCCGGAAGATTACATCACCGATCGCTCACAGCGTTTTATGGCGTCTGAAATTATCCGCGAAAAACTGATGCGTTTTCTCGGCGCTGAACTGCCGTACTCCGTGACCGTGGAGATCGAACGTTTCGTCTCTAACGAACGCGGCGGTTATGACATCAACGGTTTGATTCTCGTTGAGCGTGAAGGGCAGAAGAAGATGGTCATTGGCAACAAAGGGGCCAAGATCAAAACCATCGGGATTGAAGCGCGTAAAGACATGCAGGAAATGTTCGAAGCGCCTGTTCACCTTGAGCTGTGGGTAAAAGTGAAATCCGGTTGGGCCGACGACGAACGCGCACTGCGCAGTCTCGGTTATGTTGACGATCTTTAAGAGTAACTCCGATGGAAGGCTGGCAGCGCGCATTTGTCCTGCATAGTCGCCCGTGGAGCGAAACCAGCCTGATGCTGGACGTCTTCACGGAGGAATCGGGTCGCGTGCGTCTGGTTGCCAAAGGCGCACGCTCTAAACGCTCTACTCTGAAAGGGGCATTACAGCCTTTCACCCCTCTCTTGCTACGTTTTGGCGGGCGTGGCGAAGTCAAAACGCTGCGCAGTGCTGAAGCTGTCTCGCTGGCGCTGCCATTAAGCGGTATCACGCTTTACAGCGGTTTGTACATCAACGAACTTCTCTCCCGCGTACTGGAATACGAGACGCGCTTCTCTGAACTCTTTTTCGATTACTTGCACTGCATTCAGTCTCTTGCCGGGGTCACTGGTACGCCAGAACCCGCGTTGCGCCGCTTTGAACTGGCACTGCTCGGGCATCTGGGCTATGGCGTCAATTTTACCCATTGTGCGGGTAGCGGCGAGCCGGTAGATGACACCATGACGTATCGTTATCGCGAAGAAAAAGGGTTTATCGCAAGCGTCGTTATCGACAATAAAACGTTCACCGGAAGGCAGTTAAAAGCGTTAAACGCGCGGGAATTTCCTGACGCAGACACACTGCGCGCCGCGAAACGCTTTACCCGCATGGCGCTTAAGCCGTATCTTGGCGGTAAACCATTAAAGAGCAGGGAACTGTTCCGGCAGTTTATGCCTAAGCGAACGGTGAAAACACATTATGAATGATGAGGATTGTCATGGCTGAATTACTGTTAGGCGTCAACATTGACCATATTGCAACGCTGCGTAACGCGCGCGGTACTGCTTACCCGGATCCGGTGCAGGCGGCGTTTATTGCTGAGCAGGCGGGAGCGGACGGCATTACCGTGCATTTACGTGAAGATCGCCGCCACATTACCGACCGCGATGTGTGCATCCTGCGCCAGACGCTGGATACCCGCATGAATCTGGAGATGGCGGTGACCGAAGAGATGCTGGCGATCGCCGTTGAGACGAAGCCACATTTTTGCTGTCTGGTACCGGAAAAGCGTCAGGAAGTCACAACCGAAGGCGGCCTGGACGTCGCAGGGCAGCGTGAAAAAATGCGCGATGCCTGCAAACGTCTGGCAGATGCCGGGATCCAGGTTTCTCTGTTTATCGACGCCGATGAAGAGCAGATCAAAGCTGCGGCAGAGGTTGGCGCACCGTTTATCGAGATCCACACCGGTTGCTATGCTGATGCCAAAACTGACGCCGAACAGGCGCAAGAGTTGGCGCGTATCGCCAAAGCCGCGACCTTTGCCACTAGTCTCGGTCTGAAAGTTAACGCCGGACACGGTCTGACCTATCACAACGTGAAAGCCATTGCCGCCATCCCTGAGATGCATGAACTGAATATCGGTCATGCCATTATTGGTCGTGCAGTGATGACCGGACTGAAAGATGCGGTGGCAGAAATGAAACGTCTGATGCTGGAAGCGCGTGGCTAATGGCAATATTAGGTTTAGGTACGGATATTGTAGAGATCGCTCGCATAGAAGCGGTGATCGCCCGATCCGGTGAGCGCCTGGCACGCCGCGTATTAAGCGATAACGAATGGGAAATCTGGAAAACGCACCACCAGCCAGTGCGTTTTCTGGCGAAGCGTTTTGCTGTGAAAGAAGCGGCGGCAAAAGCATTTGGCACAGGGATCCGCAATGGTCTGGCGTTTAATCAGTTTGAAGTATTCAATGATGAGCTCGGCAAACCACGGCTACGGCTATGGGGTGAGGCATTAAAACTGGCGGAAAAGCTCGGCGTTGTAAATATGCATGTAACGCTTGCCGATGAGCGCCACTATGCTTGTGCCACGGTAATTATTGAAAGTTAAAATAATACCGTTCTCTTTATAAAGTAAAACCCCCGAACTGGTAAGGAACGGGGGTTTTACTTTTTAACTTTAATTTTGTGCAGCACACGATTCCAACGAAAATGATTATGGATCAATTTCGTTGACCTGTACAAGCAACTTGCAATCTCTGACATAAAAAACGCGAGCCTTTACGAAGAAATCGACATTGATGAAAAGATTAACGTGACCGCTTTTTGATAAGTACATTAAAATCGGTTTCGTTATTGGCAATTTTGCTGTGCTTTACACCATGCCACTGAATTCCCCCATTGAAACGAGTGGTGTCGTCAAAGCTCTGGTGTGGAGTGCAGCACTCGATTCCAATAACTCGCACGTTCAGTTTTGGGGAGATGTAAGGGCTAATCTGAACGGCTGCATTCCTTGTTTAAGGAAAAACGAATGACTGATTGCCGATACCTGATTAAACGGGTCATCAAAATCATCATTGCTGTTTTACAGCTGCTCCTTTTGTTCTTATAACACAAGGAAACGTACTTAAGGTGCGTCCGGTGAACCAATCGGACGCGCCTTTAATAACTATAAATAAGTGTCTGGGCAGATACTATATAAATTAACTTAGTGAATGATTATGCTAATATCATCATTTAAATAAATATAATGGCGTTAAGATTTTTCTATAAAATAATTAACACTCTACTTCCAGAGCAGAATATTAAATTTTATCCGCGTGGTGCATCAGCACAAATTTATCCCACAACTGTTCTTCCGTCTCGACATGTTGCGGATCTTTCACAATAGTATTGGGGATCGGACACACCTTCTGGCAGGTTGGTGTCTCGTAGTGCCCTACGCATTCGGTACACTTATCGCTGTTAATCTCGTAGATATGTTCACCCATCGAAATCGCCTCATTCGGGCATTCGGGTTCACACATATCACAATTAATACAGCGTTTAGTAATTAGTAAAGACATTTCAATGGATTACCGTTAAATCATTTTAAAATCAGTAAGTTGTATCGAGTTTGTATGTTTTACTGTCATTAACTTACTGTATGTTGATCCAGTGCATTTAACCTTGATAAACTCAGTCCAGCAACACAAAACCGCAACACATTGCATTTTGTCCCGTAGAAAAGACTTGTATGTGTGAGCTTGTTTTCTGCGCCTACGCAGATAAGGATTGAGAATGCCGCGCACTGTAACACATAATCCGGATAGCCCCAATAATGACGATGTTTTAGCCGCATCTGAAAAATGGGACGCCTGTAAACCCCCCTATACCAGCGCACACATGAAAATCTGTGTTGCTGCTGCCAAAATCATCCTCGCTGCTTCCGGCGTGGCTCGCCGTTCCAAATACGAAAAAGAGAACTATCTCCGTATCGATTTCAGCAAAGCCGGTAAGGTTACATTTTACGCCGAGTTTCCAAAAAAGATGGGCCTCAAGGGTAAAAAGCTCGGCGAGTGGCCGGAGCTCGCTATCCAGCTGGCGCGCGAAAAAGCGCTAGGTATGGCTGACTGTGGCTTGCGGGCAGAGTCAGTACATGCAGCGCTGGAAATGTACCGGGATGACCTCAAAGCCAAAGTCGCCCGGCAGAAGCTGAGCCCGGACAGTTTCACAACCTACGGGGTGCGTATCGACCGGATTAAAGCAACGTTCGGCGAGCGTGAGGTGTTCAGCGACGTAACATACAATCGGCTGGTGGAAGTGCTGGACGAGTGGATCGCCACTCGCTCGAACAATAACGCCCTGGAGTTGTTTGCCGAGCTCCGTCGGTTCTGGAAGTTCTGCGCACCTACTCTTTGCAACGGCCGCAATGTTGCCGCCAGTCTGCCAGATGATTATGTTTCCTCCCGCATACAGAAACCTACCCCCACACGGCTTTTTACCGATATTGAATCAATCGCCCGACTCTGGCTCAATGTTGCTGCCTGCACCTCTGTACACCAGAAGAATGCTGTTCGCTTCATGATCATCACTGGCGTTCGTCCGATTAATGTCCATAACCTGCGCTGGGACTACGTTCACGAGGAGGCTGGTGAAATTGTTTATCCGGAAGGGGTTATCGGCATGCGAGGGGCTATGAAAACACAAAAGGCTTTCCGCCTGCCGATAACGCCTGAGATCCGGCGGATTATCGACGAGCAGAAAGCCTGGCGTGATTCAGTTCCTGAGTGCAACAGGGATTATGTATTTTTGCAGCCACGTGATCCAATGCAGCCATTTTCAAAACGATCACTGGATAAGCTGGTGAAAACATACAGCCCGGACGGGGCTGTAAAAGGAATAAAACATGATGGGACTGTTAAAGGGAAAGACGGTGCATTTAATACGATGTGCCGTAAATTCCTTAAGAGCAATGTTATTGCCTTGATGAAGGAAAGAGGCTATTCCCGATCAGACCGAAGGGAAATCAGCCTCCTTTGCCTTCACCACTCCAGCAAGTCAGATGACCCGATGGCAGAACATTACGACTTTTCTGATGAGATTTTACAGGAAGAGATTGCGTTAAAGCGCGAAGCTTTCGAGGCTCACGAGCGGAGCATACTTGCGCAGGTTGCATTGCTACGGCGGCGAGGTTAATACTGGCTGCGACACTTTTGAATAAAAGCGTCGACATTTCGGCGCTCATAACGAACTACTTTTGCACTGAAACGAATTGGTGCCAGGATAGCCCGATGACGATGCTTAATATTCCACTCACATAGCGTTTTCTGTGTAATACCTAACTTTTGGCATACTTCATCTGGGGTGAGTAAATCGTCGGGTTTCTCGCTCATGCTATACCTCTCTTTTTCATGGCATCGAGCAGGATGTCCTGCACTGTTCGTTTTGAGTTGCGCCGCTCCATCACCATTTCGTCCATAGTGTCGGCCGCAATAATGTGGTGAATAAATACCGGACGATTGTGTCCGGCCTGTATCTGCCTGGTGGGGCCGATACGTTCAATAATTTGCTGATACTGCTCCAGGTCCCACCAGTGTGAGAAAAATACCAGTATGTTTCCGCCGTCCTGCATGTTCAGACCGTGGCCCGCGCTGGCTGGGTGTGCAAAGAGAACAGGAATCTTTCCGGAATTCCAGTCGCGCAGTGTCTGTGGATCTTGGTCGAGGTGACGACCGCGAGGGAATGCTTTAAGCAAGCGTTCAAGATCGTGTTTCCAGTGATAAGCAACCAGCACAGGTGCGCCAGCTGCTTCGGTCAGTATGCTGTCCAGCGCTTGTAGTTTGGTGTCATGCAGTTCTGACCAACTTCCGGTGTCGTCTGTGTATACTGCGCCACTGGCGATTTGCAGACACTTCAGTGTCTTTGCCGCGGCGTTTGGTGCTTCGATGCCTTCGCCGTTCAGCTCGAGGAACATTTCCTTTTCCATTTCACGATACTGCTGACGGGCCTTCGGCGGCATATCCACGCGGATTACGTTATGGATGGGGTCTTTGATATCGAACCAGTCGGCCGCATCCAGCGAGAGGGTCACATCGGCTAACGCTCGCTGTATTTCAGCATGTGAGTGAGCAAACGGCTCCAGTTTGGTCCAGCTCTGCCCCGGAAACTGTATCGAGTTGAACCAGCGTGAGGTAAACGCGCCGTAAGTGCGCCCGAGACGTTGCCCCTGGTCCACAAACCACAATTGTCCCCACAAATCTACCAGGCCGTTCGGTGCTGGCGTACCGGTGAGATTTATCCAGCGCTGGACATACTTATGCGCCACTTTGCCCAGCGCCGCCGCGCGCTTACCACCACCTCGCAGCCGGAAGGATTTTAGCCGGGTGCTTTCATCTGGAATGACAGTACCGAACGGCCATCGTTCTCCCAATTCCTCAACCAGCCAGACAAGGTTATCGTAGTTGATGGTGAACACGCTCGCGTTGCTGTTCGCCAGCGCTGCAGAGCGTGCTTTGGCGTTACCAACAATCGGCTGCACCTCGATATTGCGCAGATGCCCCCATTTCAGCGCTTCATCCGGCCATGTGCTTGCTGCAACGCGTAGGGGCGCGAGGACCAGCGCGGGCTGTGTCTCTGAGCCCGCCATGAAAAGATCTTCCAGCGTGGTGAGTGTCGCTACGGTTTTACCCATCCCCATCCCTGCCCAGATGTTGCAGCGGTGAATGTCGATTTCGTGGTTGATAATTAGATCTTGGTAGGGGCGAGGCGTGAAAACTTTGGGCATAATGTAACCCTTTAAAATTCAGGAGGATTGTTTAATGGCTACTTTGTTAACATCAGGGTTAACTGTTCCGGAGTATTACAAAAATGGTGGAGTGCTCGACTTTGAACTGGATGCTTTAGAGGTGGGCGGGAATAGCACTGATTTTGAAAATTACCCTTCACTGGTAAACATTCTTTCTAAAGGTTTCGAGCTTCCTGCTACATCTATGGTTAGCGATCCAAAATTTTTAGCCCCAATACTAGTTTATGGGGACTTCTGGACAAAACTTCATGCTTATACTTATGCCATGGGCGGCTCCGTTGTATATAAGCAATTACCTTCTGGACGGTATCATGCCAGATGTGAGTGGCATTAAATAAGGTCGTATCCTGCGCATTCCATAAACGAGCGGATGAATGTTGCGGCAGCTGGTGCGACTATCGCGTTGCCGTAGGCGCGCAGTCGTCCCACTCTGGAGGTAATCCCATTAGCCAACGGGCATGTGCCGGATTCAACTGGCCGCCAGCGACCATCCCGGCAGAGGAGCCAGTCAGCACCATCCCAGCAGCCGTTAATCGTATTGGGCCGCAGATTCTCGCAGCGCCGCCGAGGGTCGTTCCCCGTTCGGTATGATTGGCCGCTGCGCCCTCGGCACGAACTTGGTTGTTGTCGATCGTCGTCACTGTCGGCCATCCCGCTAATCTGGATAGTCCCGCTAAGGTTTCTAGACCGCGTTTTGTCTCCGGCTGTGGGTTTGTGTTGCAGGTTGGGGTGTACCACCCCGCTAGGTGAGCAAAATTCCGCAGGGAGCTGTGTAGCGTGTTGCCGGACGGTCGACGATCTCCAGACATCTTCCTCAATGCTATTGAGGCGCTTTCGCCACCGCTGTGATCGCTCGCCGCTGGCGTCGGCCACCCAATACGCTCTATCTCGGATATGCGGGGCACCGACGCCCGCAGCCGGAAACGGGACAAGCCCAAAGGCGTAGTCCACTGCTTCCACGTCAGTTTGTACAAGATCGAACCAGGCATTGACTCCCGCAACCTGTTCGCCAAATACCAGCTTAGGGCGTCGCTCGCTGATGAGGTGGAATAGTGCTGGCCATAGGTGCCGCTCGTCATCAAACCCAGCGCCTTTACCAGCCGAGCTGAAAGGCTGGCACGGGCAACTTCCTGTCCAGACCGGTTTGTTATCCGGCCATCCGGCCAGACGCAGAGCATAAGACCAGACGCCGATCCCGGCGAAGAAATGGCACTGTGTGAATCCGCGCAAGTCGTCTGGTGCGACATCTTCGATACTCCTTTCATCAACTTCACCCGGGGCGATATGACCTGCAGCAATAAGGTTACGCAGCCATTGTGCTGCGTTAGGGTCTATTTCGTTGTAATAGGCTCCCCGCACAATATCCCCTCCAGATTTTTGCTATCTAATACCACCACGGTAAAGCCCAACGCGCGCAGCCGTTCGTGCTCGCGTAACTGGTCAGGCCGTGGTGGTTTGCTTGGCGCTTTGCATTCGACAAAGACGATGCGACCGCCGGGTAGCAGGACAATGCGATCCGGTACCGAGCGGCGACCGGGTGACACGAACTTAAAGGCGACCCCGCCAGCCTTTTTCACTTCGGCGACGAGGTGCTTTTCGATAAGGCTTTCACGTTCGTAGGCCATCATTCCACACCTTTGACGAAAATAACCCAGTGGGTTTTGTCGGCTTTTCCGGTTCGTTGCCATATGGCCGGCTTCTCGTCGGTCAGCGCCAAGATATTGCTTACCGGGATCTGCGTTTCGTTCCATTTGAATATGAGTACACCGTGGGGCCGCAATACCCTGAATGCTTCGGCGAAGCCGTCGCGAAGATCATCGCGCCATGTTTCTTTGTTGAGCCGCCCGTACTTTTTCCTCATCCATGCGTTATCGCCGACGCGCTCGAGGTGCGGCGGATCGAAAACGACGACAGGGAAAGTGTTATCGGCAAAGGGAAGGGCGCGGAAATCAGCTATAAGGTCCGGACTTATAACCAACTGGCGACCGTCGCAAAGCTCATGCTGCTCGGCGCGGATATCACTGAACACGGCGCGCTTGTCCTCCTTGTCGAACCAAAACATACGAGAGCCGCAGCACATGTCAAGAATGGTCTGCTCACAAGTCATCGCTCACCGCCTTACGCTTTTCGCGCATGTTCTGCATCAGACAAAAATCAGACCGGCGTTCGCTCCAGTCCTGATTCAGTTCGTTACGTGACTGGCGGTTAGCCTTGGCCCAGACCTTCGCTGCCCGGTCATATTCGCCGGACTGCTCAAGGCGCAAGGCCTCCCTCGCAGCCCGGTAATAAAGCGGACTGTCCCGATATTTAAATGACATAGGGGTTACTCCTGCTTTGCTTCGATTGGGCGGATGCTGCTCAGCACCAGACGAGTGCGGACACCGACAGCACCACCGCGGCGGCCAGTGTCTTTGTAGTAATACTCTTTTGGGCCAGCCACCCACGTTGTCGCGTTTTGATGCAATTGCACCTGCTTTTCACCGGTGCGGGTAATAACCGTTCCGGTATGCGTTTTGATTACAGTCATAGCGATTAATCCTTACGGTAGTGGTACGCCTCAAAACCGCCAGCGTTCAGTGGGATATCGGGCGCCCATTCGGGGTTAGTGGAGAGAAGCGCGGAAAGCGCTTTATCGTTGAAATCTTCTGTGTCAGGTGCTTCGGTGATCACCTCGTCGTGTACCGTCAGCACAATGCTGTAACCGGCATCTTCGATAAGCGGCATGTTTCCGGCCAGAACGTCGCGGGCGGCCGCCTGGGTGACGTTCTCTACCAGCTTTCCGCCGTAGGTTTTGAGTCGTTGCCATTTACGCGAATAAGAGTTAACACCCATATAGGTGATATTCCCTTTTTCGATAACCGGAGAGGGGTAGCATACAGCGCGTCCGGATGGTAGCTGTATGCGCAGCCACGCGCCATCGCGGCGGATTTTAAGATAACCGCAATACAATGTTTTTTGCGGTGTGGCGATTGCAGTGCGGACGGTGCGCTCCAGTTCGTACCAGAAATCGCAGGTCGCCGGGTGCGCCCTGCGCCACAGGCGCTTGAGCGAGTCACATGCGATGAATACACGCTCGGACAGGCCAAAGGTCGACTTACGTTTAACCGATTCGTTGTACCAGCTTTTCGCCTCGCGGATAACATCGCGGGGAATGTTTGGCAGTGCGGCGTTCGCCAGCTCGTCGAGATCGAGACCGTAAACCAGAGCAAAAGTGATGAAAGCCGATACACCACCTCCATAACCCAGACCGAGTTCCATGACTTTACCGATCTGACGCATGTGTTTATCAACATCATCTGGTGCAATATCGAAAGCTTTTGCATACGCCAGTTTATATAAGTCCGGACCCGTTCCGGCGTCGTACTCTCTGAATGCATTCAGTTTCCATTCTTCTCCCGCCAGCCATGCCAGCATACGGCCTTCAATGTTCGACAAGTCACTTACCACCAGTTTTTTGCCTGTTGGCGCGATAATGCAGCCACGTAACGCTGAACTGGTTAGTTCCATGATATTGTCAAACAGCAGGTCTGCACATCCGGCTTTCAGTGCTTCGATGCCTTCGTCTATTTGTTCCTGTTTTAGTGAAGGGCGGGGAAGGTTCTGGGGCTGGAATAGCCGTCCGGCCCAACGACCGGTACGTGACGCCCCGCAGAACTGTAGCGTACCGCGTAAGCGCCCGTCGTGGCTTACGCCTTTCATCAGTGCCTTGTATTTACTGGTGCTGGTAGTACTGGCCTGCAGGCGGATAGCCAGCAGTTCTTTCACGGCAGATGGTAAATCGGGGTCGGCTATACGACGTTCCAGAGTACTGCGTTGCATGTCTGGTAGCTCCACACCGTAGGATTCAACGATGTGCTTAATCAACGCGTCCCGTTGTGTTGCTGCCTGCACTTCGCCATCAGTCATTTCCTGTGTACGCTTTGCCAGGCGCTTTTGCTCCTGGTCTACCGCTTCGATCGCAGCGCGCGCGAGTTGAATGTCCATGCAGACGCCCCGGTCGTTGATCTGCTGATCACGATGCCAGAGCGCCAGTTCTGTCCCCTGATAATTCCACTTCGGCAGACGTTTATAGACTTCGCGCATTGCCTCGATATCCAGTCCGGCGTAAGCAACAAAGCGCCGCCATTCTTCCGGGTGGGTTTTGCTGGTGGCCCGGCGCAGTTTGCTGTTTTTCGGGCGTGGCTTACAGAACAGCTGGATCAGCGCTTTACCTTCTTTGTCCTTCGCTTTGTCTTGCGGGACGCCTAGTACTTCGCAGAGTTCCCCCAGAGACCCCGGGAGACCGTGCGCCAGCGCCTGCACCATTGTGTCGCGCCAACGTTCGACTGGCGGTGCCAGGCGCGGCATTGCATAACGCAGGACGGTGCGGTCGAAGTGAGAGTTATGAAAATAAAGCAGGGTTTCAGGGGCTGCGATTGCTTCGTATAAGCCGTGTGGAATACCACCACCGGCAGTGATATCCCACACGTTTACGGGCTCGTCGTTGATAGCCCATGCGAACAGCATCACTTCAACGCCTTCGGCATACGCATGGGTACCGTTCGTAATAGGGATTTCGCAATAGGTTTCTAGGTCACCCCATAGTATATTGGACATAAAATAACCTTGTGTGATATATGGTTATGTAGGTGTAAATAAACAAGGAGACGGCGGTGTTTAGCTTTGGTATCGGAATACTTTCATTGATAGGTATTATTGCTTTCCCCATTCTTTATATTTTAGGGAGAATAGTTCGGGCTGGTGGCGCATGGCTCGAACGTGAAGAAGGTCCTAAGGATCGTGTTCTTCCCAAAATTATAATTTTTGCGCTTATTGGGTTCTTTCTTGGGTGTTTGGCTCAGCCTGTATGGGACAGCATTTCGGTATGTAGAGACTATGGCAATCCAATAGGGAAATGTCTTTTTAAATTCAATGAATTTTAATTTTTAGTATTGCGGTAGGCTGGTTTGGATAACTATTTTCTTAAGCCAGCCTTTGTTATAAGAAATATTAAGCATCTACCCCTTCGTCAGAAGGGAGGCCGATCATTTCGTTGAGAGTTTCGCGTCGTATAGCTGGCGGAAGCGGAGCAGATGGTGCATCGGCTGGCAGAAGTTCTTTAGCTTCAGGCCACTCTTCCAGCAGGCGCTTAACTGTGCGCACTTTACTGAGTGCAGCGCTGACATTCTGTCGAATGTCTGACTCATCGCTCTGTATCTGCTCATAAAGTGTATCAAACCCGTAAAACTCTGTAACTAGAGGGTCATTTGCCAGAAGGGTAAATTCCCCCGGCGCGATTTTGTGAATATGGTCTGGTGACCCTGATTCATATCCTCGGTAGTTACCGTTGAAATAGACGGTAACCCGAGAACCTGCCAGATTCAGACACATGTAACACTCTTCCCTGATAATGTTATTGGCGGTTTTTAATGCTTCGGGGAATTTTGATACCAGTGTTTCTATTTTTTTTATATTTTTTAATATTTCAGCTTCTTTCTCTACGCCCCCGATAGCTGCAAGCCGAACACGTTCGGCCCATTCAACACGAGCAGCTCGTAGTGCTGATTTACGTTTGGGGATACCCGCTTTCTCAAGTGCGTTATTGATGATTTGAGTTTTAAGGTAATTAGTTAATACGGGCTGTGACATTATTCTTTCCCTCATGAGATCCCCCAGCACGCAGCTGGGGGATGAATATTTTTAAATTAGTGCTTCAGCATCAGCACCTTCGCTGATATCGTCGAAATCGTCAGCGCTTGCCACTCCGCCGCCAGCGAATGCATCGCCGTCTCGCAGGAACTGGACTCCGCCGAGTGAGGCATTAATGCGTTTACCGAAATTATTGTCCTGTGCCCAGATATCGATAACGGCGTTTACATAGCACCCTGCATAGGGACGTCCATCAGCCTGAATTAGTGGCGAACGATCGCGATCAAGAACAGCTGGGCGCGCTTTGTTAGCAGCGTTCAGGAAGAAATTGCCGGGAAAGCCTTCATACTCTGCTTTTTCATCACCATCATGCAGGCACAGATTGAGTTTTTTCTCCAGCTGGTTATAAATGGACTCCCACTTCTCCCCCCATTTTTCCTTCGCTACCTGCTTCATAGCTTTACGGATTTCTTCCAGTTGTGGGTGTTTGGGAGACATTAAAAATACTGCGGAGAAACGCGGATCGCCTTCGCCGTTTACAGTTTTAGCTTCAAACAGAGACGGGAAGGCCAGACGAACATTGTTCAGCTTCAGTTTCATGGGGATTTCCTTAAATCAGATGAGGTCTGCGGTTAGCGTATCGTCGGATACGTCGTCGAAATCATTTACAGGGTTGATATTGAGTGCGGGGCGTGGGTCTGACTCGGGAACGACGGTGGGTTTACCATCAGCTCGTGTTATCAGTGCCTCGACTTTTGACCAACGGCGCGGACTGGCCTTTTTGATAAGTTTTTCGGCTTTTGTGGGACTAATAAGTTTAAAGTCGAATACTTCTTCAGTTTTGTACCTGAACTGGTCCTTCAGAAGTGCGCGAGCTGCCTCTTCATCACTCCAGGCCCGGTTACCTTGTTTTCCTGTTACCAGTTTAAACCCCGGTACCGGATGTCCGGCATTGAGTTCATTGTGAACCCGGTCCCGTACTGCCTTTAGCCAGGACTCAATAAAGTCGGTCTGGCTATAGATCTCCGCAAGCTGCTCAATGGTTAACAGAGGTACACGTGCGCTGGCATTGGTGATTATTTCGCTGACAGGCTTTGTCAGATCTTCAAAGTCGCTGGCCGCTGTTTGTAAATGCTGCATTTTCTGGGCAGTGCAAATAGCTTTTGCTTTACAGAAGCGGCACTGTTTTTCTCCAGGTATGAAGTTTTCCAGCGGTAGTGTCTCAATGCCTTCGCATTCAGCAATATTGAGAACAAGGATCGCACTGGTTGCGGCCTCCTGTGCCCGTTCACCGAACGCCTGGAGCTCTTCCACCGTCAGAGCCCACTCTGAAACGTGGTTAAGCCGCGGCTGGTGAATAAATAATCTTACAGTCTCAAAGTCATACAGCATGCTGAATTGTTCGAGCGCACCCAGAGCATACAGTTGTAGTTGCTCATTTTGTTCTGCATCAATGCGGACGCCTTTGCCATATTTCAGGTCGTGGATTTGTAATTCGCTACCAGCAATGATTATGCTGTCGGCAGTTCCGAAAGATTCTTCCACACCCGTTATATGGGAGAAGTCGACACGCTGCTCGACCAGCAGCTCATTGCCCTGCGCCAGCGCCCAAACAGTGTCGACGTAACGACCAACGGCTTCGACCATTTCCTCATCTACCTGCGGGCCGGAAGTATCATCCGGGTGCTCAGCAAGAGGATAGGATCCAAGGAACATCGCGACGTTGCAACCTGCATAGTGCTCCGGGTGGCTCTGGCGGTTGCGCAGCACCTTTTCGGCAAGTGCATGCGCTGCAGTGCCCTCGATTGCAAAAGTTGTTTCTTTATCCGGTTGTGTGGCCTCCAGCGCCAGACTTCCTGGGCAGCGCATCCATCGATGCGCTGATGATGGAGAAAGTTGTGCATGAACGTCTGGCATGATTAACCCTCCAGTGCTTTTTCAGCCAGGGTGATTACTTCAGCGAGATTTTCATCCGTTACTTCACCAAGTTTCCTGGCTCCCTGTTTTTCCAGAATTGCAATAGCTTCTGCCCGGTAACCCCCTTTTGCTAACTGGAGGATCAACCCTTCAGCTTGTTTGCGTAGTGCCGCGAAATCAATTGTATGGTCATCTTTGGCGTCATTATTCTGGCTGGAATTTGCTGCGTCTCTGCGTGCAAATTCTTCCTGCAGCTGAAGGTACTCAACACGGTTGATCTCGATATGGCCTTTTTTAAGCATCTCGTTCAACTTGCGTAAGGTATGGAGTTCACTGGCTGCTGTGCCGGATACATTTTTGACGTAAAACGGCCCCGTGCGTTCTCCATCTTTGTTACTGGCCTTTTTCGGCTTAACTTCATCACGCCCATCTGCAGGTGCATCAAGTAGCTGCTCGGCAAAAGCACGTCGCTCGCCGATGGTTGGCAGGTCGTCCCAGAACTTAAGGATGTTACGGGACAGGTCCAGGAGAGCAGGTTTAAGCAGCGCCCTGGCTCGTTTGACGCCCTGCAATGCGCTGTCGAGAGCATCAATCTGAACAACTCGTTTATCGCCTTCAGCATCACGGTAGGCAACAGCACGTTGCAGCATGTCTTCTGTGATAGGGGTGGCTACCGGGTAGAAACCAGCCAGTGCGATAACGTCGCTGAACTCCAGATCATCCAGTGTCATTGCCGCTGACATATTTTCAGTTTCAGTTGCTGTATCCCGACATTCCTGCACTCGTGAAATCGTGTCAGGATGCATAACAATGCCTGATGCCATTGTGCGGATAAGACGTTCAAGCAGCGCATTATGTTGTGCCAGAAGTTGATTATTAAGTTCTAGACTGGTTTCTAAACTCATACTGTGGTCCTCGCTACAAGGAGAATGAAAGTGATGATCAGACCGAGCGCAGTGGCAACGGCCAGACCGGTCATCAAATCGAAGTTTTTACGGCGATAACGGAGAACATCGCGCCCCGTCAGTCGATGGATGTGTTCAGGTTTCATCGGTTGTATTCCTTTTTTCATATCGGGGAGCACGCTGTTGCGAGTGCGCTTTCAGACATAAAAAAGCCCGTCACGTGAGGCGGGCAAAGACTACACACAGCAATTACATGGATGATTCAGTTGGTATTGTGCGTACGTGGTACCACAAGGTTGAAGCGGACACGCCAGTGCGTTGCAATGGTATGCAGGAAAGCACCACATCCAGGGCAGTGCTCATAACATTCGTTGATTTGGTATCGTTTTGGCTTTGGTGTCAGAAGCTGTGTTTGGCAAGCAGGGCATTCACCTTTGAGCGGTTTATACGTTTTCACGCCGTTTCCTCATTCAGTTCACTTTGGTGGTTCGGCGGCTTCGACTTGTATCAGTAGACAGTGCTTCGCCGCACCCCAAAGGGAACTTACTGACCCGTATTGCCGACATCCTGTCCCGCCACGGTCCCGACGCATGGTTTAGAGTCGCGCCGTTCGACTTGTGGCTAAAGATACAATTTGAGTTGTATTATGTAAACCACAAATGTGGTATTTTGTGGGGTGTGAATACTACTTTATTGATATTTAAGTGAATTTAATTTGTAAGACTTTACAAATGGGGTAAGGGAGGCTGTTACGCCTCCCGATATTTACGGTGGGAATACTAACGTTTACGGCGGTAAATACGGTGTTCGATCATTACACCTATGATCTGTAAGTTCATATCTGCACTACGAAAAATAGGGTAATCAGGATTTAGGGGGATTAATTCAAAGTCGTCGATGCCGATTCCTAATGGACGGTATTTTTTAAATGTAGCTTCGTGACCGTCGTTTTTGGCGACAACAAACTCCCCTGGTGCAGGACATAGATCAGGATCGATGATAACAATGTCTCCTTCTTTAAACTCTGGTTGCATGCTGTCGCCATCGATACGTAATGCGAAGCATGTTTCTGGAATGTCAGAGTCTGCCAAAATATATTCAAATTCCCCTGTCAGATCTGTTATGTCTCTTGCTTCTGTAAGCTCTCCTGCCTGAACGTAACTTAATATAGGTATGCGTCTGGTACTTATCTCCGCGAGAGGCATAATATTTTTACCGTTCAGTAGCCAGTCTGGGCTACATTTCAAGGCCTTAGCCAGATCCAGAAGATTGCGTGGCTTTCTGGTTCGTCCACTTTCGATGGATTCTATGGATTGTTGGCTAACCCCTGCAGAATTCGCTACTTCCACTTGAGTCATTCCTAATTCCAAACGACGTGCTTTAAAACGGGCTGCGAGAGACATGGGATTAGTCCTTCTGGGTTGTATTAATGTGTATCCCCACATTAAAAACAATTTTTGTTGTATTTGACAAACCTCGTTTGTTGTTGCTAAATACCACTAAAATTGTATGAGGTGAAAGCAATGACCTTAGCGACCCGAGTAAAAGAACGACGTAAAGAACTCAAAATGACGCAAGTTACGTTGGCTGAGCTCACAGGAGTGAGCCAGCAGGCAATAAACAGAATTGAAAGTGGTGTTATTGCTCGGCCACGTTATCTTCTTGAAATGTCTATAGCATTGGATTGCGACCCTAATTGGCTGTTGTATGGCTCACAAAACGATAAAAAGGCTTAACCCATGTCCGATAGCAAACCATGGGGAGCTACGCCTGATGAGTGGTTTCATTTCGACCTGGTATTGGGGAGAACTGATCATCTTCTCCCAGTTGTATGTAACCCCAGTGCGACCATATCCCCTGATAGTAAACTGAAAGCGTTGGGTAAGACGCCGAGTCGCTATAACCGGGACCGCCAGGTCACCGGTATTGCTCAATGGACCGGGCATGTTGTTACTGAGCATGATTTTGCCCGCTGGTCGAATGAACCGGATTATGGCATCTGCGTGCGTACAGGCCATGGCTGGCTGGCGCTGGACTGTGATAGCGAAGATGAAGACATTCAGGCAGATATTCGCAAAACGCTTGTGCAACTTCTGGGTGAGTTGCCGCCGCGACGCTGGCGAGCAAACAGTAATAAGTGTCTGTATCTGCTGGCCGTTGATGGTGATTTCCGTAAGCGTATCCATCGCCTGGCGGGGGATATGGGCATTATCGAGTTGCTGGCGAACGGGCAGCAGTTCGTTGCCTGCGGTACGCACAGCAGCGGCGCGCGTATTGAATGGGACGGCGGTTTGCCGGATGAACCTCCGGCTATTACTGGTGAGCAGCTTGAAACGCTGTGGCAGCGCCTGGCTGAACAACTCCCTGTGTCGGTAACCACCGAAGCGGGCAACACGAAGATGCGCGACCGATCAGCATTCACGCCCGGCGCGACGGATGATACAGCTGAATATCTTGATGCCAATGGCTGGACGCTGCTGGATGGCGCAAATGGTGAACGATATATCCGCTGTCCGTTTGAAGACGGCCACAGTAGCGGGGGCGATCCAACAAGCACAGTTTATTTTCCTGCGGGAACCGCGGGCTTTGAGCAGGGGCATTTTAAATGCCTGCATGCCAGTTGTGCGCATCGTGATGACGGAGATTTCCTTAATGCCATCGGGATCCGCAACGACGATTTCGAAGATCTGACCAGCACCGAAGTGGCGGAACCTTTACCGCTGCCTGCTTTCGAGCGTGATAAATGGGGGCGTATCGAGGCAACAATCAGCAACGCAGCCAAAGCAGTAGTACGCCCTGATTTTGTGGACATCGATATTCGCTTTGACCAGTTCCGCGACGAAATCATGTTTGCCCCTGCAGGATCCGGACAATGGCGGGCATTCACCGATGCGGATTATGCGCGCCTGCGCATCACGATGGAAAAGCGGGGATTTAAACCTGTTGGTCGTGAACTTATTCGCGATGTGGTGTTACTTGCAGCCGATGAACAACCATTCGATTCAGCGATCACTTGGCTGAACGGACTGGAGTGGGATGGCGTGCCGCGCATCGAATGTTTCTACCATACGCACTTCGGTACCGCCGACACGCCTTATACCCGTGCGGTGTCTATGTACATGTGGACCGCGTTGGCGGGGCGAGTACTGGAGCCAGGCATCAAAGCGGATATGGTGCCGATCCTCGTTGGTCCGCAGGGCTGCGGTAAGTCTTCCGGAGTGGAGGCACTGAGCCCTGATCCTGCGTTTTTTACTGAAATCTCTTTTGCCGAAAAAGACGATGATCTCGCTCGAAAAATGCGTGGTCGGCTGGTGGCAGAGATTGGTGAACTGCGCGGACTTAATACCAAAGAGCTGGAGTCAATCAAAGCGTTTGTGACGCGTACTCACGAAAACTGGATCCCGAAATACCGGGAGTTCGCCACCCAGTTTCCTCGTCGCCTGGTGTTCGTTGGTACCACCAATGAGGACGAATTCCTTGCGGACAAGACTGGTAACCGTCGCTGGCTCCCCGTGGAAGTGTCGAAAGTCGACGTGAAAGCGATAAAAAGAGATCTCCTTTTACTTTGGGCTGAGGCTCGTGAGGTGTTTCAGCGTCTGGGGGGTATCCAGTTCCGTGAGGCTGAACAACTGGCAGCGAGTGTCCATGAACAGTACACCATCAAGGATGCTTGGCTTGAAACGGTAGAGAAATGGCTCGACACGCCAGACCTGATGACTAATGAACTTCCGCGAAATTGCGAATTTTTACGCGCAAGTGATGTTTTGCGTGATGCGATTGGGCTAAATCCTGACCGCATCGGAAAACGCGAAGAAATGCGAATTAGTAATGTTTTGCAAAATTGCGGGTATAAGCGTGCCCAAAGGCGAATTGGGGGGAAAATGACTCGAATTTTTGAGGCGGTGTCCCAACCTGTACCAACCTCAAAATAGAGGTTGGTACATTTTAACTAATTGAATTTAAAGGCCAGTACCAACTGTACCATCTGTACCAACCTAATTACTAAGAACCCCATATATATATATAAGTCGCTTGGGGAAAAGGTTTGAAAAGAGCTGGTACAGGTGGGTACAGGTTGGTACAGGCCGAACAAGGAATTTTTTGCACATAACAGCGTGTAATAAGCGAATCGGAACTGCGTTATCCACACCCACGGATAAACAAACGTGGTTCTCAGAAAATTTTTTCGTAGCAAAACGTAGAGGTCAGAGCTATGCGTAATATTCAACAGGTTTTAGAGCGCTGGGGTGGCTGGGCAGCGAGTGAAGGTGGTAGTGTCTACTTTCCTCCTGTTGCAGCCGGGTTTAAGAATCTGCTACCCGCGACGCAGTCTGGAAGGCTGAAATGCAGTGACAATGACGGTCTTATCATCAACTCCGCTATGAGCTGCCTGAAGAAAAAAGATCCGTATCTGTGCACGCTCCTTGAGTGGCATTACGTCCAGGCCATGCCCGTGCGGGCGATGGGTGAGAAGCTCGGCGTATCTCACACCCACGTTCTGAAGAGGCTTCAGGCGGCAGAGGGATTTATTGACGGTTGCTTAGCCATGCTGGATGTGGTGCTCGAAATGGATCAGTCGGTTCAGTCAAAGCCTCAGGCTATCAGGACTTTGCGTAGGAGCTGCTCGGCGGCATAATATCCAGCAATCAATCACGTAAGGGAACCAGATGGCTCTGATCAGCGTTCGCAACAGATTTGAAAGCTTCATGGAACAGAGGTACCCAGACCTGTCGTTGCAGGTCAAAGGTAATATTAGCGCATCAATGAAGGCTCAACTTGGCATCAGGATTGAACGAGAATTGTACAGTGAAGATGTTACTTACTGTGATTCAGCAGTTCAGTTGATGTGGACACTCTTTCAGGCAGGTGTTCTGGCCGAACGAAGAGCTACCAGCGTTACGCTTCCTGCGCTGAAGGCAAAGCCGGATAGCTTCTACGATGCGGGTTATAACGAAGGTATTCAGGACTGTCGTAAACATCTGACGGCATCAGGCATCAAGGTAAGATAAAAAATAGTTGTGGAATTCCAAAAAGCCGATTAGCCTGATATCCGTTGAAAACAGTTCATCACGAAGAGGCTTCCGCAAGGGGGCCTTTTTTATTGCCCCATTCTGGGGAAAAGTTAATAAAACAGGGCTTTCGCTGCGAAAAAACGCTATGCAGTTTTTGCCCTTTTTTATGCACCTTTTATTCACTCGAATTTCGTCATTCTGGACCACTTAAGTTGATTAAATAGGCCTTTCATCGCAAATCTATTGCGAGCGGGGATCGTGTGGTTCCTATAACATACATTATGTTAAATAACCTCCTTTTTTAACAAATTTAACAAGGTTCGCTATGGCGAACTTTTTTTGTATTCAGGGCCCACCGAAGGACGGCTCATAACCCAATCCTACGGGCGTATACGCAGGGCCCGCCTTTCAACAACACCCCGTAATGGCGGAGGTGGGAAGTATGAAAATGCACAATGCTCCTCATTCCTGGCCTGACTTACTGGAACTCTTACAAAGTTGGTGGCGTGGAGATACGCCGTTGGGCGCAGTGGTTATGTCAATTGTTATGGCTGGTTTGCGCATTGCCTATTTTGGCGGTGGCGGCGGCTGGAAACGAAAAACGCTTGAGATTTTGCTCTGTGGTGCTCTGACGCTGACCTTTGCATCCGCTCTTGAGTATGTTGGATGGCCTAAATCGCTTTCTGTTGCCATTGGTGGTGGTGTTGGGCTGATCGGTGTCGATGCTATTCGTGGGGCTGCAATGCGAGTAATCGGTAACAAGTTTGGTGGCTCTAAGGAGTAATTCATGCAGACACTAAATTCCCAACGTAAAGCTTTCCTGGATATGGTGGCATGGTCAGAAGGAACGGATAACGGGCGACAACCGACACGTAATCACGGTTATGACGTTATTGTCGGAGGTGAGTTGTTCACTGATTACTCCGATCACCCTCGCAAACTTGTCACGCTAAACCCGAAGCTTAAATCAACAGCCGCAGGCCGGTATCAGCTTCTTTCACGCTGGTGGGATGCCTACCGTAAGCAGCTTGGCCTGAAAGATTTTTCGCCAGAAAGTCAGGACGCTGTGGCGCTGCAGCAGATTAAAGAGCGTGGCGCTTTACCGATGATTGACCGTGGCGATATTCGTCAGGCAATCGACCGTTGCAGCAATATCTGGGCGTCGTTACCTGGTGCAGGTTACGGTCAGTATGAACATAAAATCGGTGACCTGATTTCCAGGTTTAAAGATGCTGGTGGGGTGGTAAATGAAGCTGACTTATAAGATTGTCATCGCGGCATTTTTCTTCTCTGCCTTTGGGGCGCTCGTCTGGTCTGCAAACCATTACCACAGCAAGTATCAGGCAGAAAAGTTGCGGGCTGATAAAGCGGAAGGTGAAGCTGAATATCAAGGGAAAGTGATAGCTAATCAGGCATTAAACTTCAATCGTTTTAACCAGATAGCAGAAAACGCAAGCCGATTAAATTCTCTGGTCGACATCGGTCACGAGAAGACAGTCATCAAATACCGTGAGGTTCTGCTCCGTGAAAAGAACTGTGATTTCCCTGTTCCTGTTGATATTGCTGTCGGGTTGCTCAACTACGCGAACCGTTTACGCGCCAGCGCATTGCACGCCGATTCCGGGGACATTGACTCAGCCGGTGATCGTGCCACTACCCCCAGAACGTTGACATATTGCCAGGCTGTTCTGTGGATTAACCCACTGTTGGCAGCCATCGAGAAGGCGAATAACCAGTTGGCTGGTGTCCGACAAATAGAACAGTCCCGGTAATAGCATTACAGAAGCTCTTCCAGGAGGGGCTTCGATAATGACCTGATAACTGGAAAATAAAATGACTAAGAAGCTGAAAGCAAAACACGAGGTGTTTTGTCGCGAGTTTCTTGTCGATCTGAATGCTACACAAGCAGCTATTCGCGCAGGCTACGCCTCCAGGCGAGCACATGTTACGGGGGCTGAACTATACGGTAAACCTGAGATACGCGCCCGCATCAACGAGCTAAAGCAGGAGCGTATTGATCAACTGGGCATTGATGCGAATTATGTGCTGATGCGACTGGTTGAGATCGACAGGCTCGATGTGGCTGACATCCTGGAGGACGATTTAAGTATTAAGCCTCTGTCTGCGTGGCCGGAATCGTGGCGTCGGTACCTGAGTGGATTTAACCTCGCTGAAATGTTTGAGGGGCGAGGAGATGACAGAGAAATGGTCGGGATCCTTAAAAAGATTAAGTGGCCTGATAAGGTTAAAAACCTTGAGTTGCTTGGGCGTCATGTTTCTGTTCAGGCGTTTAAAGACAACGTCAAAAATGAAGTGACTGGCGCTGATGGAGGACCAGTCAGAACAGAAATTACCAACTTAACGCCGGAGCAGGCTGCAGAGGCGTATAGAAAAATGATGGGCTAAGTATGCCGTTACCATTCCCCTTCGATTTTAAACATCCTGATTACCAGATGGTTTTTGAATGGCGGATGGAACGCCTACAGCGCATTCGCCAGAATCCTGAAATATTGCCTGCACTAAAACAGTTTTACCGAACCAATCCGGCTCAGTTCATCATCGACTGGGGCATGACAACGGACCCGCGTAATATTGATTATGGCCTGCCGGTGACCATTCCGTTTTTACTCTTCCCTAAGCAGGAGGAGTGGATCTACTGGATTATGGAACGCTGGGGCAATCGGGAGAATGGTATTACCGAAAAATCCCGTGAAATGGGGCTCAGTTGGACCGCGATCGGACTGGCCTGCTCGCTTTGTCTCTTCAACAAAGAAATGGTTATCGGTTTCGGCTCCCGTAAAGAGGAATACGTCGACAGCACCGGTGACCCGAAAGCATTGTTCTGGAAGGCGCGCAAGTTCGTGGAAACACTGCCTGTAGAGTTTCGCGGTTCGTGGAGCGAGAAGAAGCACGCGCCATATATGCGTGTTGAGTTTCCTGAAACTGGTGCCGTTATCAAAGGCGAGGCTGGCGATAATATTGGTCGTGGTGACCGTACCACGCTTTATCTGGTTGATGAGGCTGCATTCCTTCAGCGTCCTCTGCTGATTGATGCGGCGTTGTCACAAACGACGCGTTGCCGTATCGACCTGAGTTCAGTTAACGGCATGGCTAACCCGTTCGCTCAGAAGCGTCATGGCGGGAAGATACCGGTATTCACATTCCACTGGCGGGATGATCCTCGCAAGGATGAAGAGTGGTATCGCAGGGAATGCGAGAAAATCGATAATCCGGTGGTGGTGGCACAGGAACTTGATCTGAACTACAGCGCATCAGCGGAAGGCGTCCTGATTCCATCCGAATGGGTACAGGCTGCCGTTGATGCGCATATCAAACTGGGTATCCAGCCAACAGGCAAACGACTTGGCGCGATGGATGTCGCCGACGAAGGCAGGGACAAAAATGCCTTTTCCACCCGTCATGGCTTCCTCCTGGAAAATGTGCGGGAATGGTCCGGTGTGGGCAGCGACATTTATCAGTCCGTCGAGAATGTTTTCGGCTTTTGCGAACAGGACAACCTCGAAGAGTTTCGCTTTGACGAGGACGGGCTGGGCGCTGGCGTTCGCGGCGATGCACGCGCTATCAACGAACTGCGTAACGCTGCGCGTCGACCGTCAATACTTGCCACACCGTTTCGAGGTAGTGGCGCGGTATTTGATCCGGATGATGAAGCTGTTCGCGGGGACAACGGGCAAGCCGCACGTCTGAACAAGGACTTCTTCGCTAACGCCAAAGCCCAGAGCTGGTGGCGGTTACGTAAACTTTTTCAGAATACCTGGCGCGCCGTGGTTGAAGGTATGGCTTACAACCCGGACGAAATCATCTCAATCAGCAGTAGCATGGCACTCAAAGATAAACTCATCATCGAGCTTTCGCAGCCGACCTATTCCATTAATGGTGTGGGAAAAATAGTTATTGATAAACAGCCTGATGGAACCCGATCGCCAAACCTTGCCGACTCGGTGATGATCAACTATGCCCCAATGAATTCAGCCCTGAACATCTGGGAGCTGCTAGGGAGACAGGCCTGATGGCACGAAACAAACAAGCCCTGCGGCGAACTGCGCAGGCCACAGCTGATGGTTATGAGAATTTTATTGCCCGCGTAGGGATGCAGACACCTAACCAGCACTCAGCATCCACCTACCGGGCTAATTTCACCAGTCGTAACCGCATGCTGGTGGAATGGTCCTATCGTTCGTCCTGGATCATCGGCGAAGCGGTCGATGCTATCCCGGATGATATGACCCGCAAAGGCATTCGCATCACTTCGGAAATTGATGCAAAAGATCGCGGCATTCTCGAATCACAACTGGATGAGTTGCAAATCTGGGATGCGCTGAATGACGTGCTGAAATGGTCGCGCCTCTACGGCGGCGCGGTGGGTTTCATCATGATTGAGGGGCAGGCACCAATGACCCCGCTGCGACCCGAAACCATCGGTAAGGGCAAGTTTAAGGGGATTCTCCCGCTCGACCGCTGGATGATTGACCCGGTACTGACCCGCCGCATTAAAGATATGGGGCCGGACCTGGGTAAACCTGAGTTTTACGATGTGGTGACCACAGCAACGGGAATTCCTGCCTGGCGCATTCATCACAGTCGACTGATTCGCTTTGATGGCGTCACGCTGCCATTTCAGCAGAAGATGACCGAGAACGAATGGGGAATGTCGGTTGTAGAGCGTATCTGGGATCGTCTTACCGCGTTCGACAGCGCTACTGTCGGCGCGGCGCAGCTGGTCTACAAAGCGCATTTGCGTACCTACAGCGTGGAGAAGCTACGCGAGCTTATCGCACTTGGTGGTCCTGCGTATGAAGCGTTGCTGAAGAATATCGACCTGATTCGACAGTTCCAGAGTAATGAAGGCATGACGCTCATGGACTCGCGGGATAAGTTTGAAACCCATCAGTACAGCTTCAGTGGTCTGGATGACATCCTTTCACAGTTTGCAGAACAGATTAGTGGCGCTGTTGGTATCCCACTGGTGCGGTTGTTCGGACAGTCCCCGAAAGGATTTTCTACCGGCGATGCAGACCTTGCCAACTATTACGATCGGGTAAGCTCGTTGCAGGAGAGACGTTTACGTCTTCCGGTGCGGCGGATACTGGACATCATGCATCGTTCGGAACTTGGCAAGCCGCTGCCGGACGATTTCACGTTTGAGTTTAACCCGCTCTGGCAAATGTCTGATGTCGATCGCTCAACGGTGGCGTTAAACACCACCAACGCAATCAGTACAGCGCTGGGTGATGGTCTGATGACACTGAAAGCCGCTATGACCGATTTGCGCGAAAATTCTGACGTAACCGGCATCGGGGCATCCATTACCGACGAGGACATCGAGAATGCCGAAGACGAAGCGCCGCCCGGCATCGGCGAACCTGATGACGAACCGCAGGAACCGTCAGGCGGAAATCCGCTATCGAACCAGCCTACGCAGGATAGCGCGGGCGGTCGGAGACATCGTAAATGGTCGCTACGATGGTTCAAATGACAGTATCACGGAAATTATTGAGGCGCTGGAACGCTACAGTGAAATCATAACCCCCTGGGCGACAAAGGTCGCGGAAAACTTTACCGCCGACATTGTGCGCAAGAATGATGAGCAGTGGCGTAAACACAGCAAAACCATCAGCCGTGAGCTACGCAATCTGGTAAACAGTGCCCCTCCAGGGCAGGTGATGAAATCCATCGTTGCTGAACAGGTTAAGTACATCAAATCGCTCCCCCTCGAGGCGGCTGACAGGGTGTACGACATCCAGAATCGGGCGATAGAAGCTGTTGTTACCGGTGGGAGAGCGGAACATTTTGCTAAAGAAATAGCCGCATCGGGTGATATAGCAAAGTCCAGAGCTGACCTGATTGCCCGTACTGAACTTGGACGTGCAACCGGCGCGCTGGATCAGGCGCGTGCGCTGTCAATTGGTTCGAATGGTTATATCTGGCGTACAGCCGAAGATGGTGACGTCAGGCATTCTCATCGGGAAATGGAAGGTAAATTTGTCGAATGGGGCAAACCTCCAACGCTTGATGGCATGACCGGTCACGCTGGCGAGCTCCCGAATTGTCGCTGTTATAAAGAAATCGTTTTTCCCTCCTCCCATTCTTATCCCGCCTGAATCGCAGGTAACACATGAAATATTTTTTCAATACCCGGCTGGGGGAAACCCGCTATCAGCTGGCTGACGGCTCGTTGCTGTGCAAAGACGTGCCGATAGGACGAACAGGTAAGCAGCTCTATGGTGCTGATGACCTGCCAAAACTGAAACCCGATAAGTTCGGTGAAATAGTCGTCACGCGATCTCCTGAGCAGGTATTCCATCCCGCCACGCTTGCCTCATTCGAAGGAATGAGTATCACGGTGTTGCATCCCGAGGATGAAAACGGGGATGTGCGGCTGGTAAATCCCGAGAACTGGAAAGAGCTTGCTGTCGGGCACCTCCAGAATGTCCGGCGCGGGACGGGTGAGCAGTCTGATTTGATGCTGGCTGACCTTATCGTCAAAGACGAAAGCGCCATTCAGCTTATCGAAGATGGCCTGCGTGAAGTGTCGTGCGGCTATGACGCGGAGTACGAGCAGACCGAGCCAGGTAAAGCCGAGCAGGTCGATATTACCGGAAACCATGTGGCTCTTGTCCCCAAAGGCAGAGCCGGAAATCGTTGTGCAATTGGAGACAGAGACACAATGGCAAATCAAAAGAAAAACTGGTGGAACCGCATGCGTGCAGCCATCAAGACAGGAGATGCCGACACCATGAACGAACTGGTGGAGTCGGCTCCCGCATCGGTTACAGGAGATGAGGGGGATTTGCCGCAGGGCGTTAATCTCAACATCAACCTGTCCCCGCAGCAACCACTACCGGACAAAGCACCAGAGATGGGGGGAGGTCCAACCGGCGACAGTGATGATGACCTCAAAACATTACTGAAAGCCCTGCTGGCTAAGCTGGAAGGAAATGCCACGGGCGATAACGATAATAAGCCTGACGATAATCCGACCGGTGACGGCGAGGACGATGAAGAGGAAACCACGATTACTGGTGACTCAGCCTGGCGTGCCGAAGTTATCGTTCCGGGTATCGATCTGAGCCGTAAGATGAAACCGACCGAGTTCAAACGCGAGGTTCTGGCTTCCGCAGATAAAACGCTGGTTCGCCAGATCGTCGGTGATGCGGATATCCGCAAATTGCCGAAACAATCGGTCGACATGGCGTTTAATGCCGTGTCTGAGATTGCCAAAGGGCGAAACACCCGCGCCACCACCGGCGATGCACAGCGCCTAAACATGGGCATGACCAGTATCGCTTCCCTGAACAAACAAAACGCTGAATTCTGGGCAAACCGTAAAGGGTAAAAAATGAATAATGTATTTCTGTACCGGATGCCTGTTGGCATTGCCGGGGCTGTCTCTCGCCCGCAGGACTTAACCGTCGAACCGGTGGTCCTTAAATCCGATAACGCCTTCGCTGCCTATGGGCTGGCTGGTAAATACGATGATGACGGTTTTTTCGTGCCGCTGGCAGATGGTGATACCGCAGACAAGGTGAAGGGGATCTACGTGCGCCCTTATCCGACCACTTCGCAGCCGGACATGGTTCGCCAGGTGGGGAGTGGCAAGAACTTCCCGGGCGACGCCATGAAGCGTGGCTACGTGACCGTTAATCTCGGTTCTGATTTTGATGCCAGCACCATCAAAAAAGGCGACCCGGTATACGTTGTCGTCTCCACTGATGAATCCATCAAAGTGCCGCTGGGTGGATTCATGTCCACGTCAGTCAGTGGCAAAAATGTGGTGCTGACCAACGCTGAATTCACAGGTGCCGGTGATGCTGACGGCAATGCAGAAATTTCCTGGAAAATTTAAGGAACAGACGAATGATTACTTTTGATCAGGCAACCGTTGACAGCTCTGGTGCCTTTCTCATCGGGGAGCTGGAGCGACTCGACCAGACGCTGAACCTGCCGCTGGTGGGGTACACCTGGACCCGCGATATTCAGTTGCGTGAAGATGTCTCTATCGCAGATGACATTTCCAGCTGGACGAATACCAGCTTCGCCGCTGCGGGTACTGGTGCAAATCCGAATGGCAAAAACTGGGTAGGCAAAGACTCAACCGCTATTGCTGGCGTGAACGTGGATATCGGCAAATCCGGTAACCCGCTGAACCTGTGGGGGATGGAACTTGGCTGGACGATCATAGAATTGCAGGCTGCTCAGCAGGTCGGCCGCCCGATTGATACGCAGAAGTATGACGGTATGCAACTGAAATGGCAGATGGATAACGATGAACAGGTATATGTTGGCGATTCCGCATTAAACCTGAAAGGCCTTGTTACCCTGGACGGCGTGCCTGTCAACAACTCTGCCAAAACGTGGGCAACCTCAACACCGGACGAAATCCGCGCAAGCATTAACCAGGTGCTGTCTGATGCGTGGGCCGCTTCCGGTTACTCTGTGGTTCCGCGTGATTTGCTGATCCCGCCTGAGCAGTTTGCTCTGTTGTCCAGCATCATCGTTTCATCTGCGGGTAACCAGTCCCTGTTGACGTACCTTCGGACCAACACCATCAGCTATCACCAGAACGGTGTTCCGCTGAATATCCGCGCGGTTAAATGGCTGAAAGGCCGTGGTGTGGGGAAAAAGGATCGCATGGTTGCGTACACCAACGATAAAAAATACGTCCGCTACCCGCTGGTTCCGCTTCAGAGCGTGCCGGTGCAGTATCGCGGTCTGTATCAGATCGTCACTTACTACGGCAAGCTGGGTGCGGTTGAGCCAGTGTACAAAGAAACCATTTCGTACGTTGATGGCATTTAACAGCCACATGGCCCCCTGGCGGGGCCATTAAGGATGACCCGATGGCAAAAAATAATGCAGTAATACACGTACATACCCCGTTTGTGCTCACGCTTCCCGACGGTTCACGGCGCGAGTTTGTTAAAGGCCGTCATGCTGTGGAGGAAGACGTTGCCACGCACTGGTTCACTCGTGCGCACGCGGAAGTATCCGTTGGCAAAGCCACAGACGCGCGTAACGAGGTAAAAAATGCCAAAGAATCAAAGTCTGCCAGCGGTAAGTGATTTTCGCCGCGACTTCCCGCAGTTTGCTGACCCTGCCAAATATCCCGAAGCGCAAATCCAGTTTCGTCTGAATCTGGCAGATGAACTACTGAGCGAAAACGTCACCGGCAAAAAGTTGTTTCCGTACTTTGCCGGGTTGTTCGTTGCGCACTACATGACGCTCTGGGCGGCAGACAGCAGGGCGATGCTGGCTGGTGGTCCGGGCGGTTCAACCAATGGTGTTCAGTCCTCAAAGTCCGTGGATAAGGTAAGCGTCAGTTATGACACCAGCGCGACGCTGAATCCTGATGCAGGTTTCTGGAATAACACCCGATATGGCGCTGAATTTTATCAGTTGATCATGATGTTCGGTGCAGGTGGTCGCCAGCTATGAGTTTCAAAAGCGGTGTAACAACGAGGGTGGATAACGCTAAGGCCATTCTGGATGCGCTCAGGTCGTTAACCAAAAAAGATGTGCTGGTCGGCATCCCTTCGGAAGACAGCGAGCGGGATGATGTTCCGTTTGGTAATGCGGGCATCGGTTACCTCAACGAATACGGCTCACCAGAGCAGAACATCCCGCCACGACCTCACCTGGTCCCCGGCGTTAAATCGGCAGAAGAGCAGACGGTGCCGCAGCTTAAAACCGCGGCGCAGGCTGCACTTGATGGTAATGCTGCGGGAGCAGAAAGTGCACTCAACCGTGCCGGAACGCTGGCCGTTAATGGCGTCAGGCGTTACATGACCATTACCGGCTTTACGCCGCTTGCTGACAGTACTGTTGAAGCCCGGGCTCGTCGGGGGCGCAAGGGGGCAACACTGGAACTTGCCCGGCGTGCTGCTGGCGAATCTCCGGGAACCGATCTGGCGAAACCATTAATTGACACCGGGCAATATCGCAGAGCGATTACCCATGTTGTGAGGGATAAAGATGCCGACTCTTGATGTAACAGATGTGCTTTTTGACCCCGATTTTTGCGACTTCAATTTGTGGGTAACACGCCGAGAGCAAACGGTGGATGAGGACGGGATCGGCAGCGACAGTGAAGTTAAAAAGCAGTTTGCCGGAGTCGTAACTGTTGATCGCTCTCTGGAAAACCGCCGTATGCAGGCCGGGCAGGTAATCAGCGGTGCAATTCTGATCGTGACGACTGAGCGACTGACGCAGGGACAGACTGGCCGTGATGCCGATATCGTGACGTATCAGGGCCGTGATTATCGTGTGACCTTCGTCGACCCGTATACAGCTTATGGGGCCGGATTCGTTCAGGCGCATTGTGAGTTGATGCCGTTTGATGGGGGAACTCCGGTTGAGCAATAACACCAGTACAGAGCGCGGATGGTTAATACCAACCAGTGGCGATCCGGATTATGACGAAGCGCTCGACAGGCTGTTAAGCCAGTGGATGCGTAACGTTTCCGGTCTGTCTGCCGGGATGGTTCGTCCGCGCTGGCAGAAAGAGCAACCGCCACTGCTACCGGCTGAAACGAACTGGTGTGCGTTTGGGGTTATCGGATGGTCAGGTGATGACAGTCCGGCATTCACCAGACAGACCGATGATGGCTCTCAGCTCTGGCGGCATGAAACGATTGAGTGTATGGCTTCGTTTTATGGTCCGGCGGGGATGGTGTATGCGTCCCGGTTTCGTGACGGTATATCTGTACCGCAGAACAACGCAGCACTGAATGCGCTGGGGCTGTCTCTTGGCGATTACACAGGTCTGACTCCCTTCCCTGAACTTATTAATCAGCAATGGGTCCGCCGCTACGATATGACGGTGCGTCTGCGCCGGAAGGTTGTGCGCGAGTACGGTATTAAATCGCTGGTGGAAGCACCAGTCATCTTTTTCGGAGATTAAGCTATGGCACAGGGCTTGCCTGTATCAAACGTTGTTAATGTTGATGTGATCATGTCGCCGCGTGCAGCATCAGGGCGAAATTTTGGTGCATTACTCATTCTCGGCCCGTCCACAATCATTCCGGTAAGTGAGCGCATTCGTCGTTATTCTGCCGCGGAAGATATTGGAAAAGATTTTGGCGTGGAATCACCAGAATATAAAGCTGCGCAGGTGTTTTTCTCACAATCACCGAAACCTCAGGAGGTTTTTGTTGGTCGTTGGGTGAAAACGAAGGGAGACAGCGAACAGGCCACGCCTGAGACGCTGGAGCAGGCTGTGAATGCCATGCTCGATTATACTTCATGGTATGGGCTGGGGATTGCAGGCGATGAAGATATTCCGGATGCAGACTGGCTGAAAGTGGCTGCGGCGATCGAATCCTCTTCTGTAAGCCGTATTCTGGCGATTACGACAAGCGATGAGAAATGCCTGCAGACTGCATCCAGCGATGATTTGGCATCAAAACTGAAAACCGCCGGATATTCACGCAGTTTTATTCAGTATTCATCGGGTAATAAATACGCTGCGTTATCTGCATTTGGCCGGGCATTCACGGTTAATTTCAATGGCAGTAATACCGCGATTACGCTCAAGTTTAAGCAGGAGCCGGGTGTCGGGTATGAAACACTGACAGTCAGCCAGGCATCGGCACTTGATGCAAAAAACTGCAATGTGTTCGTGTACTACCAGAATGATACAGCTATCCTCCAGCAGGGAGTGATGGCTAACGGCGATTTCTTTGATGAACGCCACGGCCTGGACTGGTTACAGAATTATGTGCAGACCAACCTCTATAACCTGCTTTATTCCAGTACCACGAAAGTTCCCCAGACTGAAGCCGGTATTACCCGACTGTTATCAAATGTTGAAAAATCACTGGATCAGGCCGTTCAGAATGGACTGATTGCTCCGGGCGTATGGAACGGGGGCGACCTTGGTCAGTTGTCATCAGGTGACACACTGCCCAAAGGTTATTACGTATACGCCCAGCCGCTGGATGAACAGGCACAATCAGAACGTGAAGCCCGTAAGGCTCCGGTGATTCAGGCTGCAATAAAACTTGCAGGCGCGGTTCATTACGCTGACGTACAGATTAACGTTGTTCGCTAAGGGGAAGTGAATGTCTACCTATTCTTTTATGGATGTCACTGCGACGCTGACCGGGCCGACCGGTTCGATTGACCTCGGGTACGGTTCGGCAAGTTCTGAAGAGGGGATTGTGGTTGCGATGGGTGGTCCTAAAAACACCATGACCATCGGTGCTGATGGCGAAGTGATGCACAGTCTCCATGCAGATAAAAGCGGGACGATTACCGTTAACCTTCTGAAGACATCACCGACAAATAAAAAATTGTCGCTGGCGTATAACGCACAGAGCCAGTCTTCTGCCACATGGGGGAATAACGTTATCGTGATCCGCAACAAGGTCAGCGGCGACATCATCACGGCACGCAGTGTTGCGTTCCAGAAACAACCGGATAACGCCAACGCTAAAACCGGTAATACGATGCCGTGGGTGTTTGACTGCGGCAAGATTGACCAGGTTCTCGGGGAGTTTTAATGCATGGAATTCGAAATTAAAGGCGTGAAATATCGCGTGGCAAAACTCAGCGTTTTTGACCAACTGAAAGTGACCCGCAAACTTCTGCCGGTGTTGGCAGGAATGATGTCAGATTTCGGGAGTATTCGCTCCCGTTTGCCTGCTGACGGCAAAATCGACACCGTGAAATTCGAACAGTTAAAACCGGTGTTTGAAACCATGCTCCCGCGTATCGCTGAGGAACTGTCTTCCCTGACCGAAGATGACACCGATGCGATTATTCATCCCTGTCTTGCGGTGGTATCGCGGCGTCATATGGACGGATGGGTGCCGGTATTTACCCAGGGCGAACTGATGTTTGATGATATTGACTTGCTGGTCATGCTGCAGCTGGTGGCGCGGGTGGTCGCCGATTCGCTGGGAAATTTTTTGCCTACACCCCTTACCAGCACGACGCAGAGCCTGCAACAGGGCTGACGTTTAACAGCCTGCCGGACGGGCTGTCCTACCTTCTCAATCCGGTTGACGCCGGGTTAATTCCTTATACAGCACTTAAAGATGGCTCTGTCGATTTGTATGACATTGCTCTCTTGAATGACCATCTGGCGGTAAAAGCGGATAACCAGCGACGCATTGAGAAATGGAGAGAGGATAATGAACGCTGAAACTATTAAAGATTTCCTCGTCTCGCTTGGCTTCAGTGTGGATGATGCAGGAGCGAAAAAGTTCGGTTCTGTCCTCGCCGGTACAACTGCAAATGTCATCAAAATGGGGCTGGCTGTTGAAGGGGCTGCGCTGTCCGTGGTGGCCTTCACGGCTAAGATCGCCTCCGGCCTGGATAATCTTTACTGGGCGTCACAGCGCACCGGCGCGACGGTCCAGGGAATTCAGTCTATTGGCTATGCGGTTTCGCAGGTTGGCGGCAGTGTGGACGCTGCGCGATCTTCTCTGGAAAGCCTCTCCCGGTTTATTCGTAACAATCCCGGAGCAGAAGGCTTTCTGAATCGCCTGGGCGTACAGACCCGTGATGCCAGCGGTAACATGCGTGACATGGCTGCTATCTTTACGGGCGTTGGACAGAAACTCAGCAGCATGCCGTATTACCGGGCTAACCAGTATGCGCAGATGCTGGGCATTGACGAAAATACCCTGATGGCTATGCGTCGCGGAGTGGGGCAGTTCAGCGCTCAGTATTCAGAAATGGTGAAAGCGATCGGATTTAATGCCGATCAGGCTGCCTTATCGTCAAACCGGTTTATGACCTCGCTGAAATCGCTCGGTGAAATGGCCAGGATGGCGCGGGACAAAATCGGATCGAATCTTGCGGACGGACTGGCGGGGCAGATTGATAACCTGCGCAAAAAGATAATTGAAAATTTTCCCAAAATTGAAGTCACCATCACAAAGGTCATAAAGGGGATCCTCTGGCTGGGTGAGATAGTCGGGCGGGTAGCATTTCGGATAGTCGATGGTGTCGGAGATATCATCGAGTGGTGGGGGAAACTGGATGCCGAAACGAAAACCCTGATAGAGGTTATCGGCGGTCTGGTTGTCGCCATGCGGATACTTAACTCTACTTTCTGGATGTCACCTATAGGGCTGATTACCGGTCTGATCGTGGCTCTCGGTCTCTTGTGGGAAGACTACAAAACATGGAAAGAAGGCGGTAACAGTCTTATCGACTGGGAAAAATGGCAACCGGCAATAGATAAAGCGAAGGATGCGATCACCTGGCTTCGTGATCACCTTCTGGAACTAAAAGATGGTGTTGGCGGCTGGCAAAATGCACTGGAAATCCTTGGTACATTCATCGCGGGTGTCTGGGTATCCAGGGTTCTGGGGGCTTTCGGGAAAATATCAGGTTTGCCGGTCCCGCCGTGGTTAAAAGGCTGGATGGCTTATGCTGCGTATTTGTACTCTGATCGCGAAAATATTGGTGCCAGTGCGAAGTCATCCTGGGATTACACGAAACAAAATATTGGAGATTCATTGCGCTGGCTTGGCATTGATACCGATTTTGGTCGTAATCCTCATACCGTAAAAGGCGCAAATATTCAGTCAGATATTCCAGGTGCTGAGCCGGAACAATATGCACAGGCTACGAAACGAGGAGAACGGAATAACAATCCGGGAAACCTTAATTTTGCTGGTCAGGCAGGGGCTTCTCTTGAACGCCCGGGCGGGCGATTTGCCAGATTTGAAACTGCCTTTGATGGATTACGGGCTCTTGCTCGTCAGTTAATGCTGTACGCCGGACGGGGAATAAACAGTGTGGAGAAAATTATCTCTACCTGGGCACCTGCGTCTGATAATAACAACACAACAGCGTATATCAGGGCTGTATCGCAACGACTGGGAGTGGATCCCCGGGCTGCCCTGAATATGAGTGATCCGCAAACCATGTCAGCATTGATGAGCAGCATTATCCAGCATGAGAATGGAAGAAATATCTATTCTCGAGAGCTGATTAATAAGGCTGCCGTGGCGGGAATTAGTGGCAAAGTGACAGAGGTTAACCAGCAAAATACCTACCACATTTACGGTGGCGGAGATCCGCACGCTGTCGGTAATGAGGTTGCACGTCGGCAACAGTCTGCAAATGCTCAGGTCATGCGAAGTAATCAGGTGAGGGTGGGTTAGTGGATATTCTCTCTACACTTTTTCATCAGCAGAGCAGAAAAATAGGAATGATTGTTCCCAGTGTTGTTATTTCAGAGAAGCATACAGATATGCTTGAAATAACAGAGCATCCGGTAGAGGTCGGGGCCGCTGTCGCTGATCATGCCTATAAAAAACCGTCAGAAGTGGTGATGGAGGTTGGTTTCGCCGGTGGCGGCGCATTGCTGGATTTTGCCAGTAACCTGACGGCTACCAGCCTGCTCGGCCTGAGTCCTCAGCAGACGTATCAGGAGCTACTGGGTCTGCAGGAAAGCCGTATCCCCTTCGATGTGGTAACCGGTAAACGGCTGTACAGCAACATGTTGATCCGGGCGCTGGAAGTGACGACGGACAAGACAACCGAAAACGTCCTGTCCGCTGTCCTCACCCTGAGGGAGGTCATTATCTCCCGGACACAGCAGATTACCGTCGCGGATAAAACCAACATGAAGGAAGGGGCCAGCACGTCGGCGGTACAGAACAGCGGCAACAAAACCACAAAGCCTCCAGATACTTCACTGCTGAAAAGCATCACGGGTAACGTGGCGTCATTACTGGGGGGCGGCTAATGACAATTCAGGAAATTCCGCTGACAGCGGACAACCAGCAGTTCAGCATCGTCCTGGGTGGTGTCACCTGGCGGATTAGCATCATATGGCGCGATCTGTACTGGATTATGGACCTGCAGAACGACAGAGGGGAGCCGGTAATCTCCGGTATTCCTCTCGTCACTGGTGCTGAGCTGCTGGCGCAGTACGCCTGTATGGGGCTTGGTTTTAAGCTGGTGGTGGTCTGTGATGACAACACACAGGATTACCCCACAAAAACTGACCTGGGCGGTCGCAGCCATTTACTGGTATCAACGGAGTAAGCATGTCACAGAACTGGATGAGACATTTCGAGCTGCAGCTTGTGGACGGGAACGGTCAGGGAATTGAGCTAAGTGATTTCAAAGTCACCTTTACGATCGACTGGTTCAACATCAGCAGCGCGTCCCGGGTAGGGACTATCAAAATTTATAACCTCTCGGCAGATACTGTGAACCGAATTACCGGGCAGGAGTTTTCGAAAGTGCGTCTGATTGCCGGTTACGACGGTATCGCGCCGGAGGTGTCAGCAAGCGACGTAGGGACCGTGCGGGAAGTTGACGCGGCGGACGTGGGCCAGAGAGATGGCCGCAACTACGGACTGATTTTCAGCGGTGAAATTCGCTACTCGGTCACAGGAAAAGACAGTCCGGTTGATACCTACGTCCTGATTCAGGCAGCAGATACTGATCTGGCTTTTGCTACCAGTATAACCTCACAGACGCTGGCTGCCGGTTACACGGTCGCTGATGTGAACCGTGCGCTGATGAAAGACTTCGAAGCCAAAGGCGCGACCGAAGGCCTGACGCCTGAAATGCCTGCTACTGTATTCCCTCGGGGGCGGGTACTCTTTGGCATGACGCGGCATCTAATGGATAACGTAGCCGGACAATGTGGCGCAACATGGCAATTCGTGGACGGTCAGCGCCAGATGGTGGCGAATAACGAATATGTTCACGAAGCGATTGTGCTCAACAGCGCTACCGGGCTTATTGGAATGCCGCAGCAGACTATCGGTAACGGCGTAAACGTCCGCGCGCTTATTAATCCGAACATCCGGGTTAACGGGCTCATTCAGCTGGATCAGGCTTCCGTCTATCGTACCGCGTTGTCGAACAACGATATTGCGATGGCTGGTGGTCAGATCACCGACCAGAACACGGACGGAAATATCACGCTCAGCGGCACCACATCGCAGCCTGCCAGCATCGCAACGGATGGCGTTTATATTGTGCGCGGGATTATGTACACTGGCGACACAAGGGGCCAGGCGTGGTACATGGATATGATGTGTGAAGCGCGTGGCGCGGCGGATCTTGTTTCCTCATCAGCGAGGGAAAGAGGGCTTTAATGAAACGGTTATGTTTGGCGTTAGTTATGATGGTTACTGCTCCGGCGATGGCTGCAATTCAGTGCGGCAACTACACGATGACCGGTGACGGAATGACTGTTATTAACGGTGAAACTGTCACATCACAGAAGATAAAATTTCTGGGAAAAGATGGTGACTATTCAAACATGAAAATGGACATGGGCCTGATGCCTTCCCGTGATGGTAACAATTACGGCTTTGAGTTTGTGAAACGTAACGGAAAAGCTTTCCTGAACGTCCAGCTGCTGCAGAACAGCATGGACGCGCCGAAAATCATTGGATCTTTCCCGTGTAAAAAGGCGTTACGCTAAAGTTTGATGTCAATCTTCCGAGATGAGCGCTTTAAGGTTGACGAGATATTGTTCAAAGTTCACAATCACAATCCCTTTAGTAAGAGAAATAATCCATGGCGGCAGGCATCCCATTAGAAAAAGCGCAAAAATATATTGAACAATTCAATGCGCTTCTATTGGATAGGGAAAGTTTAGATCCCTTCACTGAAAAGAAAATTCGAGAGGAACTTTCTGTCTCTCCAACGCCTGCTACCAACATTGCACTATCTTATCTGGATGCAATAACCGGAAAGATTGAAAGCGCGTTACGTTATCTCAGGATAAGCCTAGAAGTAAACGATGTAACGTTGGCAATGCACTATCATCACATTTTAATTAATACATTTAGCTATAATGAACTCAAGGATGTCTATGTCCCGCTGGCAAAGAAGTATCGGACAAAACTCTTTAGTCACAACGCATACAGTTGGGCGTACCGTTGCGGCGAGCGTGAACAGTTAAAATTTTATATGGAAGAGCACATTAAGCTTCTTTCTGAATCAGAAGGCAGGAGTAATGCTATGAAGCACAAAGAAGAACTCCTTGCAGAAATGGATAATTTCTATAGCGCCACACAGTGCTCGAAGGAACAGTTCCAGACCTTAGCATCCATAATCTGGGGCTTGCTAAGTGAATACAAGGCTACGACAGGTTTCGTTCAGCTTAGTGGAAGCGGTTGCTATGTTGTTGATATTAAAAATCTTGAGCCTAAAACTATTGCCAAAATGAACTTCGACTTGGCTGATAGAGTCTGCGCTGAATCTAAACTGGATGATTGTTCCCTGTTAGCTAGATTTACCTCTCCGCGTCAGTTGCATACGGGGGTGAGCTACCATGTCGGTAACTAGCAATCAGATTCTCGATACCGCTCGATTATGTCTGTCTGAAAATATTGAGAGTGGATTTCGAAGCGCTATCTCAAGGGCGTATTACAGTATGTTACATGAGTCTATTAGCTCACTTACTGCCATACCGCATTTTACCCATGAGCATCACAAAAATACTGTGGGTTATATGTCAACGCCCTCAGAGTGCAAATCAGAGCCATACCCGACAAATACACTGAAATCCCTAGCTTTCGTACTTCGCCAGTGGCGGGATGCTAGAAATGAAGCTGACTATGATCTGACGAATGTGACTGTTTCGAAAGAGATGGGACAGGATGCAATCGAGGCTGCTGAACTCTATTTTGAGCGCTGGGAACAGCTAAAGTCTGCTAGAGTTTCATGAATAAAATTAACGTTATCAAACCCGCTTCGGCGGGTTTTTTGCTTTCTGGAGCCTACTAAATGGCAGTATCTGACCAGACCCGCAGCGGCGACCTTGCCGAAACATTCAAATCTGAACGGGAAACAACAAAGAACCAGATCCGTGTCGCCTTGCCTGGCATTATTCAGTCATTCGATCCTGATGCGGTGACGGCAGTTGTGCAGCCTGCTATCCGTTCGGTTGAAAAGGATAATGACGGCAACCGCATTACCAAAAATTACCCATTGCTGGTGGATGTGCCAGTGGTATTCCCGCGCGGCGGAGGATGTACGCTAACGTTCCCAGTTAAAGCCGGTGATGAATGTTTGGTGATTTTTGCCGATCGTTGTATTGATTTCTGGTGGCAGAGTGGCGGGATACAGGAGTCGGTCGATGACAGAATGCATGATTTATCGGATGCGTTTTGTATTGTCGGTCCCCAGTCGCAGGCAAGGAAGATTAGCGGTATTAATACCAGTGCCACACAGTTGCGTAGTGATGACGGCAGCACCTATTTTGAGCTTAATCCTGATACCAGGAAAATTAAAATTGTCGCTCCAGGTGGTCTTGATGTGGTTGCCCCCCTGGCTGATTTTTCTGAGAAAGTAACCATTCATGGCCTGTTAACCTGGATGGGGGGCATGGTGGGGTCTGTGGTTTCTGGTGTGGCTTCAAAAATCACTGGTGCTGTTGAGTTTTTGGGGGGCGTGAAGGCTAACGGCAAGCCAATCGATGATACGCACACTCATGGTGGTGTTCAGCGCGGTGAAAGCAGTACCGACGGGGTAAACTGATGCGATACAGACGTGAAGACGCCGATGGCGATTACACCTTTGGCAGCGGTGATGACACCTGGCTGATTAACTCACCGGAGGCCGTGGCGCAGGCGGTAAAAACGCGATTCGAATTGTGGTATGGGCAATGGTTTCTCGACACCACCGAGGGGACTCCGTGGATCCAGTCCGTACTCGGTAAGCAGAAGCCGGAAACCTACAACCTGGCGATCCGTAAGCGCATCCTCGAAACGCAGGGCGTTAAATCAATCCTCTCTTTCAATACGACGCTGGATACCACGACCCGACGTGTCATGTTTTCCGCTGAAATCGACACTCTTTATGGAATAACGACTGTTACATCGGAGGCGTAATGGCTCTGAACCTTGATTCTCTCGGTTTATCTGCAAAGGTAACCGCGGAGGGGATCAGTGCGCCTGATTATCAGACGATACTCAGCACCCTGATTAGCTATTTTCAGCAGATTTATGGCAGTGATGCCTACCTCGAACCGGACAGCAAAGACGGCCAGATGGTGGCTCTGATGGCGCTGGCGATTCATGATGCCAATAATACTGCGATAACTGTCTACAACTGTTTTTCACCGGCAACCGGCTATGGGGCTGCACTGACCAGTAACGTGAAAATAAATGGTATTTCACGTAAAGGCGCGACGAACTCTACGGTTGATTTGCTTCTTACAGGAACTGCCGGAACAACCATCATTAATGGCAGCGTGAAAGATGGTAATAATGTGATATGGCGTTTGCCTGCTTCAGTGGTGGTCGGCGTGGATGGTACAGTGATGGCGACCGCAACATGTTCCGTCAGTGGTGCAGTGGCGGCGCTGGCTGGAACTATCACTGAAATTAATACGCCAACCCGTGGCTGGGTTTCGGTAACCAATCCTGCTGCAGCTACTGTAGGCACTCCGGCAGAAACTGATGCGGAGTTACGTATCCGTCAGTCGCAAAGTGTTGCGTTGCCATCAATAACCCCATTTGAAGCACTGGATGGTGCTGTTTCTAATGTTACCGGTGTAACCCGCCACAAACTCTATGAAAACGATACTGGTTCAGAGGACGGTAACGGGTTACCGCCACACTCTGTTGCTGTAATTGTGGATGGCGGTGATGTGACGGATATTGCTCAGGCTATCAGAGGAAATAAAGGCCAGGGGACAGCCACTCACGGTACAACATCCGTTACGGTTCCGGATAAATACGGCAATCCCCATGTAATCAAATTCTCGCGTTCCAGTGATGTGCCTGTTTATGCCCGGATTAAATTAAAAGTTTTTACGGGTTATACCTCACAGATAGGGCAGCAGATCCAGCAGGCTATTTCCGACTATATCAATAGTCTGATGATTGGTGATTCGGTCCTTTTAAGTCGCATTTACTCACCGGCGAATCTTGGCGTGGTGAGTGGCGGGAATGCACGCTATTACGATATTCAGGAACTGACGATTGGGAAATCCCCGGGGGCTTTGTCGTCATCAAACATTGATATCAGATACAACGAATCTGCGTCCTGTACCCCGGAAAATATCGTTATAACGGTGGAGTCATGAGCAAATACACCGAACTAATCACGAACTACCACGCCACCAAACCTAAATTTCTTGCGCATGTTGATCTGATGACCCGGCCGCTTATTGATGTTGCGGCGGCCACCAGAGGGTTGATTACTGCATTTGATATTGACTCCGCGGTTGGTGTGCAACTTGACATTCTTGGATTGTGGATCGGACGTAGCCGTGTTGTCAGCCAGCCTATCTCAGGTGTCTATTTCAGCTGGGATACCGACGGGCTTGGATATGATCAGGGTGTATGGCAGGGGCCATACGATCCTGATTCCGGATACATGTACCTCAGCGATGAAACTTATCGTGTCATCCTTAAAGCGAAGATTGCGATTAATAACTGGGACGGACGGAATGATTCGCTTCCGGTAATTCTTGACGCGGCAACAGCAGGATCCGGGCTGCGAATGCAGATAGTCGATAACCAGGACATGACGATATCGGTCTGGGTCTTTCCTGATACTGATATTTCAGATGTATCGCGTGAGTTAATTGCTGCAATTAAACAGGGATATCTCACAGTAAAAGCCGCCGGGGTGTGGGCGGGTGGCATTGAAACACCTTCGGTGGAAACCCCATCGGAAGGTTCAAAATTTTTTGGTTTTGATATGGATAACGAATTCATCAGTGGTTTTGATGTAGGGGCATGGGGAGTATTACTCTGATGGCAAAAAATGACTTTAAAGCATTCGCAACGGGTAAAAATGCCAATGTTATGTCGCAGGAGGAATGGGAAGCGTTGCCTGCGCTTTTATCCGGATTTACAGCAGGGAAAGCATCCAGTGCGCAAGTCAATAAGGTTATTCGGCAGGCCAGCTTTATTGCTGCAGCTCTGGCCCAGTTTGTAAGTGACAAAACGCAACGGGATGTGCTTGATAATGGTGATCTGCCCGGTTTTGTTGAATTGCTGGGATCGGGGTTTGCTGTTGAATACCTGAGCCGCAAGAATCCGTTTGGCGATATCAAATCGGATGGCACGGTGAAAACGGCTCTCGAAAACCTTGGTTTGGGAGAGGCGGCAAAAAGGAATGTGGGGACAGGGACGAATCAGATACCTGATATGGGTAGTTTTATGCTTTCTGCTTCAGTTCCTGGATATCAAAAATTGCCATCCGGTTTAATTATTCAATGGGGGCCAATTGATGTTCCGCTGACGTCTCAGGACACAGTAACCTATTTTCCGATTGCATTTCCGAACAGATGTCTGCGGGTATTTGCGACTCAGGATTACACTCCCGGCAGTGCAAATGTTGGCTATATAGCTTGTGCCGGTTATAACCAGGACCCGGTGAAATTTATTTCCAGAGCAGGCGTACCCGGTATCGGTGCTTCATTTTTCGCATTAGGGTGTTAATTTCTTTTAACTTTATGGAGTGAAAAATGAATTACATATATTCCGCGACTACAAACTCTTTCTATCCCTTGGAGATGAAAGAGGATTACACGCAAGCTGACTCATGGCCAGATGATGCTGTTGAAGTTGATGAGCAAGTGTATATTGAGTTTTCCGGATTACCGCCGGAAGGAAAAATCCGTATCGCTGGAGAAAATGGTTTTCCTGCATGGTCTGAAATTCCACCACCAACGCATGAGGAACAGATTGCTGCAGCCGAACTGGAAAAGCAGCAATTGATTAATCAGGCTAACAATTATATGAACAGTAAACAATGGCCTGGTAAAGCGGCTATTGGTCGTCTGAAAGGTGAGGAACTGGCGCAATATAATTTGTGGCTGGATTACCTGGACGCACTGGAAATGGTCGATACTTCCAGTGCGCCAGATATTGAATGGCCTACGCCTCCGTCAGTTCAGGCCAGATGACATCCGGCGCGGTGCTGGTATCTGTTGCCGTCACCGCGTCAATGTAATCCAGCACAGCGTTAAGCCGGGTTGTTTCTGCCTGCGTCAGTTTCCGCCCGGCCTGTAATTTCAGCTGAATCAGACTAATGGAAGCCATTGCTGCATCAATCAGCGACTGGCGCTGTGCTTCTGCCGCGCCTACTGCGGCGCTATGCTGTGCCTCGGTATCCGTCACCCATTTCTCACCATCCCATTTATCGTATGGCGTTAACGGTGAAAGCGTGACATAACCGTCTTTGATGGCACCGATATAATCCACTGTAACAGCTGCACCATTTTCTGTTGAGTAAACAGTCTCATTGCGATGGTCTTCTTCATGGCTCCATCCCTTACCCGTAAATACTGCCACTTTTCCCGGAATGTTTTCGCCCGGGTCAATACCAGTGGAACAGGCGGGCATACTTACGCCAGTATTAATATATTCATCAGACCAGCCCGTATACTCAGTTGTTTCAGCATCATAATAAAAACAACGCATATCGCCCGGCACTGTAGCCAGCCCATTTTCATCAAAAACAGGTTTCATTATTTAGCCCTCACCAGAAAGTTAAATGCAATATTTCGCGGTCTGACAGCAACAAAATTCACACCATCACCCACAGAGTTACTGGTGAAATTAAATCGTGAAAATCCTGGCTGATTTCCGGCGATGCCATCATGAAAGTCAATTGCGTGTCCCGCACCTCCGCCTATATTCCCGGCAAACTGAGAAAAGTTTGTAGCTTCCTGCCAGCTTAATAATTCGCGACCACCATCTGCACCTCGCCCGTCATCCCAGATACGAATGAAATCACCGCGGGCTTCAGGTAATACCAGCGAAGGAAACACTTTCGCCAGCACAGGGTAATCAGTGGCAGAAAATTTCGCCCCGTTGAACTTCAAAAACACCATACCGGACCAGCTGTCGATGACAGAATTTGGCATTGCGGCGGACGGCCAGAAGAACGGAACGCCAATAGCTGGAGCACCTTCTCCCAAACCAACGTTTATGAAAATGCAGAAATAACGAGCAAATGGCATCATTCCTGCTTTTGTCAGGGAGATCTACCATGCTTATTGGCTATGTACGTGTGTCAACAAATGACCAGAACACAGATCTACAACGTAATGCGCTGAACTGTGCAGGATGCGAGCTGATTTTTGAAGACAAAATAAGCGGTACAAAGTCCGAAAGGCCGGGACTGAAAAAACTGCTCAGGACATTATCGGCAGGTGACACTCTGGTTGTCTGGAAGCTGGATCGGCTGGGGCGTAGTATGCGGCATCTGGTCATTCTGGTTGAGGAGTTGCGCGAACGTGGCGTTAATTTTCGCAGCCTGACGGATGCTATTGATACCAGCACACCGATGGGGCGTTTTTTCTTTCATGTGATGGGTGCCCTGGCTGAAATGGAACGAGAACTGATTGTTGAACGAACAAAAGCTGGCCTGGAAGCTGCTCGCGCACAGGGACGAATTGGTGGACGACGTCCCAAACTTACACCAGAACAATGGGCACAGGCCGGACGATTAATTGCATCAGGAGTTCCTCGCCAGAAGGTGGCGATCATCTATGATGTTGGCATATCGACTTTGTATAAGAGGTTTCCGGTCGGAGATAAATGAAACCGTAGCACGTCGTATGCAAGAACGTGCCACGGCTGGCTGATAAGCTTGTAAAAATATTGAACAGGGAGTGGAGCATTCTATGAAGCTAATTTGTTTAATTTCATTTGTAGTGACTTTACTTCTTGGTCGATAATGTCGAATCCCTTATTGACTGCATCTCTTAGCTCTGCATCAATATTTTTTATCCCTTGAGCATAATCTACCATTACATTTATTTTTGCATCATGTAATCTCTTATACATGGTTTTATCTTTGTTATTGTCTGCCATGCCAATAAGGATTTTTTCATAATCCTCAATGAGTTTGTTGTTTCCTTTAAATGATTGTATTAATGAGCGTGAATATGTGTATATGTTAATTATTGAGTCTCTAGCAGAATCATTTAGTTTTGCAATGACATTCGCATTTTGCTCATAGAATGTGAAATTATCATCCCCTACAGGGAATGTGAGAATCAACATTTGTCCCGGTTTTATATTATCAATGTGTGTTTTCATCCTTTTATTATATAAATTGATTAGGGTGAAAACTTCTCCCTTAACTCCTTTTAATACTGAAAGTTGTAATTCAAGGGATTCTCTTTCTGTCTCTACTTTAGACAGCTTAGCTTGTTGGGTAACTCCTTTTAGGGTAAACCATCCGCCAATAAGAGTACCAACTAGAGCTGTGAGGGAGGAGGATAACCATCCAGGTATGCTATTTAAAAGATTACTAAATTCACTCATTATAAGTACTCGCTAATATTGAACGATATATATATCAAATTATTATAAAACTCGTCAGCTACTGGAGAAGGCTACCTGAACTTCGATCTATTCCTGCATCCATATAGTTGATGGTCTTCTGGAGCTCTTCGATTAGGGCAACAGCTTTTGCTCGAGAAATGCATATTAGTTGATCCGGAAATTCTTGTAAGGGCCAGTTTGGTATACAGGCCATGTTATCCGTGAAGGATGCAGACAAGTAAACTTCATTGGTAACCAGAGAATAGCTTACCTCAAAATTGGTGAGTTCCGGCAAACTGCTAACGTTTGACTCTTTTCTGCGCATAATATTATCCATGACTGTAATTATGTACAGGTGATGGTCTTCAATTTCGAAGAGGGAGTCAAGGGGGAGTCTCAAATGAACCGTTATAGAAAGGGGGAGGATCTTTGTGTTGCTGAACTTATGCAAAATTTTTTTGCACCATAAATCCAACAACACATTCAATAACACATTGCTGTATCACTATGAAAATAAATGTGTTTTTATTTGATTTCACACATATCACAATTGATGCATTTTTTAGTGATTAACAGCGCCATAAGGAAACTCTCAAAACAACACAAACCGGGCGGGCATTATACGCGCATTCTTTACTCAGACCAGTTTTTTCACCAGCGCTTCGCTATGACGAATACGTTCTGGTGCCAGTTCCAGATCCTGCTGAATCAGCGCAATGAACAGCAAATCCGTTAACATTCCCTGCGCGTGACAAGCAGAGATTGAAGCACTGTTTGTCGCTTGTTCTTCGGCAATGGTATACAGGCAATGAGAAGCACGCTGTTGCAGGGCATTGGGAGTAAAGCCGGTAATAGCCAGCACTTTTCCGCCCACTCGCAGCATCTCATCTGCCGCCAGGTTTAACTCGCGTCGTACACCGGTGTAGGAAATGGCTAATAACAGATCGTCAGGGGACGACGCCTGTACTGTAGCGAGTAGCGCATGCATATCGCGCACTGCGGCAGCATTGAAGCCAATCTTCATCAGCTTCCAGGCAAAGTTTTGCGCCACCAGACCCGAAGCGCCAATACCGGTCAGAATTATCCGCCGCGCAGAGCGCAACATTGTTACGCATTCATGCAGTTTCTCTTCAGTATTAACGTTTAGCGTTGCGTACATAGCGGCAGTATTTTCTTTAATCAGTTTTTCGCCGACCAGCCGTAACGGATCATCACCGCGGATTTGGTTATGAATGGGCACGGAGGGAGATCTGTCTCTTATACACATCTCCGAGCCCACGAGACGTAGAGGAATCTCG
>ERZ1027096.56-NODE-56-length-51206-cov-9.357647_pt1 | contig 51206 bp, 29 predicted proteins | sample MGYA00519278_ERZ1027096 | MGnify/ENA primary metagenome ERZ1027096 (study PRJEB26926, sample SAMN06164649) | human gut metagenome | biome: ENVO:00009003; feature: ENVO:2100002; material: ENVO:00002003 | host: Homo sapiens | place: USA | collected 2012 ...
AATTAAACCACATGCTCCACCGCTTGTGCGGGTCCCCGTCAATTCCTTTGAGTTTTAATCTTGCGACCGTACTCCCCAGGCGGAGTGCTTAACGCGTTAACTTCGTCACCGATTTTACACCGACAACAAGCACTCATCGTTTACAGCATGGACTACCAGGGTATCTAATCCTGTTTGATCCCCATGCTTTCGAGCCTCAGCGTCAATATACAGCCAGATAGTCGCCTTCGCCACTGGTGTTCTACCCAATATCTACGAATTTCACCTCTACACTGGGTATTCCACTATCCTCTCTGTAATTCTAGCCACATAGTCATAATGGCAATTCCAAAGTTAAGCTCTGGGATTTCACCACTATCTTACATAACCGCCTACACTCCCTTTACGCCCAGTAATTCCGAACAACGCTTGCCCCCTTCGTATTACCGCGGCTGCTGGCACGAAGTTAGCCGGGGCTTCTTTAGGTGCTACCGTCATCATCGTCACACCCGAAAGAGCTTTACAATCCGAAAACCTTCTTCACTCACGCGGCATGGCTGGGTCAGAGTTGCCTCCATTGCCCAATATTCCTCACTGCTGCCTCCCGTAGGAGTTTGGACCGTGTCTCAGTTCCAATGTGGCTGATCGTCCTCTCAGACCAGCTATAGATCGTCGGCTTGGTAGGCCGTTACCCCACCAACTACCTAATCTTCCGCGGGCCGTTCTTTCGGCGATAAATCTTTCCCCCTCAGGGCTTATGCGGTATTAGCAGTCGTTTCCAACTGTTGTTCCCCACCAAAAGGTACGTTCCCACGTGTTACTCACCAGTGCGCTACTTTCATTGCTCGGTGCAAGCACCCAGCAAATCACGTTCAACTTGCATGTGTTAAGCCTGCCGCCAGCGTTCGTTCTGAGCCAGGATCAAACTCTCATATTAAAATGATTTCTCAATCCTGTCTAAATTACTCATAAAAGAATTTCTTTGGTTCCTTTGAATACTTCAGACTTTATTCATATTTTCTCAATATTAAATACCGTCTGCGTATCCTCTTTTTTTCTTCTTATTCACTCTGTTCTATAACTGCCACTCGGTTGGTGTTTTAAGTGAAGCACCGTTACCGTGTCGGCGAAGTGGTTTATAGGACAACCCAAGCAAGATGTCAACACAAAAAAGCAAAAAAATTTGATTTTTTTTCACATTTTTTCTAACTCATTGATTAGAGGATAATTTTTTGTGCATGTTTTTTGAAAGGGAAACGAGGGTTTGTTTCCTTTTTTTTAACCTTATCGCCTTACTATAGGTTCAATATAGCATAACGAAAAAAGATAACAAGGTAGCATTTATGTTAAAAAACAGTATCTTAGCTCTAACTTTAGTTGTAATCCTTTCGGCTTGCGGGAATCAGGAGAAGCCGATATTAAAAGGAGTCGACGGTTCCGAAGTTCCGCCGGCGTTTGCAAGTTTTCCCGATGTTCCGTTTCCGGAACCCTCTTATATAGATATGGGTGAGACCAGAACTCTGGGCAGCGGGCAGAACTGGAGCGGCAGTTTGATTTTTTCGACTCCTTTTTCAGCCAACAGCATTTATGATTTCTACGTTTCCGAAATGCCGAAGCTGCGTTGGTCGGAAGTGGCGGTTGTGCGCGCAAAAATCAGCCATATGACTTACTTGCGCGACCGCAGGGCAATTCAAATTCTGATTGAGCGGCTGGGCAGCGACGAATCGCTGGTGACCATCACGGCAATTCCGAATGACACCGGCGTTACACAAAAGAACTGATTCAGGAGTCTTAACCGATGCGATTCGACTTTTTTACTCTGGGCGGCAGCCAATTCTGGGAAGACGTCTTTTTTTATCAAAAGTGGCGAATCCAGAGAAATTATAAGACGAAACAATACCGGCTCTTGGACAACTGGGACATTCGGCGCGCGGAAGGCCGTTTTGAGAACTGCCGGCGTGCTTTTCTTAAATATATTGAAGTCTTCCAGCTTTCGCGGCAGAAGGGACATATGGTTATTATGCTGCACGGACTCGGCGAAAGCAAAAACATCTTCAAGCCTTTGTGGCGAGAGGCGCTGAAAAACGGCTATATGGCCGCGGCAATCAACTATCCTTCCACCCGCAAGAGAATCGACGGACACATTCGCCAGCTTGACTTTTTTATGAATCATCTGGAAGACGTACAGGAAGTTTCTTTTGTAACAAACGGTATCGGCGGCGTCATTTTAAGGAAATTGCTTTCGTTTGATTCGCCGTGGCGGCACAAAATAAAGCTCAACCGGATTGTAGAGGTCAGCCCTCCGAATCAGGGAAGCACTCTGTTTAAGCTGTTGGACAAATACCGGCTTTTTCAACGGATTCTGGGACCGATTCTGAAAGATGTTACGCCGGAAGCGGCCAAACGCCTTCCGCCGTTTGAGAATCCGCAGCAAGTCGGCATTATCAATTGCGTGCCGGTGTGGAAACGAATCCTGTTCCTGCTGCCCGAAAAATGGCGGCAAATGCTGGGAAGCGGCGAAGATGCCGAACTAAAAGGCGTCAAACAAACAATTACGATAAAAAATACGTTTTTTAATCCTTTTAAAAATGAAGAAGTTGTTCGCAGGTGCGTCAAATTTTTGAATCAGGGCAAGTTCTGAAACATGGCGAAAAAATCAAAAAACTGTAACAAATTTTTTTACTTTTATATGCTAGAATAGAGATAGCATGAAGCAGAAGCTTTAAAAAACCGAGGATATGATGAGAGCAATACTGGTAAACATAATCATCTTTATGGCCATTATAGGAGCCTATTATATTGACTTCTTCGGCTGGTTTACCTCTCGTTATGCCTTTTGGGGCGCATTAGCTCTGGTGGCGGTTGTATTTATTATTGCAATAAAAGTTCTGGGCAATCCTTTTGCCGGAGGAGACGACGATGACAATAAATAAGTTTATAAAATATACCTCCCTGTTAGTGCTCGGAACCTGGATGCTGTCTGCTCCGGGCAATGCTTTTGCTGAAAACGAAGCTGTCAGCAAAGATGTTAATGAAATAATCAATCGCTTGATGGCACCTGACGATAACAGCACTGGTGCAAAAAAATTAGAAAATGAAGAATTAGCCAAAATCCGCAGTAAACTGCTTTCTGAGATTAAAGGTCTCCAAAAGACATACAAAGAAAATATGGAAGGGATTGAAAATTATCAGAAACAGATTGAAGAATTACAAAAAAAAGTTGGAGAAGTGGAAAAAGAACTAAATGGTTTTGAAAAGACGGCAATTATCGGCGGCGCCCTTGCCATTATCGGTACAGTCGGTCTGGCAATCGGCACCGGGGGCGTGGGATTGGTTATCGTCGGTGTAGCTACGGCGGTAGGAGCCATAGCGGCAGAACACTATGCCGAAGATCCGGATTCGCTGAGACGCTTGATTAACGGCAGCTATACATGGTCCACACAGCAGCTGATTTCCAATACGAAAACTATTGATGCTTCCAGTATTACTAATGTGGAAGCGAAAGACGAGAAACAGAAACAAGCCCTGCAAAAGGCCCTCAGTGTCGTCCAAGAATACAATGCCGTTGCTCAACAACTTCATAAACTTGGCGAATTTGCACTTTATACAGCACAGCAACTTGATCAGAAAGTCGAAGAACTTAACAGCATGCAGACAACCATTAAGGCCGGGCAATCTCTTTATAAATATACGATCATGGGTAAAACCAAAGATGGCAAACCCACTATCCTTGCTGAATATTATTTCATAATGGAGGGCGACAAATTCCAGTCCATTACCGGCGTTACCCGCGGTTGTGTGCCGTTGCCGGCCAAGCTGGCAGAATCCAGAAGCTGCATTTACTGCCCGTTATTTAAAACGATTTTCAATGCGGCACAAAGCATGTCCACCAAAGCTTATGACAAACTGGCCGGGCCGTTGGCCAATGTGATGCTGATTGGTTTTGCCATTGTGATTGCTTTTATGGTTTTGAAAAACGTCAGTTCGTTTACCAAGCAGGATGCACCCAAATTCGTAACCGAGCTGCTGGTCAATATGTTTAAGGTTCTGGTAGCTTATTATATGTTAAAAAACGCCAATATTGTTTACGGCTACATTGTGGGCCCCGTACTTAAAGCCGGCTTTGAATTCGGTTCAAGTCTGCTGTTTGCTAAAAACGACAGCTATCTGGCAGCCTGTGACGTTTCAAAAACGCTTCAGAACGTGTCAAACGGGGTTATGCCGGCATATCTTTACACCAATCTGGATTGCTTTATCAGAGCCGTACAAGCCGAAGTGGCCGTTCCGCAGAGCGTCGGTTCGTCTTTAATGTGCGTTGCCCGCAATGCCGGTAAAGAGAGTATCGGACCGGTCCGCAATGTTTTGTGGGATTTCGGTATGATGTTCCAAGGATTTGCCATTTGGGTCATGGGCTGGATTATCTCTTTGGCTTTTGCTTTCTATCTGATTGATGCGACAATTCAGCTGGGCATTATCGGCGCTTTGATGCCGTTCCTGATCGCCTGCTGGCCGTTTAAGGCAACCCGCAACTATACGAGCAAAGGCTGGGGTATCTTTATGAACACATTCTTCGTTTATGTTTTCATGGGATTGGTCGTCAGTATCAACGTTGAATTGCTGGGACAGGGATTAACCGGTTCCAAAGGCGGGTTTGATGCCATTATGAAAGCCTTGAACGGTAATAACGTTCAAGAACTCAAAGAATTACTGGATATCGGCTTTGCCGGCTTCCTGGTCTTGGTTGCCTGCTGTCTGTTTGCCTTTAAACTGACCGGACAAGCTTCTGATTTGGCCGGAACCATGGCCGGCGGCGGCGGACCGAAAATTGGTGCCAACATCGGCGGTCTGGCTTATGGCGCTGCGACAAAAGGCGTTCAGGGAACCCTTAAGACAGGTCTCGGTGCGGCTAAAGCCGTCAGTGACAAAACCGGGCTTACCAATGTTGTCAACAAAGGCAGAGATTGGGCGAAAGATAAAGTTTGGGGTGCTGTCGGCTTAGGACGCCGCAGCGGCGCTGCCGGCAACAAACAGGCCAGACGTTCACAGATGGGCGATCAGCAACAACAGCAAAGCAGCACGGACGGACAAACTCCGCAAACGCAGACAAGACCTGCCACACCGGGTGCACCGAATCCGACTGCTCAGAATCAAATCAAGAAGATGCAGCAGGCCGGACCGCGGTCGCAGCAGCCGGCAACACCTTCGCCGCAAACACCGACGAATCCGTCAACCCCGCAAGGCGGTGCCGCTCAAGGCGGAACACCGCACGGAAATCAGGCGGATGCGCAGCAGACTCAGACGCCGCAACAGACGCCCGAGCAAATGAGACAGCAGCTGGAAAGCGATTACAACAACACCGCCAACGGCAGAGCCGGCCGGCAGATGATTCAAAACCAGACGGCAGAAGTTGCCCGCAACAAAAAAGCGGAAAACGAAGCTCAGGGTAAAATGAATTATCATAACCGCAGAGCCGATGACTACCTGAAAAAGGCTCAGTCCGCCTCTGACCCGGCTCAGAAAAAGAACTTTGAAAACCTGGCAAACGCTCAGTTTGAAGAGGCCGTCAAAGCCGAAGCCGCCTATAACAAGGCTAAAGCCGACACTCAAAAGGCCCAAAGCGAGCTGGATGCCATAAAACAGGAGAATGAGCGTTACAAGAACCAATATGTTCAAGATGAAATGAAAAAACGCAACCCGAAAAAATAATTATTTTATAACAGAGTAACGACAATGTGGAAAAGTATTGACATAGGACGAGTTTTGAAACTGCTGCTGGTGGTTGCAGTCTCTATGTTCATGCTTACCGCCTGTGCCAGTGACGATAAAAACCCGGATACATCGCGGGCAGCCGTAAAAGGGGACGTTGATGAACAGAGCATCGCGCAAGATCAGGCAACATGCTGGCAGGACTCTATCATTGAACTGCTTTATGACAACATGGGCAAAGTGGCAATGGGAACCTATAACAAGATTACTTCCGGCGCCCTGACTTTCATGATGGTTGCCTTTGCGGTTTGGCTTTCTATCCGCCTGCTGAAACATGTCAGTTCGTTTACCGAAGAAAACATCGGAGAGACCTGGACCGAAATTGCCCGAAAATTCTTCCTTTGTTTTGCCTGCGGTTATGTGGCATCATCTCCACAGCAGCTGCTGTTCTTCATGAATGACATTATTTTTCCGGTTTATAACGCGTTTCTGGAATTTTCAAGCGAATTGCTGGCTCACGCCTCGCTCAGCGACAGCAAGGCCAATTCCATAAAAGTTTTCGGATTTAATTTTACCGCAGGCAAATCCATTATCTGCAAATTGTCCGACGCTGTTGCCAATGCCGATTTGAGCGGTTTCCCCGAATCGCCGAAAGAGATGATGAAATGCATGGTCTGTGCCATGAATGACCGGATGAATCTGGGACTGGCAATGGCTTATAAGGTCTTGAAAGCTCCGGGCTTTATGGCCACGATTATCGGTCTGATGATTATCGCCTGCTTTACTTTCGTCAAACTCGGATTTGTCTTTTATCTGGTTGACACTATTTTCAGATTTACGATTATGGTGGTTATGCTGCCGATTTTGATTATGGGATATCCTTTCGGACCAACGAAAAAATGGCTGTCGCAAGGCTTTGTCACCATTTTGAATTCTGCCGCATTTATGATGTTTATGGCAATTATGATTGCAATTGCCATGCTGGCTTTGGAGCAAATTATCATCGACAATGCCGACATTTTTGAAAACGGCACGGATAAAGATTTCAAAGAATTCAGCATTCCGTTCATGTGCCTGCTGATGATCGGTTTTCTGATTGCTTCTTCCGTTCAGCTGGCGCAGCAGGTAACCGATTCTCTGGTCGGCGGCAGCTCAAAAGGCAGCTTTAACGCCAAAGCCAAAGCAGTTATTATCGGTGCAGCCAAAGTTCTGGGCAGTATCTTTACCGCCGGTGCAGTTGCCGCCGTCAGCAAGGTCGCCGCCGGACGCAAAATTATTGAAAAAGTTCAGAACGGAAAAGCCAAAGTCGCTTCGTTCAAAAACAAAATGAACAGTTTGCGGGGGAGGTAAAAATGACTGATAAACTCCTCAAACATATTTTTAACTTCTTTCTGGCAGGATTTCTTTCCCTTAGCGTTATCCGCCCGGTTAATGCTTGGACGATAAATTTTACTGAAGAAACATGCGGCTCTGCTTATCAAGGCCGTTCCAAAGGAGAAAAAGCTTTTGAGCCTTTGGACACTCAAAAAACGCAGCAAAAGGTTAATGAAGTTAATGCAGCCACAACAAAATTAAAAAATTTTTGCGAAAAATTAGCAAAACACTTAGAACAAAGAGAAGATAATGGTGAAAAAGTAGATACAAATGTATTTCCAACTCAATCTTTTGACTGGGGATGGAAACAGGAAACTGCTGACGAATACAACCAAAGATTTGATAAAATTATTGCTCAAAACCCCAGTTTTAAAAATGAATACGACAGCTTAAAAGCGGAATATGAAAAATTAAACACGGAATTAGAGTTTGCACGTGCCGAAGAATTAGCTGAGCATAAGCGTGCCGTTGCAGCCGGAGAATATCAACCTTGCGGCAGCGAATATCCGCGAGGATGTCCGGAAGGTATGGAATGCTACTCCAGCTACAGTATGTCAGTTCAAGGGACGGGAGGTTCATATTCTTCATCAACATTATCTTATACATGTAAAAAGCCTGAAGATGTGAAAAAACCTTTATTTGGAGAAAAACAGAAACCTGTAGAAAAGGGTACGGATACCAGTACCGTTGTTACAACGACAGCCGGATTTTCTTCTTATACGGTTAAGACTGATGAAACAGGGAAAAACACAACCGAAGAGGACGGCATAACGGTAAAACGCGGGGACAATTCGGCTTGCAGTATTCCCGACATGCAGAAGATGTATCAGTCCACCTGTTATTCCTGCAAAATTATCATGACACTGATTACGACGTTTATGAATGCCTGCGGTAAAGTTTATGATTTAACCAGAGAAGCCGGAAGCAAGGTGTTGGTTATCGGATCAATGTTGTGGCTGGCCGCATTTGCCCTGAAGCTTGTCTCGGCTTTTACCAACCAAGAACCGATGAGCATTCTCAACACACTGCTGATCTTCATGTTCAAGGTTGCCGCCGCCTATATCGTAATTAACGTGGGTATCGGCGCCATTGTTGACCTGTTCGTCAATCCTTTGCTGCTGGCCGGTGCCGACTACGGGCTGGGATTGTTACAGGCGGCAAATCAGGGAATAATCAAAGTTGCTTTGACCTCAAACTTTACCTATAACGGTACAGAAATTATTTCTCCGGTAGTTATTAACAAAATTATGGCTTTAACCGAGGGAATCGACAAGACGGTTTCCACCAATCTGGTTATCGGACATGCCCTCACCTGCCACTCTTTTAATGCAGGCATGTTGGAATATACCGGCGGATTATTCGGTGTTAACGTCACTATCCGTATTCCTGACCTCTGGATTTGGCTGTGCGGTGCCGCTATCTGGTTCTGCGGTTTTATGCTGACTTTAGGTATCGGTTACTATCTGCTTGACGTTTGTTTCAAAATCGGATTCTGCATTATGGCACTGCCGATTGTTATCGGTCTCTGGCCGTTCGGGCCGACATCAGGCAAGTTTACATCGTGCATGAGCATTATTTTCCGTTCGGCAGCTTTGTTTACTTTCCTGGCTTTGACCACTTCTTATGCATTATCGCTGATAAGCGTGTCATTAGGCGATTTGACGACTTTCTATGCCAAAATCAAGGCCGGCGATGCGGAATGGGTTTCCAACACCTTTTCCATTTCAGGCGCAAACTTTATCCTGATTATGTTTGCTTATGTTTACAGCATTAAAATGATCGGCGCCACGGTTACCGGTTATGTCGGAAAATTCTTTAACGACAGCACATTCGGTGATGCCTCTCCGATGCACATGAAAGCAACCCAGATGACCGCCTTTGTAAAAAACAAGGTCACTCAGGCCGCGTCTTTTGCCGGCGGCGTTGTCACTCATCAGGCGACACGGGCTGCCGGAGCCGTTGCCGGCGGGGCCGTCAACTTTGTCAAAAACCGGGTAAACGGCGGCAAAGATGCCAACAAAGACAATAAAGACGCAGACAAAAAAGACAATGAGGGCAAGAAAGAAGGCGACAGCCCGAAAGATAACAATAAGCCGAATTAAGCAGGTGTTATTATGGAGATGATGACTAACATATCTAAATTGACCAGACAAGCCGGATTGGCATTTGCCGCCGTTTTATGGCTGGGCTTGAATACGGCCGGCATCTCCTCCGCTCGGGCCGCAGACGTGTCTAATACCTGCGCCGTTCAATTTCATCCCTGTAAAATTGACGGTGCCGCAGCTTCAAGGAATCTTTATCCCAACAGCCGAATTGAAGAAATGCAAAAAGGCTGTCTGAATACTGTTCCGGTTGAAACCAAAGGTTCTCTCAACTCCGTCGGACGAATTTCCGAAGAAGCCTGCCACCGTTCTACCAGTTGCAACAGTTCATACAGCACAAAAGTAAAATATCCCGACGGCAAATGTTATCGTGAACATCAGGGGATGGATGTCGCCGTACCGGAAGGGACTCCGGTTACCGCAGCGGCCAACGGAGTTATTTTATCAATCAGCTCCTGTTACGGCGGCGGCGGCAATACTGTTATTATGCAGCATGAAAAAGCCGGCGGCGGACAATATACAACAACGTATATGCATTTGCAAAAATTTGCCGACAAAACAAAAAAAATTGCAGGAACCAAAGAAAAAATCGCCAAAGGAACGACCATCGGCTACGTCGGAACCACCGGTTGTTCGGACGGCACGACCAAACACGGCGCATATGGCGCTCACCTGCATATTGAACTGCGTGACGGCGGCACGGGAAAAGGTAAGATTTTGTCTCCCGCCTGCGCTTCGGCAGATGCTTTGTGCGACGGCAACATTCCGGTTCCGGAAGCACCGGTTATCGAAAACGATCCGGATCCGCAAATGGTGACGGCGGAAGCCAGTTTAGGCAAATGCGGCAAACTGCTTCCGGCAGATAATCTGTCCGCTTTTCACCAACAGGGTGAATCCGGAGGCGATGCCGGCGCATTCAACAAATGCTGGGCAGATGATAAAGGCGGCTGTTCTTATGGCGTTTCGCAAATGGTCTGCTACCGGGATTCCTCAAAATGGAATAATTCAACAATGGCCAGTTATTTGCAACATTTGCAGAAGAATGATCCCAGTAAATATAAGGCACTGGAAATAGGCGGCTCATTGCAAAGCACCATTAACGCCGCCTGCAATCCGCCGGCTACGCAATTTTCGCAGAAATGGCAGGCCTTAGCCTCCCAAGACAGTTCTTTCGGAACTTCACAAAGAGAATATATTGAAAATCACTATTTAAGCTACGGCAAAAGTGTTTTGAAAAACGCCGGCATGGGAAGTTTGCTTAACCGCTCTCCCGAAATGGATATGATTATTTTAGCCGGTGCGGTTGCCGGTGCAGGCCCGATGAGAAACAATTTTCAGGCGGTTCAAAGAGCAATTGCTCCCGAAACCTTTGAAACGGCTTCCGACGAAACGATTATTTCCGCTTATTATGCAAGCTATGCCGAAGTCATGTATTCGGGATATGCAGATAAAACCCCTTATGCCAAACGCGCGGCCAAAGATGAAAAATTAGCGCTCGAATCGTTAGCTATTCGAAAAGAAATGGAGAACGGCGCATCTTTGGAAGAAGCCTCACAAAAAGTTACCGGCAAACGCGCCTGTGAAGAAGACGAATATCCGTCGGCTTCCGTCCGGCTCGGGCAAGCGTCCCGCCCGGCTTATTTAAATGAATACACCGGCGCGGTATCTACCGAATCTGCAGATAAAGGCGATCGCGAATGTAATGTCGAAAGTTATCGCAGCAGTTTCAAGACATGTATTTTCTGCGATATTTTCGGTGTTTTGTTTAATACCGCCAGCACGGTTGCGAAAAAATCATACAATGCACTGGCAGACGGCGTTATCATGCTGGTTTGCGTCGGCTTTGCCCTCTGGCTCGGCATTACGGTTATGCAGTTTATTTCCTCCATGGAACAAAAGAATCCGAGCATTCTGGTTAAAACAATTTTGAACAAAGCGTTTTTGGTGCTGATTGTTGTCACGCTGCTGCGTCTCAATTCGGCAGACTTTTTCCGGCTGGCGATGGAGCCGATATTCAATACCGGATTTAAATTGGCGCAAATTGCGACTGAAGGTGCGAACGGCGAAACCTGCGACGGATCCACGTTTGATATTTTAACCGAGGAAAAAGGTGCAGGCCTTCCGGCCAGTATGGGCGTCAGCATTTTGTGTACAATTAAGACCATTCAGGATAAAATTCTTGATGTTATGGCTTTGGGCTCGACATCCATTTGCGTCGCTTTGTATGTCGAATCATGGCACGGCCTTGCCCTCTTCCCGCATCTGGGCTATCTGATTGTCGGTCTTGTGTTGTGGATTGCCGCAATTCTGCTGCTGATTATCTATCCATTCCTGCTGATTGACTCGGTTTTGCAGCTGACGGTGGCGACGGCGCTGCTGCCGGCGGCAATCGGAGCTTACGCTTTCAAATCAACGCAAAAATATGTGGGCAAAGTGTGGGATACGTTCCTTAACTGTATGTTTAACTTTATTTTCCTGTCACTGATTATCTTTATTCTGACCAACGGTCTGATGGATGTTTTATCAAAAGCAGGGGTTGAGAGCGGCGGAGCGATGTCTGATGTCGGAACCCGAAGCGGTTACAAGGTTATTTTGAGCAATCTGGCATGGTGGGGAACCACATTCCTGAAACTCGTTTTCTATATGATTCTCGGCTGGGCGGTTCTGGGTGAAGCCAATTCCTTTGCCGGAAGTTTCGCCAAGAGCATCGGCGTCAAAGACATCGGTTCGAAAGTCGGCGGTTTGGCCGCATCCACGGCAAACACCGCGGCAATCGGAGGACTCAAGACAGCGGGCAAAGCAACCCGTAAAGTCGGCGGCATGGCTCTTGACCGCGGGCGGGAAGCTTATAACTCATATAAAGTAAACCGCCGAGCTAAAAAAATTGAAAACGATGACCGAACGGTAACCGATGCCGACGGCAACAAAACTTTGCAACACCGTACCTGGTATGGCCGCAAGGTTACCGATACGCTGCAAGTTGCTCCGGACGGTACCAGAACGGTTACACGGGCAAAACAGAGCCTGCGCGGCAATAAGGCAACCTCCGTTAACAATGACAAGTTCATTCAGAACAAGAAGACTTATGACAAAGACGGAAACCTTATTCGCGAGGAAACAAGAATGAATACCGCTGCCGGGAAGACATTGCTGAACCGTGACGGCACCCGCAACGAAGTGGCCATTCATGCAATCCGCAGCGGCAGCGGCATGTCCAATGACGATGTCGATAAGGCGATTATGAACCAGATGATGCAGGAACGTATGGGCGGTGTTCCCGGGGCAGATATGAACCGCGAATTCAAAGACCGCGAAGTCAGCCGTACGCTGGATGACCAGGGACGCGAAGTCTTCAGGGTTAAGCAGACCAATGCCGACGGCTCGACCAGCATCTTTGAGATGACCAAGGGTGACAAGCGTGATATGCTGACTTACACCCACATCGGCAAAAACGGCAAAGCCGAAAGCTATGCGTCCGACGGCATCATCAACAAAAAATCAAATTACCGTCTGAACAAGGATGGCACGGTTGATGCCAAGAGCGTTAAAAACAACTATGCCTTTGCCAAAAACTATAATTCGGCACACACCCGCTCGATGGACAGCAACGGCAAATTCAACCGGTCTGTTCCGGCAGACGAAATTATGATGAGCGAAGCGGATATGCAGCTTTTCAGAGAACAAGTCGCCACTTACGGAAAAGACCAGCCGATGGCCGAATTCGGAAAATAAGGCGGCAGCCGTCTTGATTAAAGCCGGGAAGAAATTCCCGGCTTTACAGTTATATTTGTACACAAATTGTCTTTTTTTGTACTATTTTCTTGATTAATATAACGCTTATATTTATGATACAAACAAATTATGAAGTTGTGTTTATTACAATAAAAGGTGGACTCAAATGGAAGAAATTATTTTCCCGAACCAAATCAGAATGTACAGAAGACTTCGCGGACGCTCGATGCAGGAACTTGCCGATCATTTGTCCGTCAGCCTTTCTGCAATCTCTAAAATTGAAAAGGGTTACCGCCGCGTGGACCAGGAGCAGCTGGTTCGTGTTGCCGAATTTCTGGACTGCCCGCTGCAGGATTTATTTGTTAATGAACAGAATTCCCAGCAGGAAGTCGTCCAATCCTGGAGGCGCGAACAGGAGAGAAGAAACAAAATCAACGAAAAAAGCGGTTTGAAAACTTTGGGTGCCGGTTTGCGTCAGATCCGCAACGAAAAGAACCTGACGCTGATTGAAGTTGCCGAAAGCGCCGATATGACCCTTTCCGTTTACCACCGCATTGAAATGGGCCAGCGTGAAGTTTCCGACAAAGAATTTAAAAATATTGCCAAGGCCATCAATATGGCTCCGGAAGAGTTGAAAGAGCAGATTAAAGCTCTGGAAGACAAAGGCATGCTGGAAGAGATTATTCAGCGCAACGATGCCAAATACAAACTGTTGTCCACCCCGCGCGGAGCAATTTCCGCTTTCGGAAATTCCAATCAGGACGGCGTTAAAATTTCAGTTTACGGCGTGGCCGGAAAAGACGGCGACGTTATCATTGAATTCAGTCAGGAGACCAAAAAAGTTCAGCGTCCGCCGCAGTTATACAACAAAAAAGACGCTTATGCCGTTAATCTCTGCACCCGCCGCCTCGGAAGCCTGTTGCCGACACGTTCAATTTTGTTTGTCGATCCGCAGGATGTTGTCAGCGTCGGAGACATTGCCGTTTATTACAGCAATGAAAAAGAAGCCAAAATCGTCAGTATCCGCGAAGATGAAAACGGACAGCTTTACGGCTTGAGATGGAATCCGGACGAACGGATTGAAATCAGCAACGACGATTTGAACAGCCTTCATAAAGTGGTTGCAATCTACCTTTAAGAAAAAACTCCGCTGCGGCGGAGTTTTTTTTGATTTCTGCCGTTTCCGCCCCGTTTTATTAACCTGAAATTTACAACATCAGAAGTAAAATCGGTAATATGGATAGATTTTAAACTGATGACAGACAGATTCGGGTAAAAAATTGGTAGAAACGGCCGGAAAAACAAAAAAGAACTACAATAAAATCGGGACAGAGGATGACCCGGTTATTATTGCGCAGCGCTTTTTAAACATCTTCCGGCAGCTGCATATTTTTACCGACGAAAGAAAACAAGCCTTCAACCAAATGATATTGGAACAGCCGGCAGAAATCCGCGGCATGTTCAGTTCGCTGCCGGGCGGAGCCGTTTTGCAGCAGTATGTTGACGAGCTGGAAGAAAAAAACGGTTTGGTTCGCAGCACGCCCGATGCAGCACCGCAGGCTGATTATGAAGAAGAGACCCGGGCCAAAATTCTGGCAACGGCTTTGGCTGAAGCAAACAACCAGCATCACACCCCCTCTGCGGATACTCAGGCCGAAACGGCACAGATTGCGGCTCAGGCAGCCGCAGAAGCCGCGGCCCGGGCTGCGGCGGAAGCACAGGCCAAGATAGCCGTTCAGGCTGCACAGGCAGCGAAAGAAGCGGCTGCCGCCGCTCAGGCACAGATACAAGCCCAGGCGCAGGCTTTGGCTCAGGCACAGGCGCAACTACAAGCCCAACAACAGGCACAGCAAACCGGACAGGCCTCTCCGGCCAAAACCGTTTTCCAGCCGATAAGTTCGACGTTTACGGCTGATGCGTCCTTTGCCAAAGAAATCGCCTCGGCGCTCAAAGAAGCTATTGCCGCCAACGACGATATTCGTAAAAAAGATTCCGAAGCGGTTACACAGGCTATTGTTTCGTCGCAAAACAAACTGGCAGAGATCATGGCTCAGAACAACAAGGCCAATATCGAGGCCCAAAACCGGCTGGCGCAAATGCTGGTTCAGAACAACACGGCTGCCAATGCTTCAAGTTCAAACAACAATGCCAACAATATTCAGATAAACACTGCAGCAACCTTTCCGCCGGTGGATGAGATGCTGAACGGCATCGTCAAAATTCAGTCGGAACTGTTCAGAGAAATGGCTAAAACCCAGACCAGCGAGTTGTCATCTATCATTACGCTGGCTCTGAAAGAAAGCCAGCAGCTTTCGACACAGTCGATTATTACAGCCATCAAAGAAATGCAGAAAGAAAACCTGAAATTTCTGCAGGCTCATCCCGTTGTCCATACGGCTCCGGCGGCGCAGGCTGTGCCGGAAGATTACCATGTTTCGCCGGTTTCCCGGGCTGAGCCGCTGCGGCCCTTGCCTGACGAAGAAATAAACGCAGCGCCGGCTGCTCCGGTTATTCAGACCACCGATATCAGCAGAGAAATTTTCGGCGACGATACCGAAGACAACGATGATACTGAAATTATTGCCGGCGGTGAAGAAATTGCCGTACAAAAAAAGAAAAAAAAGAAGAAGAAAAAAAAGAAAAACAGTGAAGGTTTGTCTCTGGACAGTCTGGCCTCTTCCCTGTTTGATAAGGTCAGCACACTGACAGACAAAGTCAGTAATCTGAGCGGTAAAAAGAATCAAAAAGAAGAAGATCCCGCAGAAAAAGCAGCAAATGATTTTTCTTTCCCCGAGAACCAAGAGGCATCAAACGGCGGTCTGGATTTCTCACTGTTTGACAATGATGTACCGTCTGCCGCGGCCGAACCGGAAAAAACCGCAGAACTATCTCCGGCTTCCGAAGATACTGCCGCCGATGAAGACCAATGGGAGTATGTCGAAGTTCCGGCAGAAGAAATTTTGTCCCAACTTCAGCCGGAGCAAACCGCTCAAACGGAAGAACCGGCCTCTGAGGAACAGTCTTCCGCGGTTCTTGCGGACAATGACGACTGGGGATATCATACGACAACGGAAGAATTTCCGGCAGAAAATATTCCTGCCGAACCGGTAGATTTACCGAGTGAGGAAATTGCCACCGACTGGGGCATTGAGGCCGATACCTCTTCGGCGGAAACGGAAGATATTAGCAAGCCGATACAAAATTCTCCGCTTAGCGAAGACACAGTTTCTCCTGAGGAAACCGCGGCCGAGCCGGATACCGCTGTAACCACCGAAGCTCCGGCAGAAATTGCCGACGAAGGCTGGGAATATGCTGCGGTTCCCGAAGAAGAAACCACGGCCGAGCCGGATACCGCCGTAACCGCAGAAGCTCCGACAGAAAATGCCGACGAGGATTGGGAATATGCTGCGGTTCCCGAAGAAGAAACCGCGGCCGAGCCGGATACCGCCGTAACCGCCGAAGCTTCGGCAGAAAATACCGACGAGGGTTGGGAATATGTTGCCGTTCCCGAAGAAGAAAGCGTTGCCGAAAGTGCTGATGGAAATACGGCGGAAGGCGACTGGGAATGGGAGTATGAAGAAGTTCCCGAAGATGACGGCAACACAGCCGAAACGGCACAACCGGCGAACAGCTCCGCAGCAGTTCCGACAGGCCCGGACACTGAAAGCAATGAGGCCCAGGATTGGGAATGGGACTATGAAGAAGTTTCCGAAGACGAAGGAACTTCTGCCGCAGATGCCGGTTCTGCCATTCAAACCCAAAGTGAGGATGAAGGCTGGGAATATGTCGAAATTCCCGAAGACGAGGCCGGCGCCGACGAAGACTGGGAGTATGTCGAGGTTCCGGAAGAAGAAGCCGAGGCAGGAAACGGCGACGGTGAGTGGGAATATGTTGAAATTCCCGAGGGTGAAGAAACATATCAGGCCGAAAGCGGCGAAGGAAGCGACTGGGAATGGGAATATGAAGAAGTTCCCGAAGATGACGGCAGCACAGCCGAATTCCCGCAGCAAACAGAAAGTGCGGAAACAACTCCGACAGACGATCCCTATCGCCCCGAAACAGCTTTGCAAACACCGGCGGAAACCGAAACGACCTCACTAAGCTCGATGTACAGCGGGGAAGTTTATTTTCAGGATAATGTTTATGACAATCTTGAAACCGCCAAGGAGGAAGAAACATTTAAAATTCCCGAAGACATCGGCGACGGGCCCGGTTTGGCCGATTTAGAGACCGGAGAAGCCCCAAATGAACCTTATAAGCCGCAGGGAACCATATAATTGGGTAAAGCTGTGAGAAAACAATTTACAAACCCCGGCGGCTAAATTAAATTGAAAAGACAGTTAAGGAGCTGATATGGAACCAAATAATTTGACGGAACAAAATCCGGTTAATCCGCAGGCTCCGGCTCAACAGCAGCCGGCGCAACCGAAACCGCAGGCCAATCCGGCCGCGGCGATGCCGAATGCGGCTCCGCAACCGGCGGCTGCCCGGCCTCAAACGGTACAACAGCCTCATCCCGGTATGTCCCAGCCGCAGGCTCAGGGCGGAGCCAGCAAGGAAAGCCTCTGGTATCTGGACAATTATATTCTGCTCAAAGACTATTATGACCGGACAATTTCCCGGATTGCGGCGCGTTGCGTGCGAATGGGCAATATTGCCATGGAAGAATATCCTTTTTACGGATATATTTTGGATGTTTTGGAGGAAATCAGCGATACCGGCGATTATATTCTGCAACATAAGGAACTATATCCTTATGTGGAAAAGAAAATTGCCGGCGGCCTGAACGAATTGAAAAAGACGCTGAGCGAATATCAGGAAGAACTGCGCAACAATTCATCCCCGGAGATGATTAAAGAAGACGCTTCGGAAATTGAAAAGATGAAAGAGGCTTTGGGTGCAGTAACCACCGTGGCTGACGACCCGACTCTCGGCGCGGGAATGAACATGGATCAGCTGATGGACAAACTTATGGCTCAGGACCAGGCCAACAAAGAACTGAAAAAAGTAATTAAAATAAAGAAACCGGTTAATCCGGAGGGCGGCCAGGCAGTTCCGCCCAAAAACGAAGGTACGGAAGAATAATGAAGAACTGGTTTGAAAAAAGCCGTTTAGGTTGGTTATTAATGGCAGTCGGAATTATCGCGGCCTGCGCTCCCAAAGAGAAGCCGCGCGAACTGACACTGGATGAAAAGATTGCCTCGGAAACCATTCTGCCGCAAGATCCGAACATGATACGCACCCCGAAAGGCGCCAGTTCATTGGATTTGGAGTCTCCGCTGCGTTGTTACGTCAACTGGAACACACAGGAAATGATTACGACCATTCCCTATAACGTCAAGGCGTTCAATATGGTTCGCAACGGCAAAAATGACATGCTGCCCCGATTTGAGGTGACGGGCTTTACCTTTGCAACCATGCCGGCGGAAAAAGCCATGTATAAGCTGACCAAGGAAGCAGGCATCAAACTGGTGGCAAAAGATGCGCCCTATGCCAGCATTTCGGCGGAAAATCTGCGCGGCGAACTGTCGGAAGTTATCGGAATGATTGCCGATGCCGCCGAAATTTATTATGCCTATAACACCGAAACCAAAACACTGACCATCAGCCGTAAAGCTAATTTCAGCCTGTATGTACCGAAATCACGCCCTATCCTGCTGGCTTTGCTGGACGTTTTACGCGGATCGGGCATTACCGACGTGACGACGGACTGGGCCGATTACTCGGTGACATTTGAAGCCGATTTCGAACTGCGCAATAAGATTAACAAACTGGTGGCCTATTTTGAAGACAATCCGACACTGATTGCCTTTGACGTTAACGTTTTCCGTATTTACCCTTACAGTGCCGATGATGACATTGAGTGGCAAGACTTGTTGAAAACCTTTGATTTCGGCACTATTAAAACCACTAAGACCGGCGTTATCGGACGCGCGCTGACCACGTCAAACGACCTGAACATTTCAACCCTGCGCAGTTTTTTGGGGCAACAGGCTATGGTTATCCCGGTTGCAGAAGGAAAATTCGTGGTTCCGAATTTGTGGTTTGCCCGCTTTGATATCGGCAAATGCAGCGCCAGAGATTCTCTGGAGACCGGATTGTCGGTTTTGGCCAAGGCTTCGTTAGAACATAACAACCGGATTTTTTCAGACATTACTCTGGAGGCGACCAACGGTCAGATAACACAATTCAACGTTCGCAGCCGCATTGGTGAAAACTTTATGATTATCGGCATTCCCAATCAAATATTTGATAAAAAATCGCCGAAATCAGAGACTGTCGTCTTTATGGTTCCGCGTATTATCAGAACCTTGAAAACAAACAAAACATTACAAAATAACAGGTAAGGATTTCCCATGACAGACATGAATCCCAATACTCCGAACCAACCGCAGAATTTTGACCCGACACGCAGGCTTAAAAAAGTCAAGCGCCCGATCAAAAGATATATCGGACAACCGAATCCGTCGGCTCCGCAGGCTCCGGGCATGCAGATGCACGGTAGCGAGCCGCAGGGAGGCTTTTTAAGCAATCAGGGACGCAGCGATTATAATATTGACGATATTCTGGACGGCAATGCCAATCTGCCGGCGCTCAATCAGGAAAGTAACGTTTACAATCAGCAGGAAGGCTATCAGCCGCAGTTTATTGACGAAAGCGACATTACCCCGCAAAAACTGCCGTTTAAAGAACAACTGATGCAAAACAATATGTTCACCATGAAAGGCATGTCGATTATTGCGGCAATGGTTTTTGTCGTCGGCTTTATGTTTGCCAAACTGTTCTTTACGCAGCAAACGATTGTCCGCGACGGTTTGCAAGGCGTCGTGATTAACCCGGAAGTGCCGCGGGGACGTGCCCGTTGCGGCGTGGCCGAACGGACGCAGGGTTGTGTTTTATATATTATGAATCCTCAACGGCAGGAGCTCAGCGGACGTGATTTCTATGATTTGGCGTCCCAGCTGACCAGCCGTCAGCGATTTGTTATTGAGACAGGAAACATGCGCTATTCAAATGTAAAAATCCGTCCCGGAGACATTGCCCAGCTGAACATTCCGCCGCTGCAATAAAAAAAAGCCCCTTTCAAAGGGGCTTTTTTATTTATGTTACTTCGGTTACCGCACGCAGGTTGCCGTCGCGGTTGATTTGGACAACACGGAGTTTGCGGTGCATTTCCTTAATGGTTTTTTCACGGTCAATTGTCGGATAGCTGTGCAGAATACGGTCAACAAAAGCTTCATAGGCTGCTTCCGAACTTTCGGCATGGATGGTGGCCAGGCAGTTATCGTGACCGGATCCCATCAGCTCCCACAATGCGCCGGCGTTATTGGTAGAAATCTCGCCGCCGATGATGGCGTCGGGCGTAAAACGAACCACCAGGTCGATAATTTTCGAATAGTCGAACTCGTTAGTCTGCTCGGTACGGGACATAACAATATGAACACGGTTCGGATGCGGCACCAGCAATTCGCGCGTATCTTCAATTGTGATAATCCGCTTATGGATATCCAAAATCTTAAGCAGGTTGTTTAAGAACGTGGTTTTACCGGTTGCCGTAGCGCCGGAAACGAGAATATGGTCCCCGCGTTTAATGCTCAACAGCAGACGCTCATAGGGATCTTCGGGGTCCTGAATATCTTTCAGAGGATTAACCTTATGCAGGCTTTCGCCTTGTTTCAGGCCATAGTCCTGCAACCCGAAAGCAACATCGTCGCTGTGGACACGGATTGTCAGAGCGACACCGCCGGTCAGGTCATCCTGGTCATACATAACGTTACGTCCGCTGACGGCAGAAAAACGGTGGTCGCCGGGGATGGTGGCATAAACCACCGGCGTTCCCTGTACCGGGTCAAAGGGAAGTTCATAGGTATTGGCAATAATATAAAGCAAATCCGTCAGATATTCTTTAGTAAGTTTTTCATCTTTATACATCACCCAGGGATAAGCGCGTTTGCCGCGCAGGCGCAGCCAAACCTGCCCGGAGCGGTTGACGGCAACTTCCTCGATGTTTTCCTGGTTATACCAGTAAGCCAAGGGACGAAGAACAGATTCCAGAACCTTAAAACTCATTGTTTAAACTCCTTAGAACAGCTGCGGAACGCTGTTATTGGTATTATTGCTGCTGCCGGTGTTGCTGCCCGCGGTTGCCGCTCCCGGAGTGGGGGATGTGGCGAAAGACGGCGGAGGCGGCGGGGTTGCCCCGGTGGCCGGGCTGGAAATCAGCGGCGGCGGATTATTGGTTTTCTTGCCGGAATTAGACGGCTTGCTGTCATCAATCAATGTAGGCGTTCCGCCGGCGGCTTCAACGTCTATATCCTGAGATTCATAAACAACGCTGCCGGCACCGGTCGGAGCAGTCTCGGTCTTGCCGAGGCTGCGGCGGTTCTTTTCAAGCTCACGCTTACCGGTGGTCTGCGGGTCATCAATAAAGACGTCTTTCTTGCCCTGACCGCCCAATTCCTGCGGATTGCGTTCACGGGTGCGCATCCAGAGATCAACGTTCGGATAAACAATGATGCGGGTGCCGGCGGGAACATAAGTCAGCGGGCGAATATTGGTTTTATCCGACAAAATCTGCTCAAAGACCTGGTTCATCTGATTCAGGAAGTTCTGGCGGGCATCATTGGCAGCCTGCTGTTTCGGCGTTTCGTTAACGCTGCCGCTGTCGGTATTCTCGTCATCGGCCATCATATAGGAAGTATAGCTGGTCAAAGCCGTGGTCATAATCGGCAACGTATATTTCTTAAACAGCTGCTGGTCAAGATAGCCCAAAGCACCGCCGCGGCCCTGCGCATCGCCGGTGACACCGCTGAAGACAAACAGCGAACCGTCCGGACGAATCAGGCGTTCCCAAGAAATTTGAACTTTCGCCGACTGTGACGTGGTTTCCGAGGTTCCGGTCAGGCCGCCGAGAGTTCCCATAATACGGCTGCCGGCAGGAATAATGATTTTACGTCCTTCCTCGGCGTAAATATTACGTTCAACATAGGCGGTTACCGGGGTCGGATTGTTACTGTCAATCGAACGGGCAATAACCGCGGGAATCGGCTTATCGGCGAAAATCATTTCACTTAAGTCAACCCTCCAGGAGGAAATGGCCTTTTTAATGCCCTGCTCATCCCAGTTTTTCTGCATACCGTCGAAAGCATCCGGACTGATGTTGCTGCTGATTTTGCCGACCTGCATATTGCTGCGGCGTTCCTGCTGCGCGGCATCAAGCGCAGCGGCTCGCTGGGGATCATACCGTTCACCGGGGCCAAAGCCGCCGCCGGGACCAAGATTTGCACCCGGTCCGGTTCCGGTGCCGTAAGCACCGCCTTTGCCGAAGGTTCCGGCGGGAATAAACATTTCACCTGCGGCCGGCTTTTCACTCTCCTCAATACCGACCAGGGCGCCTTCGTCATCAATAATCAAACCATCCGGCATACGGTGGCCGACAACTTCTCCGGCCTTGTTAACGACGCGACCGTCTTCCATAATTTCACCAAGATATTCACCGTCCGGCGTCAGGGCAATGCCTAAAGACTTACGATATTTTTCGGTTATTTCGCGTTCTTCCGGCGAAAGGCCGATTTCAGGCAAAGCTCCGGGACGTTTGTACCAGGACGGCTTTTTGGCATAGCCGATGACTTTGCCGTCAGCACTGACGACTTCACCATTTTCATTAACGCGGCCTATTACCTTGCCGTCTTTGTCAACCACATCGCCGTTGGCATTAACGCGGCCAATGACGCGTCCGTCCTTGTCAAACGCCAAGCTGTCAATATTTGCTTTACCGACGACATTTCCGGAATTGTCAACAACTTCACCTTTAGCATTAACCCTGCCGATTACCTTGCCGTTGGCGTCAACGACGGTTCCGTCGGCCAACACCTGTCCGATAACTTTTCCGTTTTCATCAAAAGCCAGATTGGCCGTGCTGGCGCTGCCGATGACATTACCGTCGGCATCTACAACCTCGCCGTTTTCATTGACATGGCCGACAACATTACCGTTCAAATCAACAACAGAACCATCCGGCAACAAGCGGCCGATAACATTTCCGTCAGCATCATAAGCCAGCATTTCTTTTCCGGAAACGCCTATCACCTTTCCGCTGTTGTCAACGATTTCTCCTTTGGCATTAACATGCCCGATAACGTTACCGTTGCCGTCGATAACCGAACCGTCGGGCATAATCCGCCCGAGGACATTGCCGTTTGCATCATAGGCAAGATTATCGCCGCTGCCCGGCCCTTTAATAGAACCGATCAAATTACCGTTTGCATCGGTAATTTCACCGTTGGCTCCGACTTTGCCAATCACTTTGCCGTTGGCATCCACTACCGTTCCGTCCGGCAGAACTTTACCGATGATATTGCCGTCTTTGTCGTAAGCCACTTTCTCACTGGCCAGCTCACCCAACAGCTTGCCGGATTTATCTACGACTTTGCCGTTCTGGACGTAGCCGATAATATTTCCGTTTTCGTCGGTTACCGAACCATCGGCGTTAACATAGCCGATTAAGTTGCCGTTTTGGTCATAAACTTTTTCACGGGCAACCATTTCTCCATAATACTGCAGCGGTTTGGCCATGGCCACGACGCGCCCGTCCTTGTCTATGATGCTGCCGTTTTTGGTGACCGTGCCGAGAACATTGCCGCTGTTATCGCGCAATTCGCCGTTCAGGTATAATTCGCCGAGAATCAAGTTGCTGTCGTCGCGAATGTAAAAATCTCTGTTGCCGCGGCCGGTAACTTCGCCGTTTTTATTAATCAGAAAGCCTTTGCTCAATGTTCCCAGATTTTGGTTAATAAAGGAGAGCACGGTACCGTCTTTCAGAATATAGCCGATTGCCTCAAAATCATTGTCATAAACATACATATCATACAGAGCATAGCCGATTTTATGGTTCTCCCGGGAGACATTGCCTTCAAAATCGACGGTTCCGACGACGGCGCCGCTGCCGTCAATCACTTCAGCTTTTTCATTAATGCGGCCGATATATTTGTTGGCCAGGCTGAAAGCATGACGATATTTAAACAGGTGGCCGATCGGCATACCGGTTTTGGAATTAACGTTTCCGTTGGCCTGAGTGTAGCCGATGAACTGGTTCTGGTCATTGACAATCTGTCCGTCCAGGATATTGCGGCCGATAATTATTCCGTTAAAGTTCATAACAGGGGCATATTCAATCGTATGAGCCAGAGACATTCCTTCGTCAGATTTCAGGAAACCTCTTTTATCGATACAGCCCAGAACATCATTGTTATAGTTCATTACCTGTCCGGTGGCCGACACGGTACCGATAATATTGCCGTTATAGTCAATGACCGCCGTGGGTTTAACCGCATAGCCCATATAGCTTCCGTTTTCGGAAATAGCCTGTCCGTTCAGCAGCGGGCGCCCCATGACCGTTTCACGGTAATTGCGAATGTCGCCGCGGGGCGTTATCACGCCTAAAAGAGAACATTTGTTATCGATGACCGGCGCATAGCCGACAGTGCCGCCAAGGCTGGAGCCCATATTGTCAAGCACCATATCTTCAGCCGCCACTTTGCCCAAACGCGCCCCGTTGAAATCACGGACAATCCCGGAAGGGCCGGCGTAGCCGATCAGACTGCCGCTGAAGGCCAGAACCATATTATTAACCGAACCGCGGCCGACAACCGGCATCATATTCACCGATGTATTGCTGTCTGCGGAAACAACCGTGTTATCCGGCAGAAGTTTGGCAACCGGTTCCAGATTATTGTTCAAAACCAGATTGCTCTCGGACAAATTGCCGAGGCTCTGTCCGTCCGGACCGACGACATAGCCGGCCTCCAAATTCTTGCCGATAACCAGATTACGTTCGTCAATATTGAAGCCCGACTGAGTCAATTTGCCGATAGCCGCCGCATTTTTGTTAATCAGACCACCGGCCGGAGTCATCTGGGCAACCGGCGCTCCGGTCAGATTATAAATCGAAGACAAAGCCAAGCCGCGGCCGCCGGTTTTGCCGTCAGCCGAAAAGAGATAGCCGAACGGAGACATAAATTTGCGTTCTTCGCCGTCCATGACCATACCGCTGATGCCAACCATGCCCAAAGTTTGGTTGCCGGTATTGATTGCCAGCAGATTTCCCATGGTGGCACCGATAGCCCGACCGGCATTTTCATAAGCAATGTTGTCCATAATATAGCCGGCAGGGGTTCCTTCCAGCAAAATGACCGAAGCATTTTTCAGCGCGTGACCGCGGAGACCGCCGCGATAGTCAAAAACAGGACCGGCCTGTATCAATTTACCGTTTACGGTACCGTCGGCAGCATAAGTTATTCCGCGGGCTCCGACCGAGCCGATTATATCCCGGCTGCGGGCAAGTTTGCCTTCCGGCATAATACGCCCCAGATATTTACCGTTCAAATCGGTAGCCGTCGCGGCAAAATCAACCACATAACCGATTAATTCCCCGTTGTCTCCGGCAATCAGACCGTCTGCCTGCAAATGGCCGACCACGTTATTCTTATTGACGACTTCGCCGTTATAAGTCACAAAGCCGAGATATTTTCCGTTGTTGTCAAGCGCATAGCCCGAGCGGACGATACTTCCGATAATCTGATTATTTTCATTATAGGCAAATCCGTTGGCTTTGATAAAACCGATGGTAACCGCATCAAAATTCGTTACATTGCCGCCGGGAGCCACACTGCCGATAAATTCGCCCGACTGCGAAACCACCATTTTGGAGGAAATCAGGCGGCCGTCCAGAACATATTCCTGTCCGACCCGGCGATAAGCATAACCGTCAGGAGAAATGAAACCGATTTCCTGCCCCTGCAGATTGGTATAGAGACCGTCACCGGTCAGGCGGCCGACAGTACGCCCGTCATCAGAATAGACCAGACCGGGGAACAGCACGGCACCGGTTATGTTGAAAAAGTCATCAACAACCAGGCCGTTAGGCAGCACTTTTGCAATAATCTTTCCCGAAGCCAGACGAACGGAGCCGTCGTTATTTACTTTACCAAGCGGTTTATTGTCGTTGCCGATGGCAATACCCTGCGGAATAACGCCGCCGATGATGTTTCCGTCAAAATCGGTAATCAAGCTGTCGGCGGTTACGTTGCCAATCAGCTGGTTGTCAAAACTGACGACCTTACCGTCGGGAATAACTTTACCGATTAAATCGCCGTTAAAGTCAACAGCGGTAATCTCCTGAGCGGCCGCGGCAGACAGGTTCAGCAAGAGCATGCCCGCGACAATACAGGCCCCACGGATTAATCTGGCCAGCAAAAAGTTATATCCGTTCATCCGCAAACTCAATTCAGTTCCTCCGGTTCTTTGCGACTTCCTGAAGCGCATAGCCCGCCACCTTCTTATCCAAATCAATATAAGAGCCGTTGTTCTTCAGGTAACCGATGGATTTTCCTTCGGCATCGACAACGGTTCCTTCCGCCGTCAGACGGCCGACGTAATTGCCGTCATTACCCAAAACCGTCGCTCCGATTTTGTAAACCTTTCCCATAATATTGTCATTGTTGTCAATGGCTAAATCACCGGACAGCATACGCCCGATCAGACTGCCGTCCCGGTCTCTGATTTTACCATCAAAATTGACATAGCCCACAACTTTATCAGAGTTATCAATAACAATATCGCCGTTGACCACCTCACCTATCAGTTTGCCGGCCCGGCTGATGACGTTTCCGTCGGAGAGAACTCGGCCGACGGCAACGTTTTCACGATCAATGACGGTTCCGTCCGGCATAACGGCCCCGGTCAGGTTGCCGCCAAAGTCAATTACCGCACCGCGGTGCAGCAGGCTCAGGTTCTTATCGGTCGAGCCTCCGGGCAAAACAGCGGAAATAACTTCATCTTTCAGGTCGATAACATCGCCCAAGGAGTTGACGCGCCCTTTATAATTGCCCCAGATGTCAACCACGATATTTTCAGGAATGACTTCGCCGATGACTTTATTTTTCAAGTCAACCACCTTGTTATCCGAGGTTACCTGTCCGACTTTGGCTCCTTCCATGCTGATAACCGCACCATCGGTTACGGCGTAACCGAGGAAAGAACCGTCATAGCCAATAGCGCTGCCCTTGGACACAACACCGCCGCGATAGTCTCCTTTGGCGTCAATAAAGCTTCCTTTGGCGTCAATATGCCCCAAGACCTCGCCAAAACGATTGATAACCTGCCCGTCATGGCTTACCAAACCAATCGGATTGCCCTTAAAATCGGCAACCAGCCCTTTTTTGACGACGGCACCGAGCTGACGACCGTAGAAGCTGGCCAAATCGCCGTTGATTTTGCCGACGGCAACACCCTTTTCATTATAAACCTGCCCGTCAGGAAACAGGCGGCCGAGGAACTTTCCTTCCGGCGTCAGAAGCGTCGTCTTTTCATCCATCAAAACGCCGATAATTTCATTGCGGTTATTGGCGACCAGATTATTGGCATAGAGGCGGGCATCAGGCTGGCCGCTGATTGCGACCTTGCCGTTCGGCCCGACAACATTCATAAAATTGCCGTGCAAATCATAGGCATAAGTTTTATCCAAAACGCGGCCGATATAGCTGCCGTTTTTGCTGAAGACATCACCGTAAGTGCCGACACAGCCGACCGGCTGCTGAGACAAAGCGATAACCAGACCGTCAGGAGAAACCTGTCCCAAATATTCGCCGTCATAAGAGACCGCCACGCCGCTGCGAGCCACGCCGCCGATAATTTCGCCCTGCTCGTTCAGCACGGTTCCGTCCGGATTAACGCAGCCGACGTAAACGCCTTCCGGCGTGCGGACAATTCCGTCGGTTCCGACATCGCCGAGATAAGTGCAGGTATTGTCAAAGACCCGTCCGGTTTTAACCACTTCACCGACATAATTGTTTTCGGCATCAAGAATGACACCGTCCGGCATCGGCTTTAATTTTGTTTCCTGATTTCCTTTGCGGATTTTTCCGTCGGCTTCCAGATAACCGATATTTTTACAGCCATAGCCGACGACCAGTCCGCCGCGCACCAAACGGGCGATAACTTCCGATCCCGAGGGATCGCGCACCAGACCGTTGGAAAGGACACGCCCGACCGTTTTCATATCCTGAACGACGGTTCCGTCGCTGTTCAGGCGTCCCAAAACCGTTCCTTTCGGCGTAATCGGAATCATCCGGGTTTGGACCAAAGCACCCAGCGTTTTATCCTGAGTGCTGACGATATTGCCGTTTTCATCAACATAACCGATTTGATTGCCGTTTAAATCATAAACCTTGCCGTCCTCGGTCAAATAACCGATAACTTTACCGTCTTTATCCAGCACCAGATTCACCAATTCACCGGCTTTGCCGATAACATTGCCGTCCAAGTCAACCAATGTGCCGTCTTCCAGCATCTTGCCGATAACGTTGCCGTTAAAATCGACCACATTGCCGTTTTCATCGATGTAGCCGATGACATTGCCGTCTTTGTCATAAGCCAGGCGGCGCTGGGCTCCGATATTCATATCCGCTACTTTGCCAATGACATTGCCGTCTTTGTCAACCACCGTTCCGTCGGGCAGAACACGGCCGATAATATTACCGTTGGCATCGCGGACATTGCCGTCTTCGTCAACATAGCCGATAACATTGCCGTCTTTGTCATAGACCAGACGGCGGCCGGGAATAGTGGCGGCCTGACCGATAACGTTGCCGTTGGCGTCAACAATGGAACCGTCCGGTTGGACTTTGCCGATAATGTTGCCACCGGGGTCAATAACATTGCCGTCTTTGTCGATATAGCCCATAATATTGCCGTTTTTGTCATACGCAAGACGGCGCTGGGGCAGAGAAACGGCTTTGCCGATGACGTTGCCGTTTTCGTCAACAACATTTCCCGCACTGTCAACATGGCCGATGACATTGCCGTGAGCATCTACAACATTGCCGTTTTCATCAACATAACCGATAACTTTGCCGTTTTTGTCGTAAGCAAGCTTGACCTGTCCGCCGGCATTGCCGAGGATGTTTTTGCCGACAACCCGGCCGTTTTCATCGACAAAGCCGACGATATTGCCGTTTTTATCAACGACAGAGCCGTCTGGCATAACCACGCCGATAACATTGCCGTTTTCATCAACGGCAACCCGTCCCTGTTTGCTGACGCGGCCGATGACGTTGCCGTCCGTATCCACAACTTCGCCTTTTTCATTTAACCGGCCAATAACATTGCCGTTCATATCGACAACGGAACCGTCAGGCTGGACACGGCCGATAATATTGCCGTTTTTGTCGTAAACGAAGCCGGCATCGACCGCCCGGCCGATAACATTACCGTTCAGATCCACCACCGTTCCGTCGGGAAGCATGCGGCCGATGATATTGCCGTCTTTGTCAACCACTGTTCCGTCAGGATTGACATAACCGATGACATTGCCGTTTTCATCATAAACCAGGCGACGGTTTTCGGCGACACCGATAACATTGCCGTTTTCATCAACCACCATTCCGGCAGAATTGACGCGGCCGATGACATTGCCGTTGGCATCGCGGACATAACCGTCTTCGTCAATGGTACCGATAACTTCGCCGTTAGGGCCGATGGCATTACGCGTTTTCAAAGTGCCCTGAGCTGTCGGCGCATCTGTTTTTCCGGGCAGAGTCTGCTCACAGAAATTACAATCTTCTTTGCGGATGGCATTGCCTTCAACCGGAACTTTTGCCGATTTGGCGTTTGCATTGGTTAAATTGGCCTCATGCCAGGCAATGATAAAGTTGTTTTGAACGTTTCCGGGAACAACCGGCGACCAGCCCATGGTAATATCGCAGGTTTCATGCCCGCGCAAAGTTTTTCCCGAACAGTCGTCTTCAAAGGTAAAACCGTCAAACGGCGGTTCGGCCAGCTGAACGGAAATAATGCTGACGGCAGCTTTGGCGTTGGTACCAAGAGTCAAAACATTTTTGGCATCGGTTCCGAGCACGACCTGCCCCATTTGAACCGGGTTCGGCGTCGTGGTTATCGGCGGTTCGCCGTCATCAACCACCCCGAACTCAATATTATCCGTCGGACCGGTATCATTGGAAATGTTCAACGCATCATCGTTGTCCGTAAACACCGGCTCGGTATAATCCTCCTGAACCGGGCCGCTTTGCATCAGAAGCATCACCCCGATTACGAAAATTACAAACGAAGTAAGACCAACCACAAGAATAATGCGGTTGGTTTTCTTCACATAACTTTCGGAATGGGTTAAGACTTCTTTGCTCATTGCGTTCTGACTACACTACAAAATACACCGTTACGTCCAAGGCGGCTGCATACATTGTCGCCCGCTTCCAAACTTTTGACCGGACCGACCCGAAGGTGGAACAGTTCTTTTCCCTGCCCGTCTGCCGGCGCGTCAACCGAGAAGAAAGGTTCATAGCGGCTGAGGACATCAGGATATTTTTTCGACAGCTGGCTCCAAAGCGTTTCCAGATTGCCGACATTGGCGTCGGTTCCGAGTTCGATGGAAATATTGGAGCTGTCCGTATCGGCAAACCCCGCACCGAAACCAAAATTGCCGCCGGGCGCTCCGGCTCCGCTGCCGGCATATTTATTATTGTTGCGGATATGCTGCATTTTCGAATAATCAAATCCGTCATCGGGCCGCGGGCCTTGGTAATTGACATTTACATTACCGCCACCGCCATTGCCGTAACGAGGCACGACAATTTCACTTTGTCCGACCTGAATATCATACTGGCCGGGCATTCCGCCGCCGGCAGCCCCGCCGCCGTTAAACTCGCTGTCACTGCCGCTGCCGCCGGAGACCTGTCCGTTCCGAGCTTGCTGACCCGGCATTGCGGGAGGAACGTCCCAGGCAGAATCATCAAAATCGGTCGCATAAGTTGCATTTTCCAGACCGGCATCGTCCGAGCGGCGCATTTTCAGGCAAACAATCCGCTTGCCGTTGCGCAGAACCATATCGCCGATGCCTTCAACGATAATCAGACGGTTGTTCGGCCCTTTGGTGCGGAAGCCGACCGGAACTTCAATGCGTTCGACAATCAGGGTTACTATCGGACGCTGGGTCATATTCAGAGCTTTTTCGCCCAAATCGATATAAGTAAAGATATCATCGCGCCAGACACGTTCCGGAGCAATGACCACATCGTCAGGATTGGGAACATAGACCTCTATATCAAAGCGGAACTTGGTCGGGTCAAGCGGAATTTCCTTAATCCAGTCACTCCGCTGAAACCGCTTAGTAAAAAGGGAATCCGCCGAATGGCTGTTACCGGCCTTATAAGAAGACGCGTTCATTCCCGAACCGCCGCCGACGCTGCCGCCGACCATTCCGGCGCCGCGGGAGCCGGCCGGACCGTCGATGACATCAATATCAATAATCGAGTTGGTCAGGCGCTCGGTATTAACACCTTCACTTCTGACATAAAAGACATATTTGTTGCCGGAGCGGCCAAAGATAATAATGTTGGTATCGACGCCAACGTTAGCCCCTTTGCGCGGATAGAGCAAAATGGTGTTCGGGCCGGAAATCTGCCCGTCAAAAGTAGCGTTGTCACCGATATACATATCTTCAATCAGTTCCCACTGCGGAAAATTAAGCAGGGTAATCATCCCTTCGCGGAGACGTATCGGCAAAATCAGATCGGGCGACCAGTAATATTTGGAATAAGCCGGCTTGCTTTGACCTTCGCCCAGATTTTGCAGAGGATCAAGCCAGGCGGCCTGCGTCATTCCCAGAGAGTTAAAACCGGCATAGCCCAGGTTCATCGGCATATACTGCCCCTGGCTCTGGTCGGCATTCTGATCAAGGCTGCCCATTGTCGCCTGAGAATAAGCCGCGCGGCTGAACAGAACCGCCAAAGCGCCGATAAAGAATAATTTGCCAACTCTCAAAATCATTTTTATATACCTTATAAACCTACTTAACTTTATTAAACGTCAACGAATAGCGGTCAACCGTGAAACCGACGGGATTATTCAGACGCTCGCCGTATTTAACGCTTTTGCGGCGATAGCTGACACGGAGCGAAGCCGTCCAGTAATTGATTTCCGGCGCCGTGGAATCAGGATACATATCCTGAGTTTCATATTCCACCTGCCAAAGTCCCTGCCCTAACTCGTTAACCGTGAGAATACGGACATTTCGCTGCAGGCTCCGGCTCCGAATTAAATCAATCGCCCGCTTGGCGGTTTTATTCAGAAATTCCTGATAAACCGCGGGAGACGACATCTCCTGAATGGGACCGCCGGGCATCCAGCGGGCTTCCATTTCCGGAATATCACGATCAAAGGAACTGCGCTGGAGCACATATTCGCGCACAAAAACTTCGGTAATCGCCTTTTCGTCGGTCAGATTGCCGCGCACCGGCATAATGTTGTAAACCTGTTCGGACTTAGACTGAAACGTAAGGAGAAACGGCTCAATACGGAAAAGCGGCATAACCTGGGCAATCGCCAGCAGCAAAACGACATTGCAGCACAAGCTGATTGCGGTAATAATCGCAAAAGCACGGGCCGTCCACAGATAACGTTTTTCACCGACATTGGCAACAAAAACGTCACCGCTCTCACGCCGCGGTGCGGACTGGGGAGCGGTTTGGCCGCCGATTAAACGCTGCTGAGTATTGTTTCCGCCTAAACGATTGTCCATTTCATCAGTCCCTAAATTGTTTCAACAAACCAGTCGGGAAGCGTTTTGGGCAATTCAATCTGCATGCAGGCGCAAGGAGAAAGCTTAAGCTCGTCCACGCCTTTGCCGACGCCGACAGGCTCGGCTTCATAGTAAGAGCCGAAAACACCGCAGGCCGAGAGCAGCAACAGCAGGAAGAGCACGATAATTTTCTTAGACATGTCTTATCCTTTTAATCTATGTTTCGTGAGTACTCGTATAGATATTACGAAATTATACTCTTTTAAATTAAAAGTCTAATATCGTCTTGAGGAAATCCCCAACTTATCAACAGTCTAGAGAATTTCGACTTCAGCCTGCGAATAACGGACGACGGTAAAACCGATCGGATTGATTAAGCGCAAGCCGACAAATTCACGGCCGGGGATAAAGAAAGCGGTAACCGATGCGGTCCAGTAGCGCACGCTCAAAATTCGCGCTTTGGTCTTTTGGTCCACGGCATTTTGAGACAGCTCATAAGTTTTAAAGTCAACCTTCCAAACCGGGCTGCGCTCCCCGCCAAGCTTTCCGATGGAAATAATTTCCACCTCCCTGACCACGCCGTCGTGGCGAATCTGCCCCCAGATTGATTCCCGATACTGAGTAAATTCATTATACACCCGGGGAGATGAAAGAAAGCTTAACATTCCGCCGGGATACCAGCGGGTCTGCATTTCACGTTCATCATTAATGATGGTGTTGCGCAGGATGACATACTGCTGAACAAATGTTTCCATCAACTGGTTTTTGGAGGCCATACGGTTGGTTATCGCTTCAGCGCGGACAATTCCGTCAGAAGTATCCTGATTGATAATCAGAAACGGTTCGACCGTCACCTGCGGCGCCAGTTTGAAAATTGCCAGCGACGTACTCATAAAAACCAGCAGTGAAACAATGGCGAAAAGAATAAACAGGCGCGACAGCCACATGTAATATTTGAGCTTAAATCCCGCTTTTTCCTGTTCGGTTTCACTGATGAACTCATGCGCCCGACCATTTGCATCCGTCAAAGACAGAATTTTGGTCCCTTCCAACATATTGTTCAAATCGCTCATCAGTTTCCCCGTCGCTTAATCTCAATACGCCGCACAGAACGGTATCGGATAAGATTTAAGCTGTTTTTCAAATTCTTCATCGGCCCGTTTCTTATATTCGGCGGTCACCTTATGATTGGCTTCTTCGGTTTTAATCCGTTCATCCAGTTCGGCGCCGCTGTCCGTTACATCGCTCAAAGAGATGTAGGCTTCTTTATCTTTGCGTAAAGCGGTAAAGATATTCTTAATTTTATCCAGGCGTTCTTCAACAATCTCGTTATCAGAGACATTAACGGCCTCCATTTCTTCTACACCCTCGTTGACCAGCGTATTTTTGCGCCGGTTCAGCGTATCTTTGGTCAAATCATAATCGGCCTGGCGGGCCAGATTATAGTCGGCTGACGGTGTAAAGCCGATTTTTTCAAATTGTTCGAACAACGTTTCTTTGGCTTCGTCCACACTCAGTTTCAATTCTTCCAAGGCCTGGCGATAACTGATTTCCTGCTCGGCAAAAGTCAGGAAATTGCCAAACTGGTTATGATCAAGCATGGCTTTTTTATAGACTTCGTCCTGCATATTTTTGGTATAGGACGAATTATCCTGGCTGGCTTCTTCCGCCATTTTGCTCAAACGGTTAAAGACGGCGGCAGGCGCATCGTTAAAGAAAACGCCGTTGTCAGCCGCCTTTAACAGCGTTCCCAACTCGCTGTACGCCGCTCCGCCGGCAAAATCCTGAAATGTTGCGACTTTGCCCTGCGCGGTTACTTCTTCAACTTTGTCTTCTACCGTTACATAAAACTTGCCCAACAAACCCGGCGTCCCTTTCAGGGTAATTTCATTGCAAACCGGCATCAACGACATGGCGGACGGGCGGTAAGCCTTCTGTTCGGCCGTTGCCTTACTCGGCAGAGCCTTGCTGGTATAAATTTTAAACTGTCCGTCGGCGTTATCGATATCGACAATCTGGTCATCCAATTTGCAGGGATAACGGCCGCCGCGCATAAAGGTTGCGGCCTCACCGCCTTCGGAAAGCAAAACCTTCAAATCAACATCTTTATCGACAAAGGCTTTGCCGTTCAAGATGCGTTTCCAGATTTCGGGCATTTTGGCCCCGCTGTTGAGGAAACCTTCACGGGTAATGCCGCCGTCAGCCGTTTTGCTGACATTTTCATAATCGACATCATCGAAATGAACCATTTCCCGCAGCGGCGGCAGATATTCCTGCGGCGCGTTTTTGGGAATCATAAAGTCACGGTCTTTGGCGTAAGAACCGACAAAATATTCTTCATCAACTTTGCGGCAGTTGTCATCGGCACACGCCTGCTCAACCAACACTTTCTGGAACATGGAAGTCAACGGTTTGATAACGGCATCCGTTTTGGCATAAGCGCCGACGGCAGAAGAGAACTCGCTCAGGCCGTCCACCGGAAGCGCCTGCAGCTTATCCATCAGGCCGTTATGAATTTCGGCAATCTTATCGCCGGCACGGCCGACATAAACAGCATCGCCGAGATTAAGCATTGACTTTTTGGCATCGTCAATCAACTGGTCGGCATAATTTTTGGTATCATCGGTCAGGCCGGTTGCGGTTCGTAAAATATTCAACAGACTGAACGGCGGAATTAATCCGTTGACTCCGGCTACCGGCAAGCCGATTTTTTCCTTGTAATAACTGATCAAATCCAAGGTTTTACGTGCATTGCGCTTGCTTTCAACATACTTTTTGGCTTCCGTCACTTTCTGATTGTAGGCCTGCTCAATCTGCTGAACTTGTGCAATATAACTGTTTTCAACCGCATCCATCTCGGATTTTACCGTTTCCAACTGCTGATTTAACTGCTCAATTTCTTTTTGCTTCTGCTCAACCTGGGTTTTAAGCGAAGCTGCGGTTTTTTCGCTGGCGGCGGCTTTTTCTTCATTTTCAGCACGCTGTACCTTTGCCAGAGCCATATCTTCGGTATCTTCCGCATTAACCTCCATGGTTTCCGATATTTCTCCCGTGGTATAGGTTCCGGTTTCAGCTTCGGTTGTCTTTTCTTCAACAACGGTTTCTTCTTCATAGGTCGTTGTTTCGGTCATTTGCGAGGTTTGTTCATCCAATTTGCGGTCAAGCTTGGCTTTTTCAGCCTGAAAATCTATCGGCTCAGAAGCGTTTGCGTTAACGGTGAAGGCCTGACGGCGCCCCGAATTAGGATACTGGGCACCAAAATACAGCGTTTGCGATAAACTGTATTTGACGGGCTGGTAAGCCGAATTATCACTGAACGGACGACGGAAAAGCGTTTTTTTCTGTCCGTTGCCGGTGCCTACCGTCGGCAGTGCGGCGGCGCCGTTTTCAGGATAGAGGCTGACTGAGCCGTCGTTATTGCTGTTGGTTTCAACCGGCATCAGTTTCTGGCGGGAAGCGGCTTCCGCTTCGGCGGCGCTTTGCTGTTCCGCCCGGTATTTCAGTTGTTTTATTTCGTCTTGATAGTCGGCAACGGCTTTATCGGTATCAAACAGGGCTTTTTTCTCCGTTGTCGCATTTCTTTTAACGGAATAGACCTTTTCCGTTTTTTCCGGCGAAACCTCGTAAGTTTCTTCATTATAGTCAATATCGGTTTTGCGCAGCATATTGTCTTCATCATCGCCGCGGCGTTCTTCCAAATCGACAATCAAACTTTCCTTGACTTCGACACCGGTATCGGCAGTCAGTTTATTCTGTCGGGCGCTGTTCAGCTGTTCACTGTAGTCGGACAGCAACGTCGAGGCCCGCTCCATTTGCGTTTCCAGCGTTTTCCGGCGGCTTTCCAGCGGCTGCATCTTAGCGGCTTTGCTTTGCTGCGCCTGTTGCAGCAATTTATCGCGGCTGCTTTCCAGATCTTTCATCACCGAAGCCGGATCCGAACTTTGTTCTTCACTCTTTAACATTCCGGCCAGTTTATCAAGTCCGGCACGGTTATTGGCACGCTCTTCTTCATCGTCAACAAGCAAATCGTTTAAAGGATAGGCAATATCGACGATAACGCTGCTGACGTCAAGCTGATGCAGATAATCTTTGACATTCTCATACTTGCCGTCAAGATACTGAGTATAAAAATTAATCTGGTCATTCCAGACGGGAAACTTCGTGCTCGGCATTCCCCATTGCGGCGATGCTTCATACTGATCCTGCGCCAAAAGCTGCGCCGCTTCGGCACCGATGTTAAAGGAAATCATCTGCGATTCACGGGTGGCCTTTTCAGCGGCAGCCGTCTGTTCCGGATTTGCCAAACTGGCCATATCCTGCTTTTCCAGATCGGCTTTAATGGTTTCCATGCTGTTGACGTCGTCAATATCAATATCGGAGTTAATATCAATTGTTCCCAGCTCGTCGGTGTCAATCGGCAGCGATTCCTCCGACTTGGCAACTTCAAAAGCCTTAACGGCCCAGCCGGAAATTCCCCGGCGGGCATCATAGTCATTTATCGCCGCATCGGCAATGCTGCCTTTCCAAACCTGTTCAGGGTCGGGATAATAGCGTTTCAGGTATTGAATTGAACATTGGTCAGCAGCGGCAACGGCATCCAGAGCCTTCTGATGCAGCTGTTTATATTGCTCATAGTTTTCAAATATTCCGCGATAGCTGTCGAGTGCCTGAAGCAGATTATGAACGTCCAGTGCATCCTGCGCTTTTTCGTAAAGCGGGGCAATTTTATCAAGTTCAAGAACTTTTTCCTCATTCCCGGCAAAAGGCGAAGTAATCAGCGGTTCGGAAGCATCTTCAAAACTGACGGTGCCGTATAAGGAAGGATCATAAACATATTCTTCGTCATCATCCTCCTCTTCAACATCGGCTGCCGCCGCTTCATTTTCGGTTTTTAATTTGAAATCAGCCTGCGTTATCATTCCCAATTGGCCGAAAGCCAGCGTTTCACTGGTTGAGACTGCTCCGAGAGAAACCGTTTTTATCGGTTCATCACGCCACAAAGACGAGGTTTTAGCGGCCTCTTTGGCTGCTTTTTCTTTAGCTTTACGCTCCTTTTTGGAGACATAGGGCGCAGGTTTTACCTGTTCACGAAGCATCAGCGCCGCTTCGTACTGGGCTTTCATCGCCGTTACTTCCTGCGTAATTTTAAGAATGCTGTCCATGGTTTCGTAAGCATTAAAGGCGTTTTTGCGGGCGCCGTTCTCGTCATCGCCGCTTTCGGCACCGTCACCGCCGCCACCGCTGAACGTAGCGCTCAGCGATTCAACCTGAACCGCCAAATTAGGCATTTCCTGCTCAAGCAGACGCACCGAAGTATAAATTTCAATAACAGTATCCTGATAAAATTCTTCGGCTTTTTCCTTATAAGCCACACAGGCGGCAAAGCTGTCGGCATCTTTTTCGCAATCGACCGGATAAGCCAGGAACAGCGTATATAAAGCCTTTTTCACCGATTCAGCATCATAAATATCGGCGATTTTGGATTCCTGAATCGTCTTGGAGCCGGGAATAGCCTGCTTTTCCTTTTTCTTGAACAGTCCGCCCATAAAGCCGGTAAACTTGTCCATATATTTCTTTTTGGCCGACTTGGCGGCTTTGGTCATATTATTGGCATAAGTCTGAGCCTGAGCGGCATACATCTGAGCCGTCGCTCCGACATTTTCAAGACTGAAAGTAACATCCGTCGGAGCATCGACCGTCGGCGTTACCGGTCCCGGCGGGAGCAGGAATGCATGAGCCGTCAAGCCGGAAAATACAACCAGAGAGGAAGAAAGCGCCGCAATTTTAGTCAATTTAATCATTGTTTCCTCCTACTTTAACAGCCCCGTCACACCGCTGCTGTTAAGATCCTTAGCGGCTGAACCGGCTTCTTTGGCCAAATTCAGAATGTTTTCTTTATTTATTTTGCTCGGCTTTTTATATTTATAATCGTCCAGATTAAACTGGGTAACGTCTTTGCTCGGGTCTCGCAGTTTATAAACCGTCAGTTTAGCCAAATCCATCGCGCTGCGCATTTTCATATCTGCAATCAGCATCTGGGTATAGACCAGCAAAGTTTCCATATTTTTGACTTTAAGCTGGGTGTCCATGGCAATCGCGGCCGTGGCGCCGTCCATCATGGTTGCGCTGTCAGCCGTCTCCTGCGCATCTTCATTTTTTTCGTAACGGTTAATTCTGACCTGCAACGCCGTTGCATAGGCGGTCAGTACATCGTTTGCCGCGGTTTTGTTACGGTACTTTCTTACCTTTTTGATACTGGCGGAAGTAATGTCCTCGTTTTCGGGAATAAAGTTATTGGCAATCGTTTTATTCAGTTCGGCGGCAGACTGCTTGTTGCCGAACAAAGATTTGAAAGCTCCGGCCGCTTCGGTTGCCAGCCCCATGCTGTCAGCCGCGGCAACATCGCGGAGATTTTGGATTTTGGCGTCAACTTCGGCAATCAAAGCATCGCTTTTGGCCTTTTCTTCCGCTTCGCGTTTATCAAACTGTTCCTGCAGAAAGCGAATAGTCTCATTATTAGAGATAATTTTGGTTTCCAGTTCTTCTTTACGGGAAGGATCCTCGGCAATCATCTGCTGATAGGCCGCATTGTTGTCCTGATAAGATTTTATCTGCCCTTCAAATTCGGTTTTGCGGGCCGCGGCGGCGGCTTCATATTCGGATTCAAGCGACGAACGCTCATTTTTCAGCTGCAAAAGCTCTTGCGCCGACTGGGTTTTGGATGCCGCCGCAGAGACCGCCCCGGCAGCACCTCCGGCCACACCGGCAACGCTTTCGCCAGCGGCTCCCGTTACATCGCCGACGGTTCCGGTTACTTCACCCTGAATGTCAGAGACGGTTGAAGTTGCCGTATCTTTAACGGAATTGACGGCTCCGACAGTGTCGCTGATGGTCTGGTCAACCAGCGCCTTTTGTTCTTTAACCCATTTGGCCATTTCGGCCACGCCTTTGCCATAGGCGATCATGGTCTGAATGGTGGTAGATTCTTCAAATGCCGTTTGTGCCTGCTTGGCCCATTCACTGACGGTTTCCTGCGCTTTATTGGCGGTGTGGCTGACATCAAATTTAATGGTGGCAGAAGCCTCCCCTCCCGCAACGGCAAAAAACAAAGCCAAAGGCAGTATGTGTCCGAGCTTATTCATCTTCATCCTCCTCCGGCACAAAAGAGAACTGGCGGCTGCTTTGCGTGGTTTTGAACTCAAACAGGGCAGCATTAATAATCATGATCCTGCGCCAACGTTCTTCCATTCTGAGCGCGATTTCCTTAGTGTTTTGGAGAATTTCCCGACTGTCCTTATGCTCTTTGTCTTCCGACTTTTCTTTGGCAAGATTGGTGCGGATTGTAAAAGCCTGCGCATAAAGGTTGGCAAAGTTTTCACGCTGAACAGCCGCCATTTTTTCATCCTGTTCCTTGGTCACTTCAACGGAATTGACCGCTTCGGCCTGTCCGTCGGCAGAAACCGAACTCTTCGGCCGCTGGGTAAAATAATTGGTTTTGACCGCATCCCGAAGTTCTCCAGAATCATTGGTATCAACCGTGGTCATAAAACCGGGCAGCTTGCCGCCCATCGTATTTAAAGCGCCTTCGGGGTCGCTGGCAATATTTTTGGCGGCATCTGCTTTGTCCTTAACGGCCTGAATATTGCTTTGAGCTTCGTTTTTAACGTCATTTACCGTTTTGGCGGCATCTTTTATCGGCCCGGCAACGCCTTCAGCCGCAGAACGCAGATCCGCCTGAATTTCATTCAGGTCGTGCTGAATGCTTTCGGCCTCCTTAATACCGGTTTTAACCGTACCTATTACTGTCTGCGGAGCCTCAATGTCCGCCCGGGCGACGGAGGAAAAGCCCAATATCGCCAGCGGCAAAGCCCAATATGTGACGAAACGCTTTATCATTCATCTTCTCCCTCTGTTTCACCGAGGTCTTCCTTGGTGAAACCGCCGACCTGATTGAACGCATCAATGCTTAACTGAGCCGCAGCCATTGCGCTTAAGGCGTTAAGCAGCGTTTGCTCGCCGCTGTTGGTCATGGCCAAGCCGCCGGAGTCATCACGCGACGTCGAAGCGCTGGCCAATGTTTCTTCCCGTTTGTCCTGTACCTGTTCCTGATATTTGGCGGCAATAACCTTTTGCTGCATGCTTTCGGCTACCGTTGCTATGGCAATTTCCGCCGTAGCTTTGGTGAATAGCGCTTTGCCTTCCTCCGCAACCTGATTATCACTGTCAGACTGGTGGGTAATCAACTGTTTCAGGCAGTTCTGCATAACCGAAGTATCCTGCAGCTGATCGACCCCGATGTTGCAATAGTCAACAATCGTGTCTGGAATAATCGTCTCTTCATATTCGCCGTTATGAATTACACCGTCGGGAATGCTTTCCCCGCTGTCTTCCGCACCGAACATCAGGGTTTCGGAATAACTGCCGGCAGCCAGATTGACGGATTGTTTCAGCTCAAAGAGCGAAGCCTGATTGTCTTTTTTTATCGTTGCGCGCTGGCGGAAACTGCGTCTGGCCGGTTGGGTTTTAACCGCGGCAGGAGCGGCTTCAACGGCGGCTGACGGCGTTGCTGCCGATGTTGCCGGTGTTGCGGCCTGACCGGTTGCTGCTGCGGAAACTGCGGACGGGGCTGCTGAAGCGCGGGTGCGAATGCTGCGACCGACGGCCTGGGTTTTAACCGCGGCAGGAGCGGTTTCAACGGCGGCTGACGGCGTTACTGTCGATGTTGCCGGAGTTGCGACCTGACCGGCTGCTGCTGCGGAAACTGCGGACGGAACTGCTGAAGCGCGGGTGCGAATGCTGCGGCCGACGGCCTGGGTTTTAACCGCGGCAGGAGCGGTTTCAACAGCGGCTGACGGCGTTGCTGCCGATGTTGCCGGAGTTGCGGCTTGACCGGTTGCTGCTGAGGAAACCGCAGCCGGAGCTGTCTGAAGGGTACCGGTTACGGTTGAAACGGCCGACGATTGGACAGCGGCAGTTCCGGCTGTCATATCTTTGCGGCCGAACGGACGGCGATTGAGTTGTTTTCCGCCGGTGACCGTCTGAGCTGCGCCGGCAACCGCGGCAACAGGCTGCTGCGCCGACATATCTTCCGGGGCAACCACAGCCGACATGTCTCCGGCAGCAGGCGCAAGAGCTGTTTCGGCTTCATCTGCCGGTTCAGCGGCAACATCGCCGGCGGCAGGAAGCGTTTCAGACACGGCTTCAGAATCTGCAGCCGGCATCTGTTCATAAATCTTTGCGTCAGAATTGATTCCGGCTTCATATTGAGCAACATAGTCATCGACAAAACTGCTGTCGGCGGCGGCACTACCGGATTGTCCGCCAATGGCCGACTGGAGTTCGTTCTTTTCTTCACGAACGGTTCCGACGGCATCGCCGACTGTCGATTTGGCGTCGTTGACGGTTGATTTTACTTCACCGACCGTTGACTTGGCATCGGCAATTGCTCCCTGTGCGGTTGCTTTGGCATCGTTTACCGCGGCCTGAGCGTCGGCAGCCATTTGTTTGGCCTCGTCAACCTGAGATTTGACGTCGTTGACCATGTCTTTGCCTTCCTGAATTTTCTTTTCGGCGTCTTCTTTCAGTTTTTTGGCTTCTTCCATGGCCTTTTTGGCTTTTTCAATTTTCTTTTTCTGTTTTTCGAGTTTTTCTTTTTTCTCTTCTAATTTTTTCTTCTTTTCTTCCAGGCGTTCTTTTTCTTTCTGGAGTTTTTCGGCTTTTTTCTTGGCTTTTTCGAGGTTGTCACCGGCAAATTTGGTTACGGAGGATTTGGCATCGCCGATGGCACTGTTCATTTTGCCGCCCAGTTTGGTGGCTTCGGTTACGATTTTGGACTGTTTGACCAGTTCGATTTTGGAGGAAATTCCCTCTTTAATTGCAGTCAAATCCAGCGTAGGCCATTGCGCCTGTGCCGGAGAGGACAGAGACATGAGCAATGACAACCCGAACAGGGTTATCAGTTTTTGATGTTTTAAAATACTCATTGCAACCTCCATACGCCAAGTAACCGTATATTTTAATAATACCAAAATTTGCGCCATTTATAAACGCCTAATATGCATATCAGCCAATATTTAAATATTTTGTAACAAAGTTCGCTTCGCCGTATTCTTTAATCAGTTCTTCAACCAGCAGAACGTTCTTACGGCCGGAATTGTACAGTTTCAGATACGGCCCGAGACCGCTTAAATCGACGTCCAGAATAACGGATTCACCGGTTGCCGGGCGGGAAAGCAAAATCGCATAAGGAAAATCGCGGTAGCTTTTGCCAAAAATAAAGTCGATTTCACGCTGGGTCAGGTTCCAGTTGGCATAGTCTTCCGGCATGGCCTGCGGGTTACGGAAAAAGATGACGGTTTGACACTGACCGCGAATAACCTCGCCGACACCGAGTTTGTCAATGATGTTCGGCTGTTGGAAGGCGCAGAGGTAAGCCTGACGTTTTTTACGCCCTTCCTGCAGACCGATGATAAAGTAATCGCGGAACATCGGGTGTTTTAACATCGGCGCGGTTTCATCAATCATAATCAGCGAGGGTACGCCGGTATCGCCGGTTTCGGCCATAATACGGTGCATGATGTAGCTGATGACGGCCGGAGCCAGCGTTTCGTCTTCAAAAATATGGGTAAAGTCAAAAGCCATAAAGCGTTTGCTGGCCAAGTCCAGGCTGTCGTTTTCGGCATTGAAAATATTGCCGTACTGGTCAGGATTAATCCAGCGGAAGAGCTCGCGGCGCATATTGCCGGTCGGCGAAAAACAGCTTTTGTAAAGGTTTTTCAAAATCCGTTCCTCGGGTTTCAGATAGTCAAACGCCGTGGTCACCGCGCGGCCGATTTCCTTTTCGGACAGGGCATCATCAACCATGGTAATCGCCTTCAGCCAGCGGCGGAGAAAGGCGCGGTTGTTCGGCGTGTTGCGGCAGTCAAACGGGTTAAGAGAGACGTTTTTTTCATCGCCGTCAAAACCGACATAAGCCCCTTGAACCGCACGGGTAAAGATTTCCGCACCGCGGTGACGGTCAAAGAAGAAAACTTTCAGGTCATGGTGGCGCATCGCCTGTCCGGCAAGGAAGGTCAGCAAAGTGGTTTTACCTTGTCCGGTCGGACCGATAATGCAACAGTGGGCCACAGCGGAATCTTCGGTTGAAACATGGAATTGGAAACGGTAAGCCGAACCGGAAGTGGTACGGAAAATGGAAATGGCTCCCGGACCCCAGTCACTCTTCGGCAGGCCTTCAGACGGTTTGTCAAAAGAAATGGCCATGGCAACAACCCGTGACAAATAACGATAAGTGCGCGGATAAGCGTCATAAGTCGGAAACTGGTTAAAGAAAGCCGCCTGAGCCACCCAGCCCTCCCGAACCGGAGTAACGCTGAAGAGACGGCAGATGCGCTGCACTTCGCTTTCGCCGAATTCGATTTCCTCCATGGTTTCGCCTTTGATAATAATGTCCATGGCATATTCGGTCAGCGCCTGATAGTCGGCGTCGCTGTCTTCAATGGCAGACAGGGCTTCACTGTATTGGTTGATGACATCCGGCGAAAAACTGGTTACTGCGGCCATGCGCTGCTGCTGCATCAGCAAAGCGCGGGCGTGCGGTTTGAAAATAGGCTTAACGTTATGAAGCATGGTCAGTTCGCAGTCAATCGAGAGCAGCGAGGCAATCATTCCCTCGTCCATATAATCGCCCGAACTGCGAATGCCCATAACAATGGCAAACATTTCCTTGTCGCCGGAGAAGAATTTAATCAGCCCTTTTTCATCGGTAAAATGGATATGGTCGGCAGTCAGCAGTTCATTGAGCTGATATCCCTCGGCACCGCGCACTTTGGGCATCGGCTTGGAGAGCGGGCTGCAAATCTTGGAAAAAATTGCCAGCGGGCTGTCGGCGGCGGCACTGTCTTCAGTTTCAAACATCGGTTTAACGCCGTAATCGTTCAAAGTGGCGAGCAGTGCCTGAGAAGCGTAATTGAGGTCTTTCAGCGCCTCGGGGCGGTCAGCCACGGAAAGGACGATATAGTGGCCGTTGCTGTAAACGCGGTCCAAATTGTTGCGCCAGGTCATGGAAATCTGCTCCAGCAGCTGGTTGCCGAAATCGCCGCTGTCGGCTTCCATGGAAATTCTTTCGCGCAGGGTAATCACCCGGCAGACCACCTGCAGGTCGGACATTGAATCAATCCATGATTTGCGCGCCTCCATCATGGACAGGCTTTTTTCATCCGTCACAAACGACAAATCGACCCCTTCAACCTTGAACACGCGGGCAAAAGAGCCGTTATAGCAGCGGATGGTTATGCCGTCGGCCATCAGCTTGTTAAAGGGCAAAAAGTCAGCCACCCGGGATTCCTGCGGCTGAGGCAGAATAATCCGGCCTAATTTGGTGGCCCATAATCCGGCAAAAGCGGCCGCGGAAACAAAGCCGATGACGGCGACCGCAACCTCAATGCTGGACAAGCCTTGAACAAAAATCGTAAAAAAGTCAAAATCAGGGCGCAAATTTATTCCCCTTTTCTTTATAAAGGTTGTTACTAATCCGGCGGCATTGGCCGAAAGCCTGAATCATGGAGGAAATGTGCGGTTCTTTGCCGCCCCAGAGCACAATAACGCCGTGCGCGGCAACAATCGTTACAATGAAAATCAGCGGGTTCATTTTAAACACGCCCATGCACATAAACATCAGCGGAAACTGAATACCCAGATTTAAAAGCGTCGGCAGGAACGGCCCCCACAAGATCTTGGGAGGATTGGCTACGGCTTTTAATATCATTTCTCTCATCGCGACAAATCCTGACGTTTGGTTTGATTCTAGCGCAATCTCATTTAGTTGCAACAAAAAGCTATACTTAACAACACCCTGCCCGTCGTTGAGCCTGTGTTTCAAAAACGAATCTCAACCGCCGGGAAAGGGTTTCCCTTATTGTTCAGTATATCCTTTTTTTATGAAAAATCCCTTAACACGGGGACAAACAAGACAGGAAAGGAAAATGCGGGCAGCATGGCACCACATAAAAAAAAGGATGTCCAAAGACATCCTTTTTTAGCTATCAGGTTTGTGCATCAAAATTATTTTGAAGGAGACGCCATCTTGAAACCGCATTTTTTACAAGCGGCAGTAAGATTAGCATCTGCACCTTCCGGTGCATAAAAGCATTCTTCTTTCGCTCCTTTTTGTTTACACCATTTTTCCATTTCTTGATTTGCCGCTGCATTTGCCGCTGCATTTAATTTATTCTGCAATTCTTTCATACAAGATTTATATTCACTTTTTGTATTCTTGTTAGCACAGATTTTACAATCAGCGCGGACTCCCTCGCTCTGTTTATCACAAAGATCTGAACGCTGTTTTTTATCTGCATCTGTCATTACATCATTAGATTTTTGCGTTGTTGCCGCAGGCTTTTCTTCCTTTTTCTCCTCTTTCTTTTCTTCTTCCTTCTTACCGTTCAGGGCTTCTTTGACACTTTCAGCCGTTGCGCGGTTATATTCGTTGACCAGCTCGGTTTTAACCTTGTTGCCTTTGGCATCATAGGTCACTTTATTACCCGCGCTGTCAGTAACGGTTCTGGAACCGTCCGGGCTTTTAACAACCGTTGTACCGTCTTTGGTGGTTGTGGTGGTGCCGTCCTTATTGACTGTGGTTACAGTCTTACCGTCTTTGGAGGTGGTGCGAACCGAACCGTCGCCAAGAGTTTCGACCTTTTTGCCGTCAGCGGTTGTCTGCGTGTTTTTAACATAGCCGGAAGTCTTTTTAAAGGCCTCTTCTTCGGCTTTAGCCTGTTCTTCCCGTTTGGTTGCATCACTGCGGAAGTCAAACATTCCGTTTTGTTTACTTTGTTCCGCGGTATCCATACCTTCGGTTACCGCCGTTCCGACACCGAAGCCGACACCGAGAATTTTACCCAAAGCCCCGTCACCGCCGATAGACTGGCCTTCATTGGCCGCATTGGCTACGTTTTTAACCGAGTTCGAGGCATTGTTGGCAATGTTGCCGACTTTGTTAATTCCGGAGAGAATGGTCGAACCACCGCCGGCTCCGTCATTTTCAAGCCATTTATTAACGCCGGTTTTATTATTGTTCACCGTTTCTTCCATTTGTTCCATATATTTCTTTTCCTGCTCACTGCAGTTACCGGCATTACATTTTTTCGTTAACTTATCAAGCGTTTCCTGAGCTTCGGCCCGGGCCTCGCGCGCCGCATTGGTTGAACCGGCGTCACGAATATTGTTAGACAGATTACCGGCATTGGTCGCAATATTATTGGCCAGAACTTGCCCGGAGTTGACAATTGTACCGGTTGCATTGGCCACAGCGCCGGCCGCATTAATAATACCGTCCAGTCCGCCGCCACCGCTCTTAATCTGAGCGGTCATATTGGAAACCGCAGATTTAACGTTGCTGACCGTCGATTTGGCCGCTTTATACATATCGCTGGCATTGCGGACCGCATCTAAACCGGCCGTAATCGAGCCTTTCAAATCTTTTAGTGACCACTTCTGCTTTTTCCCGGTAACCGTGACTTCCGGCAAAATCTGATTACAGAAAGTGCTGTTTTTATCCAAATCCTCATCGCAGTCGGTTACCTGACCGTCACTGCCCTGAATATCAGAGAAACCGGCCGGCAGATATTTACCAAAACGCAGGGTATTATCTTTGCCGGTGGTAAAATACTCGATAAACGGCGTCATCATCGATAAGAGGAACAAACCGATACCGATGTTGGCCAGGTGTTTCCAGTTCATTTTTCCGAAAATAGCGGCATAAGCAAGCGCAACCATACCGAAACCGGAAATAATGTAAGCGATGACCCGCAAATCGGCCAAGGTGGTGGTGGCTTTGCAGGCAATCAACAGAAAGACGTTACCGCCGATTTCATCCGCGCTGCACATTTTCGGCGCATTGGACTGAGCTTCGGCCAAATCTTCCTTGGCCTGCTCAATGATGCCGTCGGCATCATCCGCAGCGGCAATAGAGGCTTCCTGCGCATCTCGTTCCGCCATATATTCGGCAGCCGCTTCATCTTCATCCTGAGCATAAAAAGCATTGGCTTTCTGGTTGGCCGCATCTAAAGCCGTTTGAGCAGATTCCGCACTGGCTCGGGCAGCAGCCAAATCGGCCAGATCTTCATCGTCGCATTTGCCTTTGGCGCATTTTTCTTCAAGTTTTTCAATCTTTTTATTGGCCTTTTTCAGGTCTTTTTCCGCCGATTTCTGTTCTTTTTCAATAGCCTTGCGCTGCTCTTTTTCGGCTTTGGCTATGGCTTTTTCTTCTTTCTTAGCTTCTTTTTTGGCGGCTTTATTGTCTTTCTTAACGTCTTTCTCGACTTCTTTCTGATTTTTTTCAGCTGTTTTCAACTCTTGCTGAGCCTGCTTTAACGCTTCATTGGCAGCCTTCATTTCTTCCGGCGTGCTGGCGTTTTTCAAGCGTTCCTGAGCCGCCGCAACACCCTGCTGGGCCTGCTCGGTCAGTGCTTCCATATTTCTGATACGTTCATCCCCGGCATTCAAGGTGTCGGCATATTTTTCTTTGGAGGCGTCACGCTGGTCATATCGCTGCTGCTGTGCATCATAAATTGCCCGGGCTTCGTCACTTTGTCCGGCGGCGGCATTACGTGCCTGATTTTTGGCAATTGTTTCTTGTGTTTTTTTATCCAGTGTGCTCCAGCCGCCGATTTCTTCTTCATCGGGAGCTTCTTCCTCTATAACCGGAGGTACGATTGATTGCGCCATAACCGGCACAACCATATAATTCAGGCCGAAACCAAAACAAAGCAGAAATGATAAATTTTTTATCAATTTAAGTAAGTTTCTCATAGCAGCCTCCTTGTTTAGTTCCGTCTCTTTAATAATTTTTTTCAGCCGATATAATATAAAAGCCTTCAGCTCCGTGTGATTAAATCATCCGTCATTTCTGATTGTCATTCGCACTAATCAAACTGTCCGTTATCATTTCATCGGTGATGACATCGCTGTCAACCATATAGTTGATGATACCGGCGGTCAGCGCAATAACGACCAAACCTATGATGATCGCAACCAGCCATTTCCAGTTCAGGGTTCCGAAAAAGCCGCCGATAGCAATCGCGACAATACCGAAACCGGACACGGCATAAATAATCTCCCGCATTCCGCCGAAAATTTTAGCTCCGTGATTGGTTAAATCACTGAACAGGGCCTTGTCTTCAGCAAAGGAGTTTGTTGCAAATAAAATTGAAGAAACAGCAAACACCATTACTGAAAAGACCAGGAATTTCTTTAATTTTACGCACAACATCTTCTCACCCTTTTCCCGTAAATAATTTCTGAGCTTAGCCAGCAGATAAGCAAAAGGGAGGGTATATGGCGTATGTCTCGTTAAGTTTTCCATAGTTCCCTCCCTTTAGTTATCATTAAGCAGCTAAGCGCTGATTAAATATTACCGAAAGTCGTTGCCAAGCCGGCATCGGTAGAACCGGTTGCATATTCAACGATTGAACCGGCAGCAGCCAGAATACCCAGACCAACGGCCAAGCCTGCAAACCAAGTCCATTTTACTTTACCGATAATGGCCTGGAAGGCAATACCGACCAAACCGAAACCACCCAGAATAAAGGTAATGGTTTTTACGTTATCGAATACGTTACGGGTTTTTGTCTGCGCCGTGCTCATCAAGCTGGCACCGTCAGCCCAGGCATCCCCGCACAAACCCATTGCAACCAACAAGGTCAGGCAGCAAAGAGTTAAAATATTTCTCTTTAAAAATTGCATAATCTTTCTCCTTCAATTAATTTAGCAAAACTTCTTATACTCTTTTAGGATAGCTAATTTTTAGCATTTTTACCAGCCTAAAAAGACTTGGACAAAAAGAGATAACTCGTTGTTTTAATGTAATAATTTTTCCTGTAACAAAAAATTCACAGAAGTTAAATAAACCTAAACACCTTATTTCTACCCCTAAAAAGTAAATTTTTCTCTAATAAAGCCGAAATCAGAAAATCACTTTCCGGGAAAGCAAAGCCCCTATATTCCGACAAACGGAAAAAATTTTTTCAAAGCTTTGTGCATAAAATTATATCTGCTTGCCAAGAGTCGCATATTGAATTATCAAGGCTTTAGAGGGATTTTATTTTATGGGAAAAACGAGTTTAAAAACTTTTGTTTGCAGCTTTGTTTTCTCTTTGTTCACGATTTTGAGCGTAAACAAGGAGTTTTTCAGTGTTCCCAAACCCTCTGACACTGAAATTAAAATTCCCAACAAAAATATTTCCCTGTTTTTCAAGAGCCTGCCCTCTCCCGCCAAAGCAGCCAAAACCATTCCGGTTAAAAAAATTGCCTTGTCGGTGCCCGTTTCTCCCTCAACGGAAAAACTGTCCGAAGTTTCGGCAGAAGCCCCCATCCCTCTGACTTTTGCCGGCAACGACATTGAATTTGATCTGAACGAAAAAACCGCAGAAGCTTCTGTCAAGGCCGCAGAGGCCGTTTCCGCGCTTCAGCCGGCTCCGCAACAGACGGTTTCCAAGGCGGAACCGGCGGCTCCTCCGGCTGAAAAGCCGCAGACCATGGAAGACAAAATTGCGGCAAATTATCAGGAAATTATCGGCAGTGCTCCGCCGGTTGACGAAAACGAATTACAGCAGCCGATTGAAGACCCGGTTCCGTTCAGCAATAAAATCGTTCAGGCCAAAGTTCAGATTATCCGCCCCAACGAAGAACGGGCCCGGAAGAAGAAAATGACCACCGTTTCCCAAGAGCCGGAAACGGTTTTGGCGCAAGCGGACATTCCGATTACGCGGGAAGAAAAAGCCGAGCCGGCTCCCAAACCGGAGAACATTCTCGCCCCCGAGATTGCGGAGGAAGAGGAAAGCTTTATTATCGCCCGCGTTCCCGATGAAGACGACAACGAAGGAAACAACGAAGACAACCTTGTCCCCGACAAACCGCTGCCGCCGACTTTCAAAGTCGCCAAAGCCGCACCGAACCCGGATACGGCGCCTGATTTTCCGTCCAAAGAGCAAATAAAAGTTTCCGCAGGGGAGCCGGAGAACCTGCTTATTCCGCTGGAGAAAGACCAGAGCGCCAAAATCGAGACCGCAGAAGCCAAAATTATCGACACTCCGAATGCCGATAAGCTGGCCATGCTGACAGGGAAAGCAACAATCCGCAGTATGACGGAAAATCAGGCGCCGGCAGAAAAGAAAGAGAAAGACGACACAACTTCCGGCTGGACAACTATGGCGGAAAAGAACAATGAAGACAGCGTCTGGGTTGCGGCCAAAGGCACCGGGCATCAGAGAAACCGCCAAATAACCAAAGAAGCATATTTTAAAAATGCCGACAATGTCGCCGTCAAACAGGCAATCGAAGCAGACAAAAAACTAAAAAAAGGCGGCAGCGGCGAAGTTAAAGTCGCCTCGGAGGTCGTCAACAACCTGCTGATACCCATTCCCGAGGATATTTTGAACGACCCCAATCTGACGCCGCAGCTGGTTTCCTCTGAAAAAGACAAAGACATCGAGCAGCAAGTCAGCGAGCAGGAAGCAGCCGAACAGCCGGCCCCCGCGAAGCAGACACAAACTTCGTCTTCAGGAAAGGAAAGCGGCGGTCTGTTTAAAAGCATTACGTCAATTTTCAGCAAAAACCAGACCGCAGACGGCAGCGCCAAAGACGAAAACGGCGGCGGCCCCAGCTTTTTTGACCAATTTACCGGAAAATCGCGCCAAAAGGCGACGACCGGAAAAATATTA
>ERZ1027096.122-NODE-122-length-36253-cov-9.180452_pt1 | contig 36253 bp, 25 predicted proteins | sample MGYA00519278_ERZ1027096 | MGnify/ENA primary metagenome ERZ1027096 (study PRJEB26926, sample SAMN06164649) | human gut metagenome | biome: ENVO:00009003; feature: ENVO:2100002; material: ENVO:00002003 | host: Homo sapiens | place: USA | collected 2012 ...
GGGGTAAAAATCGTTCCACCATGGTGGAACGATTTTTACCCCACGGAGGAACGATTAGATGTTAGCACATTAGCACACTAATTGGGGCGAAGTTTTTCTGAAAAGACTTCGCTTCTGATGTATCCGGTTGTAGGATTATATTCTGTCCGCTTCCACATATCCGTGCATCACGGCATAGATAGTCAGCCCGGACACGGACTTGATACCCAGCTTCTCGGTGATATTCTTGCGGTGTGAGATGACGGTGGTCAGGCTGATGTTCAGTTTGTCGGCAATCTCCTTGTTGATGAGACCTTTGGTAATCAGCACCAGCACTTCTATTTCGCGGGCGGAAAGGTCGTGCCCGGCGGCTGTATTTATTGCCATATCCGAGTGTCTGGCGGGTGCCGGCTTTCCGTGGTTTTGTCTGTATTGGTTTCCGTATTGGCGCAGCTGCAGAATGTTTTTTGCCAGATTTTGTTCGTCCTGATAGATGTTTAGCGTCGGCATGCCCGACAGTTGGGGGACGGTTTCACCATTGACCAGCACAATGGTTTTGGGCTTGCGCTCCAGAAAGAAAGCGGTATGCTCGAAGTAAATCTGTGAAGAGATGAAATAATGTACATACATGTCAGGCGTATCATCCATCAGTTCGCCAAAGGAACGGAAAGAGCGGATGATGGCTGTCGGGATGATTTCCTCCAGCAAGTTCTGCAGTCCCAGACAGGAGAGGGTGTTGGAGTCGACGATTGCTATTTCAGGAGTCATTCTCGTTTTTTTGTTTCTGCAAAAATACGGATTATTTTTTAGGGTTTGTCTGTGCGGGGCTGCAAAATGAAAAATTCTCCTATGCAGAACTATTCTCCCTCTCCTTTTGGGGAGCGGGGAGTGTCTCCTTTCGCATATTGGCTGGGGCTGACATTGAAATATTTCTTAAAGACTTCCCGGAAGTATTTCCCATCGCAGAAACCGGTTCTTTCTGCTACTTCAGTCACGGAATATTTCCCTTCTTTCAATAGCTCGGCAGCATGTTTCAAACGGATATTCCGTACGAAATCTGCCGGTGCCTGGCCGGTCAGCGCTTTCAGTTTACTGTAGAAACTGGTACGGCTCATATTCAGGAGCGAGCACAATACGTCCACTGTGAAATCGGGATTATCCATGTTCTCCTCGATATGTCTCTTTACATTCGACATGAATTTCCAGTCGAGACTGTTGGAGCAAGTGGTAGTTGTGGAGGGCTCTTCTTCTGTATTGATTTCCAAATTCGCATATCTCTTGCGCAGCAATGCGCGGTTGGCAAGCAGATTGGCAATGCTGGCTTTCAGTATGTTTATGCTGAAAGGTTTTACAATATATTCGTCCGCACCGATATGGAGTCCTTCGAGAATGTTCTTTTCATCTCCCAGTGCCGTCAGCAGTACTACCGGGATGTGGGATGTTTCAATATCGTTCTTGATGGCGATGCATAATTCGTCGCCTCGCATTTCCGGCATCATGATGTCGGAAAGAATCAGTCCCGGCCAGAATTGTTTTACAATGGTCAGCGCTTCCTTGCCGTTGTTGCATACTTGTACATTGTAAATCGGAGAGAACGACTGGAAGAGATAGTTGCGCAGCTCGTCATTGTCTTCTACAATCAAGATGCGATGCAGTTTGTCATTGTCTTCAGTCCGGAGTTCTCCGGCAAGTTTCAAAGGAACGGTGGGGACATCCGGTTCATAGAAGGTCTTCTTATCCTTAACGGACAGAGTGAAGTTCTTGAACTGTTCTTTCTCTTTGGGAAGGATGATTCTGACAGTACTGCCTTGGCATTCGGTGCTCTCAATGTATATTTTTCCATTGTGCAGGCTTACCAGCTTCCGCACCAGCATCAGACCGATACCGCTTCCCGTTATTTTGGAGTTGATGGCATTTGTTCCACGGAAGTGCATCTTGAACAGTTTTCTTTGTTCTTTGGCGGGAATTCCTATTCCATTATCTTTGACTTCTAGTCTCCAGGAGCTTTTCATGTCATAAACAGAAATGAGTATATCGCCATTTTTGGGAGTATACTTCAGAGCATTGGATATGACATTTTCCAGGATAGAGTCCATCTTCTCTTTGTCGAACCATACATTCATGTAGCTGAAATTGCTTTCGTATCTGAAAGTGATATGTTTTATGGTGGCATAGGTCTGGAAATTGTTGTATATCTCCTTGATGTAAGTATTCAGTTCATATTCTGCTATGTACAGATGAGGGGAATATACTTCTGCCCGTTCAAAGTTTATCAGATTGGTAGTCATGCGCAGGAGGGAGTTGACATTTCTCAGTGCCATGTGCATATTGTTGGTCTCGGCTTCGTTCAGTGTCTTGTTTTCAAGCATTTCTTCCAGAGGTGCCTTTATCAGTGTCAATGGCGTGCGGATATCATGCGCGGTATTGACAAAGAAACGGGTTTTCTCATCGGATATCTTTTTCTGTTTTCTCAGTGCCATGACACGGAAACCGACAACGGACATCAGTACTGTCAGCAGGACATAGCAGGCTATGGCCCAAAAACTGAACCAGACGGGGCGCGCAATGCTGATGTCGATGCTTCGCTCTTCAAAATAAAGATAAGGCTCTTCCTTGGATACCGCCCGTATGTAAAGTTTGTAATCGCCCGAGGCAAGGTTGGTGAAGCGGAGATGCCCTTCTTCACCCAGGCGGTTCCAGTCATCGTAAAAGCCTTCCAGCTTCCAGTAGAAAGTGACATTGTCCGGCGCGTCATAATTGATGGATGAAATGCTGAGGGAAAAAGTGTTCTGGTTGTATTTCAGCTTTAACCGGTCTGTCTGGTTGATATTTTCCTTCAAGGGGGAATTCGTACTGCCGGGAACGACAGTCTGATAGAGTATCTGAAAATCGCTGAGTATCATAGGAGAGTAGACATAGTCCGGCAACTTTGTCCCTTCGGGGAATTCGATGGCTCCGTCTGTGCTGCCAAAGACAAAACCCTTGTTCTTGCGTAACGTTCCGGAAGAGGCACTGAAGCAGGAGGACATCAGCCCTTGCTCTTTGGTCCAGTTGTGGAATGTCTTCTCCGTAGGGTGGAAACAGCTGATTCCGTTTTCGGTACTCATCAGGATATGCCCGTCCGACTCGGGGAGTATGGTGTAGATGTTGTTTGAAATCAAGGCACAATTGTCCTTGTGATAATGCTTGAACGTATTGTCCTTTGCGTTGTAGACAACCACTCCGGAGCCGTTTGTTCCTATATATAGAGAGAGGTCTTCCGCTTGGTAAAGTGTGTTGATGTAGGTCGTCTCTTCCTGCAAGGCGACATATTGGAATCTACCCGACTCTTTGTCCAGCAGATACAGTCCGGCACTTGTCCCAATCCACATGTGTCCGTCGTCCTTTTCTGTAATGGCGGTGACGGAATTTATTCCGGGATACAGACGGACAGAATTCAGAGACAAATCGAAGCATTTCAGATTATAGAATCCTCCGGACCAGATATATCCTTTGGAGTCTTTAACAATGTCTCGGATATACTTGTCAGGACGTATGTTATCCGGACTGAGCAGGTAAGGGGAGAAATATTCTACCGAGAGTGTCCTTTTATTTATTTTGTATACTCCCGAAGTATATCCTCCTGCCCAAATAATGCCGGGTGATACCTCGCATAGCGTAATGAATATGTGGTTCTTGTCTTTCAGTTGATGGTCGAAGGAACTTAGGAATGAGTGCCACTGCCCGGTTTTCGATTGATAAAGGCTGATTCCGTTGCTTGTTCCGAACCATAGGTCTCCGTCACTGTCTTCAATGACAGAGTGTACCTGATCGTTGACCAGCGATTGTCTGTTTCCGATGGAATGCTTTATCCAGTTATAGTTTTTGTACCGGTTGTCTATAATGGTAATCCCTTCCGGGTAGTTGGCTATCCATATCCGCTTTTCTTCATCAATATAAATGTCATTGATGTTATTGCTGTTCATCTCATTGTAACTTTTGTAGCTGGAGGTGATGTACGGTTCCGAGATGCACGAGTTCACATTGATTTTGTGTATGCCCATACCTTCTGTCGCTATCAATAGCTCTGTCCGGTTCAGAGGTCTGATTCGGGCAATGTTTACATCGCTCAAATCCGTATTGGAGTGTATAATCCGTTGTTGCCGTATGTCGTAGGCAAAAACTCCTTTTTCAAAAGTACCGATGAAAAGTCTTTGTGATTCTTGATGGAAATGGAGTGCACTGATTTGTGCCTGGATTTTGTCAAGAGGTTCAAGAGGGACAATCTGCAATGCTTCGTTTTCGAGTTTGACGTATCGCACTCCCTTGTTGGTGGCCATGAAGAAGTGGTCGTTGTCCACTTGTTCGATACTTGTAATGCTACTTTTCAGTTCATTGGGCATTTGATGGGTCTCTCCGGTTTGTGTGTCGTAAAGAGCGATACTGTATCTGCTGCACAGCCAAATCCTATGATTGTGGTCCATATAGCCGTAGCTGATATTGACCGGTGTCTTGGGCAGTTTATATACTTTATTGAACACATCGTGTTCTTGGTTGTATTGAAAAATGCGGCCGGCTTTACCTATGACCCATAACTTCCCCTTCTCTTCAAAATACAACCAGCCGAGATGGATGGGGGAACTCGATTCTTTGTTTTCTCCTATTAATTTATAATGTTTGATGTCTTTTCCATTGTACCGGTCTATGCCTTCGTTGGTGAGGAACCACATGTAACCTATCGAATCCTTTTGAATGTCGAAGATTCTGCGGTTACTCAATCCGTTTTCTACTCCTATGTATTTATAAGTTTGCGCCGTGGCAATGAGGGGTAAAAGGAATAGAAAGCATACAATGTTTATGATGAATCTCATATAAATATTTATCTATAAATACAATATAACAACATGCGTGTGATAATAGTTTACAAATTAAACGAGAAAAAGTGAGATTTCAAAATTTAAATGTCAATATTGCAGCTTAACCAAGGAATGCCTTTGCAGCTTCTGCACACCGTTCGCCGTCAATCCCGGCAGAAACGATGCCTCCGGCATATCCGGCGCCTTCTCCGCAAGGGAACAATCCTTTTATACGTACATGTTGCAGTGTTTCCTTGTCTCTTGTTATGCGTACCGGTGCCGATGTGCGGGTTTCCACTCCAATCATTGTCGCCTCGTTCGTCAATAACCCCCGGCTGTATTTCCCGAATAGCTGGAAACCTTTGCTCAGGCGTTCTGCAATGAAAGAGGGCATCCAGAAGTGGAGAGGTGAGGATACCAAGCCTGGTGCGTATGAGGTTTCCGGCAGGTCGTAGCTTAGTTTCTTCTTGGTGAAGTCCACCATTCTCTGTGCCGGTGCTGTCTGCTTCATATTGCCTTGTTGCCAGCAGAGGTACTCTAGATACTCTTGAAAATGCATCATACTCAATGGAGAATTGGCAGTTGACAATTGACAATTGGCTGCGCTGTCGTGCTGCATAGCAATTGTAAATTGTAAATTGTCAATAGTAAATTGCTCCAAGTCTTCCGGGCGTAGCTCTACCACCATTCCCGAATTGCTCCAACGGGAACCGCGGTTGCTGGGACTCATCCCGTTGACTACAATCTGCTCGGGACCGCTGGCGGCGGGCACAACGAAGCCGCCGGGACACATGCAAAAGCTATATACTCCTCGTCCGTCCACCTGGTTTACAAAGCTATATTCGGCGGCAGGCAGATATTTTCCCCGTCCGTTCCGGTTGTGATATTGTATTTGGTCTATCAAGGTGGCGGGGTGTTCCAGTCGTACGCCTACGGCAATGCCTTTAGCTTCAATCTCTACATTGTTGGCGGCAAGCCAGCGGTATACGTCCCGGGCAGAGTGACCGGTGGCAAGTATCACCGGGCCAAGGAAAGTCTTGCCGGTATTTGTTTCAATGCCTTTGATTTCATCCTTCTCTATGAGTAGGGCGTCCATGCGTGTTTCAAAGTGGACTTCGCCACCGCACTGGATGATAGTGTTCCGCATGTTTTCAATAACACGCGGCAGTTTGTCCGTACCTATGTGCGGATGTGCATCTACCAGTATGGAAGTGGAGGCTCCATGTTGACAGAAGACATTCAGAATCTTGTCTACATTGCCGCGCTTTTTGCTGCGTGTGTACAGCTTGCCATCCGAGTAGGCTCCGGCACCTCCCTCTCCGAAGCTGTAATTGGACTCCGGGTTGACGAGTTGCTGGCGGCTGATTTGCGCCAAGTCTTTCTTGCGTTCCCGTACGTCCTTTCCACGCTCCACAATGACGGGGCGCAGACCGAGCTCTATCAGTCGCAGGGCGGCGAAGAGTCCTCCGGGACCGGCGCCTACCACTACTACTTGGGGCTTTCCTTCTACATTATTATATAAGGTATGTTGATATTCGTCCTCTTTCGGCATTTCGTTCAGATATGCCCGTACGTTGAGGTTGATATAGATTGTCCGTTGGCGGGCATCGATACTGCGCTTCAAGATACGCGCTGCGGTTATCTCCCGTGCATTCAGTCCTTTTTCGTGTATTAAGTACTCTTTCAGGCGTTGCTCGTTTGCCGCTACTTCGGGCAATACGCGTAGTTGGTATTCTTGTATCATAACGATTATCCGAATAAGGCACGGAATGCCTCTTCTACCTTCCGTACCGGTATTAATTCTATTTTTATCTTTTGGGTATTGAGTCCCTGCATATTATACTTGGGAAGTATAAAACGCTTGAAGCCAAGTTTCTCTGCTTCTCCGATGCGCTGCTCAATGCGGTTTACCGGGCGTATCTCTCCCGACAGACCTATTTCTCCTGCCATGCACACCTCTGGCTCTATGGCCGTGTCCATGTTGCTGGAGAGGATGGCGCTGATGACGGCAAGGTCTATTGCCGGGTCGTTCACTTTCAATCCGCCGGCAATATTGAGAAATACATCTTTCTGTGCCAGTTTGAAGCCTACACGTTTTTCCAATACGGCCAGCAGCATATTCATGCGGCGGATGTCGAACCCTGTGGCAGAGCGTTGTGGGTTACCATATACGGCACTGCTGACCAATGCCTGCGTCTCGATGGGGAACGGTCTGATGCCTTCTATCGCGGAGGCGATGGCTATGCCGCTCATACCTTCATGGTCTTGGCTCAGCAGCAGTTCGGATGGGTTGCTCACCTGCCGTAATCCATCTTGCCGCATTTCGTAAATACCCAGTTCGGCAGTGCTTCCGAAGCGGTTCTTGATGCTGCGCAGGATGCGGTACATGTAGTGCTGGTCGCCCTCGAACTGGAGTACGGTATCCACGATATGTTCCAGTACCTTGGGGCCGGCTATGCTTCCTTCCTTATTGATATGCCCGATAAGGATGACCGCCGTATGCGTTTCCTTGGCAAAGCGCAGGATGGAGGCGGAACATTCCCGTACCTGGGCAATACTCCCCGGCGACGATTCAAGGGTTTCGGTAGAAATCGTCTGTATGGAGTCGATGATGACGATGTCCGGGCGGATGTTCTTGATATGGACGTAAATCTGTTCCAGGGAAGTTTCGCACACGATGAGGCAATCACTGGAAGCACTTGTCAAACGGTCGGCACGCAGTTTCAACTGACGGGTACTTTCTTCGCCGGAGACGTAGAGGATACGTTTCTCCGGTATACGGAGTACGGTTTGTAGCACCAGGGTGGATTTCCCGATACCCGGTTCGCCGCCAATTAATACAAGAGAACCTTGTACCAGACCGCCACCCAGTACCCGGTTCAGTTCGGCATCATGGAGATCGATGCGCGGTTCGTCATCGGCTACAATTTCATGGAGGGTTACGGGTTTGGCTTTGGCGGTCTCTATACCCGATACGGGACGTTTGTTCACCACTTCTTTCCGTACCACCTCTTCCACATACGTGTTCCACATTCCGCACGACGGACACTTGCCTACCCATTTGGGAGAGTCTTGTCCGCAGTTGCTGCATACATAAACCGTCTTCTCTTTAGCCATAGTTGTGCATTCTCTTCTAAAATGATTGCCCAAAGGTACAATTTTTCGATGCAGGGCTTGCAGACTCCCATAGAGTTTTTTTATTTTTGTGAGTAGAAAACAATAACATGTTATAAAAGCCATGATAGAAGATATTCTTGCATACAACAAGCGTTTTGTAGCCGAGAAGGGGTATGAGAAATACATCACGAATAAATACCCGGATAAGAAGATTGCCATCCTCTCTTGTATGGATACCCGTTTGACCGCTTTACTGCCGGCAGCCTTGGGCATCAAGAACGGCGATGTGAAGATGATAAAGAATGCGGGTGGAATCATTTCACATCCGTTCGGTAGTGTCATTCGTAGCCTGATGGTGGCCATTTACGAGTTGGGCGTGACGGAAGTGATGGTTATTGCCCACTCCGATTGCGGTGCGTGCCACATGAGCAGCGCCCAGATGATAGAGCATATGAAGGCCCGGGGCATCAAGCAGGAGACGATTGATATGATTCGTTTCTGCGGAGTGGATTTCGAGTCTTGGCTGTATGGATTCGAAGATACGGAGAAATCGGTAAAGGGTACGGTGGAAGCTATTATCAATCATCCGCTGATACCGAATGATATCAATGTCAGCGGTTTCATAATAGATTCTGTGACGGGAGAATTGACCCCGGTGCAGTGATAGTTGTGCTTCACACGGTAATTTCCCCTGCCAGCGGTCGTCCCATCAGTTCGCGTATTTCGGCAGGTGGATAATCGTGCCCCAGAAGGAACATCAGCTTGGTTACGGCAGATTCCGTTGTGCTGTCATATCCGCAGACAACTCCTGCCTGCATCAGTTGGTAACCGGTTTCATAGCGCTCCATTTCAACAGTGCCGGCACTGCATTGGGTGACGTTGACAATGATGATGCCTTGTTCGCAGGCATCATGCAGGTGGCGTAGAAACCATTCCTTTCGGGGAGCGTTGCCGGAACCGTAGGTTTCGAGGACTACGGCCTTCAGTCCTTTAGTGGCAAGTATGGCTGCCACGACATTTTCCTGAATACCTGGAAAAAGCTTCAGTATGGCGATGTTGGTATCAAGCAGATAATGAGGCTCCAGTTCGTGGGGAGTGCCGTGCGTATGAATTTGCACATTATTATATTTAATATGTATACCGGCGGAAGCGAGTACCGGATAATTGAAGGAACGGAAAGCATTGAAGTTCTCCGCGTTCATTTTGGTGGTACGGTTGCCGCGCATCAGGTGGTTTTCGAAGAAGATGCAGACTTCGGGTACGATGGGCTGTCCGTTGGAGTGGCGGTCGGTGGCTATTTCGATGCTGGTCAGCAGGTTTTCCTTGCCGTCTGTGCGGAGCACGCCAATGGGCAGTTGCGAGCCGGTTAGGATGACGGGCTTGTTCAGCCCTTCAAGCATGAAGCTGAGTGCAGAAGCTGTGTAGGCCATGGTGTCTGTGCCATGCAGGATGACGAAGCCTGTATATTGGTTGTAGTTGTTGCTGATGATGCGTACCAGTTTGCGCCAGGCATCGGGGTCCATGTCCGAGGAATCCATGGGCGGGTCGAATTGATAAGTGTCGATACGGAACGCAAATCTCTGAAGTTCGGGAACATGTTTCTGCAACTGCTCGAAGTTGAAGCTTTCCAGGGCGCCGGTTTCTGCATTCTCTATCATTCCGATAGTTCCACCGGTGTATATTAGCAAAACGGAAGTATTTTCTGGGTTCATGCGCACTTTTCTTTCATGTTTTCCATGCAAATATAATGATATATATTGAGAGTGATAGCAAAATGTTAGAAAAGAATAAACGGATATACAGAAAAAAGGTATGGAAAGTGTGAAAGTGTAAGCCGTAAGTTGTGCATATTTCTTGCCTTTTTAGAGGCTTTCTGTATTTTTATCGCAAAAAAGTCGCAAAAAGTGATAGATTGAATGTTTTTATTGTTACTTTTGCAACACTTATCATAAATGATAGAAACAAGAGACTATGAACAAGTACTATCAACATACAGTCACATCCATGTGGACCATGACCCTTAGGGGTTAGGGATAGTATTTTGTGTTTCTACGTGTTACACCATTTTCAAGCAGTTTTTCCATTTAATTAAAGTCAATGCAAGCCGTAGCAGCTTGTTTCCGACACATTGTATCAACCATCTCAACAATATAAAGAGAAATGAAAGTAATGAAATTCGGCGGAACGTCCGTAGGTTCCGTGAACAGTATTTTGAGCGTCAAGAGAATTGTAGAAGCAGTCGATGAACCGGTTATCGTGGTGGTGTCCGCATTGGGCGGCATCACGGACAAGTTGATAAACACCTCTAGAATGGCGGCAGCCGGTGATGCTTCTTACGAGAATGAGTTCCGGGAGATTGTCTATCGTCATGTGGAAATGATTAAGGAAGTGATTCCGGCAGGCGAGGCGCAGGTTGCCTTGCAACGCCAGATTGGTGAGTTGCTCAACGAGCTGAAGGACATCTTTCAGGGCATTTATCTGATAAAGGACCTTTCGCAGAAGACGTCCGATACGATTGTGAGCTATGGCGAACGTCTTTCATCTATCATCGTTGCCCAGTTGACGGGAGCGGAGTGGTTTGACTCACGCAAGTTTATCAAGACGGAAAAGAAGCATTCCAAGCATGTGCTGGATACGGAGCTGACAAATTCGTTGGTGCGCGAGACATTCAGCAGCCTGCCCAAACGCGTATTGGTTCCGGGTTTTATCTCCACAGACAAAATGACGGGAGAGGTAACGAACCTGGGTAGAGGTGGCTCTGACTATACGGCGGCAATCATTGCTGCTGCACTGGATGCCGACAGTCTGGAAATCTGGACGGATGTAGACGGATTCATGACAGCTGACCCGCGTGTGATTTCCAGGGCATACACTATCAATGAATTGAGTTATGTGGAAGCTACGGAGCTTTGTAACTTCGGTGCGAAAGTGGTCTATCCGCCTACAATCTATCCGGTTTGCCACAAGAATATCCCCATTCTGGTGAAGAATACCTTCAATCCGGAGGGTGTGGGAACTGTCATCAAGCGAGAGGTTTCCGACCCGCAAAGCAAGGCCATCAAGGGTATTTCATCCATCAATGATACGAGCCTAATTACAGTGCAAGGCCTTGGTATGGTAGGTGTCATCGGTGTGAACTACCGTATCTTCAAGGCGCTGGCAAAGAATGGCATCAGTGTGTTCCTTGTGTCCCAGGCTTCTTCGGAGAATTCAACGTCTATCGGTGTGCGCAATGCGGATGCTGATCTGGCTTGCGAGGTGCTGAACGAGGAGTTTGCCAAAGAAATAGAGATGGGAGAAATTTCTCCTATTCAGGCAGAAAAGAACCTGGCTACCGTGGCCATCGTAGGCGAAAACATGAAGCATACGCCGGGTATTGCCGGAAAGCTGTTCGGTACGTTGGGGCGTAACGGTATCAATGTGATTGCTTGTGCGCAGGGTGCTTCGGAAACCAACATCTCGTTTGTAGTGGACAGCAAATCATTGCGCAAATCGCTGAATGTCATCCATGATTCTTTCTTCTTGTCGGAATATCAGGTACTGAATCTTTTTATCTGCGGCATAGGAACCGTAGGCGGCAGCTTGATAGAGCAAATCCACAGCCAGCGCCAGAAGCTGATGCAGGAGAACGGCCTGCAGCTGAATGTAGTGGGCATTGCCGATGCAAACAAAGCCATGTTCAGCCGCGAAGGTTTCGATTTGGGACGTTTTCGTGAAGAACTGCAGGAGAAGGGAAAGGACAGCTCTCTGGAAACGCTGCGTAATGAGATTATCGGTATGAACATCTTTAACTCTGTCTTTGTGGACTGTACGGCAAGTGCAGGCGTGGCTTCCCTTTACAAGGACTTGCTGCTGCACAATGTTTCGGTAGTGGCTGCTAACAAGATTGCCGCTTCTTCCGAATACGAGAACTACCGTGAACTGAAACAGATTGCCCGCCAACGCGGTGTGAAGTACTTGTTTGAAACCAATGTAGGCGCCGGACTCCCCATCATCAATACCATTAACGACCTTATCCATAGCGGTGATAAGATATTGAAGATTGAAGCCGTGCTGAGCGGTACGTTGAACTATATCTTCAATAAAATCAGTGCCGACATTCCTTTCAGCAAGACCATTAAGATGGCGCAGGAGGAACGTTACTCCGAGCCCGATCCGCGTATCGACCTCAGCGGAAAGGATGTTATCCGCAAACTGGTGATTCTGGCACGCGAGGCCGGTTACTGTTTGGAACAGAGCGATGTTGAGAAGAACCTCTTTGTGCCCGATGACTTCTTTGAAGGCTCCCTGGATGACTTCTGGAAGAAAGTGCCGAGCCTCGATGCCGATTTCGAAGCCCGCCGCAAGGTGTTGGAAGCCGAGAACAAGCATTGGCGTTTCGTAGCCAAACTGGAAAATGGCAAAGCATCTGTCGGTTTGCAGGAAGTCGGCGCCAACCATCCGTTCTACGGGCTGGAAGGCAGCAATAACATCATCCTGCTGACCACGGCACGCTATAAGGAATATCCGATGATGATACAAGGCTACGGAGCCGGTGCGGGTGTAACGGCTGCGGGGGTATTTGCGGATATTATGAGCATTGCAAACGTTTAATCTAAATCGTAATATAGAAAGATGAAACACATCATTATATTGGGTGATGGTATGGCCGACTGGCCCGTGAAGGCTCTGGGAGGCAAAACCTTGCTGCAGGCGGCTGCAACTCCCTATATGGACAAGCTGGCACGCATGGGACGTGTGGGAAGGCTGGTGACGGTGGCCGAGGGATTTCATCCCGGCAGTGAGGTGGCGAATATGTCCGTTCTGGGCTATAACCTGCCGAAGGTGTACGAAGGCCGCGGTCCATTGGAGGCGGCGAGTATCGGTGTGGACTTGCAGCCGGGTGAGATGGCGATGCGCTGCAACATTATCTGTATCGAGGGAGACAATATCAAGAATCATTCTGCCGGGCACATTACTACAGAGGAAGCGGATGTGTTGGTAAAATACCTTCAGGAGCATTTGGGTAATGACCGCGTGCATTTCCATACGGGCGTGCAATACCGCCATCTGCTGGTAATAAAAGGAGGGGACAAGCGCATTGACTGTACGCCGCCCCACGATGTCCCTTTGAGGCCTTTCCGTCCGTTGATGGTGAAGCCGATGGAGGGTACGGAGAATATTTCGGTCCCCGAAGGCGGTGCAGAGCTTACTCCGAAGCAGACTGCCGATTTGATTAATGATTTGATTCTCCGTTCGCAAGTGTTGCTGGAAAACCATCCGGTCAACATGAAGCGGAAGGCCGAGGGTAAGGACCCTGCCAATAGCATCTGGCCGTGGAGTCCCGGTTATCGTCCGCAGATGGAGCGCCTTTCAGACAAGTTCCCGCAGGTGAAGCGTGGTGCTGTGATTTCTGCCGTGGATTTGATTAACGGCATCGGCTACTATGCCGGATTGCGGCGCATCACCGTAGAAGGTGCGACGGGGCTTTATGATACCAACTATGAGAATAAGGTGGCTGCCGCCCTTGATGCATTGCGGACGGATGATTTTGTCTACCTGCATATCGAGGCCAGTGATGAGGCCGGTCACGAAGGAAATGTCCCCTTGAAGATTATGACGATTGAGAATCTGGACAGCCGTGCCGTAGGTCCTATCTACGAGGCTGTGAAGGATTGGGAGGAACCCGTTGCTATCTCCGTATTGCCCGACCATCCCACTCCCTGCGAACTCCGTACGCATACGGCCGAACCTATCCCGTTCCTCATTTGGCATCCGGGTATCGAGGCTGACGAAGTACGGACATTTGATGAAGTGGCAGCCTGCGAAGGCAGTTACGGACTGATGAAAGAAGACGAGTTTATTAATGAATTTATGAGTTCCACCACAGAGTAACACAGAGTTTTACGGGGTTTTATTTATAGAGAATTCTGTGAGACTCTGTGGTGAATAAAAAAATACCGCAATGAAATATTATAGCACCAACAAACAAGCCCCCGAAGCCACTCTTGAAGAGGCCGTGGTAAAGGGGCTTGCCGCAGACAAGGGGCTTTTCATGCCCTTTACAATCAAAACTCTGCCACAAGAGTTTTACGATAGCATCGATACACTCAGCTTTCAGGAGATAGCCTATCGCGTGGCAGATGCTTTCTTTGGCGAGGATGTTCCTGCCGATACGCTGAAACAGATTGTTTATGACACACTCAGTTTCGATGTCCCTCTGGTCCGGGTGACAAAGAATATTTATTCGCTTGAGCTGTTCCATGGTCCGACGCTTGCCTTTAAGGATGTAGGCGGTCGCTTCATGGCGCGTTTGCTGGGATACTTTATCAAGAAAGAGGGCAAGAAGCAAGTCAATGTGCTTGTTGCTACCTCCGGTGATACGGGCAGTGCCGTTGCCAATGGTTTCCTCGGTGTGGAAGGCATACACGTCTATGTGCTCTACCCGAAGGGAAAAGTCAGTGAAATCCAGGAGAAACAGTTCACTACCTTAGGGCAGAATATCACGGCTATTGAGGTCGATGGTACGTTCGACGATTGCCAGGCTTTGGTTAAATCCGCTTTTATGGACCGCGAGCTCAACGAACATCTGCAACTGACCAGTGCCAATTCCATCAACGTGGCGCGTTTCTTGCCGCAGGCATTCTATTACTTTTATGCCTATGCTCAACTGAAACGTGCCGGCAAGGGAGGCAATGCCGTCGTGTGTGTACCCAGCGGTAACTTCGGTAACATCACTGCCGGCCTCTTCGGCAAGCGTATGGGACTGCCCGTGGAACGCTTTATCGCTTCCAACAACCGCAATGATATCTTCTTCCAATATTTGCAGACAGGTGTTTATACGCCGCGTCCCAGCATCGCTACCATTGCCAACGCGATGGATGTGGGCGACCCGAGTAACTTTGCCCGTGTACTCGACCTTTACGGAGGCAGCCATGCCGCCATCTCTGCCGAAATCAGCGGTGCCACTTATACCGACGAGCAGATTGCCGAAACCATGCGGGAAGTGTGGAAGAAGGACCATTACCTGCTCGACCCGCACGGAGCCTGCGGCTTCCGGGCCCTGGCCGAAGGACTGAAACCCGGCGAAACGGGCGTATTCTTGGAAACGGCCCATCCGGCGAAGTTCAAGGATACAGTGGAGAAGATTATCGGTGAAGCCGTAGAAATACCTGCCAAGCTTCAGGCCTTTATGCGCGGCGAGAAGAAGAGCCTGCCAATGTCGAAGGACTTTGCGGACTTCAAGCAATATCTGATGCATGTATAAAGAATGGGACGTCAGTAAAGAAAAACACCGGATTGCTTGACATTGCCTTTCGGATGTTGTATCTTTGTAACTGCAATCTTAGTTCAGATTCAATTTTAAATTAGCATAAAAGGAGAGGCGTCGCTTCTCCTTTTTTGTTGTGTTCTTCCGTCACTTCATTTGCCAAACCTTAGGGTCTACTCTCCTAAACCAGTGCTTTGCAGATTTAATCCTCCACTTCAGCAAGCGGAATGGTGGGCATTTGCTTGGAAAATCCCGGCGGTTTTGACGAAAAGCTCGGATGTTTTTGACGAAAAGTCCGGATGTTTCGGATGAAAAGCTCCGAGCTTTCGGATGATATGTTCAGCGCTGACAGATGGTGTGTCGAGGATAAACGGATGATATGTTCGGGACGGATACATGGTTTGTTCCGGCTATATGAACGGACGATCATGCGTCTGTTCCGTTAATCTTCCATAAATCTGCTCTTGACAAGATTGGCTGCTTTATTCTGTATCGGGTTCTTCCCGGATGATGTTTATCATGCTGCCCAACTTATGATGGTTGTTCCATAGCACAAGCACTTCAATCTTCCGGAGACTGTGCCGGTAAAGAAGCGTATAGTCGGGATGCGGAATGATGTACCGTATGTTCTCTGCTTCGGTGGGCTGTCCGATAAACGGATTCAGCGTGACACGGTACAATGCATTTTGGAACAAGGTGTACAGAGTCCCGCCACACCGTTTGTTGCCATCTCCTTCTTGCGAGGAAATCAGCAGGTCCTTCAGAGCTTCTTTGGCAAGTGGCGACCAGATTATTTGTTTAGCCATGCTTCCACCTCCTTACTGATTGTGACATCCTCTTGTCCTTCTCCCTCATCCAGTTGCCGGCAGGCTTTCTTAAGGTCATGGCGTAGCCGGGTGGAGAATGCGAGGACTTGCTTTGTTTGCTGGGACGATTGCTCTTCTTTAACTTTTGCCATAACGTTATCTCCTTTTCCCTTAAAACATTTCAAAGTAATGAATTGTTTGAGGGGAAAAATACGAAGCTGATGAAAGATAAGAAACTGGAAGCCAATCTCAGTATGGTTGCATCGCGCGTCATGGCGGGGTTGAATATGAATGGATTGAAATTTCTGCTCCCTTTGTGGCTGGGTGCATTGACGGGTGTCACGGTGCGTTGTGTCTTTGCTGCCGTGGCATTTTGGATAACAAGCTGGTTTGTAAAGGAGGCACCGGTCACAAGGCGGCAGCGGATAGGGCTGTTCTGTCTGGGAGCTTTCGGACTCTACGGGTTCATGTTCTACTATCTGCTGGGTATCAGTAAGACGACTCCGGTTTCCAGTGCCATCTTCAACTCCATGCAGCCCATTTGGGTTTTTCTGATATCTGTCTTTTTCCTGCACGAAAAGGCTACGCTGATGAAGATAATCGGCATAGCGCTGGGTTTTGGCGGTGCGTTGTTGTGCATCCTTACGCAAGGCAGTGATGACCTGGCGCACGATGCGTTTACGGGCAACATGCTCTGCATGGTGAGCTCGCTGGTCTTTGCCGTTTACCTGATTGTGAGCAAGAAACTGCTGGAAGAGGTCGGGGTAGTGACGATGATGAAGTACATCTTTGGCGGTGCGGCAGTAACGGGATTGATTGTGTCGTCCATTATAGGCTGGGATGCACCCTTGCTTACGGATGCCTTGCATGGGAAGTGGCACTGGGTGCCGTGGGCGGTGTTGGCGTTTGTGCTGGTTTTCCCTACTTACCTCAGTTACTTTCTGGTTCCGGTGGGCTTGAAGTATCTCAAGACGACGGTTGTAGCCATGTACAGCTATCTGATACTGGTGGTGACTACCGTTGTTTCCCTCACCTTGGGGCAAGACCGTTTCAGTTGGACGCAAGCCGCTGCCATTGCCATGATTTGTATCAGCGTGTACTTTGTTGAAGTGGCGGAAGCGAAGAAGTAGTGACGAATACCAGGTATTCCCCTTCCGCTTCGATGGTGAATTCTGTACTGGTGCATTCGTTGAGTGTGCCTTGCCACCAGTTGGTGAAATCGCTGAGGGGATAGACCAGTCCTTTGCCATGCAGACCGTGTGCAGTGAAGTTGATGATGGATACTTGCTGTCCGGGATGGCTTGGGAAGGTGCGGGTACTCCGGCAGGGGATGAAGATGCCGTAATCGGTATAGGTACGTACATCGGCTCCGGCACGGAGATAGTCGATGAGCAGGCTGATATTTCCCAGTGTATGGTCTTCACGTTTGCCCGTGGCACCGATGATGGCGATACGGCGTTTGCCTTTCGCCAGCAGGAAGTTGACGGCTTTAGTCTGGTCGTTGGTCTCCTGGTCGCTGATACGGTGTAGGATATGTCCGAACTTCCGGCGGTTTTCATCACTGAGGGAGTCACCGTCGCCGATGATTACGTCGGGAGTATGGCCCCGGCGGATGTATTCGTCCGCTCCACCGTCGCAACAAACCACATAAGGCGCTTCCGCCAATATCTTTAAAGGTAGGGGACTTGCAGGATATTCCCCATTTGCCAAAACTACGGCATCAATAGTTAATAATTGCTCGTTGCTCGTTGATAGTTCGTCTTTCATGTCTTTCTTAATCCCTAATCTCTAATCCTTCATCCTTGTTCATCATTTTCCTCCATTTGAAGTAGCCAAAGATAGCTATAATTGTGTAAAGGGCATATAGTCCGGCTGTAAAATCAAGTCCTTTGTAGATGTACAGTCCGGCGCTAACGGCATCTACCGCAATCCATGCCCACCATTGCTCTACATATTTCCGTGCCAGCATCCACATGCCGGCTATGCTCAGTGCGGTGGTGAAGGAGTCCAGCCAGGGCACATTGCTGTCCGTGAAGTTTATCAATATCCAGGCAATGCCAAGCAGAGCGGCGATGAATACGGCAGTAAGTGGCAGCCGATAGCGCGCCGGCATATGGGTGATAGGAAGTTCCAGTTTTTGTTCTTCTGTTCTTGTGTCCTCTCCTTTCTGTCCTGCACCTTTCCGCCGCAAGATAGTCCGGCGCAGAAATGCTCCGTACTTCCACATCATCCAGCCGTAGATGGCAGCACCCAGATAATAGATGTTGATGCCGAAATCTGCATACAACCCCGCATCATAGTAGACAAAAATATAGACGGCAGGCATAATGATGCCCGCTATCCAAAGATAAATGCTTGCCCGGTACTCCAACCAGAGATAGAGAATCCCGACCACAGTGCCTATAATCTCAAGAGTATGTTCCATCAGAAATTGATTGCTATATGTCCCAATACATTCGTTCCCGCCTGGGCAGCGTAGCCGGCATAGTTGTAACGGACTTTTCCTCCGTTGTCGTCGTGATAGTATCCGCTGCCTGCGTATCCGTTGTTTTCGTATTCTTCATTGAACAGATTGTAGATGGTGCACCCTATGGTTACCGACTTTACTTTAGGCAACTTGAAGGTATAGGAAAGATTTAGGTTGCTTACGAAATAAGCATCCAGTGTGCACTCCTCTTGCTTGGCGTTACTCATGTATTGCTTGCTGATATATTGTGACTGTAACGAGGCCTCGAATCCCTTGAACGTATAGCCGAAGCGGTTGTTCAGTATGAAGTCGGGAGAGAATGCGATGGGGGTATCCCCGTGTTTGATGACCCATGCTTCCGACCCAGCCTCCTCGTTTTCAAAAAGTGTCTCGGTAAAGTTCTGCACACGGTTCTTGCTGAGTGTGGCATTGATGTCCCATTGGAAGCCGCAGTCCAGTTTGATGCCAGCCATCAGTTCAATACCCGTACGGTAGCTGTCGGGCACGTTGCTGGCCATGGCTTCGCCTATCTCGTTCAGCTCTCCCGTCAGTACCAGCTGGTCTTTATAGTCCATATAGTAGAAGTTGGCACCCGCATGGAGCCATGAGTTGGCGAAGGTATATCCCAGTTCGTAGTCGAACAAACGCTCAGCCTTGGGATGTTCGGTGAAGTAGCCGTCGGTGTAGTTGTTGCGCGTAGGTTCTTTATGGGCTACGCTGAACGAACCGTATAGGCGGTGGTTGCGGTCGATTTGCCAGGACAGTCCGGCTTTCGGGTTGAAGAAGTCGAAGTCTTCGTCGATGTCCAGCTTCTGCATTCCCGGAGTGGCGGCAGTCCAGTTGTACTTGTCGTTCAGTCCGTTTATCTTGTAGTTGATGTGGCGGTATTGCAGGTCGAGGTAGGCGCTGAGGCCGCTTACCAGTTCATAATTGGCTTTCAGATAAATATTTCCGTCATTCTTTGTGGCGTTGTTGCGGTAGTAGTCGTGGTCGGGGTTCAGATGGCCGATATAATTCTTTACCCAAAGCACCCTGCCGAAGTGGTCGCCGTCATAGCGGTTCAGTGCACCGCCTAGCGAGGCATGCAGACGGTCGGCTTTGTAGCTTACGGAGAAGATTCCACCGCCAAACCAGTTGTCCATTGCCTTCTTGCGGATAAGGTCGCTTACTTCTACCTTGCCGCCATTGTATTCGAAAGGAGACATGCCGTACTCTGCTAACGAGCGTTCACCTTTATATTCTTGATAGTATCCGTCGCCTTTGGTGTAGTGCAGGCCGATATTCAGGTTCCATTGTGGGGTGAAATTGTGGTTGAATAGCAGCTGGTAATTCTTTTGCGTATAGTTGTCGGTCTGGTCGTCATAGAAATGCAGTGCACCTCCTTCGTCCGTGAGGTAATGCTTCTCGCCGTTGTCGTCTTTATAATATTCTTTGTTGTATACATGGCCGTCCCGGTCGGTGGCGTACATGAATCCGCAGGAATTATAACGCCGTCCGTAACGTTCCATCTCTTCCTTGCTGGCATAGTTCCATGCGTGGTAAGTGCGCTCTTTGCCGGCAAAGGTTATCAGCTTGATAGAGGTGTTGTCATTGTAGTACCCTCCTTGCAGGTAATAGGAGTTCAGTCCCACAGACGCCCGGTCTATATATCCGTCTGTACTGATGTTGGAGAGCCGCGCGTCGAACGACCAATGATTGTTGATGAGTCCCGTTCCCACTTTCACCGTCTCCTTGTGCGTATGGAAGGAGCCGTAGGAACCGTTGAATTCTGCATAGGGTTTCATGGAGAAATCACCCGTCTGCATGTTGATGCTGGCACCGAAAGCTCCTGCACCGTTCGTTGAGGTACCAGCTCCGCGTTGCACCTGCATATCCTTGACGGAGGAGGCGAAATCCGGCAGGTTGACCCAGAATACCGTGTGGCTTTCCGCATCGTTGATGGGAATACCGTTAGCGGTGACGTTGATGCGTGTGCCATCTGTTCCGCGGACTCTCAGTGTGGTGTAACCCACCCCGGCACCGGCGTCGCTGGTAGTAATGGCGGAGGGTGTCATACTCAACAGATACGGCAGGTCTTGTCCGAAATTCTGTTTTTTCAGTTGTTCTTTGCCTATATTGGTGAATGCCACCGGTGTGCTGTTTGTGGCACGTGTGGAGATGACTTCCACTTCCTGCAGGTTTATCACCCGCAGACTGTCTTGCTCTTGTGTCTGCGCACAGACACCCAGTGCTGCCATAAGGAGGCAGGTCGCCATTGCATGTCTCTTCATTTGCAATTGTTTCGTTTAGATGAATACAGAAAAGGGGAACTTTTCTTCTTTTCCCTCCGCCGGCATTACCCGGATCAGGTTAATGGGTATGATCTCAGCCCGTCGTATTAGGGCACCCCTTAGTTGAAATCGGGAGCAAAGGTAGGAGTTTTCGTCGAAAGTGGCAAGTTAAGTGAACGAAAGTCAGAGTTATTTCGTAATTCTGGAAGAATTATATAACCGCTTTAAACATAGGCGGTTTGGAAGAATGGCAGAAATTGGGGTAACGAATTGGCAACCGTGCCTATTTCTGCGCTTTGCTGTGAGTTGCTTTCAAAGCACTCGTCTTGGTCACAAAGATATACTTTTTATTTATATCGCACAAGATAAAACTGTTTTTTTGCAAGAGCGGTGTTCTTATAAACTTAATCTTACCGACTTTAATTATCTTGTATGTTCTACACAAACCTTACCATCAATCTCAACTATTTCATCGTTGTTAAGCATCTGTTTATACACGTTTCGGAGTGAATTAATTATATTCTCCCCTGTACGTTTAAATCCAAATTCTCTGGCGGTTACAATGAATAAATCATCAGGAGTAATACCAAAACTATGCTGTGCGATTGTTTTCATAGCTAACGCTAACTCCTCATCGCAAATGTATGTGATAGGACGCAAATAATCATCATCGGGATTAGGAATACGTACTTTTATATCAGTAAAGTCTTTTATCCTAACAAACTCATTTTTATCCTCAGTAATCATTCCATTTAACTTATAGCGGAAGATATCTCTTACTGTTTCACGAACAACCGATGTTGCCTTCTGACGACCATATGCAGGTGCGATACGCCTACATAATTCCTCGAAATGTATAGGTTGTTCCAATGAAATAATATCCCAAGCTATATCATACCCCTCTTTGGTATTCCCATTTTCATCAATTATATTTATGGGATACGCACGTTTGTACAATTCAAAGCCATACCCAGTATCGACTACTTCAGATGGTTCAACCTTTTCCTCTATATCAATGATAGGAATTATTGTATCTGCATCATTGTTGTAATCATCAACAAAATCACCATCTTCTGATTTTGAAACCGCATGACCAAGAGCCTTTTCAATAGCGTTTATAAGTTTCCCTTCTTCTGTCTTTAGGTCTTTTATCCAGTCTGTTGACCAAATGCGATAAATGGTCCAACCCATATCTTCAAGTACTGCCTGACGCAATCTGTCTCGCTCACGAGCTGTACGAGAACTATGGTACATTGCTCCATCGCACTCAATACCAATTGCGAATTTGCCACTCTGTGTTGGATGTTTGACTGCCATATCAATACGAAATCCAGAGCAACCAACTTGGGTTACTACATTGTAGCCCTTTGATTGGAGAAAATCATATACAGCTTCTTCAAATGGTGAGTCAAACACCAAATCGTAATTAAATGTGAGTTCTTTCTCCAAAGCAATAATACCTTGCTGAGCAAACTCAATGTATGAACGAAGCATCTTTACTCCTTCTGATGACACCTTATCTAAATCTATATCAGTAGGCACAATAGAGCCAACCAATTTTACATTGTACTTGGCTCTTGTAATGGCTACATTAAGGCGGCGATAACCTCCCTCACGACTCAATGGACCAAAATTCATATACATTATGCCCTTGCTATCCTTTGCATAGCCAATGCTAAAGATAATCGTATCACGCTCATCTCCTTGCACATTCTCAAGATTCTTGATGAAGAAAGGCTCATCCTTATCTTCAATAAAGAACTGATTGAAATGAGGGTCTTTCAGTCGCTTTTGACGGATGGCTGTATCCACCGCATTTTGTTGCGCTTCACTAAATGTTACAACTCCAAGTGAACGATTAGGATATTTTTTAAAGTGCTCAAAAACTAAATCAGCAACCTTTTTTGCTTCGATAACATTATTCTTCTTCCCTCCTCTGTCATATACACCATCGTTCACATACACATACTCAACACCATAATCAGGAGCTTTTTCTGTCGAAGATGGGAATGTAATCAATTGGCTATTGTAGATTTTAATGTTGGAGAATGCTATCAGATGTTCGTGACGACTTCGGTAGTGCCATCTTAAACTTCGCTCCGGTAAGACTGCCACTGCCTCATCCAAAATAGACTCATATGCACCTGCATCGCTATCTTCAATTGTTTCATCTGTATCAACATCAAACCCCTCATCATTTAGTGATGTGGAAAAGAAACTTGTTGGTGGCAGCTGCTTAGTATCTCCAACAATTATAACCTGCTTACCTCGCATAATTGCACCAATCGCATCCTCTGTATGTACCTGCGAAGCTTCGTCAAAGATTACCATATCGAAATCATAGCTCTGTGCTTCAAGAAATACACTTACTGACAATGGCGACATCATAAAGCAAGGACGGAGAGATGTTACGAGGTTTGGAATAGCCATAAAGAGTTTACGCAATGGCATCAATCGCCTTTGCTTGTTAAGTTCTCTTTTCAAGATAGCAATCTCATCTCTTGCTCCAGTTATTGAGTTAAAGTCTGGTATTCTGCTCAATGCACGCTCTCTTACTCGCGCCTGTGCAATCTTAAATTGTCCTTTGTCAAGTTCACAGAACTCATTGATGGTTTGCGATTGAATTCTAGCTCTAAAATTTTGCACTGCTGGGAAATGTGGCAATACAGCATCCAACCATAAATGATAGAAACGCTTAAGGTAGGCATCTGCGATATAGTTGGAGTCAATATTCATTTCTTCAACTTTAATGACATATTCACCAAGTCCTGCATTGTTGCATCGTTCTCGATTAGTACAATAGTCTATCCATTCTTCTAACAAATATTTTTTATCCTTACATAAAGACATACGATTGGCTAAGTCAAGGATATTATACCGATAAAAGTCTGAACCATTATTGAAAAGGGAGACAAACCATTCTATATCTTTGTGTAAAGCATTTTTTAGTTTGGACATTATTAGACTCTTATCATTACAATATGATATGGTCTCACAATCTTCACATATATCTCTTACAAAAGATTCAGGAAGCTCATATAGGTTTATGAGATTCCTAAGGTCAACAGCATATTTCAAGGCATCTATTAACTTGTCCCAATCCGTTTCTATACCATTATAATAATCTCTATACAGACTACATATAATATCCTTTTGTTTAACCAATTCACCCTCTATGGTTTTGAGAGATGAAAGTAAATTTAAATCAGAAATAACAGATTCATAATCACAATACGCTTTTCGCATATTCATTAAATCTTGAAGTTCTGAAATAAACTCAGCTGCAATAACATGGGATTTCTCTATATATTTTCTAATGTCATTCCATTGTGTAGTCTTGTCAAAATTATACTTCAAGATAGACATTAATTGTTCGAAAACAGACTCTATGTTGAACTGTGAGTAATGAGTATTAAAATGTACAATATCAGAGATTGGTAGTTGTCCTTGAACAATCAAGTCTCTCAATTGCGATGTTATTGTATGCAAATGGCATATGGATTGTTCAAAGGTTTCAAGTTCATTACACAGCACATCCCATTGTGTATTTACGCCAACATAACAGTCCCCATAATCTTCACTATAAAGCTGGGCGTTTGTCGTAATGATAGCCTGATTATCTGAAATGCCTTTCAATATATTCAGCACCTCAATAGCATCATTGTATGATAATTTTCCGCCGTTTGACAGAAAAGCATTAAGCTGCTTAAGGTCTTTACGATACTGACCATTAAACACTCTAAAAAAGGATTTATATTCGCCTCTGAATCTTTGTAGAACAGGATAGAATTCCCAATCTAAAATTTCTTTGTCAAAACGAGATAAAATAGAGTTTCTTGACTCTAACACTGTATTATGCAAAGACTTCAGAACTTTAATCTCCGATTTTATACGAATTAGTTCATCGCTGTCAAACCATTTTCGTGTTGGGTGTACTCTGTGAATATCAGCCAATGCTTGAATAGATTTGGCAAACACAATAATTTGCTCAACTGTATTAGGTGTTATTATACCAAGTTTTGGAGCAATCAGTTTTGCCTCCTCAAACAAAGAATTAATACTATCATTTGTTGATGTTATCTCTTTATTTATCTTATCGATGTTTTGGGATAGCCAATTACAATCACTACCATTGAGTCGTGTTTGAAGTTGATGCATTAAAGAACATAATACCTCTTTACGTTTGACAGCATCAATATCAAAAAATTGTTCACGGTACTTATCGTTTAATTCTCTTGTTGTCGTAACAATTTGTTCTACTTGTGCTTTGTATTTGCATGCACTATCTATTAAAGAATCAATGTTTTGGTCGGTAATCCATTCTATAGGAATGAATGGGGATTTTGCCACAAATGATAATATAGATATAAGGTCATCGACACCTATTAAAGATGATTCAATTTTAATACCTAATTCTGAACAGATAGAGGAATGTTGCTCTGCCAATTCTTTCATACGAGGAATAGTGGTTGCAACATTTGAGTCAATCTCATGCCTTAATGCGTTAGTTAAGAACTTGATAGAGGACTCGCGCCATACATTATCAGCATAATCTTCACTTCGCTTACCAACAGTTTTGGATAACTCATCAAGCAAATATATTTTCTCATTTAGTAGTTTGCTTGTTACTGAATCTGCATCAGGTATGGAGAAAACGACATCTGGCACATTCTCTAATTTTGCTAACTTACCATTTACAGAATAAATAGAGATATTAAGACCAGATGTAGGAGTGTGTAATTCTTCTTGATACTCATTGAGTAGATTTCTTTTTCTCTCTAATAAGTCAAGTTGAGCCAATGCTTCATCTCTGACACGGGTACGGTCTATATTGATAGAGTTTGCAAGGTCACACAATATCTCCTTCTTCTTAGCCTTATGACTATGAAGCGTAAGGCAGAAATCAGCCAATCCAACACTCGCTAAACGATTATATACAACTTGCAAAGCTGCCATCTTCTCAGACACAAATAACACCTTTTTACCATCAGCAATGGCTTCGGCAATAATATTTGTAATGGTCTGACTCTTACCCGTTCCAGGAGGACCCTGCAAAACAAAGCTGACACCTTTCTTTGAGAGCAATATCGCATCTTGCTGACTTGAATCAGCATCTACTACTTGGAATGTGTCAATTGGGCGAGTCAGTTTGTCGTGGTCGAAATTATTAAGTTCTTCCGATACTTGAATTGGATCCTGTTCTCCAACAAGTGCAGCAATCACAGGATTTGCATTTATCTTTTCTTCATTCCTATCCAAATCCTTATACATATTGATTTTAAGGAATGATAAATTGGTTAGATGTGTACTCTTTTCTACATCCCAGCTTTTATTCTCAACCTTAGATTGCAATTTTTCTATGTATTCAGTTGGAGAATCATGAGTGGAATCAAAATCAGGCATAATGATTCCAAAATCGTTATCCAACTTATGGGATAATGTAGGATTAATAACGATTTCATCATCGTGCAACACTAAACGATAAGGTGAGGTTATGGATTCTATGAGAAGTCTTACGGGTACTAAAATCACAGGTGAAGAGAATACTTGAGATGAATCATCTCGCTCTTTCCATTTTAGCATACCGAAAGTAAGGTACAATGTATTTATACCTTGTTCTTCTATTGAAGTATTGGCTTTGTATCGTAGGGCTTTTAATGTCTTTTGGAGGTCACCTATAGGTTTATTGGTTTCAATGTCGCCCTTGACAGCAGTTTCATATACTTCCTCGCCTTCATCATCAACCTGCACTTTTTTAGCATATGGGAACACGATTTCTCGCTCATTAACAACGATAAGTTCCCACAACCTATCAAAAGAAGGCGTTGTAATCTTTACATTACTACGCTTTCCTTCAAGAAAGTTTATTAGCCTGTTTCTCTTGCCAAAATCAAGTAACAGTTTCTTCCAAATTTCGATACAGTTGTGTAGCTTCTGTCCCATAATACAAGACCTTACTATCTGATTGTTAAATCATTGACACCTTATTTTTTGCCATTCTCAAATATATTATAAAAAGCGTGAACCACAATGCCACGTCTAATTTGGAGGTCGTAGGAAACCTTGCATACAGATGTAGTAATAGCAGCCCACGCTATAGCGTGAGAACCACTATGCCATCTGAGTATGCAATTTGAAAATTTCCTACGTTTCCAAATACTTGATGCGCATAACGCTTCTTCTTTTTCTAATATGTCTTGGAAAGAGTTGCCTCTATCCAAGTGCAAAATTACAAAAAAGCCGTAATAATCCACTCAACATATGCGAATTATTACGACTTTCCCCTTGAATTATATCTACTTTTATAGCCCCAGTCCCTTTCTGCGTTTCTTCTTTCGGCGAAGCATCTCCGCCAACTCCTGATTGGCTTCCGCATCGGCGGCATTGTATGACGAAGTGTTACCGTTCAGCAACCCCATCGAACCGCTGAACAGTTCGCCTTTGGCTGTGTCTGACGGTGCGTTTTGCGTTTCCATCCCATAATCTTTGGGCATCAACCCTATGCGCTCCTCGTTCCTGTTGCGCTGCAAGGCAGCGTCAATCTTGGAATAGCTGAAACGCCTGTCAACTTTGGAGCCGTTGAAGTGGTAGCCGTTCTTGGTGAAAATAACACCCTGCACCTCGTTTGTCTGCCCCTTGTGTTTGAAACGGACTTCTACGCCCTGCCGCTTCAGGTTGGCGACAAGCACGTCCCAGTTGCCGCACCTGCCGACTTCCGTTTTGAGGATGTCATACAGCTCGTATTTCGTCTTGTCCGGCTCTTTCAGACGGTTGCGTTTGACGTTCTCCTTGCCGTTAGCCATATGCAGACCGTATTTCAAAGTAAGCTCCTTGCAGATACGGGTGCTGCGCAATCGCTCGTTCCGGTCTGAAATGGTATTGCCGTCATTGTTGATACGGTTATAGGCTATATGGACATGAGGATGTTCCTTGTCGAAGTGACGGGCGATGAAGAACTGCGTGTTCCGGATGCCCATCCGTTCCATGTAGTCAAGTGCGATGCCTGCCATTGCACGGTCTGTCAGGCGTGGCTCATCCTCTTTGGAGAAACTCAGGGCGATGTGCCCGACAGGTTTTGCCACCTTGCTGTTCATCTGAGACTGGACATTGAAGCTCATGGCAATGGTGTCCTTATTCTCCATGAACAAGCCATCGCATGCCACTGTCTTTGTTCCTTTGGTCTTGTCGAGGATGTAGTCCACCACACCCTTGAAGTCGCTCCCCTTTACGATTTTCGCCATCATATCCCAATCTTGCTAATAAGTTCATGAATCCTTGCCACAGCCACCTTGCAATCCCAATGAGTATCGTAAAAGCCTCCGGCGTTAGCCCTGCGAGCAAGCTGGTTGAGGTTGTTCGCCATGCCGCAGAGCTTGCGCACATGCTCGGAGTGTTCTTTCGACAGCCGTTCCTTCACATGACCGTTTTGGAAACATTCCCTCATGTATCCGCTCGGCGACACGCCTGCCTCATACGCCCGTGTCTTCAGACGGAAATAATCTGCCGCCGCCATCTTCACTGCGACACGGTATGTCATTTTATCGGTAGCCTCTTTCTTCGGGCGACCGCCTTTGTTGCGTTTCTTATCTTCCTTATGTTCCATTTTCAAGTGTTGTTATTGCAGTTAATGTATAGACCAACGGGATGCCGCTCCCTGCGATTCGGGGAGTGGGTGGCAAGTGGTTTCGGGTGTCCCGAAACACAAACTTGCTACCCCACGATTCCCGGAGGATGAATTTCGGGCATCTCCCGTTTTTCCCATTCGTGATGTCATAATCCCATTCCTTTTTTCTTGGGTTTAACGATGGTTCGCGGCGGTGGATTGACGGCTAAATTCTGCCGCTTGCCGCACAGGTAATCGTTCAGGTCTTTATACCCGTAGTAGTTGTGGGAGAAGTCACGGATGCGTCCGGCAAACTCAATTTCCAAATCATAATACGCCTTTCTTCCTGCCTCGTCATTGTCGAGCAGGCAGTGGATGTACCCGTACCCGTGCAATACGTCAATGGCTTTGGAAACATTGGCTACCGAATTAAGGATGACGTAATCCTGCCTGTCAAGGCTGGGCATGGTCGGGCTGTTCCTCATCCTCAACGTGAGGAAGGAGAGATAATCCGTCATGCCCTCGAATACCAGACATTTTTCTCTCGGTTCGCCATGCTGCCGGATGTGGCTGATGTCCTTCGGGGCTATGCAGCCTTTGAAAAATCGGTTGCGCACCTCGTAGCCTCCTGCGACATTCGGAAAGCCGATGGCAAAATAAGGTTTACCGTTGTTTATGAAATGTAGCTCCTTGCACTCCGGTTTTGCCAATGCGGTATCTATCCCACGCTCCTGCAAGTAACGGAGCAATGCCGGATGCGAGAGTTCTCGTACCTCCAACTGTTGGAAGCATGGCTCGGATGCCTGTTGGCGAAAAGAGAAAGACACGGGACGGACGTGTGGAGTCTGTTCCGCTATCTTGTGGAGCAGATAGGGCACATGGTCGGAGGAATAAAGTTCCTGCGCCAGTGCGATGATGTTGCCGCCTTTGCCCAGTCCGTAGTCGAACCACAGATTGCGATTGATGTTCACCTTGAATGACGCTTCCGTCTCCTGACGGAACGGTGATTTGTACCACAGGCTGTTGCCCTGTTGCTTCACGGGCAAATAACCTAGACTTTGCAGATAGTCTGCAATCTTGATTTGTTTTGCTTCTTGGATGTTCATGATATGATGTTTCTATGGATTTGATGATGAATGAAAAAACGATGATTTGATGAATAGGTGGCTTAATGTGCTGATTTATGACTATATATTATCTCATCAATTATTCATCAGACTACTCATGAAAAGAGAAATTCATCATTTGCGGTGTCGGGCATGGTCTGTCCGCCTTGTTTTCTCTTTTCATCAGTGAGATACTTCTGATGAATGTTTGATGAGAATGTAAACCGTTACGTTTCAATATGGTTATATCCTTATTCATCATTTCATCAAAATAATCAGAGTGTTCCCAAAAATCCCCTTGTCACGGTATAGAACCGTCCTGTTTTCCGTATGGGCGAATAGTGGCATTCCCGTGTGAAGTCCACTTGATAGGTAGTGTAGGTAAGCGTATTGGGTGCAGAAGCAAGTTTCCAGCACTCTTTCAAGACCTTGCGGACTTGGCATCTGTCCGCTTTTACCTGTGAGTGTTGCAGCAAAAGGAGAATGTCGTTGCAGTCGAAAGAGAAAGCGTCCGTGCCGACACTCTCCATGATGTCAAGTATAAGCTCGTGCATCTCTATCTCCAATCTGTTGCGGTTGCTGCGGATTATCTTCCGCAGGGCTTCGGTATGCAGCAGCGAGGGGGCAAACCACATACGGCTCTCCTTTCCGGTGGAGAGGCTTCTGTGTTGCAAATGATAAAGAAAGGCGGGTATCTCCGCTTTCAGCTTTTGCAGGAAGTCGGTATCATCGGACTGCAGGCGGTCTATCCTGCGCACCCAATAGCGTGTTTCACCTGCGTCGATGATGACAGGCAGATACTCGTTGTTAGAACACAGCACGAATTTGGCGAAGAATGCTATCTCGTCACGGTCCTTGCCTTTGGCTTCTACTTTATAGGAAAGTGTGGTGCTGAGGTTCTTTAACCGCTCGCTGTCCTCCCTGCGGTTGAGCAGTACCTCATCCACAAGTATAAGCAGCTTGCCTGCCCAGTCGGAATTGAACTGGCTGCGGAAGTCCTCGTTGGTGTTGAAAGTCACATTGTTCTGAAACAGGGCTTTCAGGAAGTTCAGGAACGTGCTTTTGCCTGTGTTGCGTTCCTCCGATACCAACAGCAGGATGGGCAATTTCTGTATGGGTTGCAGGTAGAGCAGTTGAAGATAGTCCATTCCCAGCTCGTATTGCTCCCCGAAGATGTGCCGCACCAATGACCGGATACTGGGGAAATCACCCTCTTTTGGTTGATGGTCTATCGGCTCGTATAGGTTAAGGAACTTGCCGATTACAGGCTGATAGCTGACGTGTTCGGGTACGGTGCAGAAGCCGTCATACTTCGGCACGGTGGCGAGATAGTCCTTGCCATAATCTTGGCGCAGGGTCTCGTTGTTCCATGCGATGCGCTTCCTTACATACCCTCCGTTCAATCTCGGCTGCTCCACAATCTTGTAGAGTGTGGTGCCGACACGGATAAACTCCTCTCTTGCCATGCCGCCATCTGAAGGCGGTCGGTGGCTGACTTTTGATTCTTTGGCTGTCATTTTCATTCGATTTTAGTTTGGTAAAATGTCAGCCACAAAAGTATAATCAATTATCGGATAGGTTGATACGCAAAACGCAGCAGAGTGGGGAATAAAATGCTTTGGAACAAGAAATTCAATGCTTCAGGTCGCAAAAACGGATGTGAGAACAAAAACAAGCCCGAAGAAGTGCCACTTTAATGGCTGTATCTTCGGGTTTCGGTGTCAGTATGTATTAGTGGCAATACAGTATGACGTTTGTTCAACTGAACACCAATACGTTTTAGCAGCAATACGCCTTATCAGTAATACGTTTTATCGGCAATCGGTTGGTGCATGAAGACTTAAATCTCCCATAAATGCAATCGTTGCATATATTCATGCCTGAAACTTTGGTGCCGCTATGCCACTGACATTCAGCGAAAAGAAGATGCTTGTTTTCTCTTTTCGCAAGTACAGTCTTTCAAGGATGGCATTGCGCATCTGCTCCGCGCCGAATGAATTGATACGGAAAGCAAGTGCCGCTATCATCGGGAAGCCGAACACATCAGCATAATATCCGTTCTCCAACCGCACATATTTCTCTACCTCGTATGCTTTCAGGACACCGCTTTTATACACGGCTCTGATGGCGGCACGGAGTGTCGGGGCGATTACCCCGAACAACTCCACCAATTCCATTTCAGACATCCAAACACTTTTATTCGGAACGTCCGGCAATATAACCGTGCCACATTCTGTTATTGTTATGATATCTCTTTCCATATTTATGACATTGTTATACCGTTGAACGCCTTGCTCAGTTTGTTCCCGAACATCGTCAGGTCGTTGTCGAGTTTCTGCGTGGTAATCTTCGCATAGATTTGGGTCGTGACAATGTTCGTGTGCCCCAATACACGGCTCACGCTCTCGATGGGCATCCCCTTGGTCAAAGCCAGGGTTCCGAAGGTATGACGTGCTGAATGGTAGGAGATTGACTTTTCGATACCACAGTCCTTTATTACCTTTTTCAACTGCTTGCACATCGTCCAGTAGTTGATTTCACCGAATACCGACTTGCTGTCTGAACGGTTCTTGTGCCGTTCGATAATTTGTAGAGGGATGTCAAGCAGCTTTACCTGAAAAGGCACATCGGTCTTGTGACGTTTGGCTATTATCCATTTCTCGCCGTTCACCTCCACTATCTCATCCGTCGTCAGCTCCTTCATGTCCACGAAGCTCAGCGCAGTGAAGCAGGCGAAGATGAACAAGTCCCGGACAAGCGTGAGCATGGGGCTTTCAAACTCATGCAGCATGACGGTTTTTATCTCGTCTTCCGTTAGATACTCGCGCTCCTTTACATTCGGGCTGATGTGGAACTGTGCAAACGGATTTCTCGGTATCAGTCCGTTATAGTGTGCTCGCATCACGACACCTTTCAGCCACATACAGTGCAGCCAAATGGTAGCGTTCTTCAATCCTCGTTCTACCGTCAGATAGGCGGCAAACTCCTTGATAAAGTCGGGTGTTAGTTCCAGCATCGACATATCGTTCCGTTTGTAGAATGACTTGATAAAGGCGGCAACATAGTTCCTTGCCCTTACCATCACCTTGTATGTGCCGATGCTGCGGTCTTTGCCGACACGTTTCAGGAAGTTGGCGCAATCCTTATCGAACGCCTTTATCAGTGTCTCATACTCGCTACCGATACCTTGATAGGCATTGCGCACCATTTCAGCCGTTACAAATGCCTCGCGATCGGAAATGCGCTGGTAGTGCTTGATGATTTGCGCCTTAATGTTATCTAAGACCAAATTGATGTTACGTGCTTCGGCACTCTTGCCTTTGGCTCGGTTGCCTTTCGCATCCCAAAGCGTTTTCGGGATGGTCTGTTTGCAACTGAACTGCGCCACAGTCCCGTTGATTGTAACCCGTCCCATGATGGGGACAATACCGTTTTTCTCCTTGCTGCCGTTCACGTAGAACAGCACCTTGAATGTGCTTCTTGCCATACTTGTTTTTTTGATTGCAAAGTTAAATATCAACGAGTTAGACCATGTAAGCCAACCGAAGCCACAAGCTGCCAGTTTCGGTGCCATGTGTTAAAAATCACTTTCCGGCGGGTAACGATTTGAAAACCGTTCTGCTTCATAATTCCGCTTTCCTTTGCGTTACCCGATTTTTGCCGCTGTCACCGTCTGGCTTCGCAAATGCCTTTCCGCTAAGCCATTCAGTGCCATTCCCTCCATTTTATTCGTTTATTCCAGAGATATTTGTTAATTTTGCAGCATTAATTTTAAAAAAAGAGTATAGTTATGTTATCATCTTTATTCATGGCAGCCTTTGCTGCCCAAGTTGCTGACGATGGTTTCAGCAAACTGCAGATATTCCTTCAGCAATTGATAGATTGGGGCGTAAGTGCCGGTGGACGTATTATTGGAGCTGTCATCATCTTTGTGGTAGGACGGTTCTTGATTTCCTTTCTTAGGAAAATGCTGGCGAGGTTATTGGCAAAAAGACATGTGGATGCCAGTATCCAGAGCTTTGTGAAAAGTTTAGTCAATATCTTGCTGACCATTCTGCTGATTATTGCCGTTATCGGCAAATTGGGAGTGGAAACTACTTCTTTTGCAGCTTTGTTGGCATCTGCCGGTGTGGCTATCGGTATGGCACTTTCCGGAAACTTGCAGAATTTTGCGGGTGGATTGATTGTACTGTTGTTCCGTCCTTTCAAGGTAGGCGACTGGATTGAAAGCCAGGGAGTGTCCGGAACGGTACGTGAGATTCAAATCTTCCATACGATTCTGACCACAGCCGACAATAAGGTAATCTATATCCCTAACGGTGCGTTGAGCAGTGGTACAGTGACTAATTACAGCCGTGAGGATACGCGTCGTGTAGATTGGGTGATCGGTGTAGAATATGGTGAGAATTATGACAAGGTAGAGAGCACCGTGCGTCGTATCATCTCCGAAGACAGCCGTATCTTGAATACTCCCGAACCGTTTGTAGCTCTTCATGCCTTGGATGCCAGCAGTGTGAATGTGGTGATTCGTGTTTGGGTGAAGAGCGGAGACTACTGGGGCGTTTATTTTGATATGAACAAGAAGATTTACTCCGTATTCAATGAGGAAGGTATCGACTTCCCATTCCCGCAGTTGACGGTGCATCAGGCGAAAGACTGAGTGGGCTACAAGTTTCAATTTACTGGCTATCAGCTACTATAAGTTACGGGCTACAAGTGTACTGCATTATCATACTGCAGGACACTTGTAGCCCGTAACTTAATAGTAGTCGGTAACTCCGTAATTTATTTATAACTTAATTCTGCCTCTATTTCTTCGCAGACATCTTGCTCCAGGTTGAGCAGCTGATTGATTTCTTTTCGTTTTTCCAAATCCGTGAAATAGCTCTCCACTACTGCATAGATGTTGAAGCCGGTTGTGGAACCCGCAGCCAAATCCAATGACTCAACCATTTTCTCTACTGCTTGATGAATGCGTTTCTTACTGATAAAATGCAGTTCATTACTATGAATTAAGCTCTTTTCCATGATATTTTCTGTTTTAGTTATTGTAGTTATAACATTCTATCAAGCAAGTAAGTTCATGTAGATTGAACAGATTTGACAGTCGGTCGAATGATATTTTTCCTATATTTGCAAAAAATATAAACGCGGCAATGAAAGAACTGTTTATAAAAATACTCCGTTTTCTGATGTTTGTACTGGTCGTAGCTTTGGGCTGCATCGGATATAACATCTATGAAGATACGTTGGCTGCTGTGTGGATACCCGTAGGGGTAGGACTTGTGGTGGCAGTCGTTACACTTCCTCTATATAAAAAATGGATATGGCTGACAACGATGGAGCAAAAGGCAGTGAATATATTGTGCCATGTGGTGTGCGTGGGTGTCATCAGTTGTTCGCTTTTTCTGGTAGGGAATTATCGGATGGCGGCTCCTGCTTCGACAAAGGAGGTGACGGTTACCGTACTTGAGAAGCTGATAAAAGAACATGAAAAGAGACGTAAAGTAGGCAAGCATCGTTATGTGTCGGACGGAGTACGTAAGGAATATTACTTAAAGGTGGCTTTCGAGGATGGAGCGATAGAGACCTTGCATGTTTCCACAGCCACATACAACAAAGCACGAAAAGGCAAACCGAAAGTCCTGACTTTGCAGAAAGGAGGTTTCGGATTGCCGGTGATAACGAAGGGGCTATAGTTTTCATCCCCCCATGCAAGACATCAGATGAGGAACTGAATGCTCTTCTTAAAGATTTCTGCGTACAAAATGTCCGTCAATCCAAATGGTGGCATGGTGTCCTTTGAATTTCAGTAATACATAATTGGGAGCTGCCGGGCCTTTATCTCCACCTTACCGGTGAGCACTACGCTGTTTCCTTCTTCCTGAAAGCACAAACCTGCTTTCGGATTGGCTGCACCTTTGTTTTAAGACTGTCTTTGCCGGTTGCCAACCATACGGTGGTGGCCCCTTCCGACTTGATATTGCTCATTGGAACGGGGCTGGGATGATATTCTTTATAGGTTGTAAAGATACAGATAAACTGATAGGGAAATCCCTATGTATAAATAGAGAGAATCACGGAAAAGGAGGTTTTTATCATACTACATTTGCTGTATGGATAAATACTAAAACTTTCTATTATGAAAAAGATGTCAGTTGTTTTAGGCTTGTTACTCGCTGTCTTGGTGACGGGCTGTGGCATTTATGAGAGCTACGGGTTTGATTATAAGCAGTTGAGCAGCATTGAACGTGGTATGAGCTTTAAAGAGGTGTGTACCATTTTAGGAGAGCCTGCATTTCGAGATTTGAATAAGGAGGGAGAGGCTTGGACATTCCGTGCTTATACTCCTGCGGGGTGGTCGGCTGTCAAGGTGTGGTTCAAAGACGGAAAAGTGGACGAAATGAAGAGCTATCTGGAGGATACTTATCCGGTTACCACTTCGCGGGACAAGAGTTTCATGAATGAGAAAAAAGAATCTTCCGACAAGAGTAGCGAAACAAAGGTAATAGTTTCGCCGGAAGGGAAACATTACATCAAAATGGGCTCGGTAGTAGTCACTCCCGAAGGCAAGCATATAATAGTACCTTGATTATACCAACATAATCGTTTCCGGATATAGTATAATGTGAATATACCTTTCTATAAAGTGTTGATATTTATAAAGTTCTATATTTTTTGCAGATTTTAGGTATATGTAGTTCAAAGAATGTTATCTGAAATGAAAAGAATGGGCAATGTTTGTCATTGCTCTGTCTTTATCTTATATTTGAGCTGTCTCTTATACACATCTCCGAGCCCACGAGACGTAGAGGAATCTC
>ERZ1027096.314-NODE-314-length-21996-cov-24.795862_pt1 | contig 21996 bp, 10 predicted proteins | sample MGYA00519278_ERZ1027096 | MGnify/ENA primary metagenome ERZ1027096 (study PRJEB26926, sample SAMN06164649) | human gut metagenome | biome: ENVO:00009003; feature: ENVO:2100002; material: ENVO:00002003 | host: Homo sapiens | place: USA | collected 2012 ...
GATAGGACGTAACAACCGGGAGGACCAGCCCGATTATTTCGTTTACTTCTATACCGCAGCCCATCAGGCCTTCGGTGACTGGCTGAAAAAAGATATTGAGGATTACCGCTTGCAGTTATCCCCTGACTACCGGGCTTGGGACAATCCGGTGGGAGGCAGCGACAACGGCACGTTCGCCAAACTGGGAATACCTATTATATGGTATCACACTGATGCCCATCCCGATTATCACCTTCCGGGAGATGAAACACAGAAAATCAATTGGCTGAAGATAGTCGATATAACCAAAGCCTCTTTCCTTGCGATGTGGAAACTGGCAAACGAAAAAAAATATTAAAAAAGAACGTGGCGTTTAAACTGAACGCCACGTTTTTTTATCTAATCTTACATTAACGTATTTATTAAACCCATATAGAAAGGCACATGAACAAACGAATCAAATGGGGCATCATTATATTAATCGGAGCCGGCTTGGCCGGACTAGGCATCTATCAATTTACCCCTCACGAAAATGAAGAACTGACAGCCGCCGACGCGTTGCCTAAAGAAAACAAGCAACGCACATTGAAAGTCAATGCACAAGTCATAAAACCACACTTGCTGACAGATGAAATATTGGTGACCGGACGCCTGGTTCCTGACGAAGAAGTGAGTCTGTCTTTTGAAACCTCCGGAAAGATCACCGATATTTTTTTCACAGAAGGCACATTGGTAAAACGAGGAGAATTACTTGCCAAAGTAAACGACCGGCAGTTACAGGCTCAGTTAAAACGTCTGGAAGCACAAATACCTTTAGCCGAAGACCGTGTGTTCCGCCAAAACGCCCTGTTAAAACGAGATGCGGTCAGTAAAGAAGCATACGAACAGGTAAAAACCGAACTTGCCACCCTTAACGCTGATATCGAAAATATCAAAGCCAACATTGACATGACCGAACTCCGCGCACCATTCGACGGTATCATCGGATTGAGGCAGGTCAGTACGGGAGCATACGCCTCCCCCACCACTGTAGTAGCCAGACTGACCAAAGTGACTCCATTGAAAGTAGAGTTCGCTGTACCGGAACGTTATGCCCGGGAAATAAAAAAAGGGACTAATCTGGAATTCAAAGTAGAAGGAAAACTGGATACCTATCATGCACAGGTTTATGCAACCGAATCCAGTATAGATATGGAAACCCATTCATTGAACATCCGTGCCATCTACCCCAACCGCAACGGCGAACTGCTGGCAGGCAGATATGCAGATATTCAATTAAAACAAAAAGAAATAGAAGATGCGATAGCGATTCCATCCGAAGCGATTGTCCCCGAAATGGGTAAAAATAAAGTATTTGTTTATCGTAGCGGAGTTGCAGACCCTGTAGATGTTATCATAGGTCTTCGTACCGAAGCCGAAGTACAGATTGTACGAGGATTGTCTGTGGGTGATACCATCCTGACATCGGGTACACTGCAATTACGTAAGGGAATGCCTGTGGAACTTCAGGCCATTAACTAACAACTAAAAAAATACTTTTATGAATATTTCCGAACTTAGTATCCGTAGGCCTGTGCTTGCCACCGTGCTTACCATCATCATATTACTTTTCGGACTGATCGGTTACAATACATTGGGAGTCCGCGAATATCCTTCGGTAGATAATCCGATCATCTCTGTTACCTGTAGTTACTCGGGTGCCAATGCCGATGTAACCGAGAATCAGATAACCGAGCCTTTGGAACAAAACATCAACGGTATTCCGGGAATCCGTTCTTTGTCCAGTGTCAGCCAACAAGGGCAATGCCGTATCACAGTGGAATTTGAATTATCCGTCGATTTGGAAACTGCCGCCAATGACGTACGCGACAAAGTGTCCCGCGCACAACGTTACCTGCCACGCGACTGTGACCCTCCTACTGTATCCAAGGCTGATGCCGATGCAACGCCTATCCTGATGGTAGCTATCCAAAGTGACAGCCGCTCTCTGTTGGAACTGAGTGAAATAGCAGACTTGACCGTAAAAGAACAACTGCAAACCATTTCGGATGTAAGCAGCGTATCTATTTGGGGAGAAAAACGTTACTCCATGCGCCTATGGCTCGACCCCACCAAAATGGCAGGATATGGTATTACTCCGGTAGATGTAAAGAACGCGATAACCAATGAAAATATAGAACTCCCCTCGGGCAGCATTGAAGGTAATACCGTAGAATTGACCTTACGCACCATGGGACAAATGCACACCGCTAAAGAATTCAATAACATCATATTAAAAGAAGTAGGCGGAAGAGTGGTCCGTTTCAGCGATATCGGTTACGCCGAACTAGGTCCGGCAGATATCAAGAGTTACATGAAAATGAACGGAGTGCCGATGGTAGGTGTCGTTGTCATTCCACAACCCGGTGCCAACCATATCGAAATCGCCGATGCCGTATACCAGCGTATGGAGCAGATGAAGAAGGACTTGCCCGACGATGTGAAATACAGCTATGGCTTTGACAACACTAAGTTTATCCGCGCTTCCATTGATGAAGTAAAAAGTACGGTGTATGAAGCGTTCGTACTGGTTATCATCATCATTTTCCTGTTCTTGCGCGACTGGCGCGTGACACTGATTCCCTGCATCGTGATTCCGGTTTCATTGATCGGAGCTTTCTTTGTGATGTACATAGCAGGTTTCTCCATCAATGTGCTGACCATGCTGGCGGTGGTATTGTCCGTAGGTTTGGTAGTGGATGACGCCATCGTTATGACAGAAAATATCTATATCCGCATAGAACGAGGTATGCGTCCGTTCGAAGCAGGAATAGAAGGGGCAAAAGAAATTTTCTTCGCTGTTATCTCCACCACTATCACCTTGGTGGCAGTGTTCCTGCCCATCGTATTTATGGAAGGAACCAGCGGACGTCTGTTCCGTGAGTTCAGTTTCGTTGTGGCAGGTTCGGTCGTCATTTCTTCCTTTGCCGCATTAACGTTCACCCCTATGCTGGCAACCAAGCTATTGATAAAACGGGAAAAACAGGGATGGTTCTACCAAAAGACAGAGCCTTTCTTTGAAGGTATGAACCGCATATATGCCCGTTCACTGAACGCTTTTCTTAAAAGACGCATATGGGCAATACCTGTTACAGTGATTATGTTGATAGCCATCGGAGTACTTTGGGTCCAGATACCCGCTGAAATGGCTCCGATGGAAGACCGGTCGCAAATAAGTATCAATACCCGTGCAGCCGAAGGCGCCAGCTATGAATACATCCGTGATTATACGGAAGATATCAACAATCTGGTAGATTCTATTATACCTGATGCCGAATCTGTAACCGCACGTGTTTCCAGTGGCAGTGGAAATATACGTATCACATTGAAAGATATCAAAGATCGTGATTACACCCAGATGGAAGTTGCCGAACGTATCTCACAGGCCATCCGCAACAAGACGAAAGCACGTGCCTTTGTGCAACAACAGTCTTCTTTCGGCGGACGGAGAGGAAGTATGCCCGTACAATATGTACTACAAGCTGTCAGTATAGAAAAACTGGAGAAAGTATTACCGGCTTTTTTAAGCAAAGTATATGACAACCCTACTTTCCAGATGGCGGACGTGGACCTGAAGTTCAGCAGCCCGGAAATGAGAGTGAATATTAACCGTGATAAGGCAGGTACAATGGGAGCCACCGTGCGTGATATAGCCGAAACACTGCAATACGGTCTCAGCGGACAACGTATGGGCTATTTTTATATGAATGGAAAACAATATGAGATTTTGGGTCAGATAAACCGCCAACAACGTAATACACCGGCCAATATCAAATCTATTTACATACGAAGCGACAAAGGGGAAATGATTCAATTGGACAATCTGGTAGAATTTGTAGAATCCGTAGCTCCTCCTAAATTGTACCACTACAACCGTTTTATTTCCGCTACCGTATCTGCCGGACTGGCAGATGGAAAGACCATCGGACAAGGCTTGGAAGAAATGGATAAAATCGCCGCCCAGACTTTGGACGAAACTTTCCGTACCGCCTTGTCGGGAGACTCCAAAGACTATCGGGAAAGTTCATCCAGCCTGATGTTTGCTTTCATTCTGGCATTGATACTTATCTATCTTATTCTGGCGGCACAGTTCGAAAGTTTCAAGGACCCTTTCATCATCATGCTTACCGTTCCTCTGGCCATTGCAGGAGCACTGATTTTCATGTATGCCGGTGGCATTACCATGAACATATTCAGCCAGATCGGTATTATTATGCTGATTGGTCTGGTAGCAAAGAATGGTATCTTGATTGTGGAATTTGCCAATCAGAAACAAGAATCCGGTGAAAACAAGATGCAGGCCATACGGGATGCCGCTTTGCAACGCTTGCGCCCTATTCTCATGACAAGTGCCTCTACCGTATTAGGCTTGATCCCGCTGGCATTCGCAACAGGAGAAGGCGCCAACCAACGTATCGCCATGGGTACGGCTGTTGTGGGAGGAATGTTAGTATCTACTTTCCTGACCATGTATATCGTACCGGCTATTTATAGTTATATATCTACCAACCGAAACGTTAAAACAGAAACTGTATGAAACGAATCATTATAACTTTATGTATCTGTACTGCATGGGTGGCTTCCACCTATGCGCAATATCCTTATACGCTGAAAAAATGTCTGGAGGAAGGACTTGCAAACAATTATTCCATACGTATCACCCGTAATGAAGAACAGATCAGCCATAACAATGCCACATTAGCAAATGCCGGTTATCTGCCGACTGTTGATTTGTCTGCCGGATATACAGGAACGTTGGACAATACGGATACCAAGAGTAGAAGTACAGGCACTACAGCCAGTGAACGAAACATCTACGACCAAACCTTAAAGGCCGGACTGGATGTAAACTGGACTCTGTTCGACGGATTCAATATCAGCACCACCTACAAAAAACTGAAGGAACTGGAACGCCAGGGAGAAACCAACACGCGTATTACCCTTGAAGACTTCATAGCGGGACTCACTGCCGAATACTATAATTATGTACAACAGGAAATACGTCTGAAGAACTTCCTTTACGCTGTGTCTTTATCCAAAGAACGCCTGCGCATTGTAGAAGAACGATACCATATCGGTAATTTTTCCCGGCTGGATTATCAACAAGCCAAAGTGGACTTCAATGCAGACAGTGCACAATATATGAAACAACAGGAACTGGTGGTTACCTCACGTATCAACCTGAACGAGTTAATGGCCGTACAGGAAGTCAACCGACCGCTACGTGTCAATGACTCCATTATAACAGTGAATGATGCGCTGAATTACGATGAATTATGGGAATCCACCCTCAAGACGAATGCCAACCTGCTGAAAGCTGATCAAAATACAACAATTGCCCAATTGGATTACCGTCAGGTTCTATCCCGTAATTATCCCTATGTAAAATTGAACGCCGGTTATGGCTATACATTCAACAAATATGAAACAAACGCCACCAGCCGGAGAAGCAATTGGGGACTAAACGGAGGAATTACCGTAGGCATTAACCTATGGGATGGTAACCGTCGCCGTGAAAAGCGCAATGCCAGCCTGCAAATACGTAACTCGCAACTGGAAAGAGAACAGCTGGAATTGGGCTTGAAAGCGGATTTAAGCAATCTGTGGCAGGCCTATCGCAATAATTTACGTTTATTAAATTTGGAACGCCAGAATCTGGTTGCCGCCCGTGAAAACCATGAAATAGCCAAAGAACGTTATCTGCTGGGAGATCTCTCCGGCATCGAGATGCGTGAAGCCCAAAAGAGCCTGCTTGATGCGGAAGAACGTATTTTGTCTGCTGAATATAACACCAAAGTCTGTGAAATTTCCCTGCTCCAACTAAGTGGAAGAATAACGAAATATCTCGAATAATCGTTATAGCCTTTACTTATAGCTTGTAATTCAGGGCAGTTATCCGTACCTTTGCACACAATTATCACTAAATATGTTGTAAAAAGATATGGGATTATTTATCAAGAAGCCTTTTGCTGCATTACAAGCCGAAGCCAATGAATCTGGAAACAAGACCCTGAAAAGAGTCTTGGGACCATGGAGCTTGATCGCATTAGGAGTAGGTGTTATCATCGGTGCCGGATTATTCTCCATCACCGGAACAGTAGCCGCAGGATACACAGGGCCTGCCATTACTTTATCTTTCGCCATAGCGGCAATAGGTTGTTGCTTTGCCGGTTTATGTTATGCCGAGTTTGCTTCCATGATACCTGTAGCAGGTAGTGCTTATACATACTCATATGCTACAATGGGCGAACTTATAGCATGGATTATCGGCTGGGATCTAGTATTGGAATATACTGTTGCCGCTACTACCGTCAGTATCAGCTGGAGCAGATATCTCGTTGTTTTTCTGGAAGGAGTGGGGATAAATATCCCCCATGCACTTGCTGCTTGTCCCTGGGACGGAGGTATTGTGAATATACCGGCCGCACTGATTGTAGTGCTGATGAGTATTTTTCTGATTCGTGGAACAGAAGGAAGTTCTATCTTTAACGGCTTCATTGTGTTCCTGAAAGTGGCAGTGATTCTTATTTTCGTTGTATTAGGATGGAAATACATTAATGCAGAGAATTATGTTCCTTATATCCCTGCCAATACTGGTACTTTAGGCGAGTTCGGATTCTCGGGTGTATTGCGTGGAGCAGCGATTGTATTTTTCGCCTTTCTTGGTTTTGATGCCGTAAGTACAGCCGCTCAGGAAACAAAAAATCCGAAACGGGATATGCCCGTCGGCATTCTAGGTTCCCTGCTGATTTGCACCATTCTTTATATGGTGTTTGCTTACGTAATGACGGGAGTTGCCCATTATTCTGACTTTGCAGGACAACAAGGTATCGCACCTGTTGCCGTAGCGATTGACCACATGGGACATGCAGATGCCACAGGAGTAATTCATCCGGATTATCCGTGGTTGAACCGGGCCATCGTACTGGCTATCCTGTTTGGTTACTGCTCGGTTATTATGGTAACTTTGCTAGGACAAAGCCGTGTATTTCTAAGTATGAGCCGCGACGGACTGTTGCCTCCTTTCTTTTCAAAGATTCACGAGAAATACCGGACACCGGCACACAGTAATTTGTTATTCATGGTCATTGTAGGAGGGCTGGCAGCATTTGTTCCGGCACGTGTAGCCGGAGAAATGACCAGTATAGGTACCTTATTCGCCTTCACATTGGTTTGCGCGGCAGTATTGATCGTGCGTAAAAGTATGCCTGACGTACATCGTGCCTTTAAAACTCCTTTTGTTCCCACGGTACCGATTTTAGGCATCCTTACCTGCCTTTGTATGATGTTGTTTCTTCCGGCTGACACTTGGATCCGATTGGTATTATGGATGCTGATAGGTCTGGATGTTTATGCCTGCTATGGAGTAAAACACAGCAAGCTGGAGCATAACGTAAAACGACGCAAAGGACTCACCATATTGAATATGACAGGAATCGCCCTGTCTGTACTTTCAGTTATTACAGGATTGTGGCATCAACAGACAGTAGGCTGGGAAGAAGACAAGACATTGCTCGCTATTTCGTTCGTCTTTGCGTTCACACATTGCGCATTCTATATGGTACGTATCTGGAAACAGACATCCGAGAAGAAGAAGTAAGCGTTTTCCACACGCTATCTGTTTCCATAACTTTCATTCACCGTAAGGGGTAAATTCAATCCACCCCCTACCGTGAATAAAGTTATCATAGTTTCATACCCATCGGTTCTGAACCCATAATCAAGCCTTATAACCTATGAAAGTCTTAAGTTATCCATAGTAGAAAGAACATTTAAAAAACTTCTTCAAAAATGTTTTTAGCTACTACCACAGTATTTCCTTCAGGAATTGAGGAATAGAATCCTGTTTCTTTAGTCCATGCTTCTTCCAAGGTATAAAAATCAAGTTCCTCCGGTTGCTTTCCATCCAGGACACAAGCTAAATAATCAAAATAAGCCTTCCATCTCATAAAATAGAAATCTTTCAAAATGCCATTCCATTCTTTATGAGCATAATCACGAAGTCCGCCTTGATCTGCCGCTACACGATTTCCCCATGTAGTAATCTGAACACGTGCATTCCATTCGTATAATGCTTTTTCTTCCTGGGTCTGTCCTGCTGAACGTGCCGCTTCAATCCAAGTTCCAACCTTGAATTCTTTCCGGGTACCCAGCAACTGGTCTTGCAATAGAATAAGATGCAGAAAATGCTGTGAAGCCAACTCAAATACTTGCTTGTCTCCTGCCCGGAACGCAGCCGTTACCACTTTTTGCATCAAACGCCCCTTTTCTGCCAATGCCTGCCGGAGCACATCCACCAAATCGAATTCAAAATTATTATTACCCTGATATTTATCAGCCACAGAAACCATCAGTCGGGCAGCCTCTATCACATCCTGCGGATTATAGTATTCTTTCATCTCCGACCAACTGGATACCTGATATACATCCAACCCCGGACGAGCGCAGAATACCGACTCATGCGTTCCCTGTTGTATTTTCTCCTTGGGACTATTATAAATACCGTTACCTAATAAATCCCAAACTTGTTGCAAAGCCTCATCCTCTACCCCATAACGAGCATATACGTATCCTTTCAACCACTCATCACGAGTAAACCGATGTTCACGCCATGGCAATTCCATCACCAGCTCATACATAACCGGATTGTTCTCAATACCTTCCGGAGTCATCCCTACTCCACGCAATGTCCTTCCGGCATGAACATCTGCTTTCGCGTCATAAAAGCCATCAATCAGCGCATCCATTTTACCATGAAGCCCAATGTTACCACCAAAATTCAACAACATGCAGTACACCCACTCATGCTGCCCGTATCCTCCTTTGCGACACCACTCTGACGCCGGGTCCCCCCATTGCGGACGGCATTCGCTATGCAAGTCCAAGACTAACAGGTCTCCTGCTTCCAGATGCTCTATCATCGGAGTACGAGGATTGTCCTGCCATGCCTGAGCCACCCACACAGCATCCGGATTTGTTTTTTTCATGGCTTTCATGATGGCTTTACCGGCTGCATCCAAATTTACTCCTTGAGTACTTCCCCCTTCATGAAACGGATCAATAGCGTAAAAACCTGTTTTTCCATACAGTTTTGTCAGTTCTCTATAATACAAAGCAGAGATTTCTTCAAAGCGCTCATCCTCCGGCTGTAAAAAGGCAGGACGATGATAGCTGCACCAAAATCCGGGATCAGCAACATTCAATCCTAATTTCTCCTTTGCATTATGAGGAACCATGCCACAATATCCCGGCAACACAGGTTCGATGCCATATTCACGCATTCTTTTTACAATCTTCTTCTGAAGTTTTTCCTGACGGGTATACCAACTTTCAGGATTAGGTCCTCCCCACCCTTCCAGATTATTCATCAACCACCAAGCTGTAAAACCCGGTCCGGCTACAAATTCATTAATTTCATCCTTAGTATATCCCAGTTTTAGAAGTACATTTCTCCAAACCGACTCAGTCCCTGTCAATGCCAGGGAAAGATTGATACCGTGAAGCGCCATCCAATCTATCTCCTTTTCCCAACGCTCCCAGTCCCAAAAAGCCATGGAATAAGAGAAAGTACAATAATTCAGATCATAACGATAGGGCAGATCCGTTTCATGCCGTTCCTTTTTAGTCACAGGGGGCAAAACAGCAGGCAGTTTTGCAGTCATTCCATTCCAAGAAAGATGTATGCCTGCATAATATTTCAAATACCAATTCAATCCGGTAGCAATATTTACATAGTCATTACCCCGGATAATTACTTTATCACCTTTCTGATCGAGTTCAAAAAAATCAGTTTCCGATTTCTGACGTTCAATAATAAATTTGGAGGAAGCTCCTTTGTCGATGCGCTCTAATAATCCTGTAACAGGAGAAGAAAATAAGTTGCTTGTCATCCATAACAGCACAAACAACAATCGTAGTTTTTTCATCATATTATTAAGGTAACGGATAACACCAATTAAATAAAAAACAGAACAGCCCCCTCGCCTTTAAAGGGAGGAAGGCTGTATTAGTATTATTACGGAATAATTTAATTATTTACAATTTCCAAGGCAACGCGGCTTCAACTGCTTGAAGAAGTCATTACCTTTATCGTCCACCAAGATGAATGCCGGGAAATCTTCCACTTCAATTTTCCAGATAGCTTCCATACCCAATTCCGGATATTCCACACACTCAATGCTCTTGATATTATTCTGAGCAAGGATAGCAGCCGGACCACCAATAGAGCCCAGATAGAAACCGCCATACTTCTTACAAGCATCCGTTACCTGCTGGCTACGATTACCTTTTGCCAACATTATCATGCTACCGCCATGTGACTGGAACAAATCCACATACGGGTCCATACGTCCTGCTGTAGTGGGGCCCATAGAACCACAAGCCATACCTTCCGGAGTCTTTGCCGGACCGGCATAATAGATAGGATGATCTTTGATATACTGCGGCAAATCTTCGCCACGATCCAAACGCTCTTTCAATTTAGCATGAGCGATATCGCGACCTACAATAATGGTTCCGTTCAATGACAGACGGGTAGCTACCGGATACTTGGTCAATTCTTTCAGGATATCCGCCATCGGTTGGTTCAAATCAATCTTAACCACATCGCCTTCACCGGCTTCACGGAGTTCTGCCGGAATCAGCTCACCCGGTTTATCATCCATCTTTTCAATCCAGATACCATCTTTATTGATCTTACATTTTATATTACGGTCAGCAGAACAGGAAACGCCCAGACCGATAGGACAAGAAGCACCGTGACGAGGCAAGCGGATGATGCGGACATCGTGAGCCATATACTTACCACCAAACTGTGCACCCAAGCCAATCTTATAAGCTTCTTCCAATACTTGTTTTTCCAGTTCCACATCGCGGAAAGCACGCCCGTATTCATTACCGGTAGTAGGCAACTCGTCATAATAGTGAGTAGAAGCTAGCTTAACAGTCAGCAAGTTCTTCTCTGCCGATGTACCACCGATTACAAATGCAATATGATAAGGAGGACAAGCAGCCGTACCCAAAGTCTTCATTTTTTCAACAAGGAAAGGAACCAATGTAGCCGGATTCAATACAGCTTTCGTTTCCTGATATAAATAGGTCTTGTTCGCCGAACCACCACCTTTAGTCACACAAAGGAACTTGTATTCCATACCTTCAGTAGCTTCCAAATCAATTTGTGCAGGCAGGTTACATTTGGTGTTCACCTCATCGTACATAGTCAAAGGAGCATTCTGAGAATAACGAAGATTTTCTTCCGTATAAGTCTTATAAACTCCCAAGGAAAGGGCTTCTTCATCACAATAGCCGGTCCATACCTGCTGACCTTTCTCACCATGGATAATAGCAGTACCCGTATCTTGACAAAGAGGTAATTTGCCTTTAGCTGAAACTTCCGCATTACGCAAGAAAGTCAATGCTACATACTTATCGTTATCACTGGCTTCGGGATCACTCAGAATCTTAGCAACCTGTTCATTGTGTGAACGGCGAAGCAAGAAAGAAACATCACGGAAAGCAGCGTTAGCCATAGCAGTCAGACCTTCTTTTTCAATCTTCAAGATAGGTTTTCCTTCAAACTCACTTACTGACACATAATCTTTAGTCAGCAAATAATACTCGGTTTTATCAGGTCCCAACGGGAACATGTGCTGATAGTGGAACGGAGGTGTTGCCATATTGATACTTATTTTAGTTAAAAGTTATTAGTGTGACAAAGGTAGTAACTATTATCGAAATTTTTCCTTAATTAGCGTGAAAACTTTCAAGGAATGTCCTTACCTTTGCCAACTCATTAAAATAACATCACATTATACATGAAAAGATTAGGCAAATTCTTATTTATTACTTCATTACTGTTATGCTTTCTCATCCCTCGAGGATGGACACAAACCCAAGCAAAAAACCAACCGGACAGTATCGAACTCAAACTGAAGGAAATCTACACGAAACGGGAAGTCATGATTCCCATGCGTGACGGAATCAAGCTTTACACCGCTGTCTACGAACCGAAAGACAACAGCAGGCAGCATCCTATCCTGATGCACCGCAGCCCTTACTCTTGTTCCCCATACGGAGAAGGATTTGACCGTCATTTCAGAACTAATCTGAAAAACTATATAGAGCACCGATATATTATCGTCTTCCAAGATGTACGTGGACGACATAAGAGTGAAGGAATATTTATCCAAGTACGCCCTCTCAACAAAAACAAAAAGGGTAAGAAAGATAAAAAGAATATAGACGAAGCTACGGACACATACGATACCATAGAATGGTTGATTCACAACACATATAATAACGGAAATGTAGGAACATGGGGAATCAGTTATGATGGTTTCTATGCCACTATGACAGCCTCCTCCAATCATCCGGCTTTGAAAGCTGTTTCTCCGCAAGCTCCCGTTACTGACTGGTTCCGTGGAGATGACCGTCATCACAACGGAGCCTTCACCCTGCTGCAAACCACTAATTTCCTTCCCAGACTGGAAGGACGCCACATGGGAAAAGGAGTGATGAACCAAATTGTAAAGAATGATGTTTACACAGATTTTCTGGCACTCGGTACCTTTAAGAATGTAGACGACCTGGTACGTGATACCACACAGACATTGTGGAATGATATCAAAAACCATCCTGATTTCGATGATTTCTGGAAAGAGCGCGATGCACGCACCTCCTGTTATAACTTGAAGCCCGCCATATTGGTGGTAGGTGGACTGTATGACTCCGAAGACTGTTACGGAGCCTGGAATCTTTATAAAGCCATCAAAGAGCAATCACCGGACACAGATTTATATCTGACATTCGGTCCTTGGTGGCATGGAGCATGGACAGTACGCGGGTTCCAAGGTTTCGGTAATCTGTATTTCGGTAAAAGCACTTCGGCTTATTACATGGACAAAATAGAATATCCTTTTTTCCGATATTTCCTGGAAGGAAAGGGAGAAAAGCCCAAGCATAAAGTAAATATATTCCATACAGGTGAAAACGAATGGAAAACATACGACGAATGGCCTGTACAAAAGACTGCCGGTACACCTTATTATATACATAAGAACGGATCAGTATCCACACAAGCACCGGCAGAACAAGAGTCTTATTCAGAATATATTTCAGATATGTCACGTCCGGTACCCTATACGGCAAACCCTACCACTTACCGGACAAAAGAATTCATGGTAGATGACCAACGCTTTGCTACTTCACGTCCCGATGTCATTACTTTCATGACGGAGCCGCTATGTGATACATTAACATTGGCCGGTCCTATAGAAGTGGAATTAATGACTGCCATCAGTAGTACTGACGCTGATTTTATGGTGAAAGTAATTGATGTATATCCTGAAAAATTTGAATATTCCAAAACTGCACGCAGTTATTTAAAGAGTGACTACCCAATGAGTGGGTACCAGCTGATGATTCGTGGCGAATTATTCAGAGGACGCTTCCGTAAGGGATTCGACAATTCCCTGCCTTTCAAACCGGAAGAAATAACTCCGGTTAATTACACACTGTATGATGTGGCACACACATTCCTGCCGGGACACAGACTGATGATTCAAATTCAAAGTTCCTGGTTCCCCATTATTGACCGCAATCCACAAAGGTTTATTGATACCTATCATTGTACGGTAGAAGATTTTGTGATGAAACAAAAGATCAAAATTTATCATCAGCAAGGAGCTGCAAGCAGAGTTATACTACCTGTGGTAAAAAAATAAAAAGGAAGTATCCCAACAAGCTCAAATGTCATCCAATAGCAAGAGCCGTATGACTACTCCAGCATTCATACGGCTCTTTTTATATGTAACTACCATCTGTAACTTTTCCGAAGGTTCATCTTAGTCTGGATACTCTCATCAAAAATATCATATAGAAGCAATCCGTTCTATCAACTCGTTACCCAACGCTGTTTTCGCTTCAATATGCTGCAATACCGCTGTCACAAACGGATTACTTTCAAATACCCCACGCACCTGTTCAAAATCCTGCTCCATTTCTTCACGTGATCCATCTGCACCGAACCCCGTCATAGCAGACAAAGAAAATTCCTTTTTCGCATCGGCATAGACCATTTTATCCAATCCGACAACAGCCTCCTGCCACTTCTTCACGATAGCAATAACATCCTTTGCCGTTATTTCATCGGAACGCAGATTATAAAACTCAAGCATCTTCCCATACGCCCATGTCCACTCGTATGTATAATAATTACGATGCATCTCAACAAAACGGTCATGAATCTGATCCACATTAGTCAGGATTCCAGATTCTATATCTGCCATCAACTTCTCTATTTCACTTTTAGGAGCGATCAATCCGGAAATATCCACCCATTCTCCTGTCCCTATCTCTGTATCAGGAATCAACCGGGCACGGATTTCCTCATCACTGCTAAAACGAACCTCCTCCAAACGCTTGATTAATGAATTACCCAAAAATTTATGAATAGCCGTTTCATAAAAACGAATGCCATTATTTAAAGAAGAATTCTTAATTTTCGCACTTTGGTAAGAGTAAGTTTCTGAAGTTTCTCCGGATACTTTACGTAATTCTTTCAGAATACTACGCCCTTTCATCATTTTCTGAATAGTATAGGGACTCAACAGGTTATAATTAATCTGATCCAAACGGTTCGGATCTTTACGTTTGTCACGTTTAGGCCACTTTTGAGCATCCCGAATCGTACCTACACTCCGCAAATTCACCCCTGGCACCAGATAAGTGGTATTTTGCTGCTCTATCAGATAAGAAAAAGGCAGATTAGAAGTATCGGCATGATTCACATGACGCCCCATAACCAAAGAAAATGCACCTACACGTGCGGGCCATAAAATATAAGAATCGGAAGTAGTCTTCGCCCCACGCTCCATAGCCCCCTGATGAATCGGACCTAACTTATACATATGGTTGCTTTGATTAGAGCCGGAACCCGCATTCATAAAAGAGAACATTCCGGCAATCAGCAAAGTAGACTTATGATGAGTCACCGTAAAGGGTCCGGCAAAAATGGCACATGCCTCACCGTTCTCTTCTTGACAATTACTGAAAAACAAAGAATCAGATGCAGAATAGTTATGTTCCAAATGACATGCCTGGCTGATAAAGCAACGGGTCAACATAGTTCCATCTTCCACATTGGAGCCGCTTGATATAATAAAATCATCGCATACCACTCCATAGCCGATATGAATAGGCGCTTGCTCATTACTGTTCAAGCTACCGTTTTTCAATCGTCCCGCCCCTTCTATCTTACAATAATCACCTATTCGTACATTCTTTATATATCCCGCATCAACAATGGTAACATGGTGGCCAATAGTACCTGTATCCGAAGCATTCTCTTCAGCATACCGGTCAATAATGGCTTTCATCCGGCAAATCAATTCAGGACGATGACGGTACAATGCCAGAATATAGGCCTGATGCGCTGACAGACGATCATGAATAGGCACTTCACGTCCACCCGTTTCATTCAATACAGCTACTTCAACGCCATTCCCAAACTTGCTCCGGCCATCTACCAGAATGATATCTACATTCTCTATAAATGCATAGTCCCCAATGATATAGTTGGCTATATAGTTCTTTATATTCTCAATACAACAATTATCGCCCACCGTTACATTATGCAAAGTCGCATGATACAATCCGGAATGTTTACGCATGCCACCTGCCAACGTAAACTCATCTTCAAAGACCCCCAATCTGACCTTTCCGGAAAAACGGGTATGATAAATATAGTCCGTCTTAAAGTTCTCTACTACTTCAATTTCATCCCAATCAACCGCAGTGCATGATCTCTCTTTTAATTGTTGTATTTCTTCTTGTGTAAGTGAACGATAAGTTTTCATCTTCTATATGTATTTATTCTTCATCATAGGTTTGATAAAGAAAATCGTTATAAGGATACTTCTGTACGTGTAGCTCGCGCACCTTATTATATATAATAGTCTTCAATTCATCCATATTTATTTTCTCTCTGGCAGAAATGAAGATACAATTATCATTCAATTTTGCCATCCATGTCTTCATCAGTTCTTCCAATGTAATATTCTCCCTGGTTTTAGGAGTCAAATCATCCTCTGCTTTCTCTATATAGGTATAAGCATCTATCTTGTTAAAAACAATCATGGTAGGCTTTCCACCTGCCCCCAAATCAGCAATCGTTTTATCAACCACAGAAATTTGTTCCTCAAAATCCGGATGAGAAATATCCACCACATGAATCAGCAGATCAGCTTCACGCACTTCGTCCAAGGTTGATTTAAAGGAATCAACCAAATCCGTTGGTAATTTACGGATAAATCCTACGGTATCTGTAAGCAGAAATGGCAGATTCTCAATAATCACTTTGCGTACTGTGGTGTCCAATGTTGCAAAAAGTTTATTTTCAGCAAAGACCTCGCTTTTTGAAAGCAAATTCATTAAAGTAGATTTTCCCACATTGGTATACCCTACCAAAGCTACACGTATCATACGCCCACGGTTTTTACGTTGAGTGGACTTCTGTTTATCAATTTCAGCCAACCGTTCTTTCAACAATGACATACGATTCAAAATGATACGACGGTCCATTTCCAACTGAGTTTCACCCGGCCCACGTAATCCCACAGAGCCTTTACCTCCACCGGCACCGGATCCACCTCCCTGACGCTCCAAGTGAGTCCACAAACGTTGCAGACGAGGCAGCATATACTTATATTGGGCCAGCTCCACTTGTGTTTTAGCATTTGCAGTTTGAGCCCGCATGGCAAAAATATCCAGAATCAGCGAAGTACGGTCCAAAATCTTCACTTTCAGTTCAGCTTCTATATTACGTATCTGCTTGGCAGAAAGTTCATCATCAAAAATCACCATTCCGACTTCACGCTCATTTTCCTCTTCCTGATGAATATATTCCTTGATTTCTTCCAGCTTTCCTTTACCGACATAAGTCACGGAATTGGCAGCAGGCAGTTTCTGAGTAAACCTTTTCACCACTGTTGCTCCGGCCGTTTCGGCCAAGAACTCCAACTCATCCAAATACTCCTTGGTCTTACGCTCATCTTGTGTCTGAGTAATCAAACCAACTAAGATGGCAGTTTCAACCTGTGCTTCAGAAATTACAAATTCTTTCATTTATCTATCAATCTAAATAAGTTCGCGACAAATATAACAAAAAAAGAGGATGAACGTTGAACGTCATCCTCTTTTTTATTACAGTTATTCCCTATAGTTGTGGTTGTGGAGCAGCCGGATTGTTATCAGTGTCACTGATTCCGGAATTGGTTTCCATTTCACATTGCGGAATCCGATAGATCAGGATCTGCGCTTCTGCTGCTGAATTATATTGTACAGACGGGTCATAATTCGTATTCTTACGAACCACCGGCTTTTTCAAGCGTAGGATATCGAACAGTGAGAAACCTTCTCCCCAAAGTTCCATACGACGCTGCAACCAAACCTCATCCTGAAAATCCTGTGCTGAATTAGCTTTACTTGTAAAAGAAGGATCCCGATATGTCCGTACAAAATTTTCCAATGTACTCTTTCCGCCACTCAGATTACCACCCATGGCTTCTGCCTCAGCCTTTATCAGATACATTTCTTCAACACGCATCAAAGGCCAGTCTGACGCATTGGTTGTGTTACCAAATATACTTTGATAAGCTCCGAACTTTGTATTTACATACGGAGTCAAACCAAAATATTCAACGATGGAAGTACCCTCAATCTGCTCATTATCAATCAATGAAGATTTATTATCCGGAGACAAGAACCATTGTTTACGGATATCTGTTTCGGGTATTAAATCATATAATGCAGAATTCACCTTTCTATATCCATCAGGCACTCCTGAAGTATAACCGTTCCCGGTAAAAGAGCACAAGTGCGAAGGCCAGTTGATAATACCTGTCTGGACAACATCATTATCAGGCGTAATCATCACTCCCCATAACCATGAACTTGCCGATGCTGAATTAAAGGTAGGAGTAGATACCTGGGCTAAAGTCTGAGGTGTACCGCCAGCAATGGCACGTTCTGCATCTTTAGCTGCATCCGCCCATTTTTGCATTAACAGATTGGCACGAGCACGCAATCCGTAAACTACCGCCTCGTCAATCTGATCTTTGTTTGAGCCATTATCATACCCGGTCAATAAATCAGCAGCCGTATTCAAGTCACTCATAATCTGGTCATACACCTGCTGTACAGTTGCACGCGGATTATTCTGCATATCTTCATCAGTCATTGTTTCTGTAACAATAGGTACTGCCAGACTATTTTCATGACCTGCATAAGTAAACTGATAAATTTGAACCAAGTTCAGATAGTCATAAGCACGAGCAGCTAAAGCTTGGCCACGATAAACCTTCAAAGAAGAATCTTCCGTATCTGCCGCTATCAATTTCAGCACATTGTTTGCAGCTTTCAAGTGATTATAGAACGTTTTCCAAATCAATTCATCGCTTGAACTATCGTATACCCTGTCTCTATAATTTTGAGATGTTCTAAACCAGTTATATCCATTAACCAATGCAACCAAGTCCTGTCCTCCTGATTCCAGTATCATAAACACGGCAGGAATTCCATAGTCATTATGATAAGTAGTGGCATCATCTGAAATCGTACCAAAAGTATTTAATTTGGCTGCCATGGCGTTCACTTCAGCAGTTATCAAATTGGGTCTGCCATTGATTATATCTTCTTTCTGTTCTTCAGATATGTAATCTCCTTCAGGAAATTTATCCAAATCGCAAGATGCCATTAATAAAGCGACACCTGCAAATGCTATATATTTATTTGACAATTTCATATTCTTAAAAATGGGTTGCTAAATTAGAAATTTAAAGATATACCTCCGGAAATTGTGCGGATAGGTGAATATACATTGTCAGCAGCCACATAACCTTGACGTGGGTCCAACCCTTTGCGAGCTGTCAGCAAAGCCACATTATCTGCAACAAAGAATACACGGACACCGTCAATCTGCATTTTACGTGTCAGACTCTTCGGCAAAGTATAACCCAATGTAATATTCTGCAAGCTTAAATAATCCGAACTAGTCAAGAAACGATCTGTTAATCTGTTCGTATATTGGTCATTAATATTCATACGAGGAACATCCGTATTTTTATTTTCAGGAGTCCATGCTTTTAACATATCTTTATGCAAAGCACTACCCGTGGCTGCCACATCCATCAATCCTTGATAAGTATAGTCCAGAATACGTCCACCAAGCTGATATGCAAACGAAACAGAGAGATCAAAGCCATAGGCTGTAACACTTGTTCCAAAACCACCATAAACTTTAGGTAAAATGTCACCTGATGCGAATCTGTTTTCAGAAGCGACAGAATAAGATTTCGTAACTGTATTACCATTCTCATCCGGAGTCACCAGCGCCCACAGGCTCTCTCCTGTTTCAGAATCCACACCTACATATTTAGGTAAATAAAGCTGGTACATAGACTCGTCTTCACGATAAATCCGGGCACCGTCAATCAATTGTCCATTCAGTTCTGGAGATAATTCCAAGACTTTATTCTTAAAATGTGTAAGATTAAAGTTTACATTCCAGGAAAAATTCTTGTTTTCAATTATATTGGAATACAAGTCCAATTCAACCCCACGGTTTACCATTGACCCCACATTCTCGGGGAAACGGGAATAACCCATTGAAGCTGCTACCGGTTTGAAATAAAGCATATCGGTTGTTTTACGTGAGAAGTACTCAACAGAACCACCTAACTTACCACCCCAAAAAGCAAAATCAAATCCAGTATTAAAGCTGTGTGAAGTTTCCCAAGTAATTTCCTTATTACCTTTATAATATAGAGAAGTTGAAAAATCACCATTACTGTTTGCCAATGTATACTGGTCTTGATACGGATAGTAGTTACGGTACAAACCACCTTGGAACATCAAGTTATCATTACCTTGCAAACCATAGCTGATTTTAAATTTCAACATATCAATCCAAGACTGGTTTTCCAAGAATTTCTCTTTGCTTAACAACCATCCTGCTCCTACAGACCAGAAGTTACCCCAACGATTATCCGGGTGAAAACAAGAAGAAGCATCACGACGGAAAGAAGCTGAAACAAAATACCGTCCATCATAGTCATATTGTGCACGGAACAGCCATCCTTCTGTTGCATAATTACGAGAATATGAATTATTGCTCTGGCTCATAATACCATTGCCTAATTCAGGAACATTCGGATCATACAATTTCTCACGTTGTCCGTACAAATATTGATATTTATAGTCATAACTTTCATGTCCGGCCAAAATATCCACATTATGAACATCATTAAATGTTTTGTTGTATGTCAACAAATACTGCTGATTTACACTAAATGTACGCTCACTAGATACACTGATCAAACCTCCGACTCCGCTAGTTTCAGAATACTGTCCGTAGAAGGGGTTAACCATCTCTGTAGCACGCACATTATTTACATCAACACCTATATTCACTTTTGCCTTGATTCCATTCCAAATATCAATATCAGCAGACCATTTTCCACTAACCACATCACCCGAATATTTCATTTTATCCAGCATATAACTTGCCAACGGATTTGCATTAGGAATCGTATTACGGCTACCATTTGAATCTTGTCCTGGCTTTCCATAATCATAACGAAGGAAACCTCGATTATCTACCATAATATTACCCTGTGCATCACGAACATACATAGGATAAATGGCTCCCATAATATTTGATGCATAAAAGATGTTTGCATTTGATGTACCACCCTCAGTATCCTGTTCACGGCTATCATAATGAGTAAATGATACATTTCCTCCCATCTTCAGCCAAGGCTTCACTTGATAGTCAGCTTTCAAACGTGCAGAATAACGTTGGAAACCAGAGTTAGGAACAATTCCCTTATCATCCAAATAGCCGGCCGACATATAATAATTCATTTTTTCAGTCGCACCGCTGATACTTAAATTATACTCTTGACGCAGGTTATTTTCAAAAATTTCATCCGACCAATTATCCGGAGTATAATAATATGTACCATCAGAATAACCTAATGTCGCATTAGGATTCAATTTGCCATCCATACCGATCAGTTGCTGTCCTTGAGGAATGGAATACACCTGATATCCCAAATATGTAGAAGAAAGCATTGCTTGATTAGCGTACGCATTAGCTTTAGCCAAATCTCCGGCTGCCGCATATCCTTTCAAATCGGCATTATAAATAGAAGAATAGTTTAATTCATAGAATGTAGCCGGATCCGTAATTGTTTCATAATTAGGTACTCCACGTTTATTCACACCCCATTTAGCGTCAAAAGTAACACGGGCTTCCCCACTCTTACCACGCTTGGTAGTAATCAAGATTACACCATTAGCACCACGTGCACCATACAGAGCATTAGAAGCAGCATCTTTCAACACTGTCATTGATTCTATATCAGAAGTACTGATAGCAGAAATTTCACCATCATACGGAACTCCATCTACCACATACAAAGGCTTGTTACTAGCCGATATAGATCCAATACCACGAATACGCACTTCAGCATCTTTGCCCGGCTGACCATTATTACTCGTAGTTTGTACTCCGGCTACTTGACCCGCCAAAGCATTTGTCACATTTGAAGTTTGTCTCGTCGCTATTTTTTCATTTTTTATAGTAGCAGCCGAACCTGTAAATGCAGATTTTTTCGCTGTACCATAAGCCACCACCATTACCTCTTCAAGCTGTTCTGTATCAGACTTTAATACAATATTCAAGTTTGCTTTAACTGGCACTTCTTGTGTAGCCATTCCGATAAAGGAAACTACCAAAGTCTTTGCGGAACTAATTATTTATGTAAATATTTGATAATCAGCACAAAAGTATTTCTTCGCTTTACCTGCTTTTCTGCTATATAAATTGTTTGAGAAGTATAAAAGAAATAATTTTCTACCTTTATTCTACTGAAATAAAGTGTTTACTTCATTTTTGTTTTAAATATATTTTGACTATAT
>ERZ1027096.510-NODE-510-length-16372-cov-8.314335_pt1 | contig 16372 bp, 20 predicted proteins | sample MGYA00519278_ERZ1027096 | MGnify/ENA primary metagenome ERZ1027096 (study PRJEB26926, sample SAMN06164649) | human gut metagenome | biome: ENVO:00009003; feature: ENVO:2100002; material: ENVO:00002003 | host: Homo sapiens | place: USA | collected 2012 ...
CCGCCAATAGCGCTGCCGATACTCCCGACAATCCCCACCATTGCCTGCTTAAGCAGAATTTCTGTCATCATGGACAGCACGGAACGGGTGAAGCTGCGCCAGTTCTGTTCACTGCCGGTCAGCATCGCCGCCATATTCTGCGCAATACCATCAAAGGTCTGCGTGGCAGCACTTTTAACCTGCGACATACTGTCCGTGGCACTCTCTTCCCACTCACTCCAGCCGGACTTCAGGCCTGCCATCCAGTTCCCGCGAAGCAGGTCTTCAGCCGCCCAGGTCTTTTTCTGCTCTGACATGACGTTATTCAGCGCCAGAGGATTATCGCCATACTGTTCCTTCAGGCGCTGTTCCGTGGCTTCCCGTTCTGCCTGCCGGTCAGTCAGCCCCCGGCTTTTCGCATCAATAGCGGCCCGTTTTGCCCGTTGCTGCTGTGCGAATTTATCCGCCTGCTGCGCCAGCGCGTTCAGGCGCTCCTGATACGTAACCTTGTCGCCAAGTGCAGCCAGCTGGCGTTTGTACTCCAGCGTCTCATCTTTATGCGCCAGCAGGGATTTCTCCTGTGCAGACAGCTGGCGACGTTGCGCCGCCTCCTCCAGTACCGCGAACTGACTCTCCGCCTTCCACAAATCCCGGCGCTGCTGGCTGATTTTCTCATTTGCTCCGGCATGCTTCTCCAGCGTCCGGAGTTCAGCCTGAAGCGTCAGCAGGGCAGCATGAGCACTGTCTTCCTGACGATCGCCCGCAGACACCTTCACGCCGGACTGTTTCGGCTTTTTCAGCGTCGCTTCATAATCCTTTTTCGCCGCCGCCATCAGCGTGTTGTAATCTGCCTGCAGGATTTTCCCGTCTTTCAGTGCCTTGTTCAGTTCTTCCTGACGGGCGGTATATTTCTCCAGCGGTGTCTGCAGCCGTTCGTAAGCCTTCTGCGCCTCTTCGGTATATTTCAGCCGTGATGCTTCGGTATCGCTCTGCTGCTGCGCATTTTTGTCCTGTTGACTCTGCTGTTCAGCCTTCTTTCGGGCGGCTTCAAGCGCAAGACGGGCCTTTTCACGATCATCCCAGTAACGCGCCCGCGCTTCATCGTTAACAAAATAATCATCCTTGCGCAGATTCCAGATGTCGTCCGCTTTCTTAAACGCAGCCTCTGCCTTAATCAGCATCTCCTGAGCGGTATCAGGACGACCAATATCCAGCACCGCATCCCACATGGATTTGAATGCCCGTGCTGTCCTGTCTGCCCAGGTTTCCAGCGTGCCCATGTTCTCTTTCAGGCGTCGGGTCTGGTCATCAAACCCTTTCGTTGCGGCCTCGTTCGCCGCCTGCAATGCCCCGGATTCATCGCCGGAACGCTGCAACTGAGCAACATACGCAATCTGCTCCGCCGTTACGTTATGGAACTGGCGCGCCATCGCCGTCAGCCCCGACGTCGGGTCAGTGGTCAGCTTCCCGAAGGCTTCAGCGACCTTGTCCACCTCCACGCCGGATGCAGAGGAGAAACGCGCCACACTCTGGCTGATGGATGCAATCTGAGCCTCACCGCTTACTCCCGCCTTAACCAGTGCGCTGAGTGACTCGCTGGTCTGGTTAAACGTCAGCCCTGCCGCCTGCCCGGCTCTGGACAGGACCAGCATACGATCTGCCGTCAGACCCGACTGATTGCCGGAAAGGACCAGCGTTTTGTTGAAATCGGACAGGGTTGAGTTACCCTGATACCAGGCATACGCCAGCGCACCGGTCGCCACCGCCAGCGAGGTGGCCCCGACCATCGGCAGGGTGATCGCACCGGCAAGCCCCCGGAACATGGGGATCATCCCGCCGAAGGAGTCCTTAACCTGACCACCCTGTTGCAGCAGGATCAGCCACGGGCTTTGCCCGCCTGCAAGCTGCGTGGCCACGTCGGTGAACTGTGCAGGCAGCATACGCATGGCGGCTTTATACTGCCCGACGGAAATCCCCGCTTTCTGTGCAGCCAGCGCCTGTCGGCTCAGCGACTGTTCAACGACTGCCGCTGTTTTTTTCGCATCACTTTCCGTACCGGAAAAATGACGCCTGACTCTGGCCATCTGCTCGTCAAATCTGGCCGCATCCAGACTTAAATCAACGACCAGATCGCCTACCGGTTCAGCCATACCGGACTCCTCCTGCGATCCCTTCTGATACTGTCATCAGCATTACGTCATCCTCCGTCATGCCCGCCATATCCGGGGAAGCGGGGATAACTTCATTTCCGTCCGGGTCAAAGCGGACGCCTCCGGTAAGCCCTGCCGCTTTCTGCATCAGCACATCATCTTCAGGCTCTTCGTCATCCTCACGCCGGTTCAGCAAACTGAAATCCAGCGGATGCATATCCGGATCGCTGAAAAACAGGCTGAGCACAGTGTACGTCAGCCCGGAAAAGTGCATATCCAGCAGAACATCATGAAAATAATGGGTACTGTAAAAGCGGTGCCAGTCGGCATACTCCGTGGATGACATCCCGGCAAGCATGGCGCGCCAGTCAGGTCGCCCCATCTCTCGCGCCAGTTTCAGGGCAAAACTCAGCTCACCGTCGAACACTTTCCCGCAGAAACAGGCTCTGCAGGCCCGGAGTCCTCTGCCTGGTCAGGGGCATCATTCACCACAAACCCATACATACCGGACAGCCGGTACACCACGTTTTCAGCATGAGAAATTGCCTCCGCGGGCCAGGTGGTAAGCACTTCCTGCTCAATCTGTTTAACGGCTTCATTCATGGAAGGCTGCTTTGTCTTCTGCGGATGGTTATGCCACAGGGACATCGCCACCACAAAAGCACCGGTTCTGATGGCGTCTTCCACAGTAACCTGCCGGTTGCTGTCTGACTCCGCCTGTTCTGCCTGCTGTTTCATCAGGGCGAGATGCTCAATACGCTGCAGGGCTGACAGTTCAGAAAGCGTGACGGTCACGCCGTTATGTTCAAATGATTCGGTTTTCAGGAACATCGCTGACTCTCCGGATTAACTGTCGGTGACAGTGATTTCTGCAACCGCAGCAAGTTCACCATTACCGGATACAACCGGAATGTTGACCTTGCCTGCAGCAACGCCGTTCACGGTGATGGTCATACCACTGACCGACACGGTGGCTTTTGTTTTATCCGCTGACACCGCACGGAAGCTCTTGTCAGTTGCGCCCTCCGGCTGGAAGGCCACGGTCAGCGTGGTGCTCTGCCCTTTCACCACCGAGGAGCTGGCAGGCGTCACGGTCATACCGGTTGCCGCCGTCACCGTACTGCGATCTTCTGCCATTGACGGACGGCCCACATTGGTGACCTTCACCGTACGGGTGATCACTTCCTTCGCCGTCACCGCCTTACCGATACTGCTGACCCAGCCACGGAACACATCGACCGTGCCGTTCGGGAAGCGGATTTTATAGGCACGGGTATCACCTTCATTAAACCACGCCAGCAGCGCCTGCTGCCCCTGCTCTCCGGGCATCCACGCCAGCGTGAAGCTGGTATCTCCGGCGGATTTCTGCCCCTGCCCGGTCGCGGTCCAGTCCGCATCTTCATCATCGAGATAACTGTCGTCATAGGACTCAGCGGTCAGTTCGCCGGGCGTCAGGTCTTTAATTTTTGCCAGACGCGACCAGTCATTGTCTGAAAGCGGGTTTGCATAAGGGTCGCCGCTCCCGTTATAAACCCACAGTGTGGTTCCGGCCCCTTTCACCGGTGCCAGAGGATTTGGTGTTGGCATATCGTCCTCACATTTCATAGGTAATGACATAAGTCAGATCGGCTGAACTCCACAGGCCCGCATCATCGTCGCGCCGGTAGTCATAGCCACTGGCCACCATACTGGTGATCAAATCTGACAGTGCCGGGATATCGCTCATCGCCGGATAAATCCGGCTTTCCATCCACGAATCCAGCTCTGAATCCGGCACCTGAGCAGGCAGGAAAACTTCAATATGCAGCTCCGCCTGCCAGGTATCGCTGTCCAGCTCTTCGCCCGTGTATTCAGCGCCGGTGAGATAAACGGCAATTGCCGGAAAATCCGCCTCATCAAAAACAGCGGGGCGACCATCAAAAAGCGTCGCCCCGGTGTCATGTTTTTCCAGTGCATCCAGTACGGCTGCACGGAATTCAGTATGTTTCATCGCTTTATTACCATCCTCAGTTGATGCTGCAGCGCATAGCCCAGCTCTTTCGGAAGACGCTCACGCCGTATCCGCTCAATATTCTGTTTAAACGCCGTGGTCAGCGGCACCGCCATCGGAATTTTCACCACATCAATGGGGTAACGGTTTTTCCCGGCCACACGCTGCATGACATGCCAGCGGCCATTTTTCAGTTGCTGAATAAACGCGCCGGGAATACGACGGTTACCCACCACAAGCACGCTGCCGCCACCTTTCAGGGATGAACGCTGCCCCTTTTTACGACGCCTGCGGCGCGAAAGGACAACCCGCGCATTACCCAGCCTGATTACGGGCAAATCCCCCCGGTTAACTTTGATTCTGGCCTGCGGATTTTTGACCGTGGCCCTTTTCAGCCTGGCCCTTTCCTTTACCAGTTTCCGGCGTACCTTTGTCTCACGGGCAACCAGTGACGCCGACTGCGATATCGCGGATGAAGCAACGCGGTTAATGGCCATTGCGGCGGCACCAGGCACTGCCGTTTTGCTGATACGGCTGAGGTTTTCAACGGCCTGCTCAAGACCTTTTATGGCCATACATCCCCCTTTCAGCGGCGACGGCTGGCGGCAGGTGGTTGCCCCCGGTTGAGCCAGAGATAACAACTCCCTCCGTCATCCGGAGAAACACGGTCCACCCAGAACATCTCGCCGTTAATGGTCAGCGTGTCACCACGCCGTACAGCACAAACCGTATCCGTAAGCACAAATAATGACGGGTTACTTCCTTCAATACGGATCCCACTACTGGCAAAACCCAGCGACTCCGGATCGTCAAAAACGCCATGAACCTCGCCGCCACGCTGTGCACCGGAGGTGAACTGCGCACTGATGCCCATCACTTCAACAATCGTACTGTCCACCCCGGCAAGGGCGGCATCAAAGGCATTCTGAAAATCACGCATAAACAGCCATTCCACCATCAACGTGTGTTTTTGCATCTGAGGACATAATCAGAATCACCCGACCAACATCCGCAAGCTCAACGGATTCCCCCGTTTCACCATCAACGCCACAGAGATGGAGGCAGGTCAGAACTCTGATGCGCGTTAACGCGCCGGATGTTTCCTCACGAACATCATGAGCCGCGGTTTCCCGCTCCCGGATATCCATATTCATAACCTGTACATCATCGCCGGATGACTGCATTTCCTCTTCCCATTCTGCCACCCGCTGCGCTATCTCTGCGGCACTCCCGGATATATCCGGCTCACGCCCCAGAATCAGGGCCAGTTCATCAAGCCGTTTCAGATTTTGCTCTTTCGTTGCCATATCAGCCCCCTGTGAAAAAAGACACGGGGGCATTTCGCCCCCGCTCACGGATTATTTCACCTGTACCACCACAAACTCATCCGGGTCCGGCAACACCATCAGCGGCGCGGACTGCGTCATGGTAAATTCACGGGCGGGATCCCCTACCGTCAGCCAGTGTTTCGGATAACGGGAAGAGGCCACCACACCTTCGGACAACGCCTGAGCATCCTGAATGGCACCGTAACAACGGATCCCATCTGCAGCAGTATTCCCCAGAACCAGCATGCCATCTGGAAGATAACGTTTTTCGATACCGTCTTCTGCTATATAAGACGTTTTCGCCACCACAATGGCCAGATCGCCGTAATACCCCTTGAAGGACACCACTGCGCCCAGATCTTTCACTGCCGTTTCGAGTTGAGAATTTGAACCGCGACGGGTATCCAGTTTTTCGCGGAACAGCTTAAAACCATTCAGAAGACGCCAGACGGTACCGTCCATAATGGCAATATTCACAAGACCGCTGGCCAGGTCGCAGTAGAGGTCAATATCATGTGTAGGATCGAACGTGTCACGATCCTGTTTTGACCACTCCTTACCACTACCCTGAGTGATGTTATTCTTCGTCGACCTGCCAAAATCGACCTCAATTTTCTCGAACTGGTCTCCTTCCATGGTGTATTTGCCATACAACACAGCATTTACCGCCTGCATTTCTTCCACCTGGACAATCGCGTGCTCTTCCTGTTTGAGGTTATCGGTAATGATACGCAGACGGCGGTAAGCCGGATCATTCAGTTGAGATGGATCTTCACCAGGAAGGCGCTCAACCGCCTGCTGGTAATTAAATTCGTGTTTCGGCTTGACGTAGCCCGGACGCAACACGCGGGTTTCACCACCACGATGACGCAGCACTTTTCCTTCAACAACCGGGGAGACATAGGCCGCCACCGGCGTTTTTCCGGTAATTTTGTCCAGCATCACCTCTTCGGTATGGAAATTCACCGTACGGCGGAAAAACAGCTCCAGAAACAGCGCACGAAATTTAACTTTTTGTTCGGTATAACCGAGTAACTGGCGGGTCGTAAACAATCCCATAAATCAGTTCCTTTCATTCAGAAATCAGTCAGGCCACCGCGGTGGCCTGATAACGTGTTACGGCAGCGCCGCGTGACTCAGGGCACTGCCAGCAAAGGCGTTGGCCTTTTTGTGTTCATCCACACTTTCAGGCCAGTGGATTGCCTCCGTCGCAAAGGTTCCCGACTTGTAATACGTCAGCGCCGTCTCTGTGCCTTCAAGCGGCAGTACCAGTATGCCAACCGCACTACCGGCTTTCTGTCCGTCCCAGACCACCAGTTTCCCGGTGGCTTCATCCAGCATCAGGGGCGTCAGTGCCGGTGTTGGCGAGGAAATCCCGCTGCTGCCTGTGGCGGTATGAGCCGGATCATTACCGGCAAAAATACGTACTTCCGCACGCTGTTCAGTGATGGTTTTCGTCACCATATTGTAAAAACCTCCTATTGATGGTCAGCACTGACTTCATGGCATGGCCATGAGCATTTTCACGTCCGCATCACCGTCTGCTGACGTCTGTGCCACGCCACCCTGTACCGCTGCCGGTGAATGGTTCGCCATGAAATGTTCAAACATGGCGGTTGTGGATGCAGAGACCGGTTCTGCCTTACCTGATCCCGCAGCCAGCACAGCCCGGGCGCTCTCCACTGTCATTCCCGGGCAGGCAGCCAGCTGTTCAGCCTGCGCCTCAGCCCCTTTTGCCTCATCCAGTGCCATGATCTGATCACGGAGTGATGGTCCGGCATCCGCCTGCGGTGAAGCAGCCAGGATCGGGCGGGCTTTTTCCACCGTCATCTCCGGCATCGCCGCCAGCGTTGCCGCCAGTTGTTCACGACCGTTCGCTTCTTCACACGCCATAATGCGATCGGCTTCACTCTGCGTGGATGCCACCGGCTGCTGCGGTGCCGCCGCGGCCAGAATCGCCCGGGCCTGTTCAACGCTCATGCCCTGTTGTCCTGCCAGCATCGTGGCAAGCTGTTCACGTCCTTTCGCTTCCTGGCATGTCAGGATCCCCATCACTCGCTGGTTCTCCTGCGCGGCGGCTTCCGTTGCAGTTAATTGCGGCATAGTGCCTCCTCTGACATTACTGTTCAGCGCCGTGGCCATCACACTGATGGCATCCGACGCATTGATTAATTCATCCGCCAGCCCGGCCTCAATGCCGGACTGACCTTCAAAAACGGCAGCCTCTGTTCCCGTGACGGCATCAACAGACAGACCGGTATACATCGCCACTTTTTCGGCAAACATCCGGCGCGCCGCATCAATCCGCTGCTGCATGTCCTGGCGAACCTCTGCCGGCAACGCTTCAAACTGATTGCCATCCACCTTGTGCGCCCCTGAGTAAATCAGCGTGATATCCACACCGGCCTGCGCCAGATGACCGGCATAGCTGACATGGCTCATCATCACGCCAATGGAGCCGATACGGGATGTCTGGGTAACCAGCCGTCGGGAGCAGGCCGACGCCAGCAGCATGGCTGCAGAACAGGCCGTGTCATTGCACAGTGCCCAGACCGGCTTCTGCTGACGGAGGCGGTAAATCATGTCAGCGCAGTCAAACGCGCCGGCGGCCTGCCCGCCCGGACTGTCAATGTCCAGCAGTACGCCCCGCACCTGGCTATCCGCCATTGCCTGCTGAAGACAGGCGACAATGCCGTCATAGCCTGTCATTCCGGAAAATGGCCGCATACCACCCAGCCGGTGCACCAGCGTGCCGGTCACCGGCAGTACAGCAATACCGTTCACCACCCGGTAAACACGGGCCGGTCGTTTACCTCCGGCCATGTACTCGTCCGTTTCAGCCAGCATTCCGGGAGCATCAAACTGTACCTGCTGTTGTGGTACCGAAAGACTTGCTGCCCCCATCTCGCGCCCGAGCGCGCAAAAGAAAACCCGCGCATAGGCGGGCTCCAGAAGCAGCGGTTCATTGAATGCTGCGGCAATAATGTGTGAAAGATTACGTCTCACGTGGTGTTGTCTCCTCTTCCGGCCTACGACTCTCCGCTATCTGCTGCTGATACGCCTGCTCTATCCACACCGGACGTGAGAGTCCGGCTTTTTGCCGCTCAGCAGATTCCCTGACCTGCTGGCGGAAAATGTCCTGATAATCCTCGCCCATCAGCGCCAGCTCTTTCTCATACGTGCTCAGTCCGGCCTCAATGCGCATCACTGATTCCTGGACTTCCTTGAGCCCGTCAATGGCCATTCTTCCGGCACCAATCCACTCTGCCCGTGACCAGGCTGATCGCGCCTGATAAAAATCAAAACGTGCCCGTGGCGGACGAATAATCCCCCGAAGAAGTGCCTCTTCCAGCCAGCAGGAAAACATCTGCGTGGCCAGCCGGGCCGCAATAAATTTTCGCCGCCCCATAAAATAGCGCCACGACTCATTGGCGGAGGCGCGGGCACTTGAGTAACTGACCTTCGAGTAATCACGGGACAACTGTTCGTAGGAAACGCCAAGACCGGCGGCGATATACCGCAGCAGCGCCTGTTCAAGCGCAGAAAATCCATTGTCTGAATCCTGCGCAGTCTGTAGTTTCAGATCATCACCAGGGAAAAGGTGCGGAATTTTGACACCGCCCAGTGTCACGTTATTCGTGTCATACCAGCTGGAAAACTTCTCCAGAATATTAATAAGCGGATTATCCTTCTGCTCCTGTGGCGCGCCGGCGATATATTCAAAGGCCTTTTCGGTATCAAGTTCACTTTCAATCGTCGCTGCATACATCGCCTTCACTATGGCCGACTGAAGCTGTGTTGCCTGCAGGGAATCGAGCATCTTCAGCCGTTCCATGACGCTGTAAAACTGATTAGCCCCACGGGTCTGCCCGTCCTCCACCGGCTCGAAAATATGCAGCATGGCCGGACGCCCGGTGGGAAGTTCACGCGGGATCCGTTCCCATCGTCCACTACCAGAGAACGGAAAATCATCCTCACAGATATGGTACGCGACGGCACGGCCATATCGATCGACCTCCACACCGGCCCGCAGAAAACGGTTCCCCATACCGTGTCCAGGCGTGTCCACCCGTTTCGGACTCACGGCTTTAAAACGCGTACGGAATAACTGCGTGGTTTCCGTATCCCAGACCGGCTGCACAAAGATTTCGCCGTTAAACGCATGAACGCCCACACCTTCACGGATAAATTCCGTGAACGTGCGTTTTCCTTCCACGTCGATCTCGCCAAACATCCCTTCGGCGTATTCCGACCAGGCCGCCTCCACCTCATCGACAAAGCTTTTTGCTGCGGTCTCCCGCATCCCCAGCCAGCGCCAGTTCGGACGGTAGCTGATCAGAAACATATGCCCGACAATGTGATCCTTATGCAGAGCCACCGCATTAGCCGCTATTCCGTTATTGCGCACCAGATCATCTGCCCGGGCATTCCCCAGACGCAACGCGGGCAGCAGGGCCGCATCGGCACTCTGCGCCGGTGGCAACCACTCAGCCATTTGCCCGCCAAATCCTGCACCGCCCCCGTTGTAGCTGAGACTCTCACGAAGCGGAACGCCGTTCACATCAATCAGGACAGGCGTTCGTTTCATAACCTCACTCCCAGCGGACGACGGCGACACCGGGTTGTCCCCAGTACCGACTCCGCATCATTGATCGCCCGGTTAAGCTCATCCAGAGAAGCCGCCGTATATTCAATTCTGCGACCATCTTTCTGGACAGACACCACCCGTTTACCGGTTAATAAATCAAGGCGCGCCTGACGCAGCGCCTGCAGTTCAGCGACTGTAACCATTCACTCCTCCGGACAGCTTCGCTGCCAGTTCTTTAAGGGTTGGCCGGGTCGTCTCTTCTTCCCGGGATTTTGCCAGTACAGCCAGATCAAGCTGCCAGCGTTGCACGGACACACGTAATGCCGCGTAGGCATACACCAGGCAGTCCAGCGCTTCGTTACGCCGCTTTTTGTTATCCCACAGCAGACGCATCTTTCCTTTTTCCCACTTCTCCACAAGCTCTTCCGCGACCAGTTGCTGCGCCTCTGTCTGCGAAAAAATCTCCGGATCATCAGGAAAACGGATGGCATACGACGTGGCTTCATCCGCAGGCGTGGGCTCGGCTTTCATACGGGCATAGAGAATTTCTTTTGCGGTGTCCGTCCCCACTTCACACAGATAAACGCCCCGCTGATTGCGGGTTTTCGGCATGGTGATCACCGGCTTGCCATAGACAGACGCGCCTTTTACCGGCAGCACCCGGAAAACACCGTGTTTTTTTGACCTCTGATAAACGATTTCGCCATCGATCCCCCCGATGTCCCAGCAGACACGGGAAATGGTCATTTCGGTTCCGTCTGCATGGCGGTATTTTTTGTTGATCGCCGCATCCACACGTAACAGCGTCTCTTCCTCATCGGGACGCCCCATAATGATGATTTTATCCACCAGAAAGGCTTCCTCTCCCGGAGCCCATCCCCAGACATACATCTCAAAACGGTTTCGCTGCGAGTCAATGCCCGCCGTCAGATAAACCACCCGGGCAGGCACCGCCGCCGTGTAACGCACAACCTTATCCATCAGCACCTGGTGATCGAGTTTTTCGCCCACAGCCTCTTCCCAGGTCTCGCCCAGCGTGGTGTTCACAAAGGTTTTCAGGCCGTTGGGATCTTTCAGTGCATCCAGCCAGTCATAGACAATCTGTACCCAGGTGGTGAACGGACTGTACGCCGTCCAGATATGGAAAGTGATGGAGCGCGGCGGCGGAATTTCATCACCCCGGGCGCTGAAAAACATCAGGCCGTCACGGGTCCACATGCCCGTGTTTTCACAGATCCACCGCCCGTTACTCTGGTCAAGCTCAGACTGATGGATCACACAGCCATGATGCTCACAAAGGTAGAAAACACTTTCTGGCTTATTCTTCTCCCACTTAAGACCGAAAGGCGAGGCATCATCGCCAAATTTCAGATACTGCTCCTCCCCACAGTGCGGACAGGGCACATAAAAACGCATGAAGTGTGCCGACTCGTTAGCGGCTTTTTCGATCTGGCAGGAGCCTTTGATTTTAGGCGTCGAGCCGCGAATGGATTTTGGCCATACAGAGCCCTCAATACGTTTATCCCCCAGCAGGGTTGGCGAACCCTCTTTTTCAACATCCGGTTCGAACGAGGAAAGCTCGTCATAACAGACCACATCCACGGATTTTTCACGGTAGTTTTTTGCTGCCGCACCACCCAGACACCAGAACCCCACACCGGAGGAAAAACGCTTCAGGGTGAGCGTATTATCGCGGTGTTTTCTTCCGAACCATGGAGCCAGCTCCAGCAATGCAGGAACATCCCTTATCGTTGGCTCAACATGAGATTTCATAAAATCTTCAGCAGCTGAGTCCGTGGGCTGAAAAAGAAGGCTGTTGCGTGATTTATGCTCAATAAAATAAGCCTCCACTCCCAGCAACATCTTTGTATAACCAACACGGGCAGATTTAATCAGGTTAACCGTGCGAATCAGATCGTTGCCCATACAGTTCATGATGCCAACCTGAAACGGCAGTGTTTCCCATCGCCCCGGGGTATAAGACGACTCTTTAGGAAGGTAATAATGTTTATTGGCCCACTGAACTGTCGTCAGTGGAACAGGAATAATGAGAGATAAAAGCCCTGTAGCTATCGCACCGGCTGCATTAGCTGCCTTCTGCGCGTCTGAAATCATCGATCCACCCGCCCACGTTTTCACCGGCCTTAGCTGCAACATTGGAGGCTTTCGCGATTTCAGTTTTCACCACATCAAGGTGTGATGGTGAAATGTCCGGATATTTACGCTGTAATGTCAACGGCACACGCACAAGTATCCCCGAAATCTCCTGTGCCACACGTTGCAGAATGAAGGTAAACAGTTCAGTTTCCAGCACTACTCCGTCTTCACGGGCATTTTTCAGTTCCTGCGCATCTGCCTGCGCTTTTGTGAGCCGGTAGCGTTCATAGTCAATGGTGCCGGGTTGTAAATCTGACTCCGCTGCCGCACGCAAATCGTCCAGTTCTTTGCGGAGCTTTTCGTTTTCGATATCAGTTTCCCTCTGCGCATACCACTGAATTGCCATGGCAGTATCAAATACAGATTCAATGCCCTTACTACCTTTGGAGGCGCAAGGGAGTCCCTGAGACTGCCAGCGTTCAATCGTCCGCGGGTCCACGTTGAAAATTTCGGCAAGCCTCTTTTTATTAACCTTCATGAAAACAACCCATTATCAAATACAAGGCCCGACATGAAAACGCCAGAAAAAGGCATTTTCGGACACTTTCATGTCGGACCTTTACGGATGCAATATTAAAAAAAACAAAAAGTTATATTCGAGAAGTACCGACACGATTTTCCCTGAAAAATTTTCATAAATAGTGAAAAACCGCGAGGTCGCCGCCCCGTAACCTGTTGGATCGACGGAAAGGACCCGAAAACGAGAATAATTATCACTTACAGCAAGAATCGAATCTGATCTATTATGGTGCTTGCTATTATGTGCCGGCACAAGTGCGTCGTTTACCGTCATTTCACACAGAGGCATCATCAAATGAAAATCAGAAATATTCTCGCTATCTCCCTTGCGACATCATCCTTCAGTTGCCTGGCATTTAAATCCTCGCCCAATGTGCTACCAGGACCAACGAATCAACTAACTGCGGTAGAAAGTAAAATTATCGGACATTTTTATGCCCCACACAGTACATTACCCGGAACAACCATCACAGGGACATGTGACGCCTCCCCCGTCCCGGGATGCACCTGTCCGTTTTGTACTATGCTGCGTAGCCAAAACCGATAACATCCGCATTTACCTGGTATTCCATGATGAGTTCACGCAGCGACTGATAGAGGAAGGAAAGATGGTTAGTAAAAGCAAGGCGCATTGCCGCCGCATGCTGCAGGCATTGCAACAGACGAGAGCAGGTATTTTTGACCAGTTGGAAAACTGCCAGCATACTTTGCCCGAGTATATCGCCATCTCATCGGAAACCAGTGCAACTCTTATTCATCGGGTTCCACCAGAGAAAAAGAAGAAATGAACAGTGAGGCGTTGTGTGGCATACAACGCCTTCTTCCATCATTCCTCGTCAGCCATGACAAAAATATAACCGCTGGCTCTTTCATTTTTCTCCTGCTTCCAGCCCCTCTCTACCTGGAAGCATCAAGGACGTGACGGCGTAAAGATAAATTGTCTCTTCACTCCCTGACAGGGGCGATTCTTTTCAAATCGCCATTTCGCCATGGCCTTCACCACTTCATCACGAAACAAATTATGAGGCTCTGAGCGGAGAAAAACGATCCGTGTCACAGTCCCATCAGCACCAATATCGAACTTAACCTCAACCAGCCCCTTGATATAATTTGCTGCAGCATATTCCGGATATCGTGGATACACCGTCACTAATTGCCGGGGCTCATCAGCTTTTTGCTGCGAGCATCCCACTGCCAGGACAGATAACAGAAAAAGTAGTAAAAGGCGTCTTTTCATTTTTATTCCTACGGGTCTTATTCTGACAATATATCCTGTGTTCCAGACTGCCACATCACCACATCCTGTGCCATTATCTGACTCACATTACATACATCGCATCGGGATACAGTAGTAGCACTTTCTGTAATACAGCTTCCTGTTTCTTCCACCATCGCACCGGGATAAACCCGCGAATCATTAACGCGGTAAAAACCCGGTGTGCATCGTTTTTAATTATTCCCGCACACTCACGCAGAAGGAATTCCCCGTCGGGCTACGGTCATGGTTAATGCGGGAATACGGCGACGATACAGCGCAGCTAAAAGGGTAATGGACGGATAGACCGGTTTATTTCATTCCACAGGATTCTGAGTGTCCCCAACTTCCTCCAATAGTCTGAGCCCACCTGTGTAGTTTTAATTTTCATCAATCCATTTAACTATCGTTTAATTGTTGTCACATAGGATTCTGCCGTTTTTAACAATGCAGGATAATAAGATGAAAAAAATGTTGTTTTCTGCCGCTCTGGCAATGCTTATTACAGGATGTGCTCAACAGACGTTTACTGTTGGAAACAAACCTACAGCAGTAACACCAAAGGAAACCATCACCCATCATTTCTTCGTTTCGGGAATTGGGCAGAAGAAAACTGTCGATGCAGCAAAAATTTGTGGTGGTGCAGAAAATGTTGTTAAAACAGAAACCCAGCAAACATTCGTAAATGGATTGCTCGGTTTTATTACTTTAGGCATTTATACTCCGCTGGAAGAGCGTGTGTATTGCTCACAATAATTGCATGAGTTGCCCATCGATATGGGCAGCTCTATCTGCACTGCTCATTAATATACTTCTGGGTTCCTTCCAGTTGTTTTTGCATAGTGATCAGCCTCTCTCTGAGGGTGAAATAATCCCGTTCAGCGGTGTCTGCCAGTCGGGGGGAGGCTGCATTATCCACGCTGGAGGCGGTGGTGGCTTCACGCACTGACTGACAGACTGCTTTGATGTGCAACCGACGACGACCAGCGGCAACATCATCACGCAGAGCATCATTTTCAGCTTTCGCATCAGCTAACTCCTTCGTGTATTTTGCATCGAGCGCAGCAACATCACGCTGACGCATCTGTATGTCAGTAATTGCCGCGTTCGCCAGCGTCAGTTCTCTGGCATTTTTGTCGCGCTGGGCTTTGTAGGTAATGGCGTTATCACGGTAATGATTAACAGCCCATGACAGGCAGACGATGATGCAGATAACCAGAGCGGAGATAATCGCGGTTACTCTGTTCATTGCTGACCCCACAAACAGATTTCACGCTCAATCTCACGACGAGTCATGAGACCTTTCCATTGCTTACCGCCAGCATATGTCCAGCGACGTAGCTGATCACATGCGCCTTTGATATCGCCCTGGTTTATTTTGCGAAGAAGCGTCGATGTTCTGAAATTGCCAGCACCCACGTTGTAAACGAATGAGTAAAGAGCGCCGCGCATTGTTTCCGGTATATCGACTTTGATGTACGGGTTAATTTGTCTGGCGACCGTGGCAAGGTCTTTATTCAGGAGGGCTTTGCATTCTGCTTTGGTATACGTTTTACCGAGCATGATGTCTTTTCCTGTATGCCCGTGACATACAGTCCATACACCAACAATATCTTTGTATGGTATGTAGCTGACACCTTCCAGACCATCGTTACCACTTGGGCCAGTGATTAACACTGATGCTATAGCAATTGCTCCGCCACCAATAGCAGCAGCAACGGCTTTTCGTAATGATGGAGGCATTATTCACCTCTCGCAGCCTTGCGCTTATCTTCTTTAATCTTGAAATAAAGGTTTGTCAGGTACGTCAGCAGGCCAAATACCAGGCTACCCAGCACACCTATTGCCGCCCACTGTGAGGGCGTGACTTTATCGAGCAACTGTAAAAACCAGTACCCGGCACTACCTGCTGAGGTACCATAGGCGACACCCGTTGTTAACTTATCCATGGATTTCATAACCCCACCTCGCAGACAAAGCGGGTGTAAATTAAGGGGATACTACGTATCGCAATAAAGGCAGAAACGTAACAGATTCGGAGTCAGTGAATAACTCAGGTATTGGGTTATCAGCTAATATCGAGACTCAAAAAATGGAAAAACCCGCTCGACGGCGGGTTTAAGCTGTGTGACGAAGTAACCACTCTTAACAGCATAACCAATTTTTTACGTACGTAAACTACTAAATGATATTTGTGAGAATGCCACCGAGTGTTCAAAACACCACCACAAATGCATAAGAAAACTTCAACAAATAACCAGTTAATAATTTCCGATGTTATTTTTAGTTTGTTTAAATTAAGCTAAAGAATTATAGAGCACTTATAAATAAGTGCCATTAATATAAATTAGCTAATAGCTGTCTCTTATACACATCTCCGAGCCCACGAGACGTAGAGGAATCTCG
>ERZ1027096.577-NODE-577-length-14918-cov-10.800982_pt1 | contig 14918 bp, 12 predicted proteins | sample MGYA00519278_ERZ1027096 | MGnify/ENA primary metagenome ERZ1027096 (study PRJEB26926, sample SAMN06164649) | human gut metagenome | biome: ENVO:00009003; feature: ENVO:2100002; material: ENVO:00002003 | host: Homo sapiens | place: USA | collected 2012 ...
GCTTCTTTCGCCGTAACAAAATGGCCTTTGCTGTCATTCGCCATATAACAGTTCAGAATTCGCATATTTCCTCCTGAGTTGTCCGGGGAATACTGAATCCTCCGGTCTGGCAGTTTGTGCAGTACTGCTCCCCATAATAATCGTGGTGACATTGTCTGCAGTGCCAGCTGGCTTTACGCACCACGGGTAAGGCATCCGGTACGAATTGCTGCAGACGTTTAATCAACTGTATTTCTCTGCGCTCCGGCCTGACATAAGGGCACTGTTGACCGTGCTCTGTCAGCCTGTCGTCAGTGTGTTCAAACCAGGGAAGTTCAGTGTCGTATTGCGGATGGTATCTGAGTGCACTGCCACACAAGTGGCAGGTGTAGTGAGCATAAGGTGCGGCCTGTACAGTACGGGCGCCCGTCAGACGTCCGTTGCTATCAAGAGCGAGAAAGGATTTTGCGTACATAGTATATGTTCCTTACCGTCAGACGACACGCAGGCAACAGCCGTCCCGGTACGGGCAGCGTGGTCAGGGTGTGAATGGCGGTTCAGTTAAAATCTGGACTGGAGTTTGGGTAAAGCAGGCTGGTTGCTGTTACAGCACTGTGGTTGTCACACAATGGAACACTGACGTAAAAAACAGTCAGTGGGCGAGTGGATACATCGTTGCCGCCAGACAACAACCCATACTTTTGGTTTGCCGGATATTGGCGCGCCAGTCGTGCTCAACTCCGGCTACAGCCAAAATTGCGCTCACCGGTACCGTTGACTTTGGTGTACTCTTTCGCGAGATAGTCAGCACGCTTCAGCATATCCCGTAAACCAGCATCATCATCGCGTTCCAGCCACACCGCCGGCCAGGCCGGAAAATGCACCAGCGTGGCATGGCACCCGACATCCACTCCCAGGGCACTGCACCACGCCTGTTTAATCATTCCGGCCAGTGACCCCGGAGCGCGGTAATCGCCGGCACGACACCAGGTATCCCGGTTGACCAGCAGCAGCAGGTGATAGTGTTTTTTGCCTTTAAGCTCCCCGAACTCCCGGGCCCAGGCGTAATGCAGGGTCGAGGAATGCACGCGTTTACCTTCCCGATGCTTACGTTTCTGGTAAGCGTCGATTCGGGCTTTCAGGGCATTGATGAAGCGGGATATCACAGCCGCGTCCGTTGCTGCCGGTACATCCGGGAGACGCAGATCAACCCGCAATGCCGTCAGACGGGGATGAACATCCAGTGCGTGCCGCACCGTCTCACGAATACGTTGCTGCCAGAAGGGGTTGTATTTGTAGGTCATGGTTAAATCTCCGTATGGTTTCGTTCATACGGATTAACCACGCCGTAAAAAATGCGCAGAGTCCCTGAAGTGATCTCCAACCAGGCAATATCTCAGGCACTCTGAGATAACCCGACTGTCGTCTCCGGACTGACGGCTGAATTTTCAGCGTTGTTTTTTTAATGCAAAAAGCCGGTTACGGATAAGATTGTGAGGAGGACGTGATGGTGATACGCAAAACGGTGTGCAGGGATTGTGATAACGCCATCCCTCATAATACGGAATGTTGCCCGGGCTACGTGTCAGCAGATCCCTTCGATTATTACCGAAATACCGATCGTCTGCTTTGTCTACTGACGTTACTGCCTGTGCTGATTCTGGCTGTCGTTTCAGGCGTCAGTGTATTTGTACTGTTGCAGTAGGTAAAAGGGGAGAGATTAGCCGGAGTCAGCGGAGCAGAGCGCCCCGCCACCTCTGCGTTTGCTGTGCCAGACAGTGACAGTAACGCACCAGCTCCCCGATAAATACGAGAAAACCTCAGCAGAGGTCGGTAATGCCCGAAAATCGGCCCATTACCGCCTACACCTCCGTACACCATTCCCTTTTGATTTCGAATTCTTTGTTGTCGCTATACCGCTTAACGTTCCCGGTATTATCCTGGTTCCCGACAACAGGAACATATTCAGCTTTTAATAACCTGAGAAGAGCCAATAAGAATCACAAAGCGGATAACACCTGGCGCGATGCAGTTGTGATTACCGAACGCTCAGATGACATATTTCCAGACTGAAGCGGGAACACGATCGTAAAGCTTGTTCATTGTCAGTTCTGCCAGTCGGTGATCGACCGCAGAGTTGAAGGCTTCCATCTCCGCTGGAGTAAGCTTATAACGCGTGTGGGAAATCACTTTTTCCAGTGTCTCCCGGGATGAACAACGACGGAACTGCTCTGGTTTTAACTTCCATTAGCCTCTCATCACTTTATGCTGCAATTAACGTGATACTGTCAGCATACCGTACCAGACTGACATTCTGGTACCCTCCCCAAACTCATTACTCCCGTACCACCACTTAACCGGTCTCTCAGACTGTCACTCACCAGGTCGGTGTCAACGACGGATGCTTAATGCACTCTGTTCACGTGCGTTGCTGGTACGTTTTATATACGCAGGTTATACGCCAGCTATCAGGGATAGCGCAGTCTGTTGCTACTGCGTTCTCATCATGCCCACTGATCACACTCACCGTGTTTATTTCACATATATGAACTCATGTATTTGATCTCATGTGTTTGCTCTCTCTTATATATTTATAATACCAATCAGACAGTCTTATCCCATCGGTGATACCTGTCGCCTGCCCACCGGACACGGTCTGCCCCATCGTAACCGCCCCGTAAATAACTCTGCAATTATCAGAACGCCAGTTTTCCCCTCTTCCTCACGAAAATCATCCCTTCTTTATCGCGCGCGCGTGCGGAAGCATCGTTTCGTAACAACCACCCGGCATACCGGTACGGCTCAGCCACCGTAACCTCCCCGTTTATCTCCTGGCGGTCACATTCCCGATTATTTTTTACGTTTCTCCCCGGTTGTTATGCCGGTGAAGGTGGTGCGTTGTTTTCATGACCACACCGGCTGGTTTAACAACATCCGGAGGAACATTCTCATGATCACCCCAGTTTCACTGATGGGTGACCAGATGGTCGACATGGCATTTATCACTCAACTGACCGGCCTGACCGATAAGTGGTTTTACAAACTCATCAAGGATGGTGACTTTCCTGCGCCCATCAAAATGGGCCGCAGCTCCCGATGGCTGAAAAGCGAAGTGGAAGCCTGGCTGCAGGCGCGTATTGCACAGTCCCGTCCGTAATTCTTAACCGTTCATCTGCAGCAGACGCAGTCTCCGGCCTGCCGGCGGCGTTCTGCTGCCTGTTATCCCCCGTGAGGAATATGAAAATGAAACCACAGTATCAGACCCGTTACGAGCTGCTCCACGAAAGCTACCAGAAATGGCTGACCGGCTTCACCCGGCACGCCGTATCCTGGGGCGTGTGTCATCCGAATATCTACTACTTCCATAATCTGACGCCCGGGTGGGTGTCATTCAATGGTGAAAAACCGGAGATTGCCATCGTACCCCAGAGTCTGCACCGGCTGATTTATGGTCCGGACAAACGGACCACGCCGCCCCTGGATGATGATCTGATAGTGAATTTATGCACCAGTGAACATCTGCTGGTTCATCATCCGATGCTGGAAGGCATTCTCCTGTCTGAATGTGAACGTCTGAGGCAGCGTTCGCTGGCAAATAAACTGATCAGCCTCTTCCGTCAGTTTGGTGGCACGGAGTTGCGCCTCAAACTGGTCTGGCTTTGCTGGCTTGATTTAATGACCGGAAACTGCCTTGACGACTGGACGGAGAATCTGAAACGGAAATCAGAAAAAGAGCTGGAGGAATGGATCATCAACCGTCAGAAGCAGAGCGCAGCACTGACGGATCTGATGGATCAGTACGTGCTCCTGGCATACCGCACAACGGTTGACGATAAGCGCACCTGATGCCAGTTGTTTCAGGGAAGCTGGTATCCGGGCAGGGTGCCAGGGCTGACTGAACGGCCTGTCTGCCTGCCGTTTCGCTCTCCGTGCGTTCTGTCACACGCTGCACCTGAACGCCGGACTGCGGGCACGCAGACAGGAAAGTCGCAGGCTGGAACTTCTGACCGGCGGGTATCAGTTATATGCCTGTTGATTCATCACCACCACGCAGCTCCTGAGCTTTAGTTCATCACCGATATTCATACATCTGAATATCGGTGATGAAATCCCAATAATAATCAATCATCTAAGTCTGAAGCATAATGGAGAAAAACTGCTCACCGGTTACTTCGCTCTCAGCTTATTGTAGTGATAACCCGAGGTAAAAATACCAGAGACATCAGACAACTTTAAACTGGCTATCTGGGGAAGCAGAACATACATGGTTTTTCCTTCCGGCACGACAGAAAGCCTGAACTGAGATTCAAGAATGTTCAGCAATGCGTTCAGTTTTTTCCTGTTTCTGAACCGGCCCGGGCCACACTGGAGAATATAATTTTTCCTGACACGGGGCGGGCATTCTCCGCGGCACTCCTCAATGAGCCAGTCGAACAGCTCCTCGGCGTCCTTCTGCTGCAGTTCAGATTCATCAGGTAACGCAAATAATTTTTTATATTCATCTGTGTACCACGAACTTATTACGACAGCAGACGTCATGATATCGGCAGAGATTTTCCCTTCACCATAGCTGAAATACTGAAATAACGCTGCAATTCTTGCAATGTTTTCTGTTTTTTTTGAAACATGTCCCCGAAACGGGCTTAAGGGTCCGGAAGGGGATAAATCCTGCTCCAGAACATTATAGTGCTCAATAAATATTTTTTGCGCTTCAGGCGAAAAATGCAGACAATACCGTTCATCCTCACTGGATTTTTCAATACTGCCTCTGGCCAGTTCCATTAATCGTTCATGAAATGCCGTTAATGATCCTCCCGGAATCACAGCTCCGTTAATAAAGCGTTTCCCCTGCGTGGTTGCAGGTTTACTGATAAGACAACGGGCAAGAAAACCACTGTCCCTGGCAACAGAACCTTTTCGCTCCATATATCGGTCAAAAAGACCGGGTTGCACCATGAGGGATAACGTCATTCTGGCATTTTCAATCATCTGTTCGGGTTCATTCTTTCTGTCCACAGACAATACAGAGCCATCCCACATTTTGTTAATAAAAGGCAACTCAGACAGGGTATATCCATCAAATATAATACCGGCTTCATCTGACATAATACCCACTGAACGCCATTTACCACAAAGCTGATTCTTAATTGCCGCAGTCGTGGCATCATTAAAAATGAATTTATACCTCACAGGTTCTTCCGCACTGTTTTTCTGAAGTACTTCCAGTTGTCTGAGGGTTTCTGACTCATCCGCGCCTTTGCGGAGTTCTTTATTCAGTTTTGACAACAATGCTTTTTTCTGAGCCTTTAAAAGCTCTTCCTTGTTTTTCCAGACAGCCAGTTCACTTTTGTATCTGGAATATAACTGCATCTCCTGCTGGTACAGGGGCTTCATTAATAATTTGTCCACTGCGGTTTTTCGTTCTCCGGACTCGGCAAGCGTCAGGAAAAAAAGAGAGACCGGCCCCCGCAGTGTATTCAGTCTGCAGACATCAATCAGATTCTGGCAGACAAGTGAAACAGCGCCCAGGGCAGACGCTGCCACAAGCCCAAGGGGAGCCTGCGTAATTTGCTGAGCTTCAATAACGGCATCACGAATGAGTGGAGGCAGCGAACTCAGGGGAAACTCATCACAAGGCTGACCGAATGACATAGTAACCTCACTACACACAGATATAAAAGCACTGCAATTCTGGCTATTAATAGCAAAAATAGCAGTCAAATCAATATGAGGTAAAAATTTTTGTTGATTTAATGGTTAAATAATAACCACAGTGTGTTTTGCTGCTGAAGAAAGACAAAATGAATCTGTGTGTCCCCTCCTTCCCTTCAGAGCACATCCACTATTCAAATTTTACACAACCACGTACGAACAAAAAGCATCATCCCGGGTATTGCAGATACCGGTTTCCTGCCGGGAAGAATCATAAACAGAACACCGGGAATAACGCCTTCAGGAATCACCCCCTCCTGAAGAAGAATAAAATAAAGAAGACTACAGTTCCTGCACTGAATGCTGAGTACAATATTCTATGGACAGGATGACATATTTATAAATAACAAAAACCATTTAATACTGATACATCAATAAAATACTTCCTCCCTGCTGACGCAGATAAAATGCACCATTTTTTCTTCAAATACTTCTGTATAATCGCCAGCCAATGATGAGAATGGATTAAAATAACACTTCTTCGACAAACACAAAAACAGCCTTCATTTTACATCATCATCCAGTTTCAGTTAACCCCGGACGAGCGACAGCGTTTCAGTACAGGAATTAAAAGCCAGCTTTTGCTCAGTAAAAACATACTCAACTAATAATATCTCAGCAGATATTATCCTGACCAGGACACCTCACATTACTGAATTCTCTTCCGACAGTATCACTGCACAAATAAAAAAGAACGGGATAAATATTCAGACCGGAAGAATGGTGTCACAAAAGCATTTAATCATTACGCATGACCAGGAAGGGAAACACTTAACCACATGGTATCAACAGATATCATTACGTGTGCACTCTTATAAAAAACACACAGAAGAAGTAAGATAATTATAAACGTAAATTTAATATCTCCCACTGACATCTCCCCCACAATACACTGAAAAATACTCACAGCAGTAAACACAGACACACCTGATAATCATGCAGCCGATAAATATTTTCCCCTTTACGGAGAAATCAGCCTGCTGTTTAACAATAACGGCGTATTTTCATGGAAGGAGATCACCCAGTAACGGATAAGTCCTGATCTCCTTCATGTTAATACGCAACAATCCCATCGATTCAAAACAATTTCAGACAGATATTATCTCCGTGAATCCCCCGCCACCTTTCCGGTGCGCGGGGTTTTGTCTTTTTTCACCGGGAATACATGTATGAATCCGTCTGATGCCATTGAGGCAATTGAAAAACCGCTCTCCTCCCTGCCTTACTCGCTTTCCCGTCACATCCTGGAACATCTGCGCAAACTCACCCGTCACGAACCCGTGATTGGCATTATGGGTAAAAGCGGGGCCGGTAAATCCTCACTCTGTAATGCACTGTTTCAGGGGGAGGTCACCCCGGTCAGTGATGTTCACGCCGGCACCCGGGAAGTACGGCACTTCCGTCTGAGTGGCCACGGTCACAGCATGGTTATCACTGACCTGCCCGGGGTGGGCGAGAGCCGGGACAGGGATGCAGAGTATGAGGCCCTGTACCGTGACATTCTGCCTGAACTGGACCTGGTACTGTGGCTGATTAAAGCCGATGACCGTGCCCTGTCTGTGGATGAGTATTTCTGGCGACACATCCTGCACCGGGGACATCAGCGGGTACTGTTTGTGGTGACGCAGGCCGACAAAACGGAGCCCTGCCATGAATGGGATATGGCCGGTATTCAGCCTTCTCCTGCACAGGCACAGAATATTCGCGAAAAAACGGAGGCGGTATTCCGTCTGTTCCGGCCCGTACATCCGGTTGTGGCCGTATCGGCCCGCACCGGCTGGGAACTGGATACGCTGGTCAGTGCGCTCATGACAGCGCTTCCCGACCATGCCGCCAGTCCCCTGATGACCCGACTGCAGGACGAGCTGCGCACGGAATCTGTCCGGTCTCAGGCCCGTGAACAGTTTACCGGTGCGGTGGACCGGATATTTGACACGGCGGAGAGCGTCTGTATTGCCTCTGTTGCACGCACGGTTCTGCGTGCCGTCCGTGACTCGGTGGTCTCTGTTGCCCGCGCTGTATGGAACTGGATTTTCTTCTGAACACTCTGCCAGGGGAAATGCCTGATTATATTGCATTAACAAACTGAAAACATGACACAACCCCCTCATACCCTCCTGTTTCTCTTGCGTGACCGCCCTGCTATCAATAGAATAAAACGATCGATAAAACAGGTATCGATCGCTGATATCGATCGTTTATAGTGGTTAATGGCCTGCGAAAAGGCAGCTGAATCTCTTCATCATGCAGAACGGAATTGCACACAACGGACTGATACTTCTCTGGCGGATGAGAGAGGGGAAGCATTTATGTCCGGGAAAAACCACTTTATCTGACCATGCTGTTTTGTACCTGCCGGTATCCACATTTGTGGGTACCGGCTTTTTTATTCACCCTCTGTAAGGAAAAGCTGATGAAACGACATCTGAACACCAGCTACAGGCTGGTATGGAATCACATTACGGGCACCCTGGTGGTGGCCTCCGAACTGGCCCGCTCACGGGGAAAAGGCGCCGGTGTGGCGGTTGCTCTGTCTCTTGCTGCTGTCACGTCAGTCCCGGCCCTGGCTGCTGACAGTATTGTACAGGCAGGTGAAACCGTGAACGGCGGAACACTGGAAAATCATGACAACCAGATTGTCCTCGGTACGGCCAACGGAATGACCATCAGTACCGGGCTGGAACTGGGGCCGGACAGTGAAGAAAACACCGGTGGGCAATGGATACAGAATGGCGGGATAGCCGGAAACACCACTGTTACCACAAATGGTCGTCAGGTCGTGCTGGAGGGGGGAACAGCCAGTGATACGGTTATTCGTGACGGCGGGGGACAGAGCCTGAACGGGCTGGCGGTGAACACCACGCTGAATAACAGAGGCGAGCAGTGGGTTCATGAGGGCGGGGTTGCCACCGGTACAATTATCAACCGCGACGGTTACCAGAGCGTTAAAAGTGGCGGGCTGGCAACAGGAACCATCATCAACACCGGCGCAGAAGGCGGCCCGGATTCTGACAACTCGTACACGGGTCAGAAGGTCCAGGGAACAGCAGAATCCACCACCATCAACAAAAATGGACGGCAGATTATCTTATTTTCCGGGATAGCCCGTGACACTCTCATTTACGCAGGTGGTGACCAGTCGGTACACGGAAGGGCCCTGAATACCACACTGAATGGCGGTTACCAGTATGTGCACAAGGACGGACTTGCGCTGAACACGGTAATTAACGAGGGGGGCTGGCAGGTTGTTAAGGCAGGTGGTGCTGTCGGTAACACCACCGTTAATCAGAACGGTGAACTGAGGGTACATGCCGGCGGGGAAGCCACTGCAGTCACCCAGAACACGGGCGGTGCACTGGTTACCAGTACGGCTGCAACCGTTACCGGCATAAACCGCCTTGGAGCATTCTCGGTTGTGGAGGGTAAAGCTGATAATGTCGTACTGGAAAATGGCGGACGCCTGGATGTGCTGACCGGACACACAGCCACTAATACCCGCGTGGATGATGGCGGAACGCTGGATGTCCGCAACGGTGGTACCGCCACCACCGTATCCATGGGAAATGGCGGTGTACTGCTGGCCGATTCCGGTGCCGCTGTCAGTGGTACCCGGAGCGACGGAAAGGCATTCAGTATCGGAGGCGGTCAGGCGGATGCCCTGATGCTGGAAAAAGGCAGTTCATTCACGCTGAACGCCGGTGATACGGCCACGGATACCACGGTAAATGGCGGACTGTTCACCGCCAGGGGCGGCACACTGGCGGGCACCACCACGCTGAATAACGGCGCCATACTTACCCTTTCCGGGAAGACGGTGAACAACGATACCCTGACCATCCGTGAAGGCGATGCACTCCTGCAGGGAGGCTCTCTCACCGGTAACGGCAGCGTGGAAAAATCAGGAAGTGGCACACTTACTGTCAGCAACACCACACTCACCCAGAAAACCGTCAACCTGAATGAAGGCACGCTGACGCTGAACGACAGTACCGTCACCACGGATGTCATTGCTCAGCGCGGTACAGCCCTGAAGCTGACCGGCAGCACTGTGCTGAACGGTGCCATTGACCCCACGAATGTCACTCTCGCCTCCGGTGCCACCTGGAATATCCCCGATAACGCCACGGTGCAGTCGGTGGTGGATGACCTCAGCCATGCCGGACAGATTCATTTCACCTCCACCCGCACAGGGAAGTTCGTACCGGCAACCCTGAAAGTGAAAAACCTGAACGGACAGAATGGCACCATCAGCCTGCGTGTACGCCCGGATATGGCACAGAACAATGCTGACAGACTGGTCATTGACGGCGGCAGGGCAACCGGAAAAACCATCCTGAACCTGGTGAACGCCGGCAACAGTGCGTCGGGGCTGGCGACCAGCGGTAAGGGTATTCAGGTGGTTGAAGCCATTAACGGTGCCACCACGGAGGAAGGGGCCTTTGTCCAGGGGAACAGGCTGCAGGCCGGTGCCTTTAACTACTCCCTCAACCGGGACAGTGATGAGAGCTGGTATCTGCGCAGTGAAAATGCTTATCGTGCAGAAGTCCCCCTGTATGCCTCCATGCTGACACAGGCAATGGACTATGACCGGATTGTGGCAGGCTCCCGCAGCCATCAGACCGGTGTAAATGGTGAAAACAACAGCGTCCGTCTCAGCATTCAGGGCGGTCATCTCGGTCACGATAACAATGGCGGTATTGCCCGTGGGGCCACGCCGGAAAGCAGCGGCAGCTATGGATTCGTCCGTCTGGAGGGTGACCTGATGAGAACAGAGGTTGCCGGTATGTCTGTGACCGCGGGGGTATATGGTGCTGCTGGCCATTCTTCCGTTGATGTTAAGGATGATGACGGCTCCCGTGCCGGCACGGTCCGGGATGATGCCGGCAGCCTGGGCGGATACCTGAATCTGATACACAACGCCTCCGGACTGTGGGCTGACATTGTGGCCCTGGGAACCCGCCACAGCATGAAAGCGTCAACGGACAATAACGACTTCCGCGCCCGGGGTTGGGGCTGGCTGGGTTCACTGGAAACCGGTCTGCCCTTCAGTATCACTGACAACCTGATGCTGGAGCCACAACTGCAGTATACCTGGCAGGGACTTTCCCTGGATGACGGTAAGGACAACGCCGGTTATGTGAAGTTCGGGCATGGCAGTGCACAACATGTGCGTGCCGGTTTCCGTCTGGGCAGCCACAACGATATGACCTTTGGCGAAGGCACCTCATCCCGTGCCCCCCTGCGTGACAGTGCAAAACACAGTGTGAGTGAATTACCGGTGAACTGGTGGGTACAGCCTTCTGTTATCCGCACCTTCAGCTCCCGGGGAGATATGCGTGTGGGGACTTCCACTGCAGGCAGCGGGATGACGTTCTCTCCCTCACAGAATGGCACATCACTGGACCTGCAGGCCGGACTGGAAGCCCGTGTCCGGGAAAATATCACCCTGGGCGTTCAGGTCGGTTATGCCCACAGCGTCAGCGGCAGCAGCGCTGAAGGGTATAACGGTCAGGCCACACTGAATGTGACCTTCTGACAGAACCATCGCCTCTCTGTGGTCCCGGTCATCATGACCGGGACCCGGACCGGCGCAACGGATCTTCAACGCCACATTCGCTGGCATTAACAATAACATGATATTCATCACGGAGTGACTATGTTACAGATAGTCGGCGCGCTGATCCTGCTGATCGCAGGATTTGCCATTCTTCGCCTTTTGTTCAGAGCATTAATCAGCACGGCTTCTGCGCTGGCAGGGCTCATATTGCTGTGTCTGTTCGGCCCGGCCTTACTGGCTGGCTATATCACCGAACGCATAACCCGGTTGTTCCATATTCGCTGGCTGGCAGGCGTATTTCTGACGATTGCCGGAATGATCATCAGCTTCATGTGGGGACTTGATGGTAAACATATCGCGCTGGAGGCTCACACCTTTGACTCTGTGAAATTTATTCTGACCACCGCTCTCGCCGGTGGTCTGCTGGCTGTTCCCCTGCAGATCAAAAACATTCAGCAGTACGGGATCACACCAGAAGATATCAGCAAGGAAATTAACGGGTATTACTGCTGTTTTTATACTGCCTTTTTCCTTATGGCGTGTTCTGCATGCGCACCATTGATCGCGTTACAGTACGATATTTCACCGTCACTGATGTGGTGGGGCGGGTTGTTGTACTGGCTGGCTGCATTAGTGACGCTGCTATGGGCGGCCAGCCAGATCCAGGCGCTGAAAAAACTGACCTGTGCCATCAGCCAGACACTGGAAGAACAACCGGTGCTCAACAGTAAATCGTGGCTGACCAGTTTGCAAAACGATTACAGCCTTCCTGACTCACTGACGGAGCGCATCTGGCTGACGCTCATTTCACAACGGATTTCCCGGGGAGAGCTGAGGGAATTTGAACTGGCAGACGGAAACTGGTTACTGAACAATGCCTGGTATGAAAGAAACATGGCAGGGTTTAACGAACAGTTGAAAGAGAACCTGTCATTCACACCTGATGAACTGAAAACGCTCTTCCGGAACCGCCTGAATTTATCACCGGAAGCGAATGACGATTTTCTCGATCGTTGCCTGGACGGCGGTGACTGGTATCCCTTTTCAGAAGGTCGCCGTTTTGTATCATTCCATCACGTGGATGAGCTTCGTATCTGTGCCTCCTGCGGGCTGACAGAAGTACATCATGCCCCGGAAAATCATAAGCCGGATCCGGAATGGTACTGCTCCTCTCTTTGTCGCGAAACAGAAACACTGTGTCAGGAAATTTATGAACGCCCTTACAACAGCTTTATTTCCGATGCAACGGCGAATGGTCTGATTCTCATGAAACTGCCGGAAACCTGGAGTACAAATGAGAAAATGTTTGCTTCCGGAGGGCAGGGACATGGGTTTGCCGCTGAACGGGGAAACCATATTTGTCGACAGAGTCCGTCTGAAAAACGCACGGATCCTCGGTGATAATAATGCCAGAAATGGAGCAGACAGACTGGTCAGCGGAACAGAAATCCAGACGAAATATTGTTCAACTGCAGCCCGTAGCGTCGGTGCGGCATTCGACGGACAAAACGGACAGTATCGTTACATGGGAAATAATGGCCCCATGCAACTGGAAGTCCCCCGTGATCAGTATGCCGGCGCTGTTGAAACCATGAGGAATAAGATCCGCGAAGGTAAAGTACCCGGTGTAACCGATCCCGCAGAAGCGTCCCGGCTGATTCGTCGGGGACATCTGACTTATACTCAGGCCCGTAATATCACCCGGTTCGGGACCATCGAATCGGTCACTTATGATATTGCCGAGGGTTCGGTTGTCAGTCTGGCGGCCGGAGGGATCAGTTTTGCCCTGACGGCATCGGTCTTCTGGCTCAGCACCGGCGATCGCGATGCTGCCCTGCAGACAGCTGCTGTCCAGGCAGGAAAAACCTTCACCCGCACACTGGCTGTCTACGTCACAACCCAGCAACTTCACCGGCTCAGTGTTGTTCAGGGTATGCTGAAGCATATTGATTTTTCGACGGCCAGCCCGACTGTCCGGCAGGCGCTTCAGAAGGGGACCGGTGCAGGAAATATCAGTGCCCTGAACAAAGTGATGAAGGGTACGCTGGTGACATCTCTGGCACTGGTAGCTGTCACAACCGGCCCTGACATGATCAAAATGTTGCGGGGACGGATCTCCGGTGCGCAGTTCATCAGGAATCTTGCCGTGGCATCTTCCTGTGTGGCAGGTGGTGCTGTCGGGTCAGTGGCGGGCGGGATATTGTTCAGTCCACTGGGACCATTTGGTGCACTGACAGGGCGTGTGGTTGGCGGTGTTCTGGGGGGAATGATTGCCTCCGCTGTATCAGGAAAAATTGCCGGAGCGCTGGTTGAAGAAGATCGCGTCAAAATTCTGGCAATGATTCAGGAGCAGGTGACATGGCTTGCCGGCAGTTTCCTGCTGACCGGACATGAGATTGAAAATCTGAACGCGAATCTGGCCCGTGTTATCGATCAGAATGCTCTGGAGATCATTTTCGCTGCCGGTATACAACAACGGGCCGCGACCAACATGTTAATCAAACCACTGGTGGTCAGTATCATCAGGCAACGCCCCGTCATGGAATATGATGCATCCCATCTCGGCAATATGGTTAACCGACTGGAAGAAACATTACCCCCGGAGTTACCGGCATAACGGCTATTCTGCGCCTTTTACGTTTTATCACCTGATTTGTCAGTGTCATCGTCATGACTCAGAGAGGTAAATACCATGATTCACCTGTTCAAAACCTGCATGATTACCGCCTTCATTCTGGGGTTAACGTGGTCTGCCCCACTCCGGGCACAGGATCAACGTTACATCAGTATACGCAATACAGATACGATATGGCTCCCGGGAAATATTTGTGCTTACCAGTTCCGGCTGGATAATGGCGGAAACGATGAAGGATTTGGCCCCCTCACCATCACTCTGCAACTCAAAGACAAATATGGTCAGACGCTGGTGACCAGAAAAATGGAAACGGAAGCCTTTGGTGACAGTAATGCCACGCGAACCACAGACGCATTTCTGGAAACGGAGTGCGTGGAAAATGTCGCCACAACCGAAATCATTAAAGCAACTGAAGAAAGTAACGGCCATCGTGTCAGTCTGCCGTTATCGGTTTTCGATCCCCAGGACTACCATCCACTGCTGATTACCGTTTCCGGAAAAAATGTTAACTGATCCCTGAAGTCAGTTTCATGCTTCAGCCTCTGCCACAACGTATGGCAGAGGCTATTTATCAGGAGAAACCAGATATGCCGGGTTACACACAGAGTATGTCCTGGCTGAAGGATCTTTCTCATACGGGCAGGCGGTTGCTGTCATAACCGCTTACCGCAATGTGTTTATCCAGGATGACCCGGGAATGCATTTCCGTCGGGTTATCCGCAACGCGGAAGGTCAGCGACGCTGACGCAGTCGGAACTCTGAAGCTGATGCCGGAAAACAGCTTAATGCGTGGCTCGCCAGTGGAGGGCTTCTCAGACAATAAACCTCATTGATTTCATCCATCAGGCCGCGTCTTCTCCGGGAGACGCGGCTTTTTTCATTTATTGCACCAGTAAATCTTAACCACCGATAAGGAGCAAAGTATGCGATTAGCCAGTCGTTTTGGTTATGCTGCAAACCAGATACGCCGTGACCGTCCGCTGACACATGAAGAGCTGATGCACCATGTGCCGGGGATTTTCGGGGAAGAGAAAC
>ERZ1027096.610-NODE-610-length-14501-cov-8.101897_pt1 | contig 14501 bp, 8 predicted proteins | sample MGYA00519278_ERZ1027096 | MGnify/ENA primary metagenome ERZ1027096 (study PRJEB26926, sample SAMN06164649) | human gut metagenome | biome: ENVO:00009003; feature: ENVO:2100002; material: ENVO:00002003 | host: Homo sapiens | place: USA | collected 2012 ...
CGAGATTCCTCTACGTCTCGTGGGCTCGGAGATGTGTATAAGAGACAGAATTTGAAATTTCAAATTAAAGGGAGAGAGGAACGTGTATAAAAATCTGATGGCAGAATTGGCAAAACAGGAGATGAGCCTTGAAGAACTGTCAAAAGAAATGGGGATCAAGCAGGAAATGCTGCTGTTGAAAATGGAAAACCGTCATGGAATTAATTTTAAGGAGGCTGTGAAGATTAAAATGATTCTAAAAACGGATATGCCGTTGGAGGAGCTTTTTTTTTGGGAGTCGATTTGAAATTTAGAATTATATGATTGGGCCATTTTGTATGTATGCTGTTACAGTATGTAACGACATACACATGACGGGAAATAAGGAAACTCTTTTATTAAAGTGGACTTGAACAGAAATATGGAGAATAAGGTAGCTTTTTAGGAATGCCTTGGAAATAATCGATCGCTCCGAAATTCATCTCCATTCTTAAGAAATATTGATATGAATCATATTCATAAAGGCATTTGGAATTAAAGTAAGGACAGCTGTACTGTTATTGCAAAAATTAAGAGCACAGCTGTTTACATTATATGAATGAAATGGCACTGAACCGGTAGATAAATATTCATCAGTGAAAAATCTTGTGTTTTTATAAAGGCTGGTAAATATGATGAGAAGTATAGAAGGAGGTGTAGGAGATCTGCCGGATCATATAAATAAATTTTTGATATAGCATTATATTTTTTGGGTATGTAGAGAGGAAGGGTTATATGAACAAAATTTACAAAGTCATTTGGAGCAAAGTGAAGAACAGTTATGTGGTAGTTCCAGAAATTGCCGCCAGCAGCAGCAAAAATAAGGGGAATAAAGCATATAAATCTGCGCTGGCTGCGGTTTTAACGGCGATGCTGGGCTTTGGCGGTTTTGTCGGCAGTGAGGCGGCTACAGTCAATGATGGGGATACATTGAACGGCAGTACCCATATCACCGTAACTAAGGATCCGGCAACCAAGACGATTACCATATCAACGACCGGGCTGGCCACGACGGGTGATTTGGCTACATTAAGTACGCAGGTGAATACCAACACCGGCAATATCAACAATAATGCTACCCATATCAGTACGAATGCTACCAATATCAGCACAAACGCCGGCAATATCAGCAATAATACATTAAAAATCAACACGCTCACAGCACTGACAAATAGCCTGGGACTTGATGCTGCAAAACCGGGGATTAAGTATTTCCGTGCCAATTCCACGGGGGCAGATGCTTCAGCTGTTGGCTCGGATGCTGTCGCGGTAGGGACGCAGGCCAGAGCCACCAAAGATAATGCGATGGCAATGGGGGTGGAGGCCAAAGCAGAAGCCGAAGATTCCGTGTCGGTAGGGCATGCTTCCAGAAACGTTTCTAATGCAGTAAATGGCGTGGCCATCGGCCATGGGGCAATTAACGGTGCTGTCAGCGGTATGACACCGGATGGAGACAGCACGGTCGTACTTGTCGGCGGCGGCAAGAATAGTGTGTCTGTCGGGAATAAAGCCAATGCCCGTGGTAATTCTTCTATTGCGTTGGGAGATGGAGCGGTTGTTCAAAATGATGGCGGCAATCGTATAGTTAATAACAACAGTATGGCGATTGGAACAGCGGCAAAGACGGTGTCTTCTAATAATGCGACAGCTATCGGGCACGGTGCTTTTGTTGCCAAAAACAGTCACAGTGCGATTGCTGTTGGCGAAAGTGCCCAGGCCGGTAAGGAAGCCGCAACGGCGATCGGCAAAGAAGCGGCTGCTAAAGGCAAAAACAGTCTGGCAGCCGGTACTTCTGCTGTGGCCGAAGGAGAAAATGCCGTATCTGTTGGTCAGGGAACGGAAGCAAAAGGAAAAAATGCGGTTGCTATTGGGAATGCCAGTCAGACAGCCGGTTCCAGTTCTGTTGCTGTCGGTGATGAGGCCGGCGCGGCAGCCGGCAGATCTGTGTCTGTCGGTATTGGTGCCGGTAAGGGCATGATTGGTGATGTATTGGGAACGAAGGGCTCGCATGTGTCTATTGGTGACGAAGCCGGACAAAATGTGGATGGACAGCATGATATTGCCATCGGCACCAAGGCGGGCGGAAATGTATCCAGCAATTATAATATTGCCATTGGTGTAGAGGCAGGGACGAATATAGGTACTGCCGGTAATCCTTCTATTGGGAAAAATGTATCCATTGGATATAATGCTAATAAGAATACTACCCTGGTGTCCCGCCTCCAGGCGACAGCAGTCGGCAGTGATACGAAAGCCGCTGATGACGCGTTGGCGCTTGGTTTTCATGCGCAGGCAGCAGGAAATGGATCCATAGCTGCCGGGTTTAATGCATTGGCGGAAGACGCGGCCAGCATGGCGCTGGGACAAGGGGCAAAGGCTTCCGGCGGGAACATTGCCATCGGTAATGGTTCGGAAGCCAGCGCGGCCATGATTAGCGGTACTGGTTATCTGACAGGGACTGCCGCTCCTTCCACAGGTGTTTCAGTTGGTACGGCGGCAGCATTGCGTCGTATTACGAATGTAGCGGATGGCGCGCAGGATCAGGATGCCGTTACAGTGGCACAGCTGAAGAAATCCATCGATGAAACGGTCCGGCAGGTGAATGCCAGTATTACCAGTACGACGACTACAGGAGTCTACTATGATACTGTAACTACCGGGCAGGGAGAAAGTATCACTTTAAAGAATACCAATAACAAAGGAACCGTAATTCACAATGTGGCTAAAGGTACATCGGGAACAGATGCGGTTAATGTTAATCAGTTGAACGAAACCGTGGATCAGGCAAAGACTCATTATTACTCTGTGAAGTCCACAAATGCGAATAATTACAATAATGACGGGGCTGCCGGCGAAGATTCTATGGCAGCAGGAGTTGGCGCCAAAGCGTTGAAAAAACGCAGCGCGGCCATTGGGAATAATGTGGAGGCACAGGGAGAAGGCAGCATCGCCCTGGGAACCGGCTATGAGGAAATAAATGGTGGTACACCTACCATTACGCAGACTGTGGCGGCTTCCGGTTATAAATACAATATGGCCATTGGTGCAGGAGCACAGTCGGAAGGGAATCATTCTATTGCCATGGGTACCCGTGCCGTCACCACCATAAAGAATGGCGGGACCAGTGTGGATAAGGCAGTGGCTATCGGTTATGCCGCCGGAGCCTCTGATGATAAAGCAGTAGCAATAGGCAGTGAAGCTAAGAGTAACAGCCGGAGCGCGGTAGCTTTGGGTGATCGGGCACATGCATTGGCGAATGATGCTTTGGCTATAGGTACAACGGCAAGTGCTACAGGAGAATCTTCCGGTGCAATCGGTACGGCCAACACTGTCAATGGAGCAGGGACATATGTCATCGGCGCACGGAACAGTGCCCCCACAACTCCGGTAGCAAGTAATGGTTCAAATATCACGGCGGTCAATTCCGGTGTGTTTGGAAATGAAAATACGTTGGACGGTGAGAATAACAGAGTAACCGGAAACAGTAACATCGTCAAAAAAGAAACGGCAACAGGGCTAACGGATATCATGCTGACAGGGAATAATAATACAGTCAGCGGCGATACGGATACAACGACGCAGGATGATGCCGGCAAGGTATCCGGTATCACGATTACCGGTTCAAAGAACACGGTAAAGGCAAAAAATAATACAAAGAATCTTACAGATGTCCAGATTGTCGGGAATAATAATACGATAGACACATCAAATAAAGCGCTTGATTTGTCCAATACCCAGATATTGGGCAGCAATGTGAATGCCACCATGGGGAATTCCGTATATCTGGGGAGCGGCTCCGCTTATGTGGCAGATGGCGCGTCCACCAAAGGCATGGCAGTTTATAACAGTGATGGCACTTATGCCTATGCAGGCGGCACACCGGCAGGTGTTGTCACGGTAGGAGCTAAAGGCAAGGAACGCCGTATTCAAAACGTGGCGGCCGGATTGGTTGCTCCGCAGAGTACGGATGCAGTCAATGGAAGCCAGCTCTATACCATGACCCGTCCGCTCCGTTTTGGCGGAGACAATTCCACTATCGGTGCGACAAGTGCGGCAGACGTCAATGTGGTTAAACGGGGATCTGACCAGGTGATGTCCATCTTGGGCGGTGCTGACGGCAGCAAACTGAGTGATAACAATATCGGCGTGGTAGCCGATGCGGCGAATAACAAGTTCAACGTCAAACTTGCCAAAGAGCTGAAAGATCTGACCAGTGTGACGACAAAAGATGCGGCAGGAAATACGACAGTAACCAACGGAGCCGGTATGACTGTGACCGACAGTGCCGGAAATAAGACGGAAGTCACCGCCGGAGGTGTCACCATTACGCCGAAGACACCGGGACCCGGCAAAACGAATGTTTCTTTAACCGCGGACGGACTGAATAATGGCGGCAACCAGATCCATAATGTAGAAAAAGGCACAGCCGATACGGATGCGGTCAATGTCAGCCAACTGAAGGCTCAGTCTTCTGATCTTATTCAAAAGGGCTTCGGTATCCAGGCGGAAGATGGACAAAAAGTGCATAAAGACCTCGGTAGTGATGTGGAAGTTGTAGGTGATGGAAAAAATATTACCACCAAAGTCGAGGGCGGCAAGGTCAAAGTGGCATTGAAAGACGATATTAATGTCAACAGTGTGACGACAAAAGACGCGGCAGGAAATACGACAGTAACCAACGGAGCCGGTACGACCATTACCGACAGCACCGGGAATAAGACGGAGGTCACCGCCGGTGGCATTACCATTACGCCGAAGACACCGGGACCCGGTAAGACAAATGTTTCTTTAACCGCGGACGGACTGAATAATGGCGGCAACCAGATCCATAATGTGGCAAAAGGTACGGCCGGTACAGATGCGGTCAATGTAGATCAGCTGAAAGACGAGATCGCAGCCAATGCGACCAAGCTGGTAGACGGAAAGAATACCACCGTTGAAGGCGACGGAACAGCAGCCAATCCGTATAAAGTCAATGTAAAAGATAACATCAATCTTGGTGAAAAAGGCGCGAACGGCAAAGACGGCTCCATCGGAGTCAACGGTAAAGATGGCTCTGCTGTGGTCATCAACGGCAAAGATGGCTCCATCGGTTTGAATGGCAAGGACGGCGCTAACGGACTTACCATTAAAGGTGGTGATGGTAAACCCGGCGTTGACGGAACGAATATCACACGTCTGATCATCGAAGAAAAGAATGGTGATAAGCATGACGTCGCTACCCTGGATGATGGGCTCAAGTTTGCAGGAAATACCGGTACCGTAGCTAAAAAACTGAATGAAACCATGACCATCAAGGGCACCGGTACGAAGGCGGATACGGAATATGATTCTTCCAACATCAAGACCATGGTGAATAGCAACGGTGAAATGATTGTTGGCTTGGACAAGAACCTGAAAAGCGAAACTATTGTTGCTACAGGTAAAGACGGCAAAGATGGTAAAATCGGTATTAATGGTAAAGACGGCGTAACGACAAATATTTCCGTTACCCGTGATGGCAAGCCCGGAGTAGACGGCGCGCCGGGTACGACCACGACCCGTATCGTATACGAGAAACCGGACGGAAGCAAAGAAGAAGTGGCTACCTTAAATGATGGCATGAAGTATGGCGGTGATACAGGAGCGGTCATCAAGAAGAAACTGAACGAACAGGTGAACGTAGTCGGAGGCATTACAGACACAAACAAACTGACCACAGAAGACAACCTTGGCGTCGTATCCGACGGCAATAACAACCTGAAAGTCCGCATGGCCAAAGACCTGAAAGGTTTGGAAACTGTGATGACAAAGACAGTTACTGCCGAGACAGGAAATATCACTACGGTAAATTCCGATACAGTGAATGCCAAGACTGTCAATGCCACGACCGTCAAGACGGGAGATACCACGATTAATGATAACGGACTGACTATCAATAACGGGCCTTCCATCACCAAAAACGGTGTAGATGCGGGAGATAAGAAGATCACCAATGTGGCGCCCGGCGATATTAGCCCGACCAGCAAAGATGCGGTGAACGGTTCCCAGCTGTTCCAGACAAACCAGAGCATCAGCAAGCTGGGGGACCGTGTGAACAAAGTTGGCGCTGGGGCAGCCGCCTTGGCATCCCTCCATCCGCTGGACTTCGATCCCGATGATAAATGGGATGTGGCAGCCGGTTATGGACATTACAGAAATGCCAATGCGGGGGCTATCGGCGTATTCTACCGTCCGAATGAAGATACCATGTTTAGTGTGGGAGGTTCCTTTGGCGGCGGAGAGAATATGGTGAATGCCGGCGTCAGCTTGAAACTGGGACAGGGCAACAATGTATCCACATCAAAAGTGGCAATGGCGAAAGAAATCAAAGACCTCCGTAAGGAAGTGGAACAGCTGCGCGGCGCGCTTGGCCAGGTCGTTCAGGGACAGGCGTTGGATCCGATGAAGATCAAGCTCTTCCCTGATGTACCGGAGAACCACTGGGCTTACGAATATATCGCCACCCTTGCGGGGAATGGTATCCTTGAAGGGTATCCTGACGGAAACTTTGGCGGCGACCGTATGATGACACGTTATGAATTCGGTGCTATTGTATACCGCGCGATGCAGAGAGGATTCGAAGTACCTGCTAGAATGCTCAAGGAATTTGAACCTGAATTGGAACGGTTCCGCGTGGACACGATTGCGCAGAACAAAGCAGGACAACCGACAATCGAACGTGTACGTGTTATTCACAATAGATAATCCTGTAAAATAATTTCCATGTAGTATGAAATCATGCCTCCATGAATATGCGATAGAATTCAGGAGGCATGATTTTCTATTGTCTATAAAGAAAGCAGGTGAACGATTTTGAAAATAAATGAAACGTCTTGCCCTTGCGGGTTTAGGAAGGCGCCGATTTCAAAGACGCTAAGCGGCGCATGAAGTTGTGATCATCATCGATGCTGTAGATCTTGGGGATACTCACTTGCGGGAGGGGGATGAAGAATACAGAATGAAATGTTTTCCTGTGTAACTACCCGATTTGCTGTTGCGGTTTAGTGTCTGATTTCATTTTACAACTAACCTTGTTTCTTAATTATTCATGATAGTTTTTAAAAAAGTGGAAATAAGATAAATTCTCTGCTATAATATTTAATTATTAGAAAAGCAGTTTTGTGTAACCTGCGGAATTTGTCTGTTAAAATCTGAAACCGGTTGTGTGACAGGGAGAGGTGAGACGGAGCGCGAAGGGTAAAACATGATAGCTCTTTTATATTTTTTATTTTCTTTAAATTGGGAGGAAAGTATGAACAAAATTTACAAGGTCGTATGGAGTAAGGCAAAACATGCCTATGTCGTCACTTCTGAAGTGGCAAAGAGCCACCGAAAAGCGCTTCGGGAAAAGCAGTGAAAGCCGCTCTGGCAGCAGCTGTGGGGATGGGAGTCCTCATGGGTGGATACACGGCGAATGCGGCGGATACAACGACAGGTTCCGGCAGCGGCGTGGCGTATGGTACGGGCAGTGACGCGCCGAAAGCAGAAAATGTGGCCATTGGCAAAGGGGCAGGTATTTCCTATTCCAATGGTGCAAGTAACGCTACCGGTGATATTGTGGTAGGCAACGGTGCTAACATCAATAACTATGCCAGCCAGGGTGGCAGCATTGCCATTGGCAAAAATGCAAAAGTAGAAAATATGGCTGGCGGCGGAGAAGCCAGCTTTGCCTTTGGACAGACAACATTTAGCGGAAGTTGGTTCTCTTCTGCTAGAATTCCTGCTGATCCGACGAAGGTCGTAGGCAGTGTTGCTATCGGTGATAATACATTTGCCCGTACCGGTAGTACGATGATCGGTTCACATAATTACAAAGGCGCACTGGGGGATACCACGGTAGACAGCGCTTCTACGCGGACAGACGCGTTGAATGTCTATGCCACCACCATCGGTGCCAACAGTTTCAGCAATGGCGCTTTTACGACAAGTACCGGTGTCTATAATATTATTTCCAGCGAGTATAATGGTGGACGACTGGCAAATCCGGTAAAGAATTTAGGAGCCACCATTACAGGTTCTTTGAATAGTATTGAATCGAAAACATCAAATAATCGTTATGCTGGTATCGCTAATACTGTTACTGGTGTGGCAAACCGCACCTTTAATTCCAATGGATCTCTCATTTACGGTGCCGGAAATGAAATTACCAATTCCATCACCAATATTTCTGCACCATCTGATAGTGGTTCTTCTGCAAAAGAATTTGCTGATAAATTGAGAACTGCGATTACAGGTTCTAAAAGTGGCGGTGCCACTTTAGCTATTGGCGGTGGCAACAAAGCGGATTATACCCAGAAAACATCCATTATTGGCGTTAACAATACCGTGACCGGTACCAGCGGCAGTCCGAGTACCTACAACTCGATCACCGGTTATAATAATACAGCGACTAATATCAATCACGTCTCCGTCATCGGTTCTGAAAATAATGTGACCAATACAAATGGCGCTGTTGTCTTTGGGGATAAGAGAACACTGACAGGTGCCGACGGCAGCGTTGTCATCGGTTCGTCTCAAGCCGGTACCAGTACCAGTGTCAAGAATGCTGTAGCCATCGGCAGTGAAGCCAACGTGACCAAAGAAGGCGGTGTAGCGCTTGGCGCAGGTTCTGTGGCGTCCGTGGATAAAGGCGTTGCGGGCTATGATCCCGGAACAGGTACGAATTCCACGGATACATCTTCGGTATGGAAATCTACGCAAGCAGCTGTTTCCGTAGGCGATACGTCCAAAGGTATCACCCGCCAGATTACCGGAGTTGCAGCCGGCACAAATGATACTGATGCTGTCAATGTAGCGCAGCTGAGGAAAGCAAAAACATCCATCGTAGCGGCTGCTTCCACAGAAGTAAGGGCCGGGACGAATATTACGTCGGTGAATAAGACGGCAGATCCTGGGGACGGACATGCTATATACACGATCAATGCCAAGGATACGGTAGTAACCGGCGGCACGGCGACCTATGCCTCGAACGGTGCAGGTACTGCTACGCTGACAAACAGTGATGGAACGACAGCAACCGTCACCGGATTGCAGGACCGCTATACATCATCTGCTTCACTTAGCGGGGATACGTTGAACTTCACTCGTAATGACGGCAGCACCTATTCCGTTTCCGGCATCGCGTCTTCGCAGGATATCAAAAATGTAACCAATAAAGTAGGCGAACTGGGAACCCGTGTGAACCGTGTAGGAGCGGGCGCTGCAGCATTGGCAGCCCTTCATCCCCTTGATTTCGACCCGGATGATAAGTGGGATTTCGCAGCCGGTTACGGCAACTACAAAGATGCTCATGCCGTATCGGTAGGCGCATTCTACCGCCCTAATGAAGATACCATGTTCAGCGTGGGCGGTTCCTTCGGTGCCGGTGAAAACATGGTGAATGCCGGAGTTAGCGTGAAGCTGGGACAGGGCAACCATGTATCCACATCCAAAGTAGCCATGGCAAAAGAAATCGTCGATCTCCGTGATGAGAACAAGGACTTGAAGAAACGCCTGGATACCATGGAGCAGAAGATGAATTCTATTCTTGGCATCCTGGATATGGGTAAGAAGAAGGATTTCCCCGATGTGCCGGAAAACCACTGGGCTTATGAATATGTGGCTACATTGGCAGGAAACGGTATCATCGAAGGCTATCCGGACGGTGAATTCAAGGGTGACCGTTCCATGACCCGCTATGAATTTGCGGCGATGTTCTATCGTGCATTGAAGAATGGAGCGCCGGTAGATGACAATATGGATAGAGCCATGAATGAGTTCGAACCGGAACTCCGCCAGATCCGTCTGGATCGTATCCGTGTCGACCGCATTTCCGGCAAGGACAATGACAGAAACAAGGTAGAACGTGTCCGTGTCAACAGTGAAGACGATAAGGCGAAAAATGATTACCGCGATGTGTATGGTTCTCATATTTCCCCGAAAGCGTAATGGAAAGCAAGGGTAAGGAAATAACTTAAGAAACATAAAATACGGTACTCGTCAGATGTGATGGGTACCGTATTTTTGTATGACTGAGGATAAGCTGACGGTCAGGCGTCATCCGAAGCGAATGTGAAGGATCTGTACCCGTGGTGGGGAAAGTGGTAAGGCGTCATCCGAGTCATAGATTCTTCACTCCGTGCCATATTGCTGCTTTGCTGCTTTTTCACAAAGCATTCTTGCGTCCATTCAGAATGACGATTGGAGGAAGAGGATAAAAGCTATCAGCTGTGAGCTGTGAGCCGTTAGCTGTGAGTTAAAAGCCGAAGCATATGATTTCCATTAGGTGTCATACGAAACAACAGCAAAGGATTTGCTGTTGTAGTGAGGAAAACGTTAAACGTCATCCGAAGCGAACGTGAAGGATCTATACCCGTGGTGAGGAAAGCGGTAAGGCGTCATCAGAGTCATAGATTCTTCACTCGGTGTCATGTTGCTGTTTCCCGTTTTTCTCGAACAGCATTCTTGCGTCCATTCAGAATGACGATTGGGAGAAAAGGCGTCATAATGGGGGGAACGTTAATCGTCATCCGAAGCGAATGTGAAGGATCTATGCCCGTGGTGAGGAAAGTGGTAAGATGTCATCAGAGTCATAGATTCTTCACTCGGTGTTATGTTGCTGCTTCCCGTTTTTCCCACAAAGCATTCTTGCCACCGTTCAGAATGACGATTGGAGGAAGAAGATAAAAGCTATCAGCTGTGAGCTGTCAGCTATAAGCTGTTAGCCATTAGCCATTAGCTGTGAGTTAAAAGCCGAAGCATATTTTCCATTAGGTGTCATACGAAATATCAGCAAAGGATTTGCTGTTGTAGTGAGGAAAACGTTAAACGTCATCCGAAGCAAATGTGAAGGATCTGTACCTGTAGTGAGGACATCGGCAAGGCGTCATTCAGAGCAACAGCGAAGAATCTATTGCCGTGATAAGGAAGATGGTAAGTGTCATCCGCAAAATGGTGAGGCTGGGTGAAATATACCGCAGCAGCCAAAAAAGAAACACGATCTCCCGGGGCAGAGAAATTTATGGAAGAATTGGTAAAAACCGTAAAGCGTAAAATATAAAATAACAGGGTGCGGTCTTGTACTGTTATTAAAAAGGAAAAAGCAGGAGGGTTCTATGCTGGAGACATTAAAAGAAGCGGTGTGCGCCGCCAATCTGGAACTTGTGAAACGGGGTGTCGTGATCTATACATGGGGGAATGTGAGCGGTATCGACCGGGAGAAAGGCCTTATGGTCATCAAACCGTCAGGTGTGCCTTATGAGAGCATGACAGCGGGCGACATGGTAGCAGTCGATGTGGAGACGGGAGAAACAGTGGAAGGGAAATGGAAACCGTCTTCCGATACGGAGACCCACTTGGCGCTGTACCGCGCGTTTCCTGAAATCGGAGGTGTGACACATACCCATTCCGTCAATGCCACAGCTTTTGCCCAGGCGGGACTCGATATTCCTGCCCTCGGTACGACCCATGCGGATTATTTTTATGGGGATATCCCCTGCACAAGGGCGCTTACGGAAGAAGAAACGAAAAGCGCTTATGAGAAAAATACGGGTGCCGTCATTATAGAAACTGTGCGATGCCGCGGATACGAGCCGCTTGCCGTGCCCGGTGCTCTTGTACGGAACCACGGGCCTTTTGCCTGGGGGAAAAACGCGGCGGATGCTGTGTACCATGCGGTCGTCATGGAGACGGCGGCGGAAATGGCGCTGAAAACAAAATTATTGAACCCTTCGGCCTCGCTTCCCGCATACATCCTTGATGAGCACTACCAAAGAAAGCACGGCCCGAATGCGACGTACGGACAAGGGAAATAAGTGAAAAACAGAAAGGAAATGTTCTTGCCGGTATGAAGTTTCATCTTATTTTTCCGGCCGGAAATTTTTACAGCTCATGGCAGCCTCTTCGTATATGGAGATTTGACACGGATCTGCTGTGAGTTTTTTATTGTGCAGGCATATGACTGATTTTGCCATTCAATGTACAATCTGCGTGAATTGTCCATTAATGGACTTTATTTTGCAAATGATTATTGAATGTAGATACCCATGTGGGTATAATGGGGCCAAGAAAAGGAAATAGTACAAGAGCGGATGATAAAGGAGATGAAGTTCATGACAGCAGCCAATCATTATACATCGGCAGAATCAGAAAGAAGAGGCGCAGCAGGGAGCAGGCTGCCGATGAAAAGATTCTTCGGAAGGATGACGGCGGAATTGAAGGAGAGCAAGGTGGTTCTTCTCGTGTGGGGAGCATTCTGCACGATGCTTACCGTATCGTCTGCCATCGATCCGCTGGGAGGAGAAATGGTCCGGCAGGATCGCTCTGTTCCTGTAGTGACAGGAAATACATTCATTAAGGAATAAAACGGCTATCAGAAAGGCAGCGGGTGCTTATCCGCTGTTTTTTAGCGGATAGATGCCGGCAGATGAGCAATCGGGATGTTTCCCCCGATCAGAAAAGACAGAAATAGGAAAATACAGATTCTTTTTACGGTTGAGGGCAGGGATGCTGCAGGCGCGGCGGAACCGTTAAGCGTTATTCTGCGCAGTGAAGAATCCGTATCTATGATGAAAGAAGAGGGGAACCCGGGCGGTTTCTCTCTTTTGCAGTACGAAAAAAGCTTCCCGGTGAAAGGAAGCTTTTCATAGAGGTTGTGTAAGAAGCAACAATGAGCAGAAACGCCACGGCCAATGGCTGTCTCTTCTGTTTACGCTTCTATTGTATCTTGATGACAATTATTTGTCAAGCAAGAAAGTGACAGGAGATTAACAATCGAAGCGCGGAAATTTTATAAAGCTATATAGAAATATGTAGAAATGCAGATGAGGATGTGCTATAGTATAAAAAATTAATATATTTGCGAATGAAAAGGAGAAATAAGATGGGCATGATGAAAGAATTCAGGGATTTTGCTGTCAGGGGCAATGTGGTCGATATGGCAGTCGGCGTCGTTATCGGCGGCGCTTTCGGAAAGATCATATCTTCTCTGGTGGAAAATGTCATCATGCCGCCCATCGGAATGATTATGGGCGGTGTTGATTTCTCAAATCGGTTTATCAATCTGGGAAAAACACCGGTGGCTACACTGGCGGAAGCCAAAGAAATGAACGTGCCTGTCATCGCTTACGGACAGTTTTTCAATACAATCATTGATTTTCTGATCATCGCTTTCGTGATTTTCCTTGTGATCCGCCAGATGAACAGGGCTTTTCCGAAAGAAGAAGCCGCACCGGCGCGCACCTGTCAGTTCTGCAAAGAACCCATTGCCGATGATGCGACCCGCTGTCCACACTGCACAGCTGTTCTTGATGAAACAAAGTAATTTTTCTGCAGGATGCCTTCTCTGTTTTTGCGGAGAAGGTTTTTTACCGGTCTTTTCTTGACCCTGTTTCCGTTACAAACTATAATAAGAAAATATGCGAGCGTGGCGGAATTGGTAGACGCACAGGATTTAGGATCCTGCGCCTTGCGCATAAGGGTTCGAGTCCCTTCGCTCGCACCATTTTCCATCAGTCGAAAGACCGGCGGATTTTTTTATTGCAGTGAAAACCCCTTTTGACAATGCTTTGCCGGCAAAAGGGGTTTATTTTAAAACGGGATATGATTTTGAAATAGGATATAAAGAAATATTATAACTGCACCGGGACAATCAATTCCTGGGGAATGGGTTCTCCATCAGGATTCACGGCCGGTGTGAAGCTCCATTCTTTTACGGAATTTTCCGCATACCCGGAAAGGATTTTGAAATCGCTGCCCGGCAGATTTCCATCGTTATCTGCTTTCGGTTTGCCGTCAGTTTTTCCATCCGCCGTGATGTAGACGGAAACACGGATCACAGGATGGTTATTTCTTTCTATGGCTTCTTTCACTTCGGCAGACGCCTTCTTCATCGGACGGTCGGACGGAGCGGCCGGTGTGGAAACCATCATGGAAAGGAAGCGCACAGGAATGGATACGGCAGCGCTCACCGGCTTGTCTCCCAGTTTGGCGGGGTTGAAGCGCCAGCCTTCTACGCATCTCATAGCATATTCGTCAAGAACGACGGATCCTGCGCTTTGGGTGACAACGGCATCAGCGGGGATCCCGTCTTCCGTGACGGTCATCCGGATGACTGTGGCGGAAGAATGAGGAAGGGATTCCATGGCGGCATGGACGGCACCGCTCTGAGGAAGCATGGGATTGCTTTTCAGACTTGGCTTTGTCTGCATTTCTTCTGTGAGCGGAACGCCGTTCTTGTCAAGGAAATATCCTCCCTGCGGAACCGCTGCCTGGGAAATGCCGGAAGAAAGAAGGAGTGCTGCGGATAATGAGATTAATATTCTTTTCATAGTGACCTCGTTTTCTTTAAAATAAAGTACATTTACATTTTAATGGATGGAGCGGAAAAAAGAAAGTTAACCACGGCAGAAAAAATGAAACGGAAAAAGGACGTTTTTCCTTCCAAAGAAGTATCTTTAGATGATTAAAGCAGTGAATTATGATAC
>ERZ1027096.635-NODE-635-length-14019-cov-9.587224_pt1 | contig 14019 bp, 15 predicted proteins | sample MGYA00519278_ERZ1027096 | MGnify/ENA primary metagenome ERZ1027096 (study PRJEB26926, sample SAMN06164649) | human gut metagenome | biome: ENVO:00009003; feature: ENVO:2100002; material: ENVO:00002003 | host: Homo sapiens | place: USA | collected 2012 ...
CCTTATATCATCTATATAACATGAAAAAACTTTTTTTTGTATTAATATTCTGCGGACTTATGATAACGGGACAGGCACTGCCCGCCCGGGGAGAGACCTCTGCCGCCCGCCGGGAATGTGAAAGCATGACCGTGGAACCGCAGATTAATTTTACCACTTCTTACGGCAAACTGGTTTATGATTTTTCACTTTCCAAAAATGAATTGAGCCGCATTGCCCGCCAGGCCGGAATTTTTGAAAAAGGGGTTTTTGCCGCCGGACTGGCTCTGGTCAATATTAATTCGGAATATGAATTAAGTACGGAAACCCGCGCCACACAGTCAAACGAGCGCTGTATCGTTCCGGTCGGCCTGAATGTTTATATCGGTTTTTCCCGTCCGATAATTTACCTTGCCAAAGAACTGCAGCCCGGAACTTGCAGCTATAATCTGGTTTTGCGTCATGAACAGGTGCATCAGCAAATTAACGTTCAGGCTTTGCAGTATTTTATCCCGATGATTCGCCGTGAACTGAGCGCCGCTGCGGCAAAAATTCCGGCTGTTTATGTCGGGCCGCTGGAAACGGAAGACAAAGCGCTGGAACAGCTTAACCGCCGCTATGCCGAAATCATTACGCCGCAGGTCAACCGTCTGCGCAGCCAAATTTTAGCTGAACAACGCAAACTGGATAACAGCCGCAACTATAAAATGGAAGGCGACGTCTGCCGAAAATTTAACCGCAAATCTCGCTAGGTTGCTCCAGGCAGGCATCAAGAAAGCCGTTGATCCCTTTGTAGGCATAGTCAATGTAGGTTTTGTCTTTGGCCGAATTTTCATTATAGTAAATGCGAACTGTCGTCATGCCGATTTCTTTGGGAAATTCAAGGTTTGAATAGCTGTCGTCAACAAAAATGCAGTCTTTCGGGTCAACCTTGATACGCCGGCAAAGCTGTTTGTAAACTTCGGAGCTTTCGTTCTTTTTATAGGAATCAAAATCTTCAACCGAATAAAAACGGCCTTTGAAAAAATCATATAAGCCGATGTGTTTGAGAATCTTTTCGCAAATCTCCCTCGTGCTGGTGGAAAAGATATACTGCTCGCAGGGCAGGGCTTCCAGTTTTTCCAACAGGTTGTCATAAGGAACAATCGGCTCCACCGGTTTGCGTTTATGATAGGCCAGAAAAATGTCTCTCGGGTCAATGCCGTACTCTTTGACGAAGATTTCTCCGCCGTCGCGGTAAATGCGGTATGATTCTTTAACTTTGGCCTTTGCCGTTTCAAAATCAAGCGGCACGCCCAGATCTTCAATTGCGGCAATTGCCGTCGCTTCGTCCAATATATCTGCAAATTCCGGGGTAATGCGATACAAGGTGTTATCCAAATCCCAGATTATATTTTTTTTGCAAAATATCACTTCTGTACTCCATCATTAAATTCATCAAACCCGACAATTTTAACAGATAAAGAAATTTCGTCAACATTGATTATTGATAAAATCGGTTTCGTTGAAAATACCGATGCCCGTCTTATATCTAAAGGGTAAGATAATTTAGAAAGGGGAATAAAAGCATGAAAAATTTAGTTTTGGCCGTCGGCGTTTCGGTTTTGGCTCTGGCCGGATGCGACAATAACGCCAACGCTCAGGCTCAGCAGGTGTCGGCCGATGTCGGTTCGCCGCAGGGAAACAACACTCTGATTATTGAAGAGGGCTATACCGTGGTTGATCCGGTGCAGCCGGTTCAGCCCTCCGGCGCCGTCGATGTCAATAATCAGATGCAGCCGCTGCCGGGTGACCCGGGAGTGGATGTTGCCCCGCTGCCGGAAAGAAATCAGCCTGCCGCATCGCCGAATGCGGGAGATGCCGTTTTAATTCAGGAAACCATCTCATCCACCACCACTCAGCCGATGCAGTAAACCTCATATTTCGGTTTCACCGTTTTTTGAGACTGAAAAGCCCCTCGTTTGAGGGGCTTTCTTTATTTAATAATAGCTTTCTGTGATAACTAACGTTACATCTCCGCTACAAGATACGTCATCATTATAATCCCAGGCTATAGTAACAGGGGAATTATTATAAACATATCTGTAAATATATCCCTCGCTATCAGTATCATGAAATTCCACACCGGTGATCGTATCGGTGCAACTTTTGGAGAATGAATCGATATAAGATGAACCCCCGCCAATATAACCGTTGGAACCTGTTCCGCCGTCCGGACTAATTTGTGCCCAGTTGCTCCAGGAATTAAAAGCGTTGAGGCTTCCCGAAGAAAGTGCAATTTCGGTTACCGAACCTTCTTTGCCGCTTTCACTTTTTAAAATAACACTGCTGTCGGCTTCTTGCACCTCACAAGTTGATCCGTCTTGGTTTCCCGCAAAATTTAAATATAAATACCACTTTTCGTCAGTACACACATTACCCGTTTCTGTTTCGGTTTCATTTCCATAATAAACAAAAGGACGAACGAGGTAAGTAGCATTCTTTGTTTCGTTGAGACGAGCACCTGATGTTGGGATAAATTTCCATGTGCTGTCACTGCTATACTCGGTGGAGACCCAATAAGGACTTACTGCAAAGGTGGTAGCTCCCGAACTGGCAGTTAAACTCAGCGACGCCTCAACTTCCGAGCTCACATTAGACAATGTTATCAGCTCGCTAGCACTTGGCAAAAACCATCGTCCGGCTTTACAGAAATCAGCACTGCAACCGTTCGGCTCATAACTGCTGGTTGCCGTCGCGGCCGGCGTCGTACCACAACTGCTGCCGCAGCTCAATATCGCTGTTGTATTGGCTCTGCCATCCGTTCCGCAAGACGTCAAACTGTCACTGCTGGTACAGTTATCCAATGAAGGAATATCATATGTGGTACCAGACCAAACCATTGCCGTACTGCCGGCAGCACCGCTGCTGTTAATATCCGTTAACGCCACGGCCAAATAATTTTCTGCATCCACGACAATGCCAATGGGCGTTTTATCTGATAAAATCTCTCTACTGACGGTTCCGTCGCCGTAAAGAATAGGCATAGAGGGGATTTTACAAAACATTTTTGACGTATCTGTAGGACAGGCGACTTTGATAGCGCTGTCTGCGCAGTCGTCGGCGGACAGAGTATAACCAAGGGTATCGCAATCAGGAGACAATGTGCAATTTAAGTCAGCATAAGAGGAAGAAATGCCATATAAGCTTAATACTCCCGCCCCGACAAAGATTAAACTACGTTTCTTCATAATTTTCTCCCTTTTTTACTCTCAATATACATTTGAGCTATCACATATACATTGATTGCCCGAAGAAGAGCCACAAAGGTCGTCTGCAGGGCAGCAGCATGTCATTCCGTTACAAGTTGTTTGAACTAACGAATCCGAGCAAGTGAAAGTATTGCTGTCATCAACATCTGTATCCAATTGTTCACTACATGCCTTTCTATTTGTTGCGAGATTAATATATTGTGAATATCCGATCTTGCATAAACCGCAGGAGTCTGTTACACCATCTTCACAGAGAGCACAATTTTCCACTCGACAGCTTGTTCCGTAATAAACTACGAAACGGGCGTAGTACTTGGTGCTCTTAGGATCTCTTGAGTTATAACCTGCATAAAACGCAATATACCATGCCTCCGCGTCACTATACTCAACTGAGGACCAGTAACTACTTTCCTTTAAGGTTGTGGCTCCCGAGCTGGCTGTCAAACTCAGTGACGCATTAACGGTTGATTTCGCATTATACAACGTATTTAATTCTTTAATACTCGGCAAAAACCATTTTCCTGCTTTGCAAAAGTCAGCGCTGCACCCGCTCGGGGTATACTCATTCGCGCCATTCGCCGCATAGGTTGTACCGTTACACGTACTCGCCAATATCGCATCCGTATTCGCTCGTCCATCCGTTCCGCAGGACGTCAAACCGTCACTGTCGGTACAGTTGTCCAACCCTGACGTATCACAATAACTTTCTGACCAAGGAAATTGTATTTCTGTATCGCTTGCGCTAAAATCCCTCAGCGCCACAGCCAGTTGGTTAGTGGCATCGAAGACAATACCTACCGGTTCCACCCCATCCGGTGTACCGCTATTAGGACTGTAACAAAGCTGATCCCCGCCTAAAATGGATCCTACGGCACAGGTGACAGCCCCCATTTTACAGGCAGCCTTGCTTAAGTCCCACGGACAATAAAGTGCAGCACCTGAACAACTAGATGCATCAACAGTATAGCCTAACGTCGCACAATCCGGTGCCGTAATGCAATCTGTTGCGCTAACATTGTTAACAAAGCCAAAAACACTGCAAAGAGCCGCAACTTGAATTGATAATTTCTTCATCTGTTTCCTCCTACTCACAGAACACTGAAGCTGAATTATACGGACAAGTCAGATAGCCGCTTGTACATTGGCTGGCTGACTTGGTATAGCCCAATGTTGCACAATCGGTTTCCGGTTTGGTACACCAGTTGGCATAACCGGAACTGCAACCGGTTGCGCAGTATTTTTTTGAACAATCTTCATATTCATAGGCAACCCCTGTCACTCTATCCGCATCAGCGACGGTACACTTGTTTTCACAAGTATTGCAGTTGTTATAGTATTTCGTACCGTTTAAAAGGCAGTAATCAGTCGGCGTTGCCGGCCCTAAATCGCTGCAGGTCAGATTATAACCGGATTTACACTCACACGCGGTATATTTGGTGGTGCCGTTATAGGTACAGCCGGTTCCCTTACCTTGCTGATTGCTGTCAGTACAAGTTTCGGCATAACTGTCCGGGCATATGCAGCCGGAATAATAGGTAATGCCGTCTGCCGTGCAACTCGACCCGCTGCCGGAAGCCGTTATCTGCGGTGATGTACAACTGGTGACCGGATAAAGTGTCGTATTGCAGACACATTGATATTTGCCGCCGCAGCCGTCTGAACTTAATTCATTCGGATATGAACAACTGTCTGCCGTATATTTATACTTATCGGCACAACATTGTTTGAAATAGGTATTATTATATGAACAGAAGTCTGATTTCCAATATCCCGAATCGCAAGAAGTTTTGGTATAACCGTTATCTTGGCAAAGCTGATCCGACGGGTCGACAAACTCAATTACATCAAAACTGACAGATTTATCTCCGGTAATAAAGGTGACTGCGGCCAATTGAGGAAATTTTTTAACAGAAACAGACCCCGTATCAGGCAATTCCAGAGACAGGGTCTGGGATAACAATTCACGGATTTGGCTTTGATTAGTTTCTATGAGGTGCGTGTATTGTTGAGAGAACTCTGCGGCTCCCGGAGTTAAGCTCGAATAACCTGCCCCTGCAAAGCTGCAGATGGCAAATCCCGATAATCCTATCGCGACTACCTTTCTCATAATACACCTCGTTATAACTGAACGTTATCCATTTTTAATCTAGCATATTATGAGCTTGATGTCAATAAATCATTAGCCTCACAAGTTTTTTTGGCTATCATTTCTACCCATACGGCTTAGATTTAATGGTGTTTAACCTGTTTTCAAGGGCATATGGCTGACGGTATAATAAGGGCAAAAAACAGGTGGATTTGCGCTATCAATATTCGTAATAAGAAAAGGTTTATATGGTGACGATAAATAGAAATAAGGTATAAACAGCATTATGCGGAATAATCGCAAATTTCTATTTTATGTAGAGACTGAAAAGCCCCTCGTTTGAGGGGCTTCTTCGTTGTATAAATTAAAGAGTATTGATCTTGAGGCGCCTGATTTCTTCTTGCAGTGCTGCTTGGCGGCCGGCACCGGTAACACGGGCGCGGTCCTCCTGAGCCGGCTCCTGACCGTTCTGCCGTGCCAGTCTGATTCGTCCGCGTGCGGTTAAGGCTGCATTACGCTCATCGTGGCGGGCAATGATTTCCAGCTGTTCAGGTGTCGGATTAGGCGACATAACAGCGGCCCGATAAGCGTATTCGGCTTCTTTTCGTTTAGCCTCCAGCTGTTCTTTGCGGATGCCGTAATTGTAATCGGAAACGATTTTTTGTGCTTCCTCCGGCATAAAGCCTAAAGTTTCGGACTGGAACATTCCCTGACTGTCTTTATTGACTTCTTCCATGCCGACAACTTTAGCCCCGGCAGCAGTGTAAGCCGCGTAAAGCAGGGCGGCAGATTTCGGGTCTTTGGCCTTGCTGGTGCGCAAGTCAAATTCTTTGGTGGGATTTTTTGCCATATCGGCAACGGCATGAGCCTTGGCGGCTTCATACAGTTTGCCTACCGTTTCGGCATTATGTCCTTTCAGCTGTTTGCGGGCGCTTTCCGGCAGATTGCGGATTTTGCTCTTGTTCAGTGAATAAAAAGGATTTGCTTTCTGCGGTTCAATGCCGGCCTCTTTATAAGCGGCAAACCAGGCTGCCTGTTCCGCCGGATCCTGATGCCGGCTGATGTCGGCTTCTTTCGTGCCGTGGGCGGCATAGTCTTTGGTAATAGCCAGCTTTTTCTCATAATCGGTCAGATACGGTTTCTCACCCTGATTATATTTTTCAATATTGGCTTTCTGTTCCGGCGTCAGCTGGTCGGCAAATTCGCTGACGTCAATGTTTTCCGGCTGGCCTTTCATTTTCAGGCCGTATTTGACACAGGCGGCTGCCAGTTTGTTGGCAAATTCCGGTGTCATGCCGTCTTCGAAAATAATTCCCGGCTGACCGTCCAAAGCGGCCTTGCGGACCAGTGCATCCAAAAATTCATAATCCGGGCCTTTGTCGTCGGTGCTCTCGACTTCAACGTTTTTAGCGTCGTGATACAATGCGCGTGCAGCCGGTTTGCCTGCCGTTTTGTCTTCCTCGGTCTTATAATATTTCATACCGTAAGCCGGGGATTGCTCATTGGTATTTTCATAGACATAAGGCGGCTGGTGCTCCTGTTCGCACCAGTTTTTGTAATAGGTGTCAAGGTCTTCGTTTACCGGTTCGTTTCCGCTCAGCGGTTTTTGGGAAAAATGGGCAAAGTCATCTTCTTCCCGGCGGTTCTTTTCTTCAAAGCGGCGGATTAAGTCATCCAAACGGCTGGTGTCGTCATTGTTGATTTCGTCCTGCAAAACCTTGTCGTCAAAGCCGATATTGCGTAACCAGTCTCTGAATTCCGGATTCTGCATGTAATCTGTATTTTCCATTGTTTTTCCCCGTTAGTTTCCTTGTATTATCATTACTATAACTTATTTTTGCCTAAAATTCAACTCTTTTTGTCTAAAAGTTTGACTTTTTCCCGCTTGGCCTTAAAAAAATCTTTCAGAATTTGCCCGCACTCCCGCTCCATAATGCCGCCCTGAACTTCCGGCCGATGATGACAAGTCGGGCTGTCATAGAATTTGACGCCGGAAACGACGGCGCCGCCTTTGGCATCAATCGCGCCGAAATAAAGGTTTTGGATGCGGGCAAAAGAAATTGCCGCCGCACACATGGTGCAGGGCTCCAGCGTTACATATAAATCCATACCGCGCAGGCGGTTGCATTTCAGCTTTTCGCAAGCCTTGCGGATGGCCAGAATTTCCGCATGGGCCGAGGCATCGGCAACATGCTCGCTGAGGTTATAGGCCTCACTGACAATTTCGCCGTTTTCCGGATTCACCACCACGGCTCCGATGGGCACTTCGTCCTGTTCGGCGGCATAAGCGGCCAGCGCCAGCGCCCGTTCCATAAATTTTATTTCCAACTTTAATATCCTTTAGTTGATTAATAATTGATTGTATGCTAACAAAAAAGAAAAAAGGAAAAGTTAATATGAGCGAAAGAATAGCAAAATTTATGGCTCGTTCCGGCGTTTGTTCCCGCCGTGAAGCGGAAGAACTGATTAGACAGAAACGGGTGACCGTCAACGGGGAAATCGTAGCCTCTCCCGCCCTCAACGTGGACGGAAGCGAAAAGATTCTGCTTGACGGCGAAAAGCTGCCTGCCGTTGAGGCAACCCGCCTGTGGCTTTATTACAAGCCGGTCGGTCTGCTGACCACGCATAAGGATACGGACAGCCGTCCGACCGTTTTTGACAATCTTCCGGCCGGAATGCCGCGGGTCATTTCCGTCGGCCGTCTGGATCTTAATTCCGAAGGGCTGCTTTTGCTGACCAACAACGGCGAACTGAGCCGCAAGCTTGAGCTTCCTCAAAACGGCTGGAGCCGCCGTTATAAAGTTAAAGTACACGGCTTTGTTGACCTTAAAAAACTGGCCAAACTGGCTGACGGCGTCACTGTGGACGGTGTCAGTTACGGCCCGGTCAAGGCGGAACTTGAAAGCGAGCAGGGCACTAATGCCTGGCTGACGGTAACCCTCAGCGAAGGCAAAAACCGAGAGATTCGTAAACTGATGAAATTTATCGGTCTTGATGTCGCCAGGCTGATTCGCCTGTCTTACGGTCCGTTTCAGCTCGGCAGCCTGAAAAAAGGCGAGGTAAGGGAGGTTCCCGGAAAAGTGCTGAAAGAGCAGCTTGGGAGCAAGTTCCGGCTATGAGGATTATTGCCGGAAATTATCGTGGCAAGAAGCTGTTCTCACCGGAGTCGGACAAAGTTCGTCCGACGGCAGACCGTGCCCGGGAAGCACTCTTCAATATCTTGCATTCATCCCTTGAAAAGGACTGGAGCGCTTATAAATTGCTGGATGTTTTTGCCGGCACCGGCGCTTTTGCGCTTGAGGCTCTGTCTCGCGGTGCGGCCGCCGTTGCACTAATCGACAAAGATACCCGCAGCCTGGAAAAAAATGTTGCCTTGTTTCCCAAAGAAAAAGAGCGGATCAGCGTTTTCCGGCAGAATGTCCTGTCTTTGCCGCCGTCCGCCGGCAGATATGATCTGCTGTTTATGGATGCGCCCTATAATCAGGGGCTGAGCGAACCGGCACTGCGGGAACTGGCCGCCAAAGGCTGGCTGAAACCGGGAGCCTTATGCCTGGTTGAGGTTGAAAAAAATGAACAACTGCATATTCCCGCTTGCTATGAATGGCAAGAAGAGCGTATATATGGTTTGGCCAAGGTGATATTTTTAAAATATGTCTCCGGGCCGCAGCAATAAGGAGAAAGTGAAACGATGTCTGAACAGAAAGATGCCGAATTGCAAAAGAGCATAAATGAAATTGATGCCCGGATGTATGAGCTGCTGATGCAGCGGACGGAGCTGGTCAAACAGCAGTCGGAAGCCAATGTCGTTGCTAATTCTCTGGGACGGGAAGCCGCTTCGATTAAACGCCTGTTGCGGGCGCATAAAGGAGATTTTCCCGAATATGTCATTGCCAAAATCTGGCGCGAGATTCTGACAGCCAGCGCTTTCCTGAATGCCAAGCTGAAAATTTCCTTGTTTGGCGGGCAGGAGCATGACGGCTGTCTTGTGAATATTGTTCAGGAACATTTCGGCAGCAATGTCGAATGCGAGACTTTCAGTTCTTTCGGCCAGGTTATGAATGCCCTGACTTCGGGAGAGGCTCAGTTGGCCGTTATTCCCTGCGATAACCATGATATCAATCAAAAGCCGTGGTGGAGCGCTTTTTCCGCGTCTTCCGGCAAACACTTGCAAATTATTGCCAAACTTCCGTTTATCCGCCGCAAAGAGGTAAAAGACCCGGAAGAAGTTTATGTCATTTCCCGTTCGGCGCCGGATAAAAGCGGCTGCGATATTTCGCTCCTGTCGGTTGAAGTCGAGAATGAAGTCAGCTCGTCAACCGTGGTTGAATTGTTGGAAGAAAAAGGTTTTAAAGAAGTTAAAGTGCTGCTGATGGTTCCCTTTGACAGCGAAGGAAAATCCTGCCTGGTGGAGGTCAACGGCTATATTCAGGCAGACGATTCCCGGCTTTCCGGCTTCGAAGAATGCATTAAAAACATTTCCGTTGCCGGGGCTTATGCCTGTCCGGTCAGTCTTTAAAAAAATTATCAGTTTGTCTGATTTTCCGGGGTTCCGCTGTCTGCTGACGACGGAACTTTTTCTTGGCCCCGAACAGACCCGTCCAGCGTTTTGACCGGGATATTTTCAATCAGAATTTGTTTGTCGTTGATTTTCAGCGGCGTTGTCACCGTAAAATATTTGTCGCTTTGATTCTTTTTGAAAGATTTGTTATTCAGCAGAATACGGGCGACAAAAACGCCTTTGTCTTCCAGCCAGCCGTTGGCGTTCATCTTGTCCAGCGTATCGACCAGAGCCAGAGACGATGTGTTCAGCGTCAGGTTCGGTACCAGATTTTCGTTAAAATACAGGTCGCCTTTGGCCACCATTACCAGCGGCTGCCAGTTGAGAATCATTTTCTTGACCTCAATATGTCCGTCTTTTTCAATCCAGTCGTACAGAGATTCGCTGAAAATCGGCTGCCGTTCGATAGTGCCGATAACATTGCCGTTAAGATAAAAATATTCCACTTCTTTGTTCATCTGCCAGCCGGTGTAATCGGCAATGGTCAAATCGTGAACATCCAGATGCGTTTCGATAAAGGGGCCGTTGGCATTTACCTGTTTGGGAGCCATCCGCTGGGCGGCAAAATTAATCTGCCGTATCGTTAAAAGCTTTTTGACGGTCAGATCGGCAATCCGCAAATTGAAATCCTGAAAACGGTTTTCGGGAGAAATCGTCATTTCCGCAAACGCCTGCGGAACTTCCATCTCCCATGTCTGAGTTCCTTTTTGAATTGTCTGGTTGCGGCTGAAGTGAAAGCGGATTTTGCGAATGTCAAAAACATCGGCGCTGACGGCAAATTCGTCACACTTCCATTCTTTATAATCGGCACCGTCCAGTGAATAGATTTTAAGGTCCTTGATACGCATAACCTGCCAGGGCGAAAAGTGATTAAAGCCGAGTTCTTCGTAGGCGACGTCGTATCCGGCAGCCAAGAGAGAATTTTCAATATCGAGCAGTTCCTGTTTGATGGCGGCGATGAGCTGTGCGCGCTCCAAACTTATCCAAATGACGGTTATGCCGATAACGGCTGTCAGCAATCCGGTGGAAAGCATCAGTGCATAGCGGCGTAAAAAAGAAATCAGATAAGCTTGCAGACGTTTCACGGCTATTTTTCCTTTACCAGCAGGTTGGCGATATGGGGATAGTTTTTAACGCTTTCGGCGTTCAGTTCGGCGCATTTGTTTTCAATGCGCTTCTGCAATTCGTCCATAAAATCTTTTTTATCCAGATTGTCGGGCATCGGCTCCATAAATTCGATGATCACTTTCCCCGGATGCCGCAGAAAAGAGTTTTTCTGCCAGAATAACCCGGTGTTTAAAGCCACCGGAACAACGGGAACTTTAAGGTTTTGGGCAATAAACAGCAAACCCGGTTTATAGCCGCTGACCGTGCCCGGTTTAACGCGGGTGCCTTCCGGAAAAATCATAATCGGGCGCTTGGCCGCCAATCGGATTTTGGCTTCTTTCAGCAGGTTTTTCATGGCGGCGCCGCCGGCCGAACGGTCCACCGGAATCATGCCGTAAAAATATTGCGCCCAGCCGAACAGCGGAATATAAGTCAGTTCTTTTTTCAAAACAAAAACCAGCTTGGTCAGAAAGGCGGACATAAAATAAGTCTCCAATGCCGATTCGTGCTTGGAGGCATAAAGAACGTTTTCCTGGCGCATATATTCCCGGCCGCGGATTTCGATTTCAATTCCCGCCACATGTTTCAAATTCCAGAGAATAAACGGAATAAAGCCCTTGTTCCACATCGGAATGGTAATCTTCCGGTTAAACAGGCCGACAACGGAGGTAACCAGACAGCCGAAAGCCAGAGTTCCGTAGCAGATGAGATTAAATAAAAAAGAGCGCAAATATAACATAGTCACCTCTGTCAGTTAAGTGTTTTCCAGCCCAGCCTGCTTCTTATCCAGACCACCAGAAATTTGTTGTATTCCGAAGCCACCAGGGCAAAGCTGCCGAGATTCTTCCACCATTGCGGCGAAACGTTCTCCGAATAAACCGGATGGAGAATGATTTTCAAATCGTTTTTCTGCGCCCGAAATTCCTGCTCGCTGCGCAGAATATGATAGTTGGATGTTACCAGTCTGATTGATTTGATTTTGTTTTGCCGTATCCATTCCGCCGCCTCAATGGCATTTTCAACCGTGTTGGTCGAGCGTTTGTCCAAAGTGATTTCCCGCTTGCTTTGGATGGACAGGTCTCCCCTCCGGCTCAGGTCGTCCAGCGACGTTTCCTTTGCCACACCGGAAATAAACAGCTTGTCGCCCAAGCCGTCGTTTAACAGTTTAACCGCTTCGCTGATGCGGTTTTTCCCGCCGGTCAGAACAATAATCGCATCGGTCTTGGTGCCGTCGTCGGGGCGAAAATGGTTAATGCGGTAAGTAAACGCCAAAAAACCGAGAAGCCAGGCCGCCGTAAACAAAATAAATATGATTAATAGTCTTCGCATTTTCATCATAAAAGTCAGTTTACATAAATTTCTCTAAAGTTTTCTTAACCGTATAATAGGCGGTGGACATGGCAATAAGCATCGAAAACAGGGGCAGACTTAAAATTGCCGTCCAGTCGGCCGAATTCAGCCGGGCATCGCTGATAATGCCGCCTTCAATCTGCCGTGCCAGATTGGCAATCACAAAAATGGTCGGAATGGCCAGAACCAAGCCGTACAATCCGCCGAGAAAGCCCAGCCAGGCCGTCCGTTTGGCATATTGCTGCGCGACATAAGTATCTTTGGCTCCCATCAGGTGCAGAATTTCAATAATGTATTTGTGCAGCCCCAGACTGGTTTGCGTGCAGTAGAAAATGGCGCCCGAAGTAATCAGAACCACCAGCGTCAAAACCGCCAGAGCCAGAACTTTAAGACCGTCGGCAAATTTAATCAGTTTGTTCAGCCAGAGTTTGTGATTGTCCAGCGAAGCCTGCGGTGCCGTTTCCGCCAGCTCCTCCGACCAGCGCAGAAAATCGACTTCGGCGCCCGGTTTCAGTTTAACGTCAATCAGCCGCGGAATAGGCAGGTCGCTGACAGCCACGCCGTCCCCCAGCCAAGGTTGAATCAGTTTTTGCAGTTGTGCATTGTTCAGCGGGGTCACCTTTTCAACCTCGGGCTTGCTTTTCAGCAGTTCGACGGCTTTTTCCTGCTGAGCCAGCGTTTCGGCGGCTGCCTGTTCCTGATTGACGTCGTTTATCGGCATAATCTGCACGGTCAGCGAACCGAGAATGCTCTCGTTCCAGGCTGCCAGCATGGAATTAATGGAAAGGACGCCGGCCAGAGTAACTCCGAACAAAAAGACGGCGATGGAAATCATAATCTGTAAAAACAGGTTGGAGCTGTCATCTTGCAATGGCAGTTCTTTTTTGCGGGCAATCATATTTTTGTTCGGGCTAGACATGAGCGCCTCCCATCGTTACGACATCTATCGGGCGGTAAACGCGCAAATTTTTGTTTTGCAGATGCAGGCGCGGATAGGCAAAATCGGAAATCAGCTTTTCGCTGTGGGTGGCAATCACCACCGTTGTGCCAAGCTTGTTAAGTTCGACGAACAGTTTCATCAGTTTGGCGGCAATGTCATTGTCCACGTTTCCGGTCGGTTCGTCCGCCAGCAGCAGTTCCGGCCGGTTAATAACGGCCCGGGCAATGGCCACGCGCTGCTTCTCGCCGCCGGAGAGCGTAGATGCCGGCGCTTTCAGGTGCTTGTCCAGTTCAACCCATTGCAGCAGTTCGGTCACCCGTTTTTTTACTTCTTTTTCATCCATGCCGCAAACCCGCAGCGGCAGGGCTACGTTGTCAAAGGCTGACAGATGGTCAAGCAGGCGGAAATCCTGAAAAACGACCCCGATTTTGCGCCGCAGCATGGCTAAGGAGTCCCTGTTGGTGAAATTAACGTTCTTGCCGAAGACACTGACGATTCCCCGGCTCGGTTTCTGAGCCAGATACATCATGCTCAGCAGCGAAGTTTTGCCTGCGCCGCTGCGTCCGGTCAGAAAATGAAACGAACCGCGTTTCAACGAGAGTTTGATGTCGCTTAAAACTTCAGCTCCCTGGCCGTAACGGATGCCGACATTCTGCATTTCGATAATGGCGTCAGGGTAATTACCGCTTTTCAACAATGTGTGCTCCTTATTAAAAATTTGTATCTAAGATATAGCAATATCTGTCTC
>ERZ1027096.667-NODE-667-length-13581-cov-6.036227_pt1 | contig 13581 bp, 10 predicted proteins | sample MGYA00519278_ERZ1027096 | MGnify/ENA primary metagenome ERZ1027096 (study PRJEB26926, sample SAMN06164649) | human gut metagenome | biome: ENVO:00009003; feature: ENVO:2100002; material: ENVO:00002003 | host: Homo sapiens | place: USA | collected 2012 ...
ACTATGCCATCAATCCGTATAAAATTATTACAGCAAATCCGGCAGACAGTGTCACACAGGTGAAAGATAAGACACCCCACCGGGTAAAAGCACTGACAGAAAAAGAATCATTGCAACTGCTTGACGCATTAAGTGATACATCCATTTTTTACATGATCGCTTTCATTGCTCTGAATACCGGCATGAGATATGGAGAAATAGCCGGATTGACATGGAACAGTATCAATTTCACCAGACAAACAATCACCATAGATAAACAGTATAACTGGATATCTCCCGAAAAACGGGGATTTAAAGCCGTAAAATCACGAAACGGAAACCGAACCATACATATGAATACGAAATTGGCAGCCAGATTAAATACGTGGAAACTGAATACCCCTGCAGCTATTGACGGGCGCGTTATCCCGACAACACCAAGTACACATGCCCTCATGAATAGGCAGCTGCGTAAATTAAAACAGGGAATTTCCGTTCATACCTTACGGCATACCTTTGCCACCATGCTTTTATCAAAATCAAAGGATATTAATCTTGTTGCGGCTGTTTTAGGGGATAATGTCACTACCGTAGCAGCTACCTATATTCATTACACAGATGATATTCGCAAAGAAGCAGACCAATATATAGAAACCATGTACAAATGAATTTTTGCCGTTTGTCTGCCGTCTACACAAAAAGTCCCCAAATAACGGGGATTTTTCAGCTTATACTTTTTTATAGCATAAGACAATCAGCACAGCGGGACACTCTTTACGGCTTGACTACACACGTTATAGTGTGCTATCCTTGCTTTAAGAGCACACGTTATAGTGTGATTATAGAGAAAGGGGCAATATATTATGAATGAAGAGATAACTGCAACATACCATGGGGGACGCCTTCTTGTTTATCACCTTCTGCAAACAAAAATTGGACAGGTAACAGAAAGAGAAGACTGGACTACACGGTGCAAGGAACTAACTAAAATTATAGGGGCACTTCCTGAGAGAGAGGCGGATATTGCCCGCACACTAATAACTGAATTATTGGATATGGTGGCTAAAAATATATGTCGAGAGACCTTCATAGCCATAGACACCTTTTATCACATACCACTTCCCGATGAAATGGCAGACGCCTTAACAGCGTTAGACTGGGAAACGGCACTGTTAAACTTTAATATAAAACCGCTAAGACAAAAGACAACTGAATATTAATTAACAACGGGGCTTGTAGAAATACAGGCCCTTTTATTTTGCCCTTTTCACAGTGTCATGATAATATGGTTATGCGTAAACGTAACTATTACATGGCACTGTTTTCATTTGAAACAGGTGAGTTAATGGAAAATAGTAACGTGTTACATCTTGACAATTACATAAAGACACACGGTATGGTCTACACACAGGCAGACGAGAATACAGCCCTTTTGTCAGAAATAAGGGAAATAAAGGCAAAGCTAAATGAGCGACAACCCCTACCCCTTGAAGGGGAAAAGACACCCTTTATTTCAACAATTTGGGCATGGTTGGAGCAAAAGAAAAAGGCGGGGGACATATTACCGCAAACTTTTGATAAGTATAAATGTGTTCTAAAAAGGCACATTGTCCCCTTCTTTGACAAAAGTAACCCTGCCCTCATGCTTTCCCAAGTGTCCCATTCCCTAATAAAAGACTTCATTGGAGCTATGAAGGCAAAAGGTAGGGACAGCACACTAAAAGAAGCCATAAATAGCATTATGAAGCCGTTTATGACGGAAATGGTTGTAGAGGGGAAGATTGTCCGCAATCCCACAGATGGAATAAAGCTAAAAGGACTAAAAAAAGCCCATAAGAGGGCATTTACAGACACAGAGATTCGACAGCTGGAAGAGGTGGCAAAGAAGACAACGCCCCACTGGTGGATTGCTATTCCCCTTCTGGCATATCTGGGTATTCGTAAAGAGGAACTATTAGCCCTTTCATGGGACGATGTGGACTTTGATAAAAAGACAGTCTATATTCACAAGACAAACACCACATCAAGCGAGGCACGGACGAACATTGAAGAGCGTACAAAGACAAAAGCAGGAACACGCACACTCCCAATTCCGCAACAATTATTAGTGGCTTTGAGACACCATCATGATAAGATACAGGGTGGGCAAAGATACTGGATAATTGGGCAAAAAAGAAGTGATAAGCCTGTCAATACCTCTAATTTCAGCCGAACAATCAGACGATGGAGAGATAAAGCGGGTATTTCTAAGGATGTTTCATGCCACGCCTTTAGGCACACATATGCAACTAAACTGGTTATAGGGAATACCGCCCCTCAGATTGCTATGAAACTTTTAGGGCATTCAGACCCCCGTATGTATTCTATGGTTTATACGGATATGCAACAATTAGGCTGTAGTGATATTTTAAGAGAGGTACAGTCAGCGGTTGCAAACCGTTTAACATAAGGGCGTTTCACTAATAACAGACAAGGAAAAAGACCCCTTATAAAATAAGGAGCCTTTATGCGGGAACTGCACCACAGATAGCCGCATTGGTGGGACTATTCAGATTCGAACTGAAGACCTCTTCGATGTCAACGAAGCGCTCTGACCGGCTGAGCTATAGTCCCATAAGTGAAGTCCATTATACATTAGCATACGTAAAAAAGCAATCATACTTGGTTAAAAGAAAAAACTGCCCACTACAAAGCAGTCCTCTTAATTACAATTCATTTCGACTTTCTAGGATTCTTTCTGCTGCCCCCATGACGGCAAGAAGAGCATGTTCAAATACAAGTCCGCCTTGAAAATACATAATGTATGGAGGACGCACCGGACCATCTGCCGACATTTCTATGGTTGACCCCTGAACAAAAGTACCGGCAGCCATGATAATAGGATCTACATATCCCGGCATGGGACCGGGAATCGGTGTTGCATCAGAATCGACAGGCGACCAGCTCTGAACGGCTTCCGCGAAGCGGCACATATTTTCCTCAGTATCTAATGTAATCGCTGTAATCAGGTCTGTTCTTAAGTGTCCCGGTTCAGGAGTTACTGAAAATCCGAGTATCTTAAATACGGATGAACAGAATTCGGCACTCATCATGGCCTGACGTGTTACATGCGGTGCCATAAAAAGTCCCTCGAAAAACGGCCGATAGCTAGCTGCATAAGATCCCATCTCAGAGCCAAGCCCAGGAGCCGTCCATGCATGGGCACAAAGTTCCACCAGATCCGCCTTACCGCAGATATATGCTCCGGTAGGAGCAAATCCGCCGCCGGCATTCTTAATAAGCGAACCTGCCGTAATATCCGCACCGAGTTCGATCGGTTCTTCTTTACAGGTAAATTCACCGTAGCAGTTATCTACAAAACAAATCGTATCAGGATTTTTTGCTTTGACCGTATCGACAATTTTTTTTATATCCTCAGGAAATAAGGAATCGCGAAGCATGTAACCACGGGACCGCTGTATTTCCACCAGCTTTACATTTTCATCCACCGCCGCGGCAATGGCATCCAAATCATATGCATTCCCTTTGAGCGGCACTTCTTTATACCGGACACCGCGCTTTTTCAAATTGCCGGGTGCATCACCCGTAATCCCAATAACACTCTGCATCGTATCATAGGGACTTCCCACAGCGGAAACCATGGTATCACCGGGATTTAAAAGCGCAAAAAGAACCGTCGCCAGCGCATGAGTACCCGAAACGAACTGGGGCCGTACCAAAGACGCTTCCGCATGAAAAATATCGCACCAGACATCCTCCAACTTCTCCCTGCCGGGGTCACCGTAACCATATCCGTTAGATGGCGCAAAGTGATAAGCCGACAGATGGTTTTTGCGAAAAGCTTCTAGTACTTTTTGCATATTGAATAAGGAAATTTCTTCCATCTTATGAAAAACAGGTGCGCAGAGCATAAGAGCTTCCTGCCGCACCTTCTGTAATTGTGTATTCATTATAAATAATCAGATCCTTTGAATTGTAGATATAGCATGCTTATAGATAAGTTGTGAACGATTTTCGCTCACAAGCAGCACTGTAAAGCTGTCGAATGATTTAACTTTACCCTTGAGTTGTACTCCGCTTAAAAGAAATATGCTGACCGGTACATTTTCTTTTCTCGCTTCATTTAAAAACGTATCCTGAAGATTCATTTTCCCTTCCATTCTGATTCTCCTCTGATCCATGAAATCACATACGCTTCTATTTCCCTGAGCCATGTGTCCGTATCTGTCCGCTCTACCCAATGGATATAAGGCATGCGGCGGTACCAGGTTAGCTGTCTTTTGGCAAAATGACGTGTATTCTTTGCAATGAGCGCTTCCGCTTCCTCAAGGGAATACTTACCGTGAAGAACGGGAATCATCTCTTTATAGCCAATCCCCTTGAATGCCTGTGAATTTTCAGGCACGCCTGCAGTAAGAAGAGCCGCAACTTCCTCCTTGAGTCCTCTTTCAATCATTTGATGGACTCGCTTATTTATTCTATCATATAAAACCGATCTGTCCATAGTAATACCTATAACAGGTCCGTCATATACGAGATGCTCCGCTCTATCCGTTACAAGGCTTTGCCCTGCATCAGCAAGCTCTAACCGCCGTACCATACGTTGGGGATCCAAAGGAATTACCTCTTCAGGAAGAAGTTTCTTAAACGCGTCCGCCAATCCTTTTTTCCCCTGCATCTTATAAAAAGTGTACCACTTGCTTCGGCCTTCTACTTTTGGTGAAAAGACATATCCTTCCAAAAGTCCCTGCACATAAAGACCTGTACCGCCGATAAGAATAGGAATTTTATCCTTTTTATTTTCCTTAGAGATATATTCCCGCGCTTTCTCTTGAAATATAGCGGCTGAATATGATTCTGCAGGTTCCATACAGTCTACCAGATAATGGAAAATTCCATCCGCCTCTTCTTTCGTTACCTTCGCTGTACCGATATCCATACCGCGATATACTTGAAAAGCGTCACCGGAAATGATGGAACTGCCCAGAATTTTTGCTAAATAGACTGACAACTCCGTCTTACCAACTGCCGTAGGTCCAAGAATGGTCAGCAGTTTTTCTTTCTTCATAGTTTTATCACTCCATAAGCGGTTGTCTGTCCTCTTTTACCGTGAATTTCTGTAAATAATCCTGTACGGAACAGCGCAGAAAACGGCCTCTCTTTCACTATTACTTTTTTTCTGGCTGCTCTCATTGCAAACTGTAAAACATCTTCTGTCAAAGGATCATAAACCGCGGCACTGCGAAATCCTTCTATACTATTTTCTTTCCGTTTTACAGGATACCTAAACATAGGATCAAAGTAAATTACATCAAAAGAATTTGGCGCTGCTGTTTCTAAAAATCCACGAAAATCGGCATGCAGCAGCTGAATACGCCGTAAAGCTTCCGTCATTTCTCCATCTTGTCCTGACAATGCAGCAAGACCTTCTTTCCCCACTTCATAAAGAGGACGGCTCCGTTCAAGAGAAATAACTTCTCCGCGTTTCCGCAGATACCAGCTTAAAATGACAGAATCCCTGCCCTGTCCAAAGGTACAGTCCAGTACAGATGTACAGTCTCCCGGCAAAAGATTGCACAGCCTGTCTCCATGCCCTTTTCGCATTTCAAAAATACGAAGAACTGCCGTCCCCAAATGAAACCGGTAAGTTCCTTCTTTTGACCAGAAGAATACCGGTTTCTTTCCATAAACCAGAAAGCCTTCCTCTCCATATTTTTCTGACATATGGAACAGGTTCTTTTCTCTTTCATAAAAAGCGGTTCGCAAGTCTTCCGCCTTTTTCCTTGCACGCCGAAGAGAATCTGCATCAGGCTTTAAAACGGTGGTGACGGCTATATTCATGTTCTGTCAAAGAGGCGCCCCAGTTCGTCAGGTGTAAATTTCACAATGGTCGGACGACCATGGGGACAAACGAATGGCCGCGTGGTATGGAACAGATCAGTAATAAGTTCCTTCATCTGCCGTACATTAAGCGGATCGCCTCTCTTAATTGCACCACGACAGGCGGCATAAGCCATCATCCGATGACGCAGGGTTTCAGGAGAAGGCATGTTTTCATCATGGAAAGCAAAAAGCAAATCTTTAATAATACGATCCATATCATTTTCCGGGAAGTCTTCCGGTGCTCCTGTGATTCGAATGACGTCACGGCCTGCCTGCTCAAAAGTAATTCCTAACTTTTTAATCTCTTCTTCTTTCTCAAAAAGAAGATCCATATCTTCCGGTTCCACATCAATCAGGTAAGGAATTAGAATTGTCTGAACTGGAATTCCATCAGTCTTTGCAGCAAAACGATCATACCTTACCCGTTCATGGGCAGCATGCTGGTCAATAATAAATAAATCGCTCCCATGCTGGCACAGAATAAAGCAGTCCGCCACCTGTCCCAAAGGAATGACAGGATCATCTTTTTCAGCGGTTACTTCAAAAAGCGGTTCACTTTCCGCTTTCATCGACTCTTCATGTGGTTTTATAAAAACGGGTGTTGTCGATAAAATTTCTGATCGGGTTTGTTTTGTTTCAAAATCAGTTCCTGATCGGGATACAGCATGTTCCGATTTGCGAAAATCACGATTTCCATAAGAAGAAAAAGATTCGTTCCATGAAGACTGTACCGGCACAGACGGTTGCGGTTTCTGCACGACTCCATCCGCTTCAGTGAGTCCGATATCATGCGCACCAAGCTGCTTATCTTCCACCACCACCTTTGACAAGTCCAGTTCCGTTCCCAACGGTACCTGATGAGCAGGTTCTTTGATCATATCTTTCACAATAGAATCAGGTGCAGATTGGGATGTCAGCGTATTAAGAACTGCGTGGTAAACAAGACGGAATATTTTCTGCTCATCATCAAATTTAATTTCTCTCTTCTGCGGATGAACATTTACATCGATACTTTCAGGCGGCAAGGTGAATGTCAGCACCATAATCGGATAGCCGTTCTTAGGCAGCAGGGAATGATAGGCATTATCTACCGCCTTCGTCACTACGGCGCTTTCCACCACACGGCGGTTAATAATAATCGTTTGGTTCTGACGGCTGCTTTTCAAAAGAGAAGGCTTAGAAATCATTCCTGTCATAACAGAGTCTTCCCCTTCACTTTCCACTTCTAACATTTCTCCGGTCACCTTCACCCCGTATAATGCAGAAATCACATCCATCAGGCGCCCGTTTCCCGGTGTCTCAATGACAGTACGTCCATTATTGATAAGAGTAAAAGAAATATCGGGATTTGCCAGTGCCAATTTACCAATCATTGTATTAATCCGACTGCTTTCCGTCCGTTCTGATTTCAAAAACTTCTTTCTTGCCGGCACATTGTAGAACAGTTCACGTACTTCCACTGTAGTTCCTGCAGGCGCACCCACACCTTTAATTTTTTCCACCGCTCCGCCTGTCACATCAATAGCGGTTCCTTCCATATCTTCCGCCCGTTTTGTGGTAATTGTCGTTCGGGATACAGACATAATACTTGGCAAAGCCTCCCCGCGAAATCCAAGGGAACAAATATGATAAATATTTTCAACACTGGAAATTTTACTGGTTGCATGGCGGATCACGGACAATTTCGCATCTTCCCTCGTCATGCCGCTGCCATCATCGGTAACACGGATATATGTCATTCCCCCGTCTGCTATTTCCACTTCAATCATGTGGGCACCGGCATCAATAGAATTTTCCACCAATTCCTTTACCGCATTGACTGGTCTTTCTACCACTTCCCCCGCAGCAATCTGGTTCGAAGTAACTTCATCAAGTATATGTATTAATGACATTAGCGCCCCTCCTTTGCTTCTTTACTAAGCCTGAACAAAATCTCCATCGCCTCGATGGGTGTCTTGCTCATGACATCCAAATCCGCCAGTTCATCTATAATCGGTGAAGAAAATAAATTAAGAGCAGTTTCTCTTCTTATAACCGGAGCAGCAGGCTCTTCCTTTATTCCCTCCACTTCCAGCCCTTCCAGTATTTCATCGGCCCGCTTCAGGAGCGATTCAGGAAGTCCTGCCAGCCGTGCCACATGGATACCATAACTTTTATCAGCACTCCCCGGAACAATACGACGGAGAAATGTAATCTCTTTTCCCCGCTCCTTAACGGTAACCGTATAATTTTTGATATGTTCATTTTCTGCTGCCATATCTGAAAGTTCGTGATAATGAGTAGCAAAAAGAGTATACGCATGCACCTTGCTATTAAGGTACTCCACCACTGCCCGTGCGATACTCATTCCATCATAAGTACTCGTACCGCGTCCTATTTCATCCAAAAGAATAAGACTGTTCTTCGTAGCATTGCAAAGAATATGAGAGACTTCTTTCATTTCCACCATAAATGTACTCTGTCCCGTAGAGATGTCATCAGCCGCACCCACTCGTGTAAATATGCGGTCCACAGGTGCAAATGATGCACTTTTTGCGGGAATAAAAGAGCCGGTCTGCGCCATAATCGTAAGTACTGCAACCTGACGCATATAGGTAGACTTGCCTGCCATATTGGGCCCGGTAATAATAATCATTTCTTGATCCGTATGGTTAAGCTCTGTATCATTCGGCACAAACATCTCTCGTTTCAGGGCATGTTCCACCATCGGATGACGTCCGTCATGGATAGAAATACGCCCTTCACGGCTGTTTGTAATCTGTGGACGGACATAACGGTCTTTCAGTGCCGCCCGGGAAAGCCCCGTCAAACAATCCAGCGCCGCAAGAGCCTTTGCGGTCCTCTGCATAGCAGCAATTTCAGGGCGGATAGCCGCCTTGACAGCCTGATAAATTTTCAATTCCAGTTCTTCTGTTTTTTCTTTTGCTGAAAGCGCTTTTGTCTCAAACTCCTTCAATTCAGGTGTGATATACCGTTCTGCATTGACAAGTGTCTGCTTGCGCATATAATACTCAGGAATCGACACCTTGTTGGCGTTCGTAATTTCAAAATAATACCCGAACACATTATTGAATCCGATTTTCAGTTTAATCCCTGTTTTTTCTTTTTCTCGTTCTTCCAAATCGGCAATCCATTTCCTGCTGTTTTCAGAAAGGGAACGAACCTCATCAAGTTCCGCAGAATATCCCTCTTTTATATACTTGCCGTCACGAATGTTTCCCGTACCGTTTTCATTCATAGAACGATCCAAAAGCTCATAGACCGTACTGTGGATATCCATTTGATCGGACAATTTTCTAAGGACTATTGAAACTGTGCCGGAAAGCAGTTTCTTTATTTCGGGAATCATCCCGAGAGATGCCTTAAGTGCTAGTAAGTCCTTTGGGGATGTCGTGTTTGCTTCAATGCGGGTTAAAATACGTTCGAAATCAAAAACATGTTCCAGCATTTCTTCCAGTTGGGAAAGTTCCGTCGTATGCCCCGTCAGTTCTTCAATACCATCCTGTCGTTGAATAATTCGATTCACATCCGTCAACGGGCGTTCCAACCAACGGCGTAACAGACGTGCCCCCATGGCAGTATGGGTGTGATCCAATATTTCAAGAAGCGTTCCCCGTCGCCCTCCATCACGCATATTTCGCGTGATTTCTAAATTCCGTAAACAGTCTTCTCCGAGTAAAAGGCAATCATCCTCACGAATAGGCATCACCGTATGAAACTCTGCTGCATCAGCCTTCATCATTTCTTTTAGATATGCTGCCAGCCATGCAAAGACACGGCGGATATTTTCATCTCCTAACGCTTCCGCCACGTGGGGAACCGGATCATCCCCATCCTTTCCACGCCGGGTAAGAAGACAACATCCAAGACGCGCCCTGCAGTAAGCTTCCAGTCTCCCATAAAAATTATCACTTAAAGAGCATACTGCTTCTGTCGGTGCATAAACAGACAGCATATCAAAAAATGCTTCCCGTTCTTTCTTTTTATCCCAAATTCCCCACCAGCATTCCCCTGTGGAAATATCCGCCAGTACCGCGTCAATGTCATTATCCGTTTCATAAAGGTAAGCAAGGTAATTATTGGATTTATCGGCGATAGAATTTTCAAAAAGGATCGTTCCCGGCGTAACGATACGAATCACATCACGCTTCACTAAGCCTTTCGCTTTTTTTGGATCCTCCAATTGTTCACAAATGGCAACCTTATAGCCTTTCTGTACAAGCCGGTAAATATACGTTTCTGCCGCATGATACGGAATCCCGCACATAGGAACTCTTCCTTCAGGGCCCGCATTCTTCCCCGTCAGCGTCAATTCCAATTCATGAGAAACAGTTACTGCATCGTCATAAAAAAGCTCATAAAAATCACCGAGTCGATAAAAAAGAAATGCGTCTTTGTGCTCATTCTTAATAGACTTGTATTGTTCCATCAAAGGAGATTTAGCTGCCATCTGTATCACTCCACAATAGTTCCTTTTAATATCCAGGTCTGCGCCGTATCTACACGCACCTTCAAAATGTCGCCCACAGAAAGAGACCCTGCCTTAGGAAAAATAACCATCTTATTGCCTGATGTACGACCAAACCAATTATCAGGATTCTGTTTCGTTTCCCCTTCCGCAATGACAGTATATACCTTCCCTTCCATTTCCTTATTAAGAGAAAGACTGATTTCATTTTCCACATCCATGATTTCCTGCAAACGGCGGTGGCAAACAGCATCAGACACCTGATTTGTCATACGCGCCGCAGGAGTTCCTCTGCGGGGAGAATAAATAAAGGTATAAGCTGAATCAAACTTCATTTCTTTAAGGAGTGTAAGCGTTTCCTCATGCATGTCCTCCGTCTCGCCAGGAAATCCCGTGATCAGATCAGTCGTCACAGTGATGCCAGGCATCTTTTCCCGGACGTACTTTAGAAGCTCCTTAAAACGCTCAATTGTGTATCCGCGGTTCATCCGCCGCAGTATTTCATTCGCCCCATGCTGAACGGGAAGATGCATATGGCGCACCACCTTGGGTGAAGCAGCCATAGCATCCACCATTCCAAAAGTCATATCCTTGGGATGAGACGTCATATAACGAACCCGCTTAATTCCGTCAATCTTGTCAATGGCGTGAATCAGACTGCCGAAATCCGTACCATCATGAAAATCAAGTCCATAGGAATTGACATTCTGACCAAGAAGAGTGATTTCTTTATACCCTTCTCGGGCAAGTTTCTCAATCTCACGACAAATATCATCAATCGTACGGCTTGTTTCCCTGCCGCGGACATAAGGCACAATACAATAAGTACAGAACTTATTGCATCCCTGCATAATAGGTACCCAAGCAAAAATCCGGCTTTTTCTCACAGAATGAAGTTCACTGTAATCATTCACGCGGTTCGGATTCATCTGCGTCATGACCACATGCGAACCTTCTGCCCCCCTGCGGGAAACAATATCCTTTAAATCATGGATATGGTATGGTCCAATAACAAAATCGATCACCGGCATACGCTCAATAAGCTTTCCTTTATTTTCCTGCGCCATGCACCCGGCAATCCCCAAAAGGACACCGGGCTTCTTCCCCTTTAATTTCTTTACCTCGCCAATTTTGCCATATACTTTCTCTTCCGCATTCTGCCGGATACTGCAGGTATTCAGAATAACAACATCGGCATCATCCAATATATCCGCCGGCACATAGCCAAGCTCTTCCAGCTGCCCGCTGATACGTTCCGTATCGCTTTCATTCATCTGGCAGCCATAGGTTTCTATAAAATATTTCTTATCAAAAGACACTTCTTTCAAAATAGTCCTCCAAGTATAACCATGATATTTAATTATATCATAACCGCCCCCGTTCTCCTGAAAATGAAAAGCCTGCCCCTTACGGCGCAGACCCACTCATCCTGTTACATCAGTTATGATATTGACTTTAATTGTATCCAGAGCCATACCCGTGGTATGCTCAATTTCACGCTGAATCTTGTCACGCATCAGGTGAATCAGTTTCTTGATCTCCTGCGGCGTTCCCTGCCGGACCGTTACGTCAAGAGACAAAATGATACCATTCATCTGGCTTGTACTTTTCACGCTGGAAATATGGCTGATATGTATCTTTCTCAGATCACGCACCGCGTAATGTACCAGTGCTTCAATAACATGATTTGAAAAAGACAACTTTCCATAATAACTGAATACTGGACGGACGACAGATCGCTCTTCATTGCCCTTCGTTTTTCCCCTTACACTTCTGCGATTGCGGAAAAACTGAAGCGGATCTACAAGGTATCCTTTGAAATAGGGGCGCAGCTCCATCGTCGGCACAGGAATAACATGCTTTCCTTCCTTATGGCGTGCGTAATTTGCCTGGGCAATTTCCTCAGGTTTTGCCACATCCTCGATATGAATATACCGTGAAGGTGCAGGAAGCTTAAGTGTTGCAGCAATCTTCTGAACCATACGGTCAGATGTGCCGAGGATTAAAATACGCTCCGGATTGATTTTCATAATATGGAAAATTACATCTTCCGCCTGATTTGAATCCCAAAAAAGCGCGCGGCGTACCGCCGTTAAACGGCTGGCTTCCCTTTTTGCCGACTTTCCTGCCACAATACGATTATGATATATTAGGATCCCATCATCGATAATACAAGAAGCTTTATTTTCATAAGCTACCACAAGTGCACGGTCACTTTTCCCTGATCCCGGCGGTCCTGTAAATGCTAAAACATCCATACGATTCTCCCTGTCCGCAGGCAGCCTGTCCAATCCTTACAAGACAAAACTACTCTTCTCCTACAATTTGCACTTCCGTCATAAGTTCCACACCATACCCATCAAAAACCCGGCGCTTAATTTCAGAAATCAGGTTCATCATATCCGTACAGGACGCATGTCCGTCATTGATAAGGAACCCGGCATGTTTCATGCTTACCTTTGCATCACCTACGGCAAATCCCTTTAGTCCCATCTCCTCAATCATTTGCCCCACAAAATACCCAGCAGGACGCTTAAACGTACTTCCTGCACTCTTCTTCTCCAACGGCTGCTTCATGCAGCGGCGGCGATTAAACTCTTCCATCATTACTTCTATGTCATGAATATTACCAGGTGCAAGCTCCACTGTAATTTCCACAATTATTTCACCATTCTCCATAAAAAGACTGTGGCGGTAATCATAATGAAGTTTCGATTTATTGTAAACAGACAACTGCCCATTCCGATTACAGGAAAGAACAGACACCACAATATCCGCCATCTCCCCGTTATACGCACCAGCATTCATGTACGCCGCTCCACCTATAGTTCCGGGAATACCGGCGGCAAATTCCATCCCTGAAAGGCCATGCTTCATTGCCGTCTTGGCAGCCTTTGCCGTAGAAACACCCGCAGCTACACGGAGCCTGTTTCCTTCATGAATAATAGACTGCAGCCGTCCCGTATAAATCACTACACCGCGGATTCCTTTATCACGAACAAGCAAATTTGCGCCGCCCCCAAGAATAAAAAACGGCACATTCGCTTTAGTGACCTCCACAATGACTTTCTGCAGCTCCTCTATCGTTTCAGGCATAACAAAACAGTCCGCTGCCCCACCGATACCAAATGTTGTGTGACGGCTCATGGGTTCATTCAGCTTAATTTGATTCCTTCTTAAAAAAGAAGAAAATAATTCCGTATCTGTCTCTTATACACATCTGACGCTGCCGACGAAGGCTTAGGTGTAGA
>ERZ1027096.677-NODE-677-length-13417-cov-6.545278_pt1 | contig 13417 bp, 9 predicted proteins | sample MGYA00519278_ERZ1027096 | MGnify/ENA primary metagenome ERZ1027096 (study PRJEB26926, sample SAMN06164649) | human gut metagenome | biome: ENVO:00009003; feature: ENVO:2100002; material: ENVO:00002003 | host: Homo sapiens | place: USA | collected 2012 ...
AAAAGTTTTGCAGAAAATGGTTGTGTTCGGAAAGAAAGTATGGTATGATGTATAGATGTTAAGTGTATGCGGTTTTGAAGGTATATCTAGCGTAGGGGATTGGTCAAATGGTATGATAGGGGTCTCCAAAACCTTTGGTGGGAGTTCGATTCTCTCATCCCCTGTATTAGGAAAGAGTGAAGATACAAAATCTTCACTCTTTTTTCGTATTGTTTAAAAGAAAAGTCTAACAGAACAGGATTTACAGAATTTTAAGATATTTTTGTAAAGCAGGACTGTTTTTTATGGTGTAAATAAGGTACAATAGAGCCACAGAACATATTCAAAAATAATGAAAAATGAAACATGAGAAGGGAGTGGGTGTAACGTGAGCAGAGAAAAAAATGGAAGCCGCGGCACGGTAAAAGCTGTCATTTATCTTCTGATCGTAGTAATCCTTGCTGGAATGGTTGTTTATCTGACGCAGTCGCTGCGGCGGGACCGGGAGCCGGAGATTACGGGGACGTTTATTGACAGCAAGCTGGAGGCGGCGGGGGAGCTGACGTCGGCGAAGATGATTTATAACGGGCTGATTCATTACTCGGACGGGTCGATTCCGTTTCTGACGCAGAAGGCGTTTAATATGACATACCGTGCAGAGGTACGTGCGGGCGTGAATCTCGCGAAGGCGAATACGGAGGTGACGGATTCGGAAGTAACAGTTACACTTCCGGCAGTGGAGATTTTTGATATTTCCATCGACAATGATTCCATCCAGTATTACGATGAGAAGGCAGCGCTTCTGAACTGGGAGCGGAAGGAAGATGCGATGGATGCAATCGCGAGTGCGAAGGAGGATGTAGAGCAGCAGACGAAAGAAATGGATGACCTGGAAACGATGGCACAGGAACAGGCGAAAACATTGATTACCGGAATGCTGTCCGAGACGGTCGGGGACAAGACATTGGTTGTAAAATTTGAAGAATAGTACATAGGTGGGATGCCGGTACTTCTTTTTGGGGGATAAAAAAAGGAGGGCCGGTATTTCTTCTGGCAGAAACACCGGCATTATGAAAAAGAAAAATCTATATAAATTGGAAAGAATATTAGGTTGGGACAACGGTTGAAAGATAGAGGAAGATGACTTGTTGTCCCTTTGTTTTGATACGTTTAGTATAGTTGTCATATGTGAGGAAAGTGTGAATGGAGTTTGAAGAAACTTTGAAAAGATTTGTGAATGGCGCGGGTGAACATCGGAACATCCCAACGCCCGGATATCGCCGAATTTGCATAGAATTAACTTGAAAGTGAACACTGCTTCATGGTACAATCGTTTGGCATGTGTGAAATATGAGTTATATTTGAGAGGACAAAAACTATGGACTATAAACTGTTGCTGGACACTGCGGTCATGGCGGGAGAAATCCTGCTGGAAAGCGGGGCGGAGACGTGGCGGGTGGAGGATACCATGCTGCGGATGCTGCGCATGTCCGGCCTGAAAACTGCGGATGTACTGGCGCTGACGACCGGCTTTGTGGTAACGCTCGACGACCCGGCGATGGATTCCATGACTGTTATGCGCAGCGTAGAGAGCCGTGCAACGGATCTGAACCGGATCCATGCGGTCAATCAGCTTTCCCGCGATTTCTGCGAAGGAAATATCGATCTGGATGCGCTGTTCCACCGGGTGCGGGATATCTATCGTGCCAAGTCGGAAATTAAAAAAAATCTGCTCGCGATGATGGCGACGACCGCAGGCTTTGCAATCATGTTCGGAGCCGGGTTCTACGAAGTGCTGGCATCTGCACTTGCAGGTTTTATATCAGGAATCGGTGTTTACGGAGGAAAAAAAGCCGGGATGCAGTCGTTTCTTGTGAACTGTATCGGGTCATTTTTGCTGGCGGTCACATCTATTCTCTGTGTTCATTACCTGCCGGGGACCATGGATCTGAACGTCATTATCATTGCATCGATCATGCCCCTCGTACCGGGTGTGGCGATCACGAATGCGGTGTATGATACCCTGCACGGCGACTACATTTCCGGTGCGGCACGGATGCTTGAGGCGTTTGTAACCGCTGCGGCCATCGCAATCGGCGTGGGACTTGGCATGCTGCTGCTCCGTCCGCTGGTGCGGTAGAGAAAACCGATACAGAAAAAAGATGAGGTTAAAGCAAAAATATGAGAATAGCAGGTGAAATCATCCTGAAATCCCTTGGAGCCTGGGTTGCAATCTGGGGATTTTCAAGACTGTTGAACGCACCAAAAAAGCTGGAATGCTACACGGCCGGTGTCGGTATGATCGGCTGGGCGGTCTATCTGATCGTGGAAGTATTCAACGACGGCATTCTGATGAAGAACTTTCTTGCCGCCGTTGCCGTCGCCCTGGTTTCCCAGGCAATGGCGCGTCATTTCAAAGCGCCGGTGATCCTTTTCGTGATCCCGGGCATTCTCCCGATGGTGCCGGGAGCCGGTATGTACCGCATCGTCTACTCGATCGTTATGGGGCCGGAAAACATGGTTGGAACGTATCTTTTAGAGACAGCGACCGCGGCAGGCGCAATTGCCCTTGGAATTTTCCTCGGAGAAGCGCTACAGAAGATATTTTTTTACGAAGTCCACAGGTGATTTACGAAAAAAGTGAGAAATTTGCCAAAACCAAATTTTTTGCTTTTTTTTGTCGAATTTTATGATATACTTAACAGTGTATGTGCCCTTGGACAAAAGAAGAAATCTATAGGGGCATTTTTAACATCAGTAGACAAGAAGTCCCCCGCTTCTAAAGCGGTGGGATGAATTGTTAAAAGAAACATAACGGTAGTGGCGGGCGGAGAGAAATCGGTATCCTCCACTGACATGAGGTAAGTCACAGTCGAACTATTTTCGACATGTCAGACTCCGTGAAAATACCGACTGTGAGTTGAAACAAGGAAAAAAGAAGAGAAGTAAGTAAAGTGCAGACACAGAACTATGAGGAGCAAAAAATATGAAGTTTGAAGATGATGATTTAAAGGACGGTAAACTTTGGGCTGCCCTGCAAAAAGAGATTGACCGTGACCTGGCGGAAAAGGAGAGCGGTGAAACATTCCAGGAAGAACTGGCAGACATCGAAGACTCCATTGAATTTGAAAGCAAAGAAACAAAAAGCGAAGATCACATCCCGGATGAGACTGCAAATTTAAGTAATCTGCGAAGTGTCCTTGAGGCAACTGAGCGTGCAAAAGACGAAGAAGCGAAGCAGAAAATGAAGCAGACCAAAGTGGAGCCTGTGACGCAGGACATCGAGATTTCGGAATTTACAGAAGAGGAAGAAGAAATCGAAGAGACGCCGGCGGAGACAAAAACAGAATCGGAACCGGAAGAAGTGATGGTGGATGATGATCTGATCATCAACGATCCATTCGCAGATGAGGATGATCTGCTGGGAGAAGAGAAGACAGAGACCAAGGGTTCGGAGAAAGAAGTGCTTGGTGATCAGGTGGAAGCCGCAATGGAGCGCCTCGTCAGCGACACGGTAGGCCATATCCCAATGCCGGAAATAGACGATGAGGATGATGACTACGACGATTATGAGGATGACGACGAAGAGTACATTCCGCATGGCGCAAAACCGCAGAAGAAAAAGGGAAAAGGCGGTGCGGTTATCGCCGTTGCAGCCGTTGCTGTTATTGCTGTGGGAGGCTTTTTCTATGGAAGCAAAATGTTCCATTACCAGAATTATTTTTTCAACGGAACAACCATCAACGGAGTAGACTGCTCGGATATGACGGCCAAAGAGGCAGAAACGAAAATCAAAGAGCAGGCTGCAAACTATACCTTAAATGTAAAATTCAAAGACAATGATACGAAGAGTGTCAGCGGAAAAGACATCGACTACACCTACGCCGGAGACGGCAGCGTGGAGAGCGTGTTAAAGAAACAGAACAGTTTCCTCTGGTTCCTGGGAAATGGCGGAAAAGAGAAAGATTCCCAGGTCACCATGCAGTACAGTCAGGAAAAACTGGATGCGGTGATTGATGGATTTGACGAATTCCAGTCCGCAGACGGTGAGAATGCACCGGCCAGCGCCTACATCACCTTCCAGAACAATGAGTTTGAGATTGTGGATGCTGTTATGGGTGAGGGAATGGATCTTACCCTTGCAAAACAGTGCATCGAAAACGCGCTGATCAATGCGGATACCGAAGTGGATCTTGAAAAAGCAGGCGTTTACGACGGAACCTTGGTAACAGCAGATGACGAAACACTGAATGCACAGAAGGATCAGTTAAATGAACTGGTACGCGCAAGCATCACATACAGTATGCCGGATGGAACAACACAGGTTCTTGACGGAAATACCATGAAAGACTGGCTGGCGGTCGATGCGGATGGAAATTATTCCAAAGATGAAAACCAGTGGAATGAAAAAGTAAAAGAATATGTGGCAAATCTTGCGGCAGCGATTGATACCGATGGCAAGGATCACACCTTCCCGGCAACCGGTATCGAAGGCGGCGTGACCATCAGCCAGGAAGGCTACGGATGGAAAGTGGATCAGGAGCAGGAGATAGCAAAGATCGCAGAAGAAGTAGATGCTCACGCAGCAGACGCAAGAGAGCCGCAGTATGCGCAGAGAGAGTTTGCTGCTTCCACAGAGAACAACGGATTCGGCAAGACGTATGTTGAGGTTGATGCCAGCCGTCAGCATATCTGGCTCTACAAAGATGGAAATCTGGTTGTCGACGGTGACTGTGTAACCGGTCTGATGGAGCAGAGCAGCTACACGAAGCCGGGTATCTACACAACCGCAGCAAAAGAAAGCCAGAAAAAACTGCACGGAGAGCTTCAGGCAGACGGCAGCTATTCCTGGGAAAGAGATGTGGATTCCTGGATTCCGTTCAACGGAGAGATTGGTTTCTACGATGCTTCCTGGAGAAGTAGTTTCGGCGGAAACCTGTATCTGACTGCAGGATCGACGACAGGATCTGTTGCACTTCCGACTGCAGTGGCACAGGCATTATATGACAATGTCGATGACGGAACACCGGTTATCATTTATTATTCCGAAGCTTATGAGGTAAGTGAAGACACGCTTACTGTGACACAGGCACCGGAAGCAGATGACGAAAATGTCGATGATACGACGAATACCACGACAGTAACGCCGACGAGAACGCCATCCTACACGTACGATGATTACACGCCGTCAACTCCGTCAACCCCATCAACTCCATCAACCCCATCAACTCCATCGACCCCGTCTACGCCGGAACCGACCACAGCACCGACCGAGATCCCGTCTACGCCGGAGCCGACCGTAGCACCGACGGAGACCCCGTCCACACCGGAACCGACCCAGGAGCCGAGCGCACCGGATCAGGGAGACCATACGGGTGACGATGATTACCCAGGTAAGGGCGAGAGCTGAGAAAAGAAGAAATAGAACATAAAAAATACGCATTCCGTTATCAAAACAGGAATGCGTATTTTTTATGAGAAAGAAACTGTTAAAAATTAATTTTCCGGTACGAACAGTGTGACAAGATCCATCGGGGAAGTGATGGTGTAGTCCGGGTTTTCGGTCTGACCAAAACCGTATGCGGCATGGACAAACGGGATTCCGGCCTCGCGTGTCGCCTTGTAGTCGCCGTCGGTATCGCCGACATAGACCGCGTGCTGCAGATGGTTCTGTTCGATGATTGTACGGATGTTGTCTGCCTTTGCCTTTCCGGTATCGCCAGGACAGAGATGGCCTTTGAAATAGTGACCGAGGCCTGTGGCTTCCAGAAAAACTTCGATATAGCCCGCCTGGCAGTTGCTTACGATATAAAGCGGGTAATGTCTGGAAAGAATAGAAAGTGCATCGACAAGTCCCGGATAAACAGGAGCCGGTGTCGCAAGAAGTGCCTCATGCTCTTTGGCACAGCATGCCTCGATCAGTTCTAACTGGCGCTCCTTTGGATATTCGTGGAAAATGACGGCGGCGATATCCGGGAGCAGGCGGCCGAACAGGCCTTTTAACACGGTTCCGGTGAGGTTTGGTGTCATATCAGTTTCTTTTTCCATAATCTGATTCCATGCGTCGGCAACAACGTCTGTGGAGTCCCACAGGGTGCCGTCCACATCAAAAATAATACTGTCGATCAAGAGTTTTTCCTCCATATCTTAAGGGTTTTGGTTATTCTTTTAAAGTATTTATTAATTTTAATCAAAAACACGTGAGAGCGCAATGTTTATTTTGCATTTTGGAGGAAAATGTGGCAAAATAAGAATGATATATTAACAGGAGATTACTATGCAGGACACAATCACAAAGCCATTATTGAAATGGTATGGCGAAAATAAAAGAGTGCTGCCGTGGAGAGAAAAAAAGAACCCGTATGAAATCTGGGTTTCCGAGATTATGCTCCAGCAGACGAGGGTGGAGGCGGTCAAGCCGTTTTATGAGCGGTTTATGCGTGAACTGCCCAATGTCGCAGCACTTGCGGTCTGTCCCGAGGAAAAGCTTTTGAAGCTCTGGGAAGGCCTTGGTTACTATAACCGTGTGCGGAATATGCAGAAGGCCGCACAGAAAATTATGGAAGTGTATGACGGTGTATTTCCGGCAGATTACGAAGCCTTAAAAGGACTTCCGGGAATTGGAAATTACACAGCGGGAGCCGTTGCATCGATCGCGTTTTGCATTCCGGTGCCGGCGGTGGACGGAAATGTGCTTCGTGTGATGGCACGCCTCCGGGAGGACGGTGAGGACATTTTAAAGCAGTCCGTGAAAAACCGCGTGGAAGCGGAATTGACCGAAATCATGCCGGCAGAAGATCCGGGAGCCTTCAACCAGGCGATGATGGATCTCGGCGCAATGGTCTGTCTGCCGAACGGCGCACCAAAATGTGAAGTCTGTCCGCTTTTTGACCAGTGTCTGGCGGGACAGCATCAGACCTGGACGGAATATCCGTTTAAAAAGAGCGCAAAGCCGCGCAGAATCGAAGACAGAACCGTTCTGTTATTTCTGGACGGTACGCACACAGCAGTGCGGAAACGGCCGAAAAAAGGACTTCTGGCGGGACTTTACGAGTTCCCGAACTTCGATGGCGTGCTCTCCGAACAGGAAGCACTTGAAGAGGCAGAAAAATTCGGCGTGACGCCGCTTCATATTCAGGCATTGCCGCCGTACAAGCACATTTTTTCCCATGTCGAGTGGCATATCACAGGATACGCTATTAAAATTGCAGGAAACGATGTGGAGCAGGAAGGGGAAGAAAAAGCCGGATTGATTTTTGCGGATGCGAAAACCGCGGCTGAAAGATATGCCATTCCGTCTGCGTTTGCGGAATACGCAAAATATACAGATCTGGAACGTGCCTGAAACGGCAGAAGAGCAAAAAAGAGCAGGGAGAAAAAAGATGAAGATTTTATCAATTGCAGTACCATGCTATAATTCAGAAGCATATATGGAGAAATGTATCGATTCGCTGCTGGTCGGCGGAGAAGAAGTAGAAATTCTGATCGTGGACGATGGTTCCAAGGACGGAACCACAGAGATTGCAGACCGCTATCAGGAAAAATATCCGACGATTGTAAAAGCGATTCATCAGGAAAACAAGGGCCACGGCGGAGCAGTCAACACGGGTGTGGAAAATGCGACGGGTCTGTACTTTAAGGTTGTGGACAGTGATGACTGGGTAAACCCAGAGGCATACCAGAAGATTTTAAATGTTCTGGCAGAAGTCGTACGCGGACCGAAAACACTCGACCTTCTGATCAGTAACTATGTGTATGAAAAAGAGGGCGCCAAGAGAAAACGTGTGATGCGCTATGCGAAATCGCTGCCGGAAGGCCGCTTTTTCGGATGGGATGAGGCGAAAGCTCTCGGCAAAACACATTATCTGCTGATGCATTCGCTGATTTACCGGACTTCTCTTTTAAGAGAGTGCGGCATGAAGCTGCCGGAGCACACCTTCTATGTGGATAATCTGGTTGCGTTTATTCCGCTTCCGTACGTCAAAACGATGTATTATCTCGATGTCAATTTCTACCGCTACTTTATCGGGAGAGCCGACCAGTCGGTTAACGAGAAAGTCATGATCGGCAGAATTGACCAGCAGATCCGTGTCAACAAGCTGATGATCGATTACCTTGGTGAACAGAAAGGGCTGTCGAAGCACCTGCGGAAATATATGATCAGCTATCTGACCATTATTATGACGGTTTCTTCCGTGATGATGATGCGCTCTGGAACGGAAGAAAATCTCGAGAAAAAGAACGATCTTTGGAGATACCTGAAACAGGAGGATGCAGCCGATTACTTCCGCATCCGCCACGGCATTTTCGGAACTGTTATGAGCAGCAAATCAAAACCGGGACAGAAAATTGCAGTCTATGCCTACAAGGTAGCGCAGAAACTGTATGGATTTAACTAGAAAGTAACGAAGCGGAGGAACGAACAATGCGAGTAGGAATGGGTTACGATGTGCATAAACTGGTGGAAAACCGGAAACTGATTCTGGGCGGTGTGGAAATCCCGTATGAATATGGCCTTCTGGGACATTCCGATGCGGATGTGCTGGTTCATGCCATTATGGATGCGCTTCTCGGCGCTGCAGCACTGCGGGACATCGGACGCCATTTTCCGGACAATGATCCGGCGTATGAGGGCGCAGACAGCATCGAACTGCTGAAAAAAGTGGGTGAGATGCTCGAGGAGCGGATGTATCTGATTGAAAATATCGATGCAACCGTTATTGCACAGAAGCCGAAGCTCCTGCCATACATCGACACGATGGTGAAAAATGTGGCGGAGGCGCTTCATCTCGAAGAGGATCAGGTCAATATCAAGGCAACGACCGAGGAAGGACTTGGCTTTACCGGAAAGAAAGAGGGAATTTCCGCACAGGCGATCTGCTGCATTTCCAAGGCACTCGACCTGATGCCGGACGACCGGATCGCAGGCGGATGCAGCGGCTGCCCGGGATGCGCAAAGAACGCAGAAGAATAAAAGAGAAATGCGATTGCACAAGGCCGGAAGATGTGGTAGACTGGAAGAAGAATAAGGGAGTAGTCGGCGGCATACGTGACGCTATAAGGCCAACAACCGAAGAAAAAGCATTTCTTCTGGCTTTGTATGAAATGACAAGACTTATCTGTATCAACAAATATGGTGCGGATAGGTCTTTTTCTATATAGAAAGAGACCGGTGTACCAGTGGGAACTTATCACAGGAACGCAAAAAGCGTTTTCAGAAGAAAGGACGGATGGAAATGAAAGAGTATCTGGAAAAAAGTTCGAAGATTCTTGATGAGTTACAGACAACGGAGCAGGGACTTTCCGAGGCGGAAGCTGCGCGGCGGCTTTCCGAACACGGACCTAACCGGCTGGCGGCGGGAAAAAAGAAGAGTAATCTTCAGCGGTTTTTCGAAGAACTGAAAGACCCGATGATCCTGATCCTGCTCGCCGCAGCGCTGATTTCCGGCATCACATCGGCGTATGAAGGCGAATCGTACGCTGATGTGGTCATTATTCTCACCGTTGTCATCATTAATGCGGTGCTCGGTGTTCTGCAGGAGAGCAAGGCAGAGAAAGCGATTGAAGCTCTGCAGGAGATCGCGGCAGCCACGTCGAAGGTGATGCGCGGCGGGAAAATGGAAGTGAAAAAGAGCGAGGAGCTCGTACCCGGTGATATTGTAATTCTCGAAGCGGGCGATGCTGTTCCGGCGGATGGCCGTATTTTAGAGAGCGCCAGCATGAAAATCGAGGAAGCAGCGCTGACCGGAGAATCTGTCCCGGTCAATAAAACAGCGGATGTTCTGAACGCCGGCGCAGCCAGCGAGGTTCCGCTCGGGGACCGGAAAAACATGGTCTATATGGGAAGCACCGTTGTCTATGGCCGCGGCCGCGCTGTTATCACCGGAACGGGTATGAAAACCGAGATGGGAAAGATCGCCCATGTTCTGACGCAGTCGGCGGATGAGAGCACACCGCTGCAGAAGCGGCTGAACCAGCTCAGCAAAATCTTAAGCGTGATGGTGCTCGCCATCTGTGCCGTGATTTTCATTGTCGGTATTTTAAAAGAGGGCGTGACGCCGCAGAACATCTTAAATACCTTTATGGTAGCCGTCAGCCTTGCCGTAGCGGCAATTCCGGAAGGACTTGCAGCAGTTGTCACAATCGTGCTTTCCATCGGTGTGACCAAAATGTCAAAGCGGAATGCGGTGATCCGGAAACTGACGGCTGTCGAGACGCTCGGCTGTACGCAGGTGATCTGCTCGGATAAGACAGGAACGCTGACCCAGAATAAGATGACCGTGGTAAAACATGAGGGAAGCGATATAAAACGTCTCGTATCCGTCATGGCACTCTGCTCCGATGCGGAGCCGGACGAAAACGGCGAGGCAGTCGGAGAACCGACGGAATGTGCGTTGGTCAACGATGCGCAGAAAGAGGGATGCCCGAAGAAGAGCCTGTCCGTCCAGTATCCGCGTGTCGGGGAAGCGCCATTTGATTCGATGCGGAAACGCATGACAACGATCCACCGCGCAAACGACGGAACGTATTTTTCCTGCACAAAAGGCGCACCGGATGAGATTCTGAAGCGGTGCACCTCCGTTTGGCGTGACGGCAGAAAACAGCCGATGACAGAAGCATTCCGGCAGGAAATCCTGTCGCAGAACAAGGCGATGGCAGACCAGGCACTCCGCGTGCTGGCGGCAGCAGGAAGAGCGTGGAACCAGATGCCGTCCTCCCAGGAGCCGGACTTTCTGGAGCAGGATCTCTGCTTTTTAGGACTTTGCGGTATGATTGATCCGGTGCGGCCGGAAGTAGTCGATGCGATCCGGGAATGCCGCGGGGCAGGCATCCGTCCGGTGATGATTACGGGTGACCACAAAGACACAGCGGTTGCTATTGCAAAAGAGCTGGGTATTCTGGAGGCGGGCTGGAAAGCGGTAACGGGAGCCGAGATTGACCAGTTAAGCGATGAGGAGCTTGACCGGAGAATCGAGGAATATGCTGTTTACGCACGCGTCCAGCCGGAGCATAAAGTGCGGATCGTCGATGCGTGGAAGCGGAAAGGCAGAATCACCGCGATGACAGGAGACGGAGTCAACGATGCGCCGTCGATCAAGCGTGCGGATATCGGCATCGGAATGGGCATCACGGGAACGGATGTGACGAAAAACGTGGCAGATATGGTGCTCGCGGACGACAACTTTGCGACGATCATCGCGGCGGTTGAGGAAGGAAGACGAATCTACGATAATATCCGTAAGGCAATTCAGTTCCTTCTGGCATCGAACCTTGCCGAGGTGCTGTCGATTTTCTGCGCGACGCTGATGGGCTTTACGATTTTAAATCCGGTGCATCTGCTCTGGATCAACCTGATTACGGACTGCTTCCCGGCGCTGGCGCTCGGTATGGAGGACGGTGAGGCAGACATCATGAAACGCCCGCCGAGAAATGCGGATGACGGTATTTTTGCGGACGGCCTCGGCTTTGATGTTGCGTTTCAGGGCATCGTGATTACGGTGCTGACGCTGGCGTCCTACTTCATCGGCCATTATCTGGAAGCCGGCCGCTGGGAAATCGTCAACAGCCCGGACGGCATGTCGATGGCGTTTCTGACACTCTCCATGGTGGAAATTTTCCATTCCTTCAATATGAGATCACGGAAAGGTTCTATTTTCCATATGAAGCATCAGAACAAGTATCTGTGGGGCGCGATGGCACTCTCATTTGTCCTCACATCCGCCGTCATTTACATCCCGGTACTGTCGAGTGCGTTCGGTTTTGAGCGGATCAGCGCGTTGGAATATGATGTGGCGATCGGCCTTGGACTGCTTGTCATTCCGGCGGTCGAAATCAGCAAGTGGATCCGGCGGAAATTTGCTTGACAAACGAGAAAAATTTGCATAAACTAGAACAAACGGAAACAGAAAAAGGCTTGGAACGGAAAAAGTAGAAAATCAGAATTGTTTCACAGAGAATGGCAGACAAATGGGGCTGGAAGCTGCCTGAAACGAGGGTTTTTGAAGTGCGTCCGGAAGCTGGCCGGGTGAAGCGGAAAAAGTGGGTAGTCCGGCACGGGTCCTGCACGTTATGCAGAAGAAAAGAAGAGGGCAGGTGTGCCCTTAAAGTAAAGTGGAACCACGGAGCTATTTCGTCTTTATCGGAGATGAAACAGCTCCGTTTTTGAATATTACTGTTATGCAGAATGATGGTAAGAAATAAAAATCCGGAAAAGTCCCAGCAGGAGGCAAGGAGAGGAAAGATGAGTTTTTTCGCGTATTTTAAAGAGGAATTTCAGGTGATTCAGGAGCGGGATCCGGCGATACATTCTCCCATGGAAGTCTTGCTGTATCCTTCATTTCGTGTTATGCTGAAGTACAGACGGGCGCACAAGCTATATCTGAAAGGCCATTACTTTCTGGCCAGGTGGATTTCACAGCGGGCAGCGAGAAAAACCGGTATCGAAATCCATCCGGGTGCGACGATCGGAAAGGGATTGTTTATTGATCATGGTTCTGGTGTGATTATCGGAGAAACAGCCATTATCGGAGACAACGTGACGCTGTATCAGGGCGTGACGCTTGGCGGTAATGGTAAGGAGACCGGGAAACGTCATCCGACGCTGAAGGACAATGTTATGGTCAGCGCCGGTGCGAAGATCATCGGATCGTTTACGATCGGGGAAAACTCCAAAATCGGAGCCGGATCGGTTGTGATCGAGGAGGTTCCGCCGAACTGTACCGTCGTCGGCGTGCCGGGGCACATTGTGAAGCAGAATGATGTGCGGATTCCGAGAAAAAGCATGGATCACATTCATCTGCCGGACCCGATTTTCGAGGATATCAAAGTACTGCAGCAGGAGAATACGGAGCTTACGAACCGTGTGCTCGAGCTGGAGGGCGAGCTGCGTCAGATGAGGAAAAAAGAAAGGACAGAACAGAAGTGACGGAAGTGGGCAAAGAGACAGAAAACGAGGAGCTTTTTCCAGAGGCGGTTTTCGGGGAGAAGGATTATCTTTCGGAGGTATTCGGACTGGAACAGCATGACATCCGCATGTATTCGCCGCTTACGCTGGCCTACATCGGGGATGCTGCGTATGAGATCGTCATCCGCACGATTCTGGTGCGGAAAGCAAATATGCAGGTCAACAAGCTGCACCGCCATGCGGCAGGGCTTGTAAAGGCGGAGAAACAGTCGGCGATGATTGAAATTCTGGAGCCGCTGTTTACCGAAGAGGAAAAACAGATTTATAAAAGAGGCAGAAATGCGAAATCTTATACCAAGGCAAAAAATGCGTCCACGATCGACTACCGCCGGGCAACCGGGTTTGAGGCTGTGATGGGGTATCTGTACCTGAAAGGGGATTACAAGCGGATGATCGACCTGATCCGGGCAGGACTTGGCGAAGTGTGAGAGCAGATAAGATTCAGAAAATAAAAAAGAAGCGGCAGGGCCTGTC
>ERZ1027096.699-NODE-699-length-13220-cov-8.248462_pt1 | contig 13220 bp, 11 predicted proteins | sample MGYA00519278_ERZ1027096 | MGnify/ENA primary metagenome ERZ1027096 (study PRJEB26926, sample SAMN06164649) | human gut metagenome | biome: ENVO:00009003; feature: ENVO:2100002; material: ENVO:00002003 | host: Homo sapiens | place: USA | collected 2012 ...
TCTACACCTAAGCCTTCGTCGGCAGCGTCAGATGTGTATAAGAGACAGGGACAATCCTTATCAGGGAAGAATTATTGATTCTGATAAAATAGTATTTGCTGGTCATTCTTTGGGTGGACATTTGGCTGGATTAATGTCCATGGTGACAGGGAATGTTTCAGTAATTTTTAATGCTCCGTCATTTTTTTCTCATGTTTTAGATAGACCTTTTTATTATGGCTTAAATTCGGATGGTTCAGACGCTCCCTTTGTTCAGGCATTTTCGGATGTTGATGCTATTATCAATAGACTTATTGGTTGTAATTATTCTACAGATCAGATCAATCATCTTTATAATGATGTTTTTTGGGAGGTGATTTCTGGATTTGGAAATAATTGGTCATCTAATATTTCTGTGAATGGATTAGATAGAAGAGCTGTTTTAAGTTCACATCAAATTTCTAAAATTTGTGATACATTATATGCAAGAAAAGTTTTAGATGACATGATTAATGTTAAATGTTTTTTAGGTAATGAAAATGTTGTTAAAAGTGATACCGCAGTGGATTTTTGCTATCATTTTTTTTGTTTAAAGGAAAATGAGATTTATGAAACTTTGGATTATGGGGATTCTGAAAAGATTCAAAATGTTTTAACTATGCTTGGCGAATGGAAGTTAAAATATAATGGTGGGAAAATTAAGATTGATCTTGGAGGAGAATTATTTAATGGTACGTCAGGAGGGGATCTTGTTTATCTGGGGACAAGCGACATGTTTGTGACAGATGTTAATGACGGAGATGACATTGTTTATAGTGGAGATTTCATTAATAAAGAAGAAACAAACTATCGCCATGATGTTGTTTTGGGCTCTGGAAATGATGTTTATTATGGGTTAAGTGGTGAAGATCAGGTTTATACAACTGGTGACAATACTGAAAATGATATAAATAAGGTATTCTTAGGTGGTGGTAGTGATTTTTTTCGAGGAGGTGATGGTGTTGATATTGTAGATGGAGGAACAGGTTTAACGGAAGATCTTGATAAGTCTTATCAGAATTTGATGACAGATAAAAAAGAGGTTTCAAATATAATTGACCTCGGAAATGGTGATAATATTTTTTATGGAGGCTGTGGATATGATGATGTCCAAGCTGGTAATGGAAATGATTATTTAAACTTAGGAGCTGGGGATAATCGAGCCTATGGCGGTTTGGGGGATGATGTCATTATTAGTGATTTAGGGGACGATTATTTAGAAGGATCCATGGGATGTGATTATTTATCTCCAGGTAGGGGTATTAATAGAATCGAATGTGGTCTAGATGGAGATTCGGATTTGGTGGTTATTAATAACAATTCACAAGGAGAAGATACAATATATAATTTAAGAGGGAAAGATATAATCTCTTGTGCGGGTGGTTTTGATTTGCATTCTATAATACAAGAAGGTGAGAATATCGTTATTAAAGGGATGCGAGGGAATAAAATTATTATGTATGATAAGCATTTTCCTAAGAATTTACAGTTTGATATTCCTATGCCTGTTTTATATTTTCCTAATGGTGATGTTTATCAGTGGAAATTAGGGCGTTATGCTGAGGATGGTGTTTCTTGGATTGAGGGAGAGTATGTTAAATCGGAATTACAATGGCCTGCATATGAAGAAGTTCCGTCTGAGCATGTATGGCATGAGTTGAAAAAAGGTTAAAGATTAAAGAGGCAGGGAAATTTCCTGCCTCTTTTTTATTCTCTGTTGCAGAGTTGGGTGAATTCGGCCTTTTTGTGATCGAGCATGGTTCGGTTTTCGCCGGTGAGCGGCGCCGGTTTGCGGGCAATGCAATATTGCGGCAACAGTTTTTTTATTTTTTCAATATTCAGCTCTGGGACTGTTTTTTGTTCTTCTTTTTCGTTGCGACAATATTGGATTTTGCATTTGTTAAAATCTATGCGGATTTTTTTGCTTTGTCCGGCGGAAACTTTGGCGGTGATTTCGCCGCTGTCGGCGTCTTCAAATTCGTCAAAAGTTATTTGCAGATTATCCAGTGTTCCGGGAAGGAGAAATTCAATGAATTCGCCTTTGTCAATGTAGTTGCGGATTTCAAAAATTGCTTGGTTGCCCTGCCATTCAACAATTGAACCGGCAAACAGCCAATCGCCCAATGTGCGGGTGTATTCATAGTTTTGGCTGATGTTGGTCAGTTTTCCGTCGTGAAAACCGAGGCAATAACCGCGGTTCTGCAAGGTGTAGAGGTCATCCATATAGCGGCGGAAATCCCAATGTCGGGGATCGCTGTAATAATCGTCGATTGCCTGGCGGTAAGTGCGGGCGACAACAGCCGCATAGTATTCGGTTTTATTGCGGCCTTCGACTTTGAGCGAATCCATGCCGAGGTTCAGCAAATCAGGCAGGCGCGGCAGCAGGCACATATCTTTGGAGTTAAGCATATAGCCGCCGTGTTCGTCTTCGACGACTTCGTACAGTTCGCCGGGGCGGAATTCTTCTTCCAGCAGAAATTCAAAGGCGTCTTTGTTCTGGTCGTTGATTTCGATTTCTTTAACAGAGCCGTCTTTCAGCCGGAGATGAAGCTTATAATGCCAGCGGCAGCAGTGGGCGCATTTGCCCTGGTTGGCGCTGCGGTCGGCAAGATAATTGGAAATCAGACAGCGGCCGGAGTAAGACATGCACATGGCGCCATGCATAAAACATTCGAGCAGAATGTCAGGACATTGCCGGCGGATTTCCTGCATCTCCTCAAAGGTGACTTCCCGTCCGAGCACACAGAGTTTGGCTCCCTGCTGTTGCCAGAACTTGACGGCCAGAGAGGAGCAGATGTTGGCCTGAGTGGAAACGAAAAGGTTTAATTCCGGGGCGTGTTCTTTAACATACATGAAAACGCCGGGGTCGGCAATGAGAACGCCGTCCGGCTGCAAATGACGCAGGGTTTCGACAAATTGCGGCAGCTTGGCGACGTCACGGTTATGCATAAACAGGTTTAAGGTCAGGTAGATTTTTTTGCCGTTTTGGTGAACAAACCTGATGCCTTCTTCCAAGTCTTCCAACGTCATTTTGGACTGGGCGCGGAGGCACATGTCCGGTGTTCCGGCGTAAACGGCATCGGCGCCGTAAAGAATTGCGGTTTTGAGTTTGACCAGTGAACCGGCCGGAAGCAGAAGTTCCGCTTTATCTAACATTTTTTACTCCTCAATGGTTATGTTGTGAGTGTAAACATTCATTTTGCCGAGCGGGGTTTCTTCGACCTCTATGCGGGCAATAAACGGAATGCCGGTTTTTTCATCGGCAAGAATCCAAAAATAAATCGGGCGGTCGGAGGTAAACTGCCAAAGCAGGTCATCGCCTTCGGAGCCGAGCTTGTCAATATACATGGAACATTTGCTTGCTGTTCCGGTCAGCGGCGAAAACTGGTTGGGCGCCAGTTCTTCTTTACCCTCGTCTTTGAAGATAACGTCAAAGCGGCGTTTGCCGTCAAAAACCTCCATGCGGGAATCGCAGAATTTAACCTGATTGTATTGACGGGCAAGTTCGGCAAAAACAGTTTGAAGGTCGGTCGTTTCGTTGTTTTTGGGATCGGGTGTGATTTCAACCTTTTTTTCTTTGTCGTTTTTGGAGCTGATGCGGTAAACCGGTACGCCCTGTTCATTATAAATCAGTTCTTTTTTGCGTTTGGTGAAACGCGACTGTGATTGATATTTGTAGCTGGTGGTTTCAAGTTTGCCGTTTTTAATGTGTCCGGTGGTAGCATAGCGTGCTTCAAAGGGGTAAAGGGTGTCGAACAAGCCGAAAGTTTTGACTTTGGAGGCAACGGCATAACTGTCGGGGCTGAGCGCGTAGGTAAAGGATGTTTGACTGGCATTAAAAGGGCCGATGAAAACGGTGAAGTCATGCGTGACGCTGAAAGCGCCGGCTTCCCGGCACAGGCACAGCAGGGAGAATAACGTAAACAGAGTTTTTTTCATTGTGTTGCAGAGCTTTCTTAATAAAATATCAAAACTTGAGGGCTACAATAACATAAAATTAGTTTAAATAAAGGATTTTGTTGCGCAATGACGGTTTTGAAGCATCCGGTGGTGGTAATTGCCGGTCCGACGGCTTCCGGCAAGTCCGGTTTGGCGCTGGATTTGGCCGAGGCTTTAAACGGCGTGGTGATTAATGCGGATTCCATGCAGATTTATCAGGATACGCCGATAATTTCAGCGGTTCCTTCTGCTGCCGACAAGGCACGGGTACCACATCGGCTGTATGAGATTTTTCCGGCGGATGTCAACGGTTCGGTGGTGGATTGGCTGAATTTGGCAGCGGCGGAAATCCGCAGCGCCTGGCTGGCGCAGAAGCTGCCGGTGGTGGCGGGCGGCACCGGTTTGTATCTGGACAATCTGATTAACGGAACCACGCCCATACCCGAAACTTCGGCGGCGGTTAGACAGGAAGCGGCAGCATTGCTGCGGGAATACGGCGTGCAGGCTTTGCACGAAAAGCTGCGGGAATACGACCCGGCAACGGCGGAAAGGCTGAGCCCGAATGATACCACCAGAGTACGCCGGGCTTTTGAAGTCTGGCGGGATACCGGCGTGCCTCTGAGTGTGTGGCACCGGAAACCGATGGTTAAAAAGCTGCCCGAAGCCTCGTTTGTGGTTATTAAAATCATTCCCGGACGTGAGGAACTGGACAGCCGCTGTTACCGGCGCTGGGAACAAATGCTGGCAGCCGGAGCGCTTAAAGAGGCAGCGGAGCTTGCGGCCAGAAAGCTGGACAGCCGCCTGCCGGCGATGAAGGCGCTCGGCGTGCCGGAACTGCTGGCTTTTGTCGAAGGAAAATGCTCGCTGGACGAAGCCTCGGCGCAGGCTAAGCTGCACACCCGGCAATATGCCAAAAGACAGATGACCTGGTTTAAGAATAAACTTGCCGCCGATATCGTGCTCGACTCCTGCTATAAGGGGAGTCCGGAAGAGCGGGAAAAAGTCATTTTTGATGTTAAAAAACGATTATAAGGGTTGCACAATAACGTAAAGGGTTATAAAACTCAAATAATAGTAAATTCAAATAATCCGGAGATATAATAAATGCTTGCAAATATAATGGGCTGGTTATCAGCAGATATGGCAATTGACCTGGGTACGGCCAATACCCTGGTTTATGTGAAGGGAAAAGGTATTGTCCTGAATGAACCTTCCGTGGTTGCAATTGAAGAATTCCGCGGCAAAAAACAAGTTCTGGCCGTTGGTAACGATGCTAAATTGATGCTGGGGCGTACTCCGGGAAACATCAGCGCCATTCGTCCGCTGCGCGACGGCGTTATCGCCGATTTTGAAATCGCCGAAGAAATGATTAAATATTTTATCCGCAAAGTTCACAACCGCCGCACTTTTGCTTCGCCGATGGTTATTGTCTGCGTTCCCTCCGGTTCGACCGCGGTTGAACGCCGTGCCATTCAGGAATCTGCCGAAGCTGCCGGTGCCCGTAAGGTTTGGCTGATTGAAGAGCCGATGGCCGCGGCAATCGGTGCCAATCTGCCGGTTACCGAGCCGACGGGCAGTATGGTGGTTGATATCGGGGGCGGTACCACCGAAGTTGCGGTTATGTCTTTGAGCGGTATCGTTTATGCCCGTTCCGCCCGCGTCGGCGGCGATAAGATGGATGCGGCGATTATTTCTTACATTCGTCGCAATCACAATCTGCTGGTCGGCGAAGGCTCTGCCGAAAAGATTAAAAAAGAAGTCGGTTCCGCCTGTCCTCCGGAGAAAGGCGAAGGCCGTACGGTTGAAATTAAAGGCCGCGATTTGATGAACGGCGTGCCGAAGGAAATTGTTATTTCCGAACGCCAGGTTGCCGAAAGTCTGGCTGAGCCGGTTTCGCAGATTGTTGAAGCGGTTAAGGTTGCTTTGGAAAATACTGCGCCGGAACTGGCTGCCGATATCGTTGACAAAGGTATTGTTCTGACCGGCGGCGGCGCTTTGCTGACCAATCTGGATCAGGTTCTGCGCAATGCAACCGGCCTGCCGGTTTCGATTGCCGAAGATCCGTTGGCCTGCGTGGTTAAGGGTACCGGCCGGGCATTAGACGAGTTCCGCAAGTTCAGAGGTATCTTGTCCACCATGTACTAGATGAAAACTTGCCAAAGGGGGAGGCGTTCTTTTAAATTTTTTTCTTAGGTATCTGATTATATACTGTGAAAAAATGAAGGAACAGCAGCCCCCTTTATCAGGTTTTTATCTATATTTAATTCTTAATTTTCTGTTGCGGATTGATTAATGAAAAGGCGGAAAGTTTTATTTATGCATTTGAGCAACATCCGGCTTCTGGTAAAGAAGTTTGCGATTGTGCTGCTCTTTTTATCCGCTTTTGTGATGATGCTGGTGAATAAAACCGATACGGTGATTATTGAAAAGACGTCATCGGTTGCAACAGACGTGGTCAGCCCGCTGATTGATGTTTTGGTTATTCCGGCGCGGGCTTTGGCCGGAGTTTATGATTATTTTCGCGAACTTAAGCAAATTCATGAAGACAACAACCGCCTGCGGGAAGAAAACCGCCAGCTGGTTATGATGAGCAACCATGCCCGGGCGCTGGAAATTGAAAACAAACTGCTTTCCAATCTGCTGAATTATACGCCGCCGCCGGAAGCGACTTATGTTACGGCGCGGGTTATTGCCGAGGAGGGGAACGCCTTTTCGCATTCGTTGATTGCCTATACCGGCGGCAGCAAAAACGTGAAAAAGGGGCAGGTGGTTCTGAGCGACAACGGGGTTATCGGGCGTATCGAACAGGTCGGCAAGATGTATTCCAAAATTATCCTGATTACCGATATTAACTCGAAAATTCCGGTTATTGTCGAACGGACGAGGGTGCGGGGCATTCTTTCCGGCGACAATACGTCAATTCCCAAACTGGTGTTTATTCCGCTGGATGCCGAACTGTCTATCGGCGACCGGGTGGTTACTTCCGGCGTTGCGGGCGTTTTTCCGCCGGGCCTGCCCATCGGCAAGGTAAGTTCGGTTGAAAAGAACAATATTAAAATCAAAACATTCGGCAATCTTGACCGTTTGGAATATGTCAAAATCGTCGATTATGGTTTGGCGGATATGTTGCAGCAGGAGGAAATCATCCAGCCGGAGCAGACCGGAGAATGAGGCATGAGTGAGGAATTACGTGAAAATCTTGCCGCATCTTTGCAGAAACTTCTGCCGTTGCTGACGTCAATCATTTTGGTTTTGATGTCTTATGTGCCGCTGAATTTTGCCGCGGCGAACAATCTGCGGCCGGCAGTGGGACTGATGTGTGTTTTTTTCTGGATGCTGCATCGTCCGGATGTTTTTAATCTGTTTTCGGTTTATTTTCTGGGACTGGTTGAGGATATTGTCACCTCGGCACCTTTCGGCGCCAATATTTTTGCCTGTCTGATTATGTATTTGCTGGTGAGCAATCTGGCGGTTTATTTGAACGGCAAACCTTTTGTGGTTACCTGGTACGGTTTTGCCGTGTTCTGCCTGATTACGATGTTCAGCCGCTGGCTGTTGGTTTCGGTTTATTACAGCCAGTTTCTGCCGCTGTCGATGTTGATGTTCAACCTCTTGTTTACAATCGCTTTTTATCCGGTTATCGGCTTAGTCAACGCTTTTGTGCAGAACAAGCTGATGAAAGACGAGGGCTGAGATGAACCGCGACAACGACAAGGGAAAGGTTTTAATCCGGCGTTCGCTGATTATGGCGCTGGGAAAGTTTTTTTTGCTGTTGGTGATTGTCGGACGGCTTTATTACCTGCAGGTGTATCAGGCCGACCGCTATAAAACGCTGGCGGACGAAAACCGGATTTCAACCCGTCTGCTGATTCCGCCGCGGGGAGTGATTTATGACCGCAACGGCGTAATGATTGCCACCAATACGCAGAATTTTCAGGCTTTGATTGTGGCCGAGCAGACGCCGAACGTGCAGGAAACGCTGGATGCGTTTAAGAAGATTATGCCTTTGTCGGCGGACGAAGAGGAAAAAATCAAAAGAGACATGAAACGCAACCGCAGTTTTGTGCCGATTAAGATTAAGGAAAACCTGACCTGGGAGGAAGTGTCGCGCATTCAGCTGAATGCGGCCGATTTGCCGGGGATATATATTGACGAGGGGTTAAGCCGGGATTATCCTTTCGGGCCGAGCATGGCGCATATTCTGGGCTATGTGGCGGCCGTCAATGAGAAGGAAGCCAAACAGGACGATGACCCGCTGCTGCAGGTTCCGGGATTCAAAATCGGCAAGTCAGGCATTGAAAAGCGCTATGAAAAAGAACTGCGCGGCAAAGGCGGAAGCCTGAAGCTGGAAGTCAACGCCTATGGGCGCATTATGAAAGAAATCGAAAAAAATGACGGTATTCCCGGCCAGCCGCTGACCTTAACGATTGATTCGCGTTTGCAGCAGAAGGCTTTTGAGCTGTTTGGCGAGGAAAGCGGCGCGGCGGTTCTGCTGGATGTAAATACCGGCGAAATTCTGGCTTTTGTGTCGGCGCCGTCCTTTGATCCGAATTTGATGACCAAAGGTGTCAGCAATACGGACTGGAAAGCCTGGCTGAATAATGAAAAGCGCCCGCTGACCGACAAGGCAATTTCCGGACAATATTCTCCGGGTTCGACGTTTAAGGTTTTGGTGGCATTGGCGGCTCTGGAGTCCGGAGTCATCAAGCCGGATACGCATTTTTACTGCTCGGGGCAGATGACTTTGGGCAACCATATTTTCCATGACTGGAAACGCGGCGGTCACGGCAGTTTGAATGTGGTGGAGGCTTTGGCGCATTCCTGCGATATTTTCTTTTATGAAGTGGCTTTGCGGCTGGGAATCGAAAAAATTGCCGATATGGCGCGCCGTTTCGGGCTGGGGAGTAGGATTGACGTCGGTCTTGAAAACGAAAAGGCCGGTTTGATTCCGGACAAAGAATGGAAACTGAGACGTTTCGGCGAACCCTGGCAGCAGGGAGAAAGCGTGATTTCCGGTATCGGGCAGGGCTATATTCTGACCACCCCGCTGCAGCTGGCAACCATGGTTGCCCGGATTGCCAACGGCGGTTATGAGGTTAAACCGACGTTTACCAAAGTTAAGGATAAAAGCACTATCCGAAAAATTGACGTTGCCGATGAAAATATCAAGCTGGTTAAAGACGGCATGTTTGCCGTGGTCAATATTCCGGGCAGTACGGCTTACCGGTCGCATTTTGACTATAACGGGCAGATGATGAGCGGTAAAACCGGTTCGACCCAGGTGCGCCGGATTACGATGAAAGAGCGGCAGACACGGGTGCTGAAACAAAACGAGCTTCCCTGGAAATACAGGGATCACGGTTTGTTTATTGCCTATGCGCCGCATGACAATCCCCGTTACGCGGTAGCCGTTTTGGTCGAACACGGCGGCGGCGGTTCTTCGGCGGCGGCGCCGATTGCCTCCAAACTGCTGCTGGAGACGCTGAAGCTTGACCCGGTTAATGAGAAAGTTAGGACGGTTGAATGATGTATAAGCCTTATGAAACAACCTTTCGCAATCAGACGCTGACCATTCGCGAAAAACTGGCAAACCTGAGCTTTACTTATTTGCTGCTGATTATTACGCTGGCGGCTATCGGCGTCATTATGCTTTATTCGGCGGCCAACGGCAACTGGCAGCCTTGGGCGGTTAACCAACTGGTTCGTTTTACCATCGGTTTCGGTTTGATGCTGTTTCTGGCGCTGATAGACATCCGGTGGCTGATGCGCTATGCTTATCTTTTTTATTTCGGGACGCTGGTGCTGCTGGTGATTGTCGATATTACCGGGCATATCGGCATGGGGGCGCAGCGCTGGATTAATTTCGGCTTTTTTAAATTGCAGCCTTCCGAGCTGATGAAAATTGCCATGGTGCTGGTTTTGGCGCGTTATTTTCATACCTCTTCGCTGCAAACGATTGAGAGCACCAAAGGGATTATTCCGCCGTTGTTGATGGCTTTGTTTCCGGCTGCCCTGATTATCTTACAGCCGGATTTGGGAACGGCGCTGATGCTGCTGTTTACCACCGGGGCGATTTTCTTTGCGGTGGGGGTTCAGGTTTGGAAGTTTGCGGTGGTGTTCATCGGCGGTTTGGTTTCCATGCCGATTGCCTGGGCTTTTCTGCATGATTATCAGCGCAACCGGGTGTTGACTTTCCTGGATCCGGAGCGGGATCCCCTGGGGGCCGGTTATCATATTATTCAGTCCAAAATTGCGCTGGGTTCCGGCGGCGTGTTTGGCAAAGGTTTTCTCAAAGGAACGCAGAGCCATTTGAATTTTCTGCCGGAAAAACATACTGACTTTATTTTTACCATGTTGTCCGAAGAATTCGGCATGATGGGGGCGGTGCTGATTGTGGTGCTGAACTTTTTGATTTTGGCTTACAGTTATTCTTTTGCCCTCAAAAGCACCAGCTATTTCGGTAAACTGGTGGCTATTGGTTTGGCAACCAACTATTTTATGTATGTCTTTATCAATATTTCAATGGTTCTCGGGCTTATTCCGGTGGTCGGCATTCCTTTGCCGCTGATTTCTTACGGCGGAACGGTTATGCTGTCGATTATGGCATCGTTCGGCATTATTTTGTCGGTGCATATTAACCGGAATGTTCAAATCGGTAAAGATTAAAGGCTGTTCTGCTTCCATTCCTCCGGATGCCCCGGTTAAGCCGCACCTGGCAGGTGAGGCAACAAAATGGCAGAGGTCTCTCTGTCATTACACTATTTATGTCATTGCCCGACGCTCTCCTCTCTCTGTCATTATCCGGCTTGACCGGATAATCCATTATTTTCTATCTCGTTTTAGGATACTCCGGTCAAGCCGGAGTATGACAACAACAAAGGCCATTACTTTCTTGTTTGTGTCATTGCCCGACTTGATCGGGCAATCTGTCTGCGGTTGCGGTTGTCTCGTTTTAGGATACTCCGGTCGAGCCGGAGTATGACAGGGAAAAAAAAGGTGCCGGAGCATGACAGAAACAAAAAGGCAATAATAGCGGAAAAAAGCCGGAACATGAGGTAATTTATGCATTCGGAATATTTAACTTGCAAAATAAAAATTATCTTTTAAGATAATCCTCGCAGCCGGGAGACCGGTTGTGGTGTCTGAAAAACATCGCAAGTGTAAATATCCTCCGTTGAGGAGGAGTGGTCGAACTAAGCCGTTTGCGGACGAATAAGACTGACTGTTTACTTGGCAGTTTTTGAGCTCCTCCACCTTTTGTTAAAAAGGTGGTTTTGTTTTACTAATAACAAAACAGGAGCTACAAATGTTTGAATCAATAACCATCTCCTTTGAGGGAGACGATAATATGTCCGTGAATATTATGCGGATTTTGAGTTTGTATCTGGCATCGCTGCGTTGTCAGAAGAAACTCAAGCCGAGCGAGATTTGCGAAAAGACCGGCATTCATATCAAAAACCTGAACAACATAGAAACCGGCAAAACGACCCTGGCAAACCACGATATAGGCAAACTGCTGAATTATTACGGGCTTGACGTGCGGCTGACGATAAATTCTCCGGACAATTAAGGAAAAGCCAGTTGGAATGAGCTGTCCCGACTTCAGGAAAGATCTAAAACCTCTTGTCTTGTTTCGCGGCAGTAGCGGTTAGGCCAATGATGATATCTTTGAGCAATAAGATGACGGTTTGATCTTCCGCTTTAAGAAACCCCGCCGTTTTCATCCGGTGGGGTTTTGTTTTCAATTTATATCTCTTTACCTTTGTGATAGCTGAATGTTTTTCTGTTTCTTTTATTGTTGCGTTTGGACGGGTCACGATTGCCGCGTTCCGGATTTTGGTCATATTCGGCGGTTGAAGGGGAATTGACCCGTTTTTCCTGCTGCCGCATAAATCTTTCGGTTTTGGCGAGTTTTTCTTCCATCTGCGTTGATTCGATGAAGACTTTTTCGGTATGTGTCCGTTCTTCTGCTTTGGGCCCTTGGCCGAATTTGGTTCCTTTTTCGGGGACTATTTCCCGGCCCATTTTTTGCAGCGCCTTTTTGGCCGCTTCGTTATGTTTGGTCAGGTATTGGCGGCAGCCGGGCGGTATGCTTTGCAGATGTTCGGCTTCCAAATTGATGACGCCGGGCGGGTTCTTTAATTTCATTTTAAATTGCAGAGCGGCGGCCAGCAGTTTGTCACGGAATTCCGGCGTACGAATATTGTTGAATTCAATGGTGTCGGCTCCGTTGTCGCGGGCGGCTTTGACCAAGGCGTAAAAGTAGTCGTAGCTGAGCGGTTTGCCGGCTTCGGGGTTTTTGACGGTGACGTCGATTTTATCCGGCTGCGGCGCTTTTTTCACCATATAGACGGCGCCGGTATCGCCGCGTTTGCGGGCAATCGGGCTCAGCGGGCGGACTTCGATTTCCACGGACGCAGGTTCCCGGTTTTCATCGGTTTGCACCCGAACTTCTTTAATTTCGCGTTTGGGTTCTCCGGTTTTTTTATCAACGGCGGTTTCGCACCATTTTTTCAGTGAAGCGGGATAGCCCTTAATCCATGAGGGTTCTTCGGAGTGATCAGAAGCTTCGGGTTTTTCTTTCTTTTCGGGAGCGGTTTCTTTTGCCGGGGCCGGCGGTGTGTCTTCCTTTGGGGCCGTTTTGTTTTTTTGCTCGCGACGGGCAAGCAGCTCATCTATTCTGCGGGTGGTGTCGTTTTCCTGCCGCGTATTGGATTCGTTTGATTCGGCAGTCCGGGAGGCAGGCGTTTGTCTTTCTCTGGATTGCGGAAGTTCGGGCAATTCTTCGCTGATGCTGAAGATTTTGATTTTGGGAGCAGGGCGCAGTTCCTCGGTTTGGGACAGGGGCGGCTGTCCGGAAACGAAAGAATCCGTGTATGCTTCTTCAAAAGTCGGATTATGCTTGTCAAAAGAAAATTCAATCTGCGGCGTTTCGGCTTCCAGTTCTTTTTCGTTGAGCGAAATGATGCCTCTTTCGCTCAGAATGCCGATTTTATCCAGGTTCAGTTTATTGTCATCACCGATGATTTCTTCCAAAGCTTTTTCGTCGTTAATGATGTAGTTCAGCTGTTGCAGCCGTTCCTTTATTTTCCGGAGGGTTGCCTGCCGCTTGTCCGTGTTCGGCGAGGCAGCTTTGCGGGTGGCCGCGTCGGCTTGTTTGCGATATTGGTTTTCCCTTTCGGCTTTGGATAGAACTTTCATGTGCCAATCGTCCTGATGGTTAGATATGAGATAATACCTGTCTCTTATACACATCTCCGAGC
>ERZ1027096.711-NODE-711-length-13097-cov-4.874329_pt1 | contig 13097 bp, 10 predicted proteins | sample MGYA00519278_ERZ1027096 | MGnify/ENA primary metagenome ERZ1027096 (study PRJEB26926, sample SAMN06164649) | human gut metagenome | biome: ENVO:00009003; feature: ENVO:2100002; material: ENVO:00002003 | host: Homo sapiens | place: USA | collected 2012 ...
CTAAGCCTTCGTCGGCAGCGTCAGATGTGTATAAGAGAAAGTATTGGTAGATCGTCTATGGCCTCGCGGCATGAAAAAAGAATATCTGAAATATGATGTCTGGGAAAAAGACATCACGCCTTCCCCTGAACTCAGGAAATGGTTTCATGAAGATACGGCAGGACATTGGGAGGCTTTCTCAGATATGTATCGGAAAGAACTGGAAACATCTGAAGCCACACGGAACTTTCTGGTATCAATCAAACCCTATAAAACAGTTACTTTGCTATATGCCTCCAAAGAACCTGTCCGTAATCATGCCCGCATTCTGCAACAGTTTCTGGAAGCCAGCCTTGGGCAATCGTGAATATTCACTATCTTTGCAACAGTCATCCCCTCAAAAGAGCCGGACGGCCTAACTATTTTCTGAAAAGACAATCATGATAGAGTTGCGAACAGTCAATCTGACCCGTTACATCACTCCTTTACGCGAAGGCGGTTCACTGCCAGCACTGGCGGAAGCTGATGACGAATTCAAATACGTCGTAAAGTTTCGTGGTGCCGGGCATGGAACAAAGGCATTAATATCCGAATTAATTGGTGGAGAGGTTGCGCATATACTTGGATTCAGAGTGCCGGAGCTGGTGTTCCTGAACCTCGATGAAGCATTCGGACGGACCGAAGGAGACGAAGAGATACAAGACTTATTGCAAGGTAGCCGCGGACTGAACCTAGGGTTACACTTCCTTTCGGGTGCCCTGACATTCGATCCTGTAGCGACCAAGGTAGATCCGGAACTTGCCTCACGTATTGTCTGGCTGGATGCCTACCTGACCAATATAGACCGTACTTTTCGCAACACCAACATGTTGATGTGGCACAAGGAACTTTGGCTGATAGACCACGGTGCTTCTCTTTACTTTCACCATTCATGGGAAAACTGGGAGAAACATGCGGTAAGTCCGTTCACCTATATCAAAAATCACGTGCTGCTACCCGAAGCATCCCGACTTGAAGAAGCCGATGCCGTCCTTCGTCCCATGCTGACCGATGAAAAGATACAGCAGATCGTCGCACTTATTCCTGACGACTGGCTGCACTGGGAAGATACCCATGAAACGCCCGAAGAAATCAGAGATATCTATACCCGCTTTCTGACCGAAAGACTGGCCCATTCCGAAATATTTATAAAAGAAGCACAGAATGCAAGGAAAGCACTTATATGAATACGCAGTTATTCGCCTGGTTCCCAAAGTAGAACGTGAGGAGTTCTTCAATGTGGGAGTAATCCTTTTCTCTAAAAGGGCAGGTTACATCAAGTCCGTTTGTCAGGTAAACGAGGACAAACTGAAACTATATGTTTCCGAAGTAGACCGGGAATTGGTATTTGCCCATTTGGATGTATTTAATAAAATATGTTCGGGAGCCAAAGACGGCGGCCCCATCGCCCAACTTGATGTACCGGAACGTTTCCGCTGGCTGACTGCCGTGAGAAGTTCCTGTATTCAAACGTCCCGTCCGCATGCCGGTTTCTCCGACGATCTGGACAGGACGTTAGAAAGATTATTCAAAGAATTGGTTTTATAGTGGAGCAGCATACTTCGCCTTCAGCTCCTCTACCCCTATTCCGGTAAAGTAGTCTTCAATAAAATCCCAGCGTTTCGTATCATCCATTCCATCCGTTCCGAAGAAGAAAGAGAACAGTTCGATCTGCTCCTGAAATATCTGCTCATTATTCTCAAGTATCAGATTATGATATTCATCGGAGGACGCAATCTGCTGTAAGCTCTCAGGGTCATCGAAACACACCTGCACACAAGGCGTACCGCCACCTTCTACACTGAATGAAAGACAATCGAGCATGGAAAGGAGATTAAGCAGCATATTCAAATCAGAGAACGGAGTGCTATAGAACAATAACCGGTCACCTTTTTTACCCACAATGCGCTGGCTAAAGAGTTTCTGATAGCGCGACAGCAACAAGTCAAATCCTTTCGTCACCGTGAAAGAAAGTTCATTGGAGTCTTTCTTCTTCACACTACTGATATAGCTCACACTACGCCCTTCTTCCGTACGTGACTCCAGCAGTGAACCAATGAAACGTTTCGCTGACGGCACATCCATACCATGCTCGGCAAATATCGCACGCAATTCTTCTTCATCAAAACGCCCCTTAGTCTTCCGCAACTTATCAACAAGCAAAGTCTTCAAACTATAGAACAGTCCATCCATTCGTTGGCGAATTACGGCTGCATCTTCTTTCAGCAATACTTCATGCTTACCCACAGACACTGCACGGGAACCTTCCCACAACGTACCACCATTCAATTTCTGTTTAAATTCTCTATATCCCAACTCTGCGAAACGTTCTTCCCACAGTTTCTCTAAACGTGCCGTATACACATCTTCCGTGCCCTTCACCTTCGTAAGATAATCCTTGAACTCATGAATAAAAACATCACCAGTCTTATCCTGAATATATCCTTCCGTCAGCAGGTTTTGCGGACTTACTTCCAGCAATTTCTTTCCATAACGATGGCTCAAATCATCTTCCAACCATAGCAGAGCAGTCTTAATCAATTGTCCAAGTTCCGCTTCATATTCCAGCTTGTTCTTCATTCTTGGCAATTTCACCACAAACTCAAAGTCGGACAAAGACACCAGCATTTCCTGTTTTTCGCCTTTCATCCGGTACACTTCCATCAGCTTCTTCAAAATCAGCGACAACTGTTCCTGTGCTATATTGCCCGCCATGTGCAGGCGCTTCATATAATAGAAATCCCTTTCATGATAATCCGTCGCCGAAATTCCATGAATATCCGTATCACGGGCTGCACGTCCGATCTCCTGTATATAGTCCACAAATGTGCTGGAAGGCGCCACATGATACACCCGGTCGATATCACTGATATCCACCCCCATGCCGAATGCCTTTGTAGCCACAATCATTCGCTTCTCGCCTTCTTTGAACTCCTGTACAATAGCTGCTTTTTGTTCTTTGTCCTTCTTACCATAGTAGGAGGCGACCAAGTGCCAATCCGTCGATTTCACCCACGTTTTCAGACGCATGTCGATACCACCTGCAAAAGGATAATAAAGAATAGTCTTATGCCCGTCGAGGAAATCCTCTACACGGTCAGCCACAACACGCTGTTTGGCTTTATCATAGGTTTCTCCTTCCTCTATCTCCATCTGCCGGATATCAAAGCCGATGTTCCGGCGTTTCACTGTACCTGCATAAAGCACACATGGCTCCATTTGCAATGAACGAATGGTTTCGAACACCATGTCATTCCCTCCTTTCGGATTCCATACAGCCGTAGCCGTCAGTGCAAAAAGTGGGAATGCATATCCAAGGCTTTTCTTCAAACCTTGCAGATAGCGCCCCAGAAACCAATAATCCACACGGAATTCCTTGCCCCATGTAGTTACCGTATGGGCTTCGTCCACTACGACCAGACCGATACGCCGTTCACCAGCAAAGTGCTTGATATCATACGAGAGCAACAACTCCGGTGAAAGATAGAATAGATCCACCTCACTTTCACGCACCTGCCTGTACACTTCGTTCTTCTGTTCGGGCGACAAATCGGAAGAGGCATACGCCACACGCATGTACCCCAATTCCTGCAAGCCTTCCACCTGGTCTACAATCAATGCTTTCAAGGGAGATACGACAATGGTAAGCATCCCGTATTCGTTACCCAGATAGATGGCAGGCAACTGGAACAACAAGGATTTTCCCGCACCGGTAGGTGCTGTAAGCAAGATGTTATCCACATCTTCTCCTCCATTCCGGGCTTTCTCTGCTTCGACAATAACACTTTCTATCAATTGTCCCTGTGAAATTTGAAGCGTGTCCTTCCCCTTGAACAAATCGTCGTACACTTCCAGATCACGAAATTGTTCGTAACCGTAAGTCTCTTTTAAAAGCGTGTATACCGCTTCCCGGCAATCTCCGGGTAAGTGCCGTTCTTTTAGTTCCGGCAGGCGGCATACCGTTTTTTCTCGTGTTTCAGTCATAAATGGAATAATATAAAAAAGAGGCAGTCCTCCTAACCTGTTATAAACAGATCTAACGGACTACCTCTTTCTATGTGTTAACTACCTTGTATTTCTCCAACCGGAGCAAGGTTCAAAAAGCATGCTAATACTCCTCTTCGTTAAAGAAGAAATCCTCTTTGCTGGGATAATCGGGCCATATATCTTCAATACTTTCATAAATATCGCCTTCATCTTCCATTTCCTGCAAATTTTCAATCACTTCGAGCGGAGCGCCCGAACGAATGGCATAATCTATTAATTCGTCCTTGGTTGCCGGCCAGGGAGCATCTTCCAGTTTAGATGCTAATTCCAATGTCCAATACATAAGTCCTAAGTATTAAAATTGTGAATATTAAGTCCTACTTTCTATTTTTCGGCAAAAGTATAATAAAATCTCTCACTTACAACTATTATCCCAAAATATTTCATCTTTTTTCTCATCCCAGTTGATTTTCCGTGACAAGACAAACAAATAATCGGACAAACGGTTCACATAAGCAAGCAATTCGGGAGCAACTTCGCATTGTTCAGCCAAGGCCAGAATACGACGTTCCGCCCTGCGGCAAACCGTGCGGCAAACATGACAAACAGATGCTCCACGACTACCGCCGGGCAATATAAACGCATGCAATGGAGGCAGCAGATTATCCAAACGATCTATCTCCCGTTCAATTCGTTCTATTTCTTCGGGGTGAATAACACTGGCACACTTCAATTCTGTCTTTTCAAGATCGGTAGCCAAATTGGAACCTACTGCGAAAAGACGGTCCTGAATATGACGGACAAGTACCTGATCCGCTTCATCCGGCAGGTAAGTGACAAGCACTCCCAAATTAGCATTCAACTCGTCCACTGTACCGTATGCTTCCAGACGGACATGGGTTTTCGGTACCCGTGTACCACCTACTAATGAGGTAGTACCTTTATCACCGGTTTTGGTATATATCTTCATAAGTGATTGGTGTTTAGTAATTAGTGTTTAGCAGTTAGTAAGTGACGCTAATCACCAATCACTAACTGTTAATCACTATTGAAACGCCTAAAGATAATCAAAAGTTGACAATATAGTTCTGTTTTATCTTAGTTTTATCGAAGAAGAGAATTCCAAGGTCATAAAGGTCGAACGTAATACCCACATGCTCATCTTGTTGCATACGTTTCCAAAGCGCTTTCATTTGCGAAGTATAGCGGATTCCTTCGATGACGAAAACCGACTTTCCACAGGTACGTGCTACACAGATACGGAATACTTCTTCCATAAATTCCGGGTGACGATAATCATGCAAATAAAGGAAACCTACGGGTACGCCGGCTTCCAGAAATAATTCGGAAAGTTCGGATGCCGCTGTATAGTCCGCTCCCTCCTTTCCTGCTTTCAGATAGAGAGACGAAGCGGCAAGCCTGCCGGCATCCACTATCGTGTCCGGCTGGATATAATTTACCAACCGGAACAAGAGGCGTTTCACTTTCTTCGATTCATACTTCCAATAGTTGTCTTTCTGTGGAGCCAGTTTTTTCTGCTCTATTGCCAGATCTTTATATTTATAATAAGGAGTAGATTCGTAAATCACCTGCGTAATCAGATTGAAAGCAAAAGGCGAATGTACCCCATAGCCGCAACGATGGCGAAAACGGCTCAACCAGATAAAAGGGCGTTTCAGGGTCAGTGTGATACGGTTCATAACATATAAATTCTTTTATTGGGCACAAAGATAAGTAACACTCTGCTTAGTCGCATACCTTTCCTTTGATAACTTTCGGTTCCGACGAGTAGTTCTCCTTAACCGTCAATTGCACATTCTCCCCGTCAAAGCGGAAAGTAATATTGAGAGCTGTAATCCAGTTAACATAATGTGCTTTGAGTTCCAACATCGCAGCCGATGGCCAGGCATAACTGCCCGCTACATAAAACGGCCCCTCTATTCCATTAAAACGTCCTTTCGCTTCTATCGAATAGGGAGGATGGACATCGGTTGAAGTTTTTTTCCATTGCTTATAACCGAATGAGAGATTATATTTTGTACCGTCAGTCTCTGTTACGGTCATGATTACTTCCTTCTGCTTGAACTGGAGGTCCAGAGATTGCCAGTCGAACTTGTTCGGTTCGAGAACTATACTTTTTCCTGCATAATCACGGGCAAGAGATGAACTCGCTTTTCCCGGTACAAAAGGCAACTGATAAGAAGATTGTTTTTTCAACAAGCGTTTATAATCCTTTCCCGGTATCAAGGTATCATCGCCGACAGCAGGCAACAGGCGATTCCACACCAAACGGCGCTGTGTAGCTCCATCTATCAAAGTACATTCAGTGATGACCACTACCATATCTTTGTCCGGTATGAGAAGCGCATATTGTCCCAGGGCACCGTCTATGCGGACAGCACCCGGATATTCACAAAGCCACATCTGATATCCATAACCGTAGCCAAAACTACCGGTATCCGACTGTTTAGTCATCATCCTGTCCACCCACTCTGCCGGAAGCAACTGCTTGCCTTCCCATACTCCACGATTCAGTAACAGCTGTCCGAACTTAGCCAACGATTCACTTTGCAAATACACCCCCCAACCTCCGGTATTGATTCCTTCAGGGCTTACTTCCCAGGATATATCGGTGATATGCATCGGTTTGAACAGTTTCAGCCGCAGGTAATCCAATACTTTCATTCCCGTCACTTTCTGCACAATAGCGGAAAGAATATACGAGCTCATGGAGTCATAATCGAAATGTTTGCCGGGAACTTTTATCGTTTTTCCCAGATACCCTCTGATCCAGTCTGTACGACCATTACGCATATTCCAGTCAGGAGTGACGCCGGAAGTCATATTCAGCAGGTTGCGGACGGTCATATCGGCAAGATTTGCAGAAATAGTATCCGGAAGTTGGTCGGGGAAAAAAGAAGCCACCCGATCTGTCAGCCGCAAGCGATTTTCAGAAATAGCGAGGCCTACAGCGGCACCAACGAAGGTCTTGGAGCAAGAATATACGGTATGCCGATATTCCGGAGCGAAAGGTTCAGGATAAATCTCCGCGATTACCTTTCCATGACGTAGTACCATCACACTATGTATGTCCGTTTTAGGCAAGCCCATCAGAGAGTCCATCAAAGCAATAAGTGCTCCGGAAGGAACCCCTTCCACTTCGGGTATCGAACGTTCCAGTTCGCGAATCTGTGCACTGGTCGTTACAGGTATCAACAGGCAGAGCACAAGGAGAAATAAAGTAATTCTGTTCTTCATATTCATGTTGCAGCAAGCAATTAGGTTTAACTGCGTGCAAAAGTAAGGTATTCACATAGGGCAGGCAAATCTTTAAGAGATAATTTACTCAAACGATAACACACATTCCCCCTTTTCAGGCAATGACAAAGAAATCGTTTTACCTGTGTAGTTATTACTTTGCCCGTCTATAATCGCCTTTGCCCGAATGACACCTTCCGGCATTTTCACATGAAATATTCCCGGTATAGTTGCCGTAAGTATAGCCTTCACAGCCTTTCCATCTTTCCACTCCAAATCAACGGAGATCCCGCCACGGGCCTTCATTCCATGAAAGTTACCAGTATGCCAGCTTTTCGGCAAAGCAGGAAGCAGATGAATAAAACCCTCATGACTTTGCAACAACATCTCGCCAACTCCTGCGGTTCCCCCATAATTCCCATCAATCTGGAAAGGGGGATGCGAACAGAACAAATTAGGAAACGTTCCGCTGCCATGACGCTTTGTCTGAGGATCAACAGCCGGATAAAGAAGGCTCTTGAACAGTGTCCAAGCACGATCCCCATCACCGAGGCGAGCCCAGAAATTTACCTTCCAGGCACGACTCCAACCGGTTCCTCCATCACCCCGACGGTTTAGCGTCTCACGACAGGCATTGGCAAGTTCAGGAGTAGCATCAGGAGAAATCAGATTACCCGGATGCAAACCATACAGATGGGAGACATGGCGGTGGTGTACATCTTGCTCTTTATAATCTTCCAACCATTCTTGCAGATATCCTCCTTTACTGATCTGCATAGGTGGGAACTTATCTAATGCCTCCCTCAACTTCGCGGCATAGTCAGCATCACATTCCAGTATGGAAGTTGCTTCAATTACATTGGTATATAGCTCAGTCAGTAATTGAACATCCATCGTAGGCCCCATGCATACACTGACGGGAGTCGGATCATTGCCGACAAAAAAAGCATTTTCAGGAGAAGAAGTAGGGGCTGTTACAAGCCAACCATGTTTAGGTTCCCGCACCATTGTAGAGTAAAAGAACTCAGAAGCACCTTTCAGCACAGGATAAATTCGTTTCAGAAACTCAATATCCTGAGTATATTGATAATGCTCCCAAAGATGAGCACAAAGCCAGGCACCACCGGTATTGGTAGCCCCCCAGGAGGGATGTTCACCGGGAGCGGTATAGTTCCAGATATTCGTCATCATGTGAAGCACCCAACCTTGAGCATGAGTACCGTAAAAAGTACGGGCAGTCTCTTCTCCCGAGGGGATAAGACGTTCTATAAGCGCAGTCAAAGGCTGGTAAAGTTCCGAAAGGCCGGCTTGTTCAAGTGGCCAGTGATTCATCTGGATATTAATATTGGTATGATAATCGCCATTCCAAGGCGTTTCTACTCCATTTGCCCACAATCCTTGCAGATTAGGAGGCAAGCTACCCGGACGGGTGCTGCTGATAAATAGATAACGACCATAATTGTAATAGAGAGCAGCCAAAGCTGGAGATTCACGCTCCGTGAAACGAGTAATGCGCTCGTTAGTGGGTAATACATCATCTTCCGTAGACGGAAGAGTTAGAGATACACGATCATAAAAGGTACGATGGGAGGCTATGTGGGACTCTTTAATTTGCACATGTTGAGTAGCGGCATTCAGCAAACTATCACAAACTTCTTTATAACGGTTTCCTGAAAAATCAGTACCGGAAGCAGCATAAGAAGTAGTAGCAGAAAGCACCAGCCATGCTTCCCTCCCCTGAGTCAGGGTGATACCACGCTCGGCAGAAATATTCTGTTTACCACCTTTAGATATTAATCGCATGGCAACACGATACTTCATACCTTCCCGTCCGGGCTTTCCACTGTCTAAAGTACCTTCCAACAACAAAGTTCCTTCTTCCTTCCCAATGCCCGGAAGCATAGAGACCACACCTTGTTTGGGACGGGAAAGTTGAGCAGAGAAGGACAGGGCACGGCGACGACTGGCAGTCAGGTGTATGATCATAACGTCCTTATCGCGTGAAGTGAAATATTCACGTTGATAGTCAATACCTTCTTTCGTGAATGAGGTATAAGCAACTGCATCACGCAGATCGAGCCAACGGCGGTAATCAGTAACCGGAGCTGTGTCATTTTCTGAAGTAGTTTTTCTTCTATGCGGAAAACAGAAGTCGATATTGAGGTCGGCCAGCATCTGATAGTTACCATAAGTTCCACCGGATTCAGGCTTCTTAGGCACAAAACTGCTATACATCAGTTCTTGAGCTTCTTTATTCTTTCCTTCAAATAAAAGTTGCTGAATAGCCGGGAGACTTCGGGAAGCGTCCGGATTACCATAATCAGCTTCCATACCACTCCACAGGGAGATTTCATTCAGCACAATATGCTCACGATCAACGCCACCGTCAGGCATCATACCGAGACGACCGTTACCCAAAGGAAGTGTTTCTTCCCAAATGGTAGCAGGAGCGGTATAGTAAAGTTGGTGATTGTGTCTATCTTCAAAAGAACCAGCATTTACAAACTGAAGTGAAACTAAGATCGAGAAGAAAAAAGTAAGTGTTTTCATATATAAAAGCTATGCTAAAAAGTGTTCTTAGTTTAATAAAACGAGGACAGACCTGTCTGATTACAAACAGACATATCCCTAAAGATATCCTGTACAAAGATACAATAAAATCAAACAGGAGGAACTTTTTTATCAATTTCCTCCTGTTCAATTATTGCACCAAAATTATTTATTCGGATTATTCTACAGCAGACGTTACTGGTTGCAAAAGAAATGAAAATTCATAATCCTGATAAGGAAGACGATAATCCTTTAACGGCAATGCCCCCCAACTATTGACACCTCCCACACCCATCTGAACCTTGTCTATGCACAAGTTTATATAGTCAACGCAAGGAAGAAATTCCGAATGTCTTTGTTCTTTTCTTTCTCCATCATCCAATACCTCTATGGAATAGTGCAGAGCTGACACTGAGCACGGAGCATCCGCAATAAGCTTCAAACCATTTCCTCCTTTATCCATCAGTTTCCACCAACGAATGTCAGTCCTCGTTCCATTCTCCTGCGGCCGAATATAAGAATAAAATTGGTCGCTGACAGTTTGCCGATACTTGCCAAGCCAAGTCGAATTATTACGATCCGAATAATTCTCAATCGGGCCTCTGCCATAATAGCTGACCTGTTCCAATTCTTCACATATTTGTACTTGCATACCAAAACGGAATAAATCAGAAACTGTTGCCGATTGGTCAACTGTCATTTTTTGAGTAATTTTAACAGCTCCACAATTATTGATAGTATAAGTCAGATACAACTTGGCCTTCACAGCCTCCATTGTATATTCCGAGTTCACTATAACCAAGTCATTTTCAACCTTTTGCTCCAATTCATTCAGATAGATCCCTGTATTTTTCCAAGCTGCATACTTTTTTTGCAATCCGGCTCCCAAATCATTATCAGTTGGAGCTCTCCAAAAATTGGGAGTTAATTTACTTCCTTCATTTAATAGCTGTCTCCCATTTATTTCATATTTGCATAAATACCCATCATGCTTGTCGAAATCCAGGCGAAAATGTTCACCTTCCACAATCAAATAGTTCACATCATTCTCGATTACCGTTGGAGCGCAAACCTTAATATTGGAATTAGGCATATTACTAATTGCCAAATCTGGCGTCTTATATGGTAAAATCGTAAGCTGTTTTTTAGCAACGACATGCCCTGCCGGAAGTAAACTTTCTGCCTTTTTAAGTTTAAACATAATATTCAGGAGCAGCTCTTTATCCTGGCAGATATCATCCATCGTATATCCTAATTGTACGGTAGCGGTTTGCTGAGGAGCAACATTTAGTTTCCCGACCATTCCCTTCCGAACAATCTCTCCATCGGCTTGAAGTTCCCATTCTAAATAATAGTCATCAAGATTTCGGAAGAAATTTTCATTATAGACATTAATTGCCCCATTCGGTAAATCCACAGGAGTTACCCAAATAGATTGATAAAAATAGCCCACTTCATACATATGGGGATTAGGCTGCCGGTCAGGGTTAATCAAACCATTATCCATAAAATTATTATCGGAGGCATCGTAAGGATTCCAATCACCACCATAAGCATAGAAAGAAACTCCTTCCTTATTTTTCCAACGCAATGATTGATCCACAAAATCCCATATAAAACCTCCCTGATATTTCGGATATTTGCGAATTAAATCCCAATATTCCTTAAACCCTCCTAGTGAATTTCCCATAGCATGAGTATATTCACATTGGATCAGAGGTTTGTCTATATCTCCTTCACAGTATTCCCTATTACCCTCATAGTCCTGATACATTGGACAAAAAATATCTGTAAACTCATTTATTTTAGCCTGTTCATACTGCACAGCCCGCGTTTTATCTTCATTCTTAATCCAGGTATAACAGGCCTCAAAATTTGCTCCAAAGCCCGCCTCATTCCCCAAAGACCAAAAGATGATGGAAGGATGATTATAACTACGCTGTACATTACGTTGATTACGCTCCAGATGCGCCTTTGCAAACAATGGATTCCTAGCTAAAGTTTTATGACCACCTATGCCGTGTGATTCAACATTTGCTTCAGCCACTACATAAAGACCATACCGGTCACATAAATCATACCACAAGTTATCATTCGGATAATGGCTGGTACGAACTGCATTGATATTGAAAGCCTTCATTATTTTAATATCCTGAATCATGCGTTGAGGAGATAGATAATAACCATTGTCCGGGTCCATCTCATGCCGATTAACTCCCTTAAACAAAACAGGCTGCCCATTTACCAATATCTGTGCATTTTTCAATTCTATTTTACGGAATCCTACATTTACCGGAATAACTTCCACAACATCACCTTTATCCTTCAAAGTGGCAATTAAAGTATAGAGTATCGGATTTTCAGCTGACCACTTACCTGGATTAGCAACCTCCATCCTTGTCTGGATCTGACCAGTTCCTTTCACTGAGGTTGCTACAATTTCTTTACCTAACGGATCTAACAATTTCAAATCGACAGTACCACCACCTTTAAGGTTCATCGCTACATGCAATGTAGCATTTAAATATTGCGCATCCAAATCCGGTGTAACTCGGATATCTTGAATATATTTCTTATTACGAACGTATAAATAGCAATCACGTCCAACTCCTGCCAAACGCAGGAAATCCTGATCCTCCAGATAAGAACCATCACACCAACGGAACACCTGAAATGCAATCAGATTCTTTCCTGGCTTAAGATATCTACTCAAATTAAACTCAGCCTCCAGTTTGCTATCTTCACTGTAACCGACAAATTGCCCGTTCACCCAAAGATACATATTGGAAGATACAGCACCGAAATGGGCAAAAATCTCTTTTCCTTTCCAGTCAGCCGGAATAATGATCTCCTTACGGTAAGATCCTACCTGATTGTCAGCAACTGGTATAGCAGGCGGTTCACCCGCAAACTGGTTTCTCCAGGGATAACCGTAATTGACATAAACGGGATCTCCATATCCATTCAAGGCCCATAAGCCAGGTACTTGCATATTATCCCAACTCTTATCATCATAGCTTATCTTATAAAAATTCATCGGACGTTTGTCAGCGTCTTTTACCCAAAGAAATTTCCAAATTCCATTAAGAGACATAAAGTTCTGCGAGGCTTCCTTGCATCCTTTCAGCGCACTATGTTCATTCTGATAAGCAAAATAGCTGGTATGCATAGGAGACCTGTTTACCTCATTCACAACCGGATCCTTCCATTCATTAAAGGTCTGAGAGGACAGAGTTGTACATACTAGCAATAAATAACAAGTTAATATATTCCTGTCTCTTATA
>ERZ1027096.717-NODE-717-length-13052-cov-7.983689_pt1 | contig 13052 bp, 10 predicted proteins | sample MGYA00519278_ERZ1027096 | MGnify/ENA primary metagenome ERZ1027096 (study PRJEB26926, sample SAMN06164649) | human gut metagenome | biome: ENVO:00009003; feature: ENVO:2100002; material: ENVO:00002003 | host: Homo sapiens | place: USA | collected 2012 ...
CGGCAGCGTCAGATGTGTATAAGAGACAGCATTTATAGAACTTTCCTCGATTTATACTGTTATTTTAATATTACAAAGAACAACATGATATTGAATTATGAAAACAGCAATGGACATTCCCGATAAAGAGGGACAGAAACGACTGGTAATCGTAGGCGGCGGCTTTGGCGGATTAAAGCTGGCACGAAAATTGAAAAGCAACAAGTTTCAGATAGTTTTACTGGATAAGAATAACCATCACATCTTCCAACCGTTACTCTATCAAGTGGCCACAGCAGGTATTGAACCGAGTGCCATATCATTCCCATACCGAAAAATCTTCAAAAAAAGAGAGCATTTCCATATACGTATTTGTGAAGCACAGCAAGTCTTCCCGGAACACAATCTGCTGGAGACTTCCATCGGCACGCTGGCATACGACTATTTGGTCATTGCCACCGGCTGCAACACAAATTATTTTGGAAACGACGGGCTGGAGAAACAGACCATGGCACTAAAGAATACTTCGGAAGCCTTGTTCAACCGAAACCAGATATTGGATAGTTTTGAACAAGCCCAGAACACCGGTAATAAAGAAGATCGCAGGCGTCTGATGACCTTTGCCATTGTAGGCGGTGGAGCTACGGGAATAGAGTTGGCTGGTGCTTTGGCCGAGATGAGGAAGTTTGTCCTTCCTCAAGACTATCCGGACTTGAATATCAATGAGATGCGTATCATCTTGTTGGATGGCTCTTCCCGGCTCTTGTCTGCTTTTTCAGAAGAGTCTTCCAAAGAAGTGGCCGATTATCTGAAGAAGCGTGATGTGGAAATCAAATTGAACCAACGGGTGATGGGATACGAGAATTATCAATTGGCATTGAATGACGGGACTGCCATCGATACCAAAAATGTATTCTGGGTGGCCGGTGTCAAGGCAAACAGCCTTCAAGGATTGCCTGCCGATGCCTATGGACCGGGAAACCGCTTGAAGGTGGACACTTATAACCGTCTTTCTCAATATCCCAATATTTTCGCTATCGGGGATACGGCCCTTATGATTTCTGAGGAGTATCCCAAAGGACACCCGCAAGTGGTGCAACCAGCCATCCAGCAGGCCCGCAACTTGATAAGGAACTTGCAGCGTGCAGAAACAGGCCTGCCGTTACAGCCGTTTATATATCAAAACAAAGGCTCCATGGCGACCATTGGCCGCAATCATGCCGTAGTCGAGCTTAAGAAACTGCGTTTTGGCGGTTTTCCGGCATGGGCTGTGTGGCTATTCATCCATTTGATGAGTATTGTGGGTGTAAAGAACCGTCTTTTCATCTTCGTAGACTGGATGTGGAGTTACTTTACCTATGACCCGTCTTTACGGATTATCATCAAACCCTTGAAGCGGGAGTAAACTTTTATTGAGTAATATTTGTTATAGTTCATATACGAACTTAAAAACGAATGAATATGTTAAAACAACTTTTATTTCCCGCCAAACCGGACGGAACGGCAACATCTGCTATGCTATTGATTGCAAGAATTGTATTCGGTATATTATTAATGAACCACGGTATCCAGAAGTGGACTAACTTTCAAGAGCTGTCGGCCGTTTTCCCTGACCCGCTGGGTGTAGGCAGTCCGCTGTCTTTAGGACTGGCTATCTTTGGTGAATTGGCATGTTCCATGGCATTCATTATAGGTTTTCTCTATCGTTTGGCTATGATACCAATGGTGTTTACAATGGCTGTTGCCTTTTTTGTAATTCATGGTAATGACCCGTTTGCCACGAAAGAGTTGGCTTTTGTATATCTGGTAGTGTTCATATTGATGTATATCATAGGTCCGGGCAAGTTTGCCGTTGACCGCTGGATAAGAAAAGCTCTTTTCCAAAAGGCTCGTAAATAGACACTTCCGTTTTACTGAAAACAGATTTTAAGCTCAAATAGGATGTATTTTCGTAAAAAATCCTATATTTGCGGATGCTTAAAATAACTCGATGAGCTATAAAGCTAATTAAACACAGTAAAATAAAAAAGAGTGATTATGAAAAAGTTCAATTTGAAGATGGCTGCGACCGTAATGATTTGCGGCTCGTTTCTTTTCAGTTCTTGTATCGGTTCTTTTGGACTGCATAGTAAACTGGTCAGCTGGAATCAAGGTATTGGTACCAAGTTTGTAAACGAACTGGTTTATCTGGCATTCAATATTATCCCGGTATATGGCGTTTGCTATCTGGCCGATGCATTGGTCATCAACTCCATCGAATTCTGGAGTGGTTCAAACCCTATGGCCAGCATTGGTGATGTAAAGAAAGTGAAAGGCGAAAACGGTGACTACCTGGTAGAGACACTTGAAAACGGCTATTCTATCACCAAAGAAGGTGAGACTGCTTCTATGGAACTCATTTACAACAAAGAGTTGAATACTTGGAATGTTGTTGCCGATGGTGTCAGCACAGAATTGCTGCAAATGAACAATGACGGCACTGCACAAATGACCCTTCCGAACGGTGAGGAAATGACAGTGACGCTGGATGCCCAAGGTGTGGCAGCAGCACGTCAGGCGACGATGATTGGCACGTACTACGCTTTTAATTAATGGAAAATGGAAAATTGAAAATGGAAAGTGGCTGGTACATAGATGCCCAATAAGCATTTCTCACTTTCCATTTTCAACTTTCATTAGAACGGATATCCCACAGCAAAGTGGAAAGCAAAATCGCGGCTGAATTTAGGATGAATAATGGGATAACGGTCTTTTTTCTTTTCATAAGCCGGATTGATGGCCTTCATACCTCCGTCGAAACGCAATACAAAGAAATCCAGGTCAAGACGCAATCCCAAACCATATGCCACGGCAATCTGCTTATAGAACTTGTCAAATTTAAACTGACCTCCCGGCTGGTCTTTATAATCCCGTATTGTCCAGATATTCCCGGCATCTACAAAGAGGGCTCCTCTGAATTTCCAGAACAACCGTGTGCGGTATTCAATGCTGGCATCCAGCTTGATGTCTCCCGACTGGTTCATGAAGTTATTATCGCCGGGGAAAGAACCGGGCCCCAAATCACGTACAGACCATCCGCGCACACTGTTGGCGCCGCCGGAGAAGTAGCGCTTCTCAAATGGAAGCATTGTTGCATTGCCGTATGGAATGGCAATACCGGCACCAAAATGAAATGCCAATGAATTGCGGTTGTCAATGACCAGATTCTTGGCAAAGTCAAAATCGCCTTTCAGGTATTGGGCAAAAGGAATGTTCAACAAAGTGTATTCCCCCGATGCATTCTTTTTCATTCCTCCGAGCTTTGCCACAGCATACAACAAGTTACCCGCCGATTCAAAATTGAGGCGGATGGTATAGGAATTTCCGATACCGGAGTTATTCATCAATGCTCTTCCGGCACTGTTGTAGATATAGCTATAGCCGGTGCGGACAATAAAGCGGTCTTCATAATTGTATTTGAGGATGTAGTTCTCGTCTTTCTCCAGATAATCCTCTTTGAATGTCTGGTCTATGCTGGGCATATACAGATAGTTGATGTCCAGCAAATCAATGCGATGCTGCGAACGCTGTTGTTGTACCCCCCATTTGTAGCTCCATCCGGCAGATGCTACAATGCGCGTGAATTCGGGTCTCATCTGGTAGTTATATTGCAATCCGAATTCTGTAGTAGCCCTTATCCTCCGCTTGAAATCGCTGGATACAAAGGGAAACATAAACCGTGGGAAGTTGATGGTTGCTTCCGCACCTAATTCTATGTAGTCTTGATTCAAGGAGCTCTGCAAACCGGACACAGCCTCGTATGCCCCACGTAGCTTGAACATGAATGTTTCGGAACCTTTGAACATGTTGCGGTGCTGAAAAGCCACCGAAGCGGCAGCTCCCAAATCGCCGGCAGAGTTTGTGCCTTCCACCTCAAAAGATACGGACTGATGCTTGCCTCTGGTCAGCATCACATAGGCGTTGAGCTTTGCACTGTCACTCTGTTGCACTTCAAAAAAACGGATATTGGTATATTTCAGGGCTTGCAGGCGTCCGTAGTTGGAGTAGGTACGCTGCACGTTCTGCTCGTTATAGAGAGTTCCCGGAGTGATGCGCAGATTGTTGGTCAGCACTTTGGGGCGCAGATAAAGCTTGTCTTTGTAGTAGATGGGAAAGCCTTTGTAATGCAATGAATCATTCACCTCGATGCTGTTCTGGGTGGATGCCTGCAACACATTATAATCGGTAATGAAACTCACTTTATTGATAGTGTATTGCCGGTGATTCTGCGGCGTATCCTCGTTATGCTGTCTGTATGGAGCCAAATACAGTGTCAAATCTACCAGATAAGAATTACGGACAGTATCCGCAGTATAGGATATGTACTCTTTATTGAACTTGTAATATCCATTCTGAAGCAGTTTGTTTGTGATGCGCTGGCGTTCTGCATCCAGTACATTGACATCAAAATACATGCCTTCGGATAATAAGGTTACTGCGGAATCCTGCCGCATGTATTCCTTTATTTTACTGTCCTGGATATCATATTTCAAGGTACGAACTTTATAGGGCTTGCCGGTTGTCACTTTATAGACCAACTTCATCTTTTTCTTCTTGACTTGGCGTACCGGTTCCACCAGGGCGCCCATATAGCCCATATTCTGCACAGCCTTAGTGATTTCTTCCCTGGTCCGGTTGGTTTCCTCCTCACTGTATATGACCGGGGCATCACCTAATTTCCTCAATGTACGGTTTATCCAGCGTGTAGAGTCCCGTCCGGACCAGTTGTAGACATACAACTGGGTCTTTATCAGGCTGAACCACTTCGCATTGGGATTCTGGCGGATGTACATGGAGAGATTGGATGGTTTTACTTCCTTATTATCAGTATGTATGCGCACTTCATCCAGCAAATACGAGCCGTCCGGCACATATTTGGTAGAAGAACAGGAAGCCAACAAAAGTACGATAGTAGTAAGTATCGCGTAGCGGAAACCTTTATTCATACCGAGTCATTAATTGCGCATAAACAGCTACAAATATACTTGTATTTTTTTGTTCCCGAAATAAAAAACGCCGGAAGAGTGCAGAGTTTTTGATTATATTGAAATAATCACGTATTTTTGTCAAATGATAACATGTGTGTCCTATGGCATTAAGTAAAAATCGCATTAAATATATCCACTCGTTGGAGCAGAAAAAGAACCGGAAGGCCGACAAGGTATTTCTGGCAGAAGGACCTAAACTCGTAGGGGATTTGTTGGGACATTTTCCTTGTCAGTTCTTGCTGGCAACTTCAGAATGGCTTTCCCGGAACCGCCCTCTCTCCACCGTAGCGGATGCCACGGAAGTATCGGAGGAGGAACTTTCGCGTGCCAGCCTGCTGAAAACTCCCCAACAAGTGCTGGCTGTGTTCCGGCAGCCGGATGAGGAGACGGATATTTCCGTCATCAGTCACTCCCTCTGTCTGGCTTTGGATGATGTGCAAGACCCCGGTAACCTGGGAACGATTGTCCGCCTTGCTGATTGGTTTGGGATAGAGCATATTTTCTGTTCGCCCAACACGGTGGATATCTATAATCCCAAAACTGTGCAGGCCACGATGGGAGGTATCGCACGCGTCAGACTGCATTATACTCCCCTACCCGAGTTCATCCGCTCACTGAAGGATATTCCCGTTTACGGCACTTTCCTGGACGGAGAGAATATGTACGGACAACCGCTTTCGAAAAATGGGCTGATTGTGATGGGTAATGAAGGAAATGGCATCGGAAAAGAAGTGGAGGCACTCATCAACCGCAAACTATACATACCGAATTATCCCGCCAGCCGTGAGACCTCGGAGTCATTGAACGTGGCTATTGCCACAGCAGTAGTTTGCGCTGAGTTCCGGCGCCAGGCTGCATTGTAGTAAAATCAAAAGGAAAAAACAACCAGGGAATCAAATAAGGCAATTCTTCCTCGATAACCGGAGGGATTGCCGTCAGTATATTGCAGCACGTATCAAAATGAGGATAGTCTGTTTCCGCCTCCGTAAGCAAAGCTATGACTCCCGGTAGCCATTCCGTATTCTCCACCTCTTCTGTCAATGGGAAGATACGTGATACACATTGTCCTTCATCTATCTCCACCACATATTGTTTCAGATAGCCATGCCCGGGAAGAAACAGAAAATGGGAAGCGTAGCGTTTCATGCTTTCGGACGGGGACGTATGGTTCTGGGAGTCGTGGTATTTTCCTGCTCCTGAATTTCCAGAGGTTTCAATTTCTCAGGTTTTCCGATACTGTCTTTGCGAAGGGAGTCTGTCGCTTGCTGAAGGCTGTCCTTTGGGGCAATGACCAAGCTGTCCGTGGCGTGATAGCGCATCAGTGAGATACGGTCTGCCAGCAAAGGCTGTGGAGTCTCCTGCTGCGGATAATAGATGAACCCGCGTATTTCCTTGATTTCTCCTAAAGTATCGGCAAACAAGGTGAGCGTTTCCACACCTGTGTCTTGTACTTTCCGAATGGCACTGATGACACTGTCATTCTTTTCGTAAAGAACCTGCATCGCCATCAACGGAGCATGTATGCTGTCCGGTGCACCGTTGTGGAAACGGAAGCGCACGCTCCAGCGCAGCGTGTCACGGTCGTGGAAATTGGTGTCTGATGGCAACGTAAACGTTATCTTGTTGTCCAGGGGCATACCCGTCAACTGATAGATATGCTGCCATATCCACACGTCGATACTGTCTCCGGGAAGTGATTCTTTCGGCTTGTTGTCACGCAGGGCAATCAAGTGGTTGATACCGTCTCTCTCGGCTTTCAACCGTACATTCACTTTCTCGTAGATTTTGGTAAGTACTTCCGGGTTACGGGCAAACCAGACCATAGAAGAGTCAAAATCGGCCTGAGTAATGCCATATTTCTTGAAAACCGACTCAATGTATAGCACCCGCTTATAACTTTCGTTATACGGCACTTCTTCACCCATAGCTTTGGCTATGTGATAATCATAAAGCACGTTTTCCATCTTGGCATCCGGAAGGACGGTTTCAGGTCTTTTCACCTTACAAGCCGTCAGACTGAACACCAGAAGGACTACGCTACACCATTGAATTCGATTTATTCCTTTCATGATTTCTTTATGGCAGCATGATAGGCATCATTGAAGTCCTTGCCGTAGAACAACAGCAAAGCAATGATACCGCAACTGATTGCTGCATCCGCAAAATTGAATATCGGGCTGAAGAAAATGAAATGTTCTCCACCGACAAACGGCATCCATGCGGGCCAGTTTGTATCAATGATGGGGAAATAGAACATATCCACCACCTTGCCATGGAACCACGGGGCATATCCCCCTCCTTCAGGCATGAAGGAGGCTATCTGCGAATGGGTGCTTTCGTTGAACAGCACGCCATAGAACACACTGTCGACAATGTTTCCCAAGGCTCCCGTCAAGACCAAAGACACACAGATGATAAATCCGGTCTTCATGCCTTGCTTCACGAACTTGTACAGAAACCAGCCAATGACCGTGACTGCAGCAATGCGGAACAAGGTCAGGAACAGTTTGGCGAATATTTCCATACCGAAAGCCATACCACTATTCTCGGTAAAGTATATATAGAACCAATCCGTAATCCGGATACTCTCATGCCAGTACATGTGGGTCTTTATCCAAATCTTGATAATTTGGTCTATAACCAATACCGAAAATATGATAAGGCAGGCTATCCGGCCCTTCGTAAAGAATTTACCCATTTTTATTTCTTGCCGTTGTTTTTAGCTTCGATGCTCAAAGTGGCATGGGGCACTGCACGAAGGCGCTCTGCCGGTATCAGTTTGCCGGTTTCGCGGCAAATGCCATATGTTTTGTTCTCAATGCGCACCAAAGCAGCCTGCAATCCTTGGATGAACTTCAACTGGCGTTGGGCCAGACGTGTGGTTTCTTCCTTGGATAAGGTGTTGGCACCTTCTTCCAGTACTTTGTACGTAGGAGATGTATCGTCGGTGTCATTACCGTCTGCACCCGTCAGGCTGGCCTTTAACAGTTCATAGTCACGTTGTGCCAACTCTAACTTCTCCATAATGATAGCGCGGAATTCTTCCAATTCAGCATCTGAGTATCTAGTCTTTTCTGCCATAACTTTTACGTGTTAATCAGGGTTAGTATTTAATTATTCTTTCACAACGCTCACGTACAGCGAGAAATCGTCGAAGTTCAGTTCTGTACCATTTTCTACGTTGTCTGCCAGCGTCAGTGAAGTTCCTAAAACTTGGTTGCGAATATAGTCATTATATTCATTTACCGCATCATCTGTTTGAGGATTTTTTGATAATGTAATCTTTATTTTATCTGTTATCTCAAAACCGCTCGACTTGCGGATATTCTGAATGCGGTTTACCAGCTCGCGTGCAATACCCTCACGGCGCAGCTCTTCGGTAACGGTAACTTCCAGAGCCACGGTCAGTTTGCCCTCGTTGGCAACCAGCCATCCCGGAATATCCTCACTGAAGATTTCCACATCTGCCGTTTCAATCACGGCTTCTGCACCGTCCAGATTGAACGTATAAGAGCCTTTCTTCTCCAGCTCGGCAATGGCTTCCTGGGACATTTCTGCCACAGCAGCAGCCACGGCTTTCATCTGCTTACCGAATTTCGGTCCCAGCTTCTTGAAGTCGCATTTCACTTTCTTTACCAGTACACCGGCAGCACCGTCCACAAACTGGATTTCTTTCACATTCACCTCGTTCATGATAAGTGCTTTCACAGCCTCGATGTGTGCACGCTGTTCTTCATCCACTACCGGTATCATGATGCACTGAAGCGGTTGGCGGACTTTGATGTTCACCTTGCGGCGCAGTGCCAATACCATGGAAGTGACGTCTTGTGCCATCTGCATGCGGACTTCCAATTCCTTGTCTATCATTTCCTCCTTATATTCGGGGAACTTGGCAAGGTGTACGGAAACCACATTGTCGCGTCCCGTAGCTGCAATCAGGTCGGAATAGAGCATATCAGCATAGAACGGAGCGATGGGTGCCATCAGCTTAGCCACGGTTTCGAGGCATGTATAGAGTGTCTGGAATGCAGAGAGCTTGTCCTGCGTCATACCACCGCCCCAGAAACGTTTGCGGTTCAGGCGGACATACCAGTTGGAGAGGTTGTCGTTCACGAATTCGGAAATAAGACGTCCTGCTTTCGTGGGCTCGTATTCATTGTAGCAGGTATCCACGTTCTTCACCAACGTATTCAGTACAGAGAGAATCCAACGGTCTATCTCAGGGCGTTCTGCCATGGGCACATCGGCTTCTTTGTAGTCAAATTCGTCTACATTGGCATAGAGGGCGAAGAATGAATAGGTGTTATAGAGTGTTCCGAAGAACTTGCGGCGCACCTCTTCCACTCCATCCACGTCGAACTTAAGATTGTCCCACGGAGAAGAGTTGGTGATCATGTACCAGCGCAACGGGTCGGACCCGTATTTCTCGATGGTCGAGAAGGGGTCTACGGCATTGCCCAGACGCTTGGACATCTTGTTACCATTTTTGTCGAGCACCAAGCCGTTGGAAATGACAGCCTTATAAGAAATACTGTCGAACACCATTGTAGCGATGGCGTGCAACGTGAAGAACCAACCGCGTGTCTGGTCCACCCCTTCGGCGATGAAATCGGCAGGATATACCTGGTGGCTATCCAGCAGTTCCTTATTCTCGAACGGATAGTGTATCTGTGCATAAGGCATGGCACCGGAATCGAACCAAACGTCAATCAAGTCCGTTTCGCGTTTCATCGGCTTGCCGTCTTTAGAAACAAGGATGACATCGTCCACGTAAGGACGGTGCAAGTCTATCTTGTCGTAATTCTCTTTGGTATATACACCCGGCTGGAAGCCCTTCTCCTTGTAAGGGTTGGACTGCATCAGGCCGGCAGCTACGGATTTCTCTATTTCGTTGTAAAGTTCTTCTACAGACTCGATACACTTTTCCTCGCTATTGTCCTCTGTACGCCAGATGGGCAGCGGAGTACCCCAGTAGCGTGAACGGCTGAGGTTCCAGTCATTCAGGTTTTCCAGCCACTTGCCGAAACGTCCCGTACCGGTGCTTTCCGGCTTCCAGTTGATGGTCTTGTTCAACTCTATCATACGTTCTTTGCAAGCGGTGCTGCGGATAAACCAGCTATCCAGCGGATAGTACAATACGGGTTTGTCCGTACGCCAGCAGTGCGGATAATTGTGTACATGCTTTTCTATCTTGAATGCCTGGCGGGCGGCTTTCATCATCATGCAGAGTTCGATATCCAATGATTCGGCAGCTTGTGCAGCCTGCTCATCATACTTGCCGTCTACAGTGAATTGAGGGTCATAGGCATTCTTTACCCACTTGCCCTGATAGTCTTTGTAAAGGTCTGCATTGACACATGCCTTTACAAACTCCTCGTCCAGTTCGTCAATCAAGAAGAACTTACCGGTGAGGTCTACCATCGGGCGGGTCTCACCCTTCTTGTTTATCATGAACAAGGACGGTATACCTGCAGCGCGTGCCACAAAAGCATCGTCCGCACCAAAGGTCGGGGCAATGTGTACGATACCCGTACCGTCTTCAGTCGTCACATAGTCACCAGAAATTACACGGAAACCTTTGTCGCTGGGAGTCCAGCTACCGTCTTCGGCAACGTCTATCGGCTTCACCCACGGGATGAGCTGTTCGTACTCCATGCCTATCAGATCCGGGCCTTTATATTCGCCCACCACCTTGAACGGTATCAGCTTATCACCCGGCTTATAGTCCTCTAATGCAATGCCTTCCGCTTTTTTGTTGAAGTGGGTATAGAGCAGCGCCTTTGCCAGGACGACGGTCATTTTCTCGCCGCTATAGCCGTTGTAGGTCTGCACGGCAACGTAGTCTATCTTAGGCCCTACACAGAGCGCGGTATTGCTGGGCAATGTCCACGGAGTGGTAGTCCATGCCAGGAAGTAGGGAGTCCCCCACTCTGCCATTTCCGGCTTCGGGTTCTTTATCTTGAACTGCCCCACCACGGTCGTGTCTTTCACGTCGCGGTAGCATCCGGGCTGGTTCAGCTCGTGCGAGCTGAGTCCCGTACCGGCAGCGGGAGAATACGGCTGTATGGTATATCCTTTATAAAGCAGTCCTTTCTTGTAGAGTTGCTTCAACAGCCACCACAGGGTTTCGATGTAGCGGTTGTCGTAAGTGATGTAGGGGTTCTTCATGTCCACCCAGTAGCCCATCTTGTGAGTCAGGTCTTCCCACTCTTTGGTGAACTTCATGACGTCCTTGCGGCAGGCGGCATTGTATTCCGCCACGGAAATGCTCTTGCCAATATCCTCTTTCGTAATGCCGAGTGCTTTTTCCACACCCAGTTCCACGGGCAGTCCATGAGTATCCCATCCGGCCTTACGCTTTACTTGGAACCCCTTCATCGTTTTGTAACGGCAGAAAATGTCCTTAATGGAGCGAGCCATTACGTGGTGAATGCCCGGCATACCATTGGCCGAGGGAGGTCCTTCGAAAAATACGAAAGAAGGACAACCTTCACGTTCTGTCATACTCTTGGCGAAAACCTGGTTTTCGTCCCATTTCTTCAACACGTTTCCGTTCACTTCGGAAAGGTCGAGCTTCGAATATTCGGCAAACTTCTTACCCATCTTGATATTTACTATTTGACAATTTACAATTTACGATTGAAGATACTCTTGATAGGCATTTGGTACGTCAAAAGCTACCTTCTCCATTTTAAGGGTGCAAATTTACAAAAAACTTAAATACAAGAGACTTTTTAGGTAGAAAAAGCTGGATAAGTGCAGTAAAATGTTTTATTTAAGGATGAAAAGAGGGATAATAAGAGTGATTAATATCCTTTTAGACATAGAATTCAAAAAATAAAAAGAAAGACTCCTAATATATTCGCACAACTTGAAGAGATTCACTATCTTTGCCATTAGAAGAATGATATTTAGACCAAATATGCAACATAGAATATATAGAACTGCAAAACCTTTTGTAAAATGGGTAGGTGGAAAGACGCAGCTTTTAGGAGATATAGAGCGTACCTTACCATCTGACTTCTCACAGAAAAAAAACGTTATTTATGTAGAACCTTTCGTTGGAGGTGGGGCTGTTTTATTTTGGATATTACAGCAATTTCCCAATATTCAAAAAGCTGTGATTAATGATATAAATCCCCATTTGATAACTACATATAAAGTTATTAAGGAACAACCATATAAATTGATTGAACAATTAAAAGAACTTCAAGAAAAGTATATCCCCTTGGGAGAAGAAGACAGAAAAGAGTATTATTTAAATAAGCGCGACATATATAACGCTTCATCCTTGTCTGAAATAGAGACCGCCGCTTTATTCATTTTTTTAAATAGGACATGCTTCAATGGGTTGTATAGAGTAAATTCTAAAGGAAAATTCAATGTTCCCCATGGAAAATATGCCAATCCTAGAATTTGTGATGAAGATACAATTCTTGCAGATTCTAAGATTTTGCAAAAGGTAGATATTTTGTGTGGGGATTTCGAGAAAACAATAGCTTACGCTTCTCCTGATGCTTTATTCTACTTTGATCCTCCATATAAACCTTTAAGCAAAACTTCTTCTTTCAACTCGTATGCCAAAGATGAGTTTGACGATAATGAACAAATACGGCTACGCGATTTTTGTCACAAGATAGTTCAATATAAAACTAATTTCATCTTAAGTAATTCGGATGTGAAAGGCAAAGACGAAAATGATAATTTCTTTGATGAGATTTATAACGAATACCATATTCAGCGAGTAATGGCTACGCGAATGGTTAATGCCAATCCTGAAAAAAGAGGGAAACTGTCCGAACTTATGATTTCTAATATTAGCATGAATTATAGATAAATTTGTATGGAAAGAGATTTTAAACAATGGCTTGCACTGTTTCGTACAAGTATTGCGAACTACCAATATTATACATACTTTGACAAAGTTTTCTCTAATGTTGATGCTATTAAAGTGGAATTGAATATTATGAATTCTCTTATTGGCAGCAAAAATATAGAAACTGTCTCTTATACACATCTCCGAGCCCACGAGACGTAGAGGAATCT
>ERZ1027096.727-NODE-727-length-12960-cov-27.425417_pt1 | contig 12960 bp, 6 predicted proteins | sample MGYA00519278_ERZ1027096 | MGnify/ENA primary metagenome ERZ1027096 (study PRJEB26926, sample SAMN06164649) | human gut metagenome | biome: ENVO:00009003; feature: ENVO:2100002; material: ENVO:00002003 | host: Homo sapiens | place: USA | collected 2012 ...
ACAAAGAATTTCTTGGTACGGTACATCTCCAGCAACGGACTCCAAAGGGGTTTCAATGTCCAGGGAAGCATGATAAGGGAAGTCCAGAAGGCTATCTTTGCATCGCTTACTCCCAAGCCTTTGTACATAAGTACGGCTACCATATTCAATACGACAAAAGGGAGCCCCATACCGAAATAAGCGGTGGGAACCCAAAAAATAGGACTACGGCGTCTGGCCGGAGTTGGGGTTTCGGTTGTTTTCATTTATATCTAAGTATTAAGGTTGTTGAATTCGGCTATAACCGAAGATAACTTCATCCCCTTTCAGAAGGAGATGAAGTTACCTTTCGGAATCTATAAACGCAATAGGACGAAGCATTTGGTAAATCAGTCAGTTATAGGAATAAAGCTCACCGCCTGCCCGCCGCCTTTTGCCATGACTACAGACAAGGTATCGGCTGCTGTCACCTCTTTGTCCTTAATCTGATACGAAGTAGGATTCGTTTTCCAGTCGGCATCTTCTCCATCAGCATAAATCACGGCATGGTATTTTTTATCTTTCTCCAGGAAATCCAATGGAATGGTGAGTGTACGCGACTCTTCATTCGTGGTGGCTCCCAGGAAATATTTATCTTTCGCTTTCCGCACCACAGCTACAAACTCTCCCGGTTCGCCCTGCAAGGCTTCGGACCAGTCACAGTCCGCATCAAAATCCCGGAAGAACTGGAAGGCAGGATGCCCTTCATAGTTCTCAATCATATCCGAAGCCATCTGCAACGGAGAATAAATGACAACCCAATTGGCTATCTGCTTTGCCAAGGTGGTATTCACACGGCTGTTTCCTTTATCCAAGTCATTCCACTTCTTGCGGCGTGGGGAATTGCGTGTCTTTTCATAAAGAATATCAAAAGTACCCGGTGTATAATCCATCGGACCGCCCAGCAAGCGGGTAAACGGCAATAACTCGTGATGTTCGGGGGGATTACCTTCACTCCATCCGTTCCACTCCATGCCGCGGGCGCCTTCGCGCGTCATCATATTGGGGTAAGTACGACGAATTCCTGTATCTTTGATAGGTTCGTGGGCATTAACGGTTGCATGATAACCGGCGGCAGTCTGCACCACCTTGCGGTAATGGCGTACATTGAACTGTCCATGATGGCTGTGACCGCCCGGCAGTCCTCCGGCATAACCGGTCTTCACGCTGTGCACTCCCAGGTCTGCATACCATTTGTAAGCATTGTCCAGCTGGCGTTCGTAATTAAAGATATTGCCACCCGTTTCGTGGTGACCGATTATTTCAATCCCTTTCTCCTTGGCATAACGTGCCACCTCTGCCATATCGAAATCGGCATAAGGCTTGGTATAGTCAAAAGTCTGCATACCGCCCCAACTTTCCCAGCCTTCATTCCAGCCCTCGAACATCACCGCTTCTATGTTATTGGCAGCAGCAAAATCTATATATCGTTTGGCATTAGCGGTGGTAGCGCCGTGGCGTTCATCCATCGTCCACGTTTCAACCCCCAGATGCATTCCCCACCAGATACCTACGTATTTCATAGGACGTATCCAGCTCAAATCACCCTCCAGCGCACAAGGTTCATTCAGATTCAGTATCAGGCCGGAGTTTATCAGACCTACCGCTTGGGGAGCTATCTGGATACTGCGCCACGGAGTAACGAAAGTTCCTCCGGCAAAACGGGCTTTTACCCCATCGGGCCAGGAGGCCAGTTCCGATTTGAAGTGACAACCTTCGGTATGCTTCAAAGTCATTTCGGGGAAATCGGTCAAAGCCGCTTCGTGAATACTGGCATATACCCCGTTATCTGTTTTGAAAGTCATCGGGGTGTTGGCATTATCCACCTTGCTGACGGGCAGGGTACGATACAGCAACTCGTAGGTTTCAAAACTGGCGGGAATAGACCATGACTTGCCATCCTGCGCCAGATTGAATGAAGTGAGCTCGTCCATCACGAACACACTGTCCACTTGGGGTACTTGATATTCATAACGAAAGCCCAGACCGTCGTCGAACACGCGGAAACGGAGGGTCAGCCGTGTATTCGCCGGATCTTTCAAGCGCACAGCCATCTCGTTATAATGGTTCCGGATAGATTTATTCTCCCCCCAAGGCTGGGTCCAGGTTTCATTCTTTGTGGTAAACTCAGTATTTTCTATCTGAAAATCTTTGGAGAGATTGAGCCCGTCACGACCTTCAAAGCCCATAACAGAAGGAGTGATGAACGGTTTTCCTCCTACAGAAACTCCATAGGTCATCGCTCCTGCCTCATTCAGGTTGAATACTAATTTTATATTGCCATCCGGCGATGTTAATTCCGTGGGACGGGAACATCCGCAAAACACAACTAACAAAAATAATACATAGTAACTGTATGTCTTCATACTATTAAATTGGATTAATGATACAAATATAGAACAATTAAGTAAGGTATCACACTTATCGAAGGAGGAAAATTATTTTAAATGGGAGAAGATTACATATAATGAGAAGTATCAACAGAATAAAATAACAAACGCCGATAAAGCCCTTTTAAAGACTCTACCGGCGTAAGTTCACCTATTTAAAAAATCAGAATTCCAAGTCAGCCAACTGAGGATTATGGTCGGAAAGTAAAGCTTCCGGTACTTCAGCCGGTATTTCACAACTCTTCACCAGAACTTGCGGAGTAACAAAGATGAAATCAATCTTTTCACAATCCTCGGCCGGGATACGGGCAAAATCATGAAAAGTATAATCAACGCCGGTCACACGGGCAGCCGTCTTATAAGCATCCTTCATCACAAACTCGTTGGTGGTGATTGTTTCGTATGCATCGCTCGCATCGGTCACATTAAAGTCGCCCGTAACCACTGCGGGACGTTCGCCTACGATCTCTTTTATCTTACGGATAATGAGCAATGCGCTTTGACGGCGGGCCTCTTCACCCACATGGTCAAAATGAGTATTGACAGCCATGAATATCTTTCCGGTAGCCTTGTCCTTAAATTTTGCCCAAGTGGCGATACGGACACAAACCGCATCCCATCCCATCATTCCTACGCTATCGGGATTTTCGGCCAACCAGAAAGTATTGGAGTCCAACACCTCATATTTGTCCTTACGATAGAAAAGCGGCGCATATTCACCTGCTGTCTTCCCGTCATCACGTCCCACACCGATACCATCGTATTCGGGCAAGCCTGCGCGAAGATCTTGAAACTGGTTATGCAAGACTTCCTGCATACCGACAATATCCAGCTCATGGTCCTTAATAAACTGGCACACACGGTCTTTCCGATATTGCCAATTGTTCAAACTGTCCTGCGGATTGTCGTAACGGATATTGAAAGTAGCCCAACGAACGTCGGTCTTCTTCTCTTCCGCACAGCCGCCCAATAACAGGACGGCTGCCAATAAAAATAGAATTTGCTTCATTTTGTTTCTTTTTATGTTCCCTAGGATACAAAGATAGCAATTTCTAGCGGAAATTATTCGGAGTATGCCACTGACCTCTATCATTCATCGTATCGGCCACATCCCACCATACACGGCTACCCTGGTTCACATTGCCCGGTTTATTGGGGTTACGGGACTCGCTGTTAGGATAGTTGATGCGTTTGATAAGCTTGCCGGACGCCACTTCTCCATTGGAATTGTTTCCATTGACCGGAGCCAGCAGATAACGCGGATAGTCGGTACGGCGCACTTCCGCCCATCCTTCATTTCCATTCGGGAAAACGGCAATCCACTTCTGAGTAATAATCTGTTCCAACTGTTCTTCCTTGCTACCACCGGCAAATGCTTTTACGCCATCCAGATGACTGATGTATTCATTGGCCTTGTCCGCATCAATTTCATAATAATCCATAGATGCCTTGATACCTTTCAAATAAAGGGCTTCGGCTGTTTCATCCACCAATGACGGCCAGCGCAATGCCGCTTCCGCTTTCAGGAACAAGCTTTCAGCATAACCCATCCAGACAATTTCACGAGCCAGATTCCACCAATAATCCTTGTTCATGGCATCAGATGACAGAATACAGCGGTTGGCAGAATATCTGTTCAGATAAGAACCGCCTACATTGGTTTCTCCATTCATCACTCCGTTGAAATCTCTCTTCAGATTCTCTGTAGGAAGCGGACTGGTAGTCAACGAATCAAACGGAGTAGGACGGAACCATAAAACTTCACAACGAGGGTCGAGATAACAGTTCTCAGAATTCTCATTGAAAGTAACGGCATCGGCTGCCGCACCTTCTTTCAAAGCCTGATTCTTATAAGCCCGTTCCATTTCTTTCGACAATACAGCATTGCCGGTCCAACTGAACAACAACGCGTAGATATTTTCATTACCGCCGGCGATATACTGACGTTTCGGAGTCTGCTTCATATTGTCATCCTGACTTTGCATCAAACCGGCAGGGTCTGTCAAAGCCGCCTTTGCCTGAGGCTGGGCCAAAGCCGGGTCTACATTGGATACACGCAAAGCAAGGCGCAAACGCAGTGTATTGGCAAAACGACGCCATTTGTCCACATCACCCCCATAACATTTGTCATTGTCACCTAAATCATACTGACTGACAGCAGGAAGATTTTCCTGATGCAACTCTGTTATTGCCTGATCCAACAGCTGGAAAAGGATATTATAAACTTCCTTTTGAGGTGTATAGGTCACATTTTCTTCCGGTGGCATGGCTCCCTTCACATAGTAGGCTACAGGAATATCTCCGTAAGTGTCCGTCTGCATGGACAACAAGAAAGCATAATAAATACGGGTGATATAGAATGCCGTATGGTAATAATCCTTATTGCAGAAATAGAATGTCTTGACCAACTGGCTGTATTCCGAAGTGCTGCGGTCATCATAGAAATGCTTCCAGCGGCTGGCCGACCATCCATCCGTATAAGAATAGGTAGGCGCCTGATTCACAAAGCCGCTGACATTGTTTCCCCAATAACCGGCATAGATATCATGAGTCAGATTGGTTGTTGTCTGATAATCATTGTAAGGACCTTCGTAGGTGAAATTGGCAAAAATACTTCCGATAGCACCTTCCATCCCTTTCAAACTTGCCATGGCATGTTCCGTCAAAGTATAATCAATATCTATACCGTCGGCCGATACATTCTCCACAGTCGGGTCGTAAATCGGTGCGTAAGGATTTGTATTCAATTCCTCAAAATCATGGCATCCGGCCAAAGCCAGCAACGAACATAAGGCTACGGATTTATATAATTTGATTTTCATAATCAGTTTTTCCTTTTAATTAATTAGAAACCTAAGTTGATAGAAATACCGAAAGTACGTGTAAACGGCAACGATGCATAGTCAATGGCTTGTGAGAACATCGTAGTGTCATAGCCACCTTCGGGGCTTGTACCCGGTGTGTGCTTCATCAGATAGCACAAGTTACGTGCTACAAATGAAACATTCAGCGAGTTGACAGGAGTCTTCTTCAGCATAGATGAGGGGAATGAATAGCCGATTGACAATTCTTTCAGCTTAATGAAAGAAGCATCGTAGATGAAATCCTCAGCCTGCAATGCACCATAGTATTCTGAAGCGGACACCTGTTTTGTATTCACCTCGCCTGACTCTGTCACACCGGGGAATACCATCATATAGTTGTTTTCCTCACCACGGTTCAAGGTACGTTTAGCCAAACCGTTTCCGGTAGCCAGCATCTCGGAATAAGAGAAGATATCACCACCGAATTTCATATCAAACAGTGCGGACAGTGTAATCCCCTTATAAGTAAAGGTCGGAGATACAGACATGGTCAGCTTTGGCTGGATATTACCGATAGGTTTGTTCACATATTCGGACTCATTGGTCACAGTCATGGGCAACCCATTTTCATTTACGATAATATCACCGTTTTCATTGCGCTTATAAAGCGACGTAGCATAAATCTCGCCTAATTTGTGTCCGGCGCGTGTACCTACTTTTACAGGGAAGTTTCCGTCACCGTTAAAGAACATATAGTTCACATTTTCTTCCGGAGCCAGTTCTTTCACCTTCGATACGTTGTGAGCCATATTCACATTCAAGTCAAAAGCGAAATCCTTTGTTTCTACCAGAGTGGAATACAACATCAGTTCCACGCCTTGATTGGTTACCATACCTGCATTTACCCATTGTCCTCCACTCCAGGGAGCTGCTGCGGGTACTTTCATAATCTGGTTCTTTGTCTTGCTGTAATAATAAGTAAAATCAAATCCCAGGCGATTGTTCAAGAACTTCATATCCAGACCCGCTTCGTAAGAAGTCGCGATTTCAGGCTTCAACTGGTCGTTCATCTTCACATTGTCTTTGGTCGGGGTCAATACACCATTATCGAATTTGAAAGAGTAGGTGTTGTATAACTGATAAGGACTTGTATCCTTACCTACCTGTGCGGCAGACAGACGTGCCTTGGCAAATGTCACCCAGCTTGGCAACGGTTTGTCGATAGAGCGCAAGAAGTCCGACACTACGAAACTGAGGTTGGCAGACGGATAGAAGAAAGAATTGTTACCTGACGGAAGAGTGGATGACCAGTCGTTACGGGCTGTCAAATCCAAAGACAGATATTCCTTCCACGCCATCTGTACAGAGCCGAACACCGAGTTCATGGCACGCTTGTAGCCATCCTCACTACCGGTTCTCAACAAATTGGCCGCATTCAGCATCCAGTTACCTTTGTCCACCATATTACCTACGCCCACGCCCAAAGTTTCCGAACGCTGGTACATAAAGTTACCACCGACATTGAAGCCCAGACGGAAGTTATCAGTCAACTGACGGTCACCCATCAAAATGACTTCAGCATTTGACTCGAAGAAGTTTTCTTCACTACGGTCCATTGAATCATTCGTAATCATGGAAGTATTGGCTTCTCCATTGATACCATCCCCCGCATTGGTGCTTTGCACTCTGGTGCGGTAGTAGTCAAAAGCGTATTTGGCAGATAGATGCAGCCAATCAGTGAAATTGATTTTCATGCTATAATATCCGAAAGCACGCCAACGTTCATCCGAATTCTGACGCTGATGCAATACATAATAAGGATTACGGATACTGGCAGTAGGCCCTGTCCAATTCACATGCGCATGAGTTTCATCAGAATATTGTTTCAAGTCATCCAGACGGACGTTGTTAGGGATTCTCATCAACTGGGAAATAGCACCGTAATCTCCATACAGTGGACGGTTATCGGCTTTTGTACGTGAAAGAGAAATTTTTCCGTCCATAGACACCCATTTGTTCAATTCCGTTCCTGCATTCAGATCGGCATTCACACGGCTCAAACTTTCAGTGGGGAATACACCGTCATTGTCGGAGTATCCGAAAGAAGTACGAAAATGTGATTTCTCTGTACCGTTGCTGATAGATACGTTATGCGTATGCGAGAAACCGGTATCAAAATAATCTTTCAACTTATCCCCATAGTTAGAGTAAGCGTAAGTTTCTCCGTTCCAAGCCTCTTTCATGCTTCCATCCAATACCGGACCCCAGCTTCCGCTATCCGTTTTGTCATACACCGCAGTCTTGGCATCTTTTGTATCAATATGTCCTTGTCCGTAACGGCGTTGCATATCCAATGTCTCGCCGATAGCTGTCCAAGTAAAATTACCACTATAACGGATTCCGAAGCCATCCTTCTTACTACCTTTCTTTGTCGTAATCAAGATAACGCCATTACCTGCACGTGAACCGTAAAGAGCAGCCGCATTCGGACCCTTCAAAACAGAAATACTCTCGATATCATCCGGATTAATGTCCATGGAAGCGCTACCACGGTCTACACCATCATAGCGGGATGCGCTTGAAGTGCTAGTGTCGCTGAAAGGAACGCCATCCACAATCCACAACGGCTGGTTATTGTCTGTCAGAGAAGAGTTTCCACGGATGGTAATCTTCGTAGAGCCGCCCAGACCGGTAGCCGAGGTATTCATCTGAAGGCCTGCCACCTTGCCCTGCAAGGCACTGGTTACCGAGGGGTCACCTGTCTTGTTCAGTTCATCGCTCTTCAGTTCCTGAACCGCATAACCCAACATTTTCTTCTCACGTTTGATCCCCAAAGCGGTTACCACCACTTCGCCAATCTGCTGTGTATCTTCCTGCATGGTTACATTCAGTACATTCTTGCCATCGGGCTTCAATGTTTCCGAACGGTAACCAATGTATGAGAACACAATCTCACCATTTCCGGGAACGGACAAAGAATAGTTACCTTCAAAGTCTGTAATCGTACCGGCTGTGGGATTTCCTTTCACTTGTACGTTTACACCAATCAAGGCTTCGCCTGTCGCATCAACCACTGTTCCGGTCACTGTATGTTCCTGTCCTGTCTGTTGAGGTGTCTGAGGCTCTCCGGATGCTGAAAGATAGACAATGTTATCCTCTATCTTATACGTAATTCCTTTGCCTTGCAAAGCCGCATCAAGTACAGACTGTAATGAACCGTTCTTCACATCAATGGCATTCACCGGCATTTCAGCCAGCTTGTCATCATAGAAAAACTGATAGTTAGACTGTGATTTAATGTTCTTGATCACTGCTCCAAGCGTTGTCTTGGGAGTTGAAAGAACGATTTGCGCGCGGGTCCATTGTATGGGTGCAGCCACAAACAAAAGAATCAAAAGCGCCCTGAGTAATTTGGGCTTTCTCATTAATTGATTGCCTTTCATAATTTATAAATTCGTTAACACTGACTTGTTTTTCTCCAGTGAAGGGGTTCTCATTCCCCTTTCGAGAATAAAAACAGGCAGCTAAAAGAAAACACTTACTCCATCTTGTTCTTTTTTCTAAATTTTCCAGAAAAAAGCAGAGGAAAGGCAAAAGTAGTAATATCATCGGACTTTGACGTATAGAAGAAATACTTAAAAAGAAAAAGGGGATGTACTCTTGCAATGCTGCCAAAAGAGAACATCCCCCTCCAACCTCTCTTTATAAGAGAGAAGTGCATGGTGAAACTTTTATTTTACTTTTTCGTCTTTTGAAAATGAATAAGGCAAATCACTTTCTTGTGTTCCACGCTGCATATTCGGACGGTCGGTCATCTTGAAGTCAATAGTACCGCCTTGTAACAATTCGTTATGCTTCAAATAATTCTTGGTATAAACAGTACCGTTTACACGCATTTCATCTACATATCGGTTGGTATCGCTGTTATCCGATGCGGTTATTACCAAGTTCTTTCCGTTTTCAAAATGAAGTGTCGCCTTCTTGAACAACGGAGCACCCAGAATATACTCATCCGTACCGGGACATACCGGATAGAACCCTAATGCGGAGAATACATACCATGCCGAAGTCTGACCATTGTCTTCATCACCGCAATATCCGTCCGGACCGGCTGTATACATACGGTTCATCACCTCACGCAACCAATATTGCGCTTTCCAAGGCTGGCCTGCATAGTCATACAGATAAATCATGTGCTGGATGGGCTGGTTTCCATGTGCATAGTTACCCATGTTCATGACTGTCATTTCACGAATCTCATGAATTACCTGTCCGTAATAGCTATCATCAAAGATGGGGGGAACCGAAAAGACAGAATCAAGCATGGTAACGAACATTTCCTTACCTCCCATCAAATCAATCAATCCCTGAGGGTCATGGAATACAGACCAGGAATAATGCCAGCTGTTTCCTTCCGTAAAGTCACCTCCCCATTTCAACGGCGAGAATTCAGGAGCGAACTTGCCGTCCTTCTGCTTGCCACGCATCAATTTACTTTCCGAATCAAACAGGTTCTTATAGTTCATGGCACGTTTGGCAAAAAGTGCGATTTTCTTCTTCGGACGCTTCAACTCTTTCGCCAGCTGATAAATACACCAGTCATCGTATGCATATTCCAATGTACGGGCTGCATTCTCATGAATCTTCACATCACAAGGCACATAGCCCAGCTTGTTATAATATTCATATCCCAGACGTCCGGTAGAAGAAGCTTCAGGATGTACGGCTTCCGTTCCATGAATCAGTCCTTTGTATAATGTTTCCACATCTTCCACACGTACTCCTTTCAGATAAGCATCGACCAAGATAGAAGCTGAATTATTGCCGACCATGCAACCACGATGACCGGGGCTGGCCCATTCGGGGAAGAAACCGCTTTCCTTATAAGTATTAACCAAACCTTCCTGTATCTCCTTATTTACCGAAGGATACATCAGGTTCAAGAAAGGGAACAAGCAACGGAATGTATCCCAGAAACCTGTATCCGTATACATATATCCCGGCAGCGTTTCGCCATTGTAAGGACTGTAATGAACAGGTTGTCCGTTGGCATCCAGTTCATAGAATTTACGCGGAAACAACAAGGAACGGTACAAGCAGGAATAGAAAGTGCGGTATTGATCCAATGTTCCACCTTCCACCTCTACTTTACCTAAGGCCTCATTCCAAGCCTCTTTACCTTTCTGTACCAATACTTCAAAACTGTCACCACCCAATTCCTTCAGGTTCCGAATTGCTTGTTCAGGACTGATGAATGAAGAGGCCACACGGGCATGAACTACTTCACCTTTCTTTGTCTTGAAACCGATAACGGCTCCGGTATGGAAATCAGTCTGCTCCAGTTTACCTTCTTTCAAGGTTACAGGAACACTGCCATCCGGTTTTTCAGGCTGTACATCATTAGAGAACGTAGCCTCATAAGTAAACGGCTTATCAAACTCAATAACGAAATAATTCTTAAAGTTGGCAGGAACACCACCACTGTTACGGGTAGTATAGCCCACGATTTTGTTTTCTCCGGGAATCACCTTGACAGACGAACCACGATCAAAAGCATCCACCACTACATATGAATCATTCTCAGGAAAAGTGAAACGGAACATTACGGCACGCTCCGTAGGAACCATTTCGGTTACGACATCATGTTCTGCCAAATAAACCTTATAATAATAAGGTTTTGCAATTTCAGCTTTATGAGAGAACCAGCTTGCACGCTTGTCCTCTTCAAATTCCGGTTTTCCTGTTACGGGCATGATGGAAAATTGACCATAGTCATTAATCCACGGACTGGGCTGATGGGTTTGTTTGAAACCACGGATTTTATTAGCCGTATAAACATACTGCCATCCGTCCCCCATCTTTCCTGTCTGGGGAGTCCAGAAATTCATACCCCACGGGCGGGATATGGCAGGATAAGTATTTCCTGTAGAGAGTTCAAAGGAAGACTGTGTACCTACCAACGGACTCACATAGTCTGCATAATCCTTTGCCTGTACAAACAGCGTGACACACAGCGCTACAACTGATAGAAATAGTTTTTTCATGATATTGCTATTTGGGTTAAGTTATACTTTTAATTCTTCACCTGTTTTCCCCATTCCGTCGGTACGGGACTCATGGTAATCTCCATCGTTCCTCCACGTACCAGATCATCATGGGTAAAGAAAGGAACATCCAGCGGTTTTCCGTTCAACAAAACCGACTCAATATACTTATTGGTCTTCGAATTATTGTGGGTACGGATAACGAAAGTCTTGCGGTCGGGCAAATTAATCGTCACCTCCTCAAACAACGGACGTCCGATAGAATAAACCGGCTTACCGGGACATACCTGATAGAAGCCCATGGAATTCAAAATATACCAGGCAGACATCTGACCGCAATCTTCATTACCCGACAAGCCGTCAGGAGCATTGAAATACTGGTTATACAGCACACTGTCAACCAATTCCTGAGTACGCCATGGACGGTTTACATAGTTATACATATGAGTAATGTGATGACTAGGCTCATTACCATGCGCATACTGGCCTATCAGTCCTGTGATATCAGCAGAGGTAGCCTCCCCTTCCAACTGGGAAGAAACCGTAAACAAGGAGTCCAGCTTTCCTACGAAAGCATCCTCCCCACCCATCAAATTCACCAGTCCCGGGATATCATGCGGAACAAACCAAGTCCATTGCCATGCAGTACCCTCGCAATAATCATCATTACGGTGATTGGAAGAACGGGGATTGAACGGAGTACGCCATTCACCTTTACTATCCAATCCACGCATGAAACGGGTGGCAGGATCAAAATAAAATTCGTAAGCATCTGCAAAACGGGCATACTTCTCCTTGGTTTCAGTATCTCCCAAGCTGTCTGCCAGCACGGAGATACACCAGTCATCATACGCATACTCCAATGCTTTCGCTACCGATTCATTCTCACGGTCACATGGAATATAGCCAAGAGTATTCTTATAATAACGTGCTTTGGGCATAACATATGGAATCAGCCAATCGGGAGCTACAATACCGGTAGTGTCATATTCCGCTGCACGCAGACATGCCTTGTAAGCTTCCTGCACATCAAAATCGCGGTATCCCTTCACATAAGAATCGGTTACCAACGAAGCCGCATGATATCCCACCATAGTTCCGGTATAATTGGACACACAGTCCCATTTCGGAAAGATACCACCTTCCTGATGCTTCTTTATTAATGAACGGATAAACTCCGTATTCAACTGAGGATCGACAATAGTCAGTAACGGATGTAACGCACGGAAAGTATCCCACAAAGAGAAAATGGTATAAACCGGATGTTTCATGTCGGTGGTATGCACTTTCAAATCCATTCCCAAGTAACGCCCGTCTACATCTGTAAACAGATTGGGACTTAGGAAAGCATGATACATAGCCGTATAGAAAATGGCACGCTGGTCTTCATCATTGGTTTTGACTGCAATCTTTGACAAGCATTCATTCCATTTCTTCTTAGCATCGGCACGCACTCCATCAAAATTCCAACCGGGCATCTCAGCCTGGAGGTTCTTATAAGCACCTTCCGCATCAACAGAAGAGATAGAGAACTTAGCCAGCACTTGTTCATCTTTCGCCGTTTCAAAATGCAAAAGCATTTTACATACAGGAATCTGTTTGTCATTTTCCTGAACAGTATCCGTGTACAAGGTATACGTAAAGGGTTTGGAAAATACGGCATAAAAATAAAGATCCTGTCGGTATGCCCAATAGGCACTGCGT
>ERZ1027096.767-NODE-767-length-12530-cov-4.576593_pt1 | contig 12530 bp, 9 predicted proteins | sample MGYA00519278_ERZ1027096 | MGnify/ENA primary metagenome ERZ1027096 (study PRJEB26926, sample SAMN06164649) | human gut metagenome | biome: ENVO:00009003; feature: ENVO:2100002; material: ENVO:00002003 | host: Homo sapiens | place: USA | collected 2012 ...
CTATAAGTCCGTTTCCCGACAGATACATGAAATCTTTCATGAATATACCGATATCATTGAACCGCTTTCTTTGGATGAGGCTTTCCTGGATGTGACGGAGAACAAGAAGGGTATTTCTTTGGCTGTGGATATAGCGAAGGAAATAAAGCAGAAGATTCGCGACCAGTTGAATCTCGTTGCATCTGCCGGGATTTCTTATAATAAGTTTCTTGCCAAAATAGCTTCGGATTATCGTAAACCGGACGGGTTGTGTACCATTCATCCGGAACAGGCCCTTGATTTTATCGCCCGTCTTCCTATCGAATCTTTTTGGGGAGTGGGGCCGGTGACTGCAAAGAAGATGCATCTACTTGGCATCCACAATGGACTTCAACTACGAAAATGCTCTCTTGAAATGCTGACAGCACATTTCGGAAAAGCCGGCGCACTGTATTATGAGTGCTCACGAGGAATTGACGAACGCCCTGTCGAAGCAATTCGTATCCGTAAATCCATTGGCTGCGAACGTACATTGGAACGTGATATTTCAGCCCGTTCATCGGTCATTATCGAACTATACCATGTAGCAGTAGAGCTGATTGAACGTCTTCAGCGAAAAGACTTCAAAGGCAACACGCTTACTCTGAAAATCAAGTTTCATGATTTTAGCCAGATAACCCGAAGCCTTACTCAATCGCAGGAACTCACCACCTTAGACCGGGTACTCCCACTTGCAAAAGAATTGCTTAAAAGCGTCGAATTTGAGCAACATCCAATCCGGCTCATCGGTCTTTCCGTCTCCAATCCAAAAGAGGAAGCCGATGAACAACACGGTGTTTGGGAACAGTTGAGTTTTGAATTTAGCGATTGGGATTGAAGGCGAAGAGGAAGAAATAGAGGAATGAAGAGGAAAGAATAGGGGATGAAAAAGAAGAGAATCAAAGAATGAAAAAAGAAAGAGGATAGAATATCCAAACAGATACTTTGTCTGAAGTAAAACAGATACTCTATTTGAAATAAAATAGAGCCTTTATTTGACCTAAACAGAGCCTCTGTTTGGAATAAATAGAACCTCTATTTCCTCCAAAGGAAGCCTCTGTTTTCTAAAACTGCATCTTTGTTTTTCCGAAATGAAAACCCGGTTTCCATGTGACTTAATTTGTTTTTATAGTGACTTAAATTGTTTCTACAATGACTTAATTTGTTCTTATATTGACTTAAAAGCCTAAAATATAGCAATTAAGAGTACTATTTTTGAAGTATGTACTTTTTTGTCATCAGGTTCGTATGATTTACTCACCTCATTTTTTATCAGATACGTTATCTTTGCAATACTTAAATGAATGAAAATACCATGAATCGAATGAAACATTTATTTTGTGTTCTTTTACTAGCAGCTTTAGGAAGTTTTTCTTTCAAGGCAAACGCTTACACCGAACGCAATATGCTGCAAAAAGCGGCAGACGAAACTACGTTAAAAAACGTGTTGGTAATGAAACAAGCATGGGTGCCTTATCCTGCTTATACCGATCGTGCCGCCTGGGATTCCCTGATGGGACCCAACAAACAACGTCTCATTGAAGCCGGTGAAAAACTTCTCGACTACAAATGGCAACTGATACCTGCCACCGCTTATCTGGAATACGAACGTAGCGGTAACCGTAAAATAATGGAAGTTCCTTATGACGCCAACCGCCAAGCACTTAACGCCTTGATGCTCGCCGAACTGGCCGAAGGGAAAGGACGTTTTATCGACCAACTACTGAACGGAGCATATATGAGCTGTGAAATGAATTCATGGGTTCTATCCGCACACTTGCCCCGCCAGAGCAGCAAACGTTCACTTCCCGACTTCCGCGAACAGATTATCGACCTCGGTTCAGGCGGATACGGAGCTTTAATGGCCTGGGTACACTATTTCTTCCGTAAACCATTCGACAAAATCAATCCTGTGGTATCCTTGCAAATGCGTAAAGCAATTAAAGAACGTATTCTCGATCCGTATATGAACGACGACGAAATGTGGTGGATGGCTTTTAACTGGAAACCGGGAGAAATCATCAACAACTGGAATCCCTGGTGTAACTCTAATGCCCTGCAATGTTTCTTACTGATGGAGAACAATAAGGATAAGTTGGCGAAAGCTGTTTATCGCTCCATGCAGTCAGTCGATAAGTTTATCAACTTCGTGAAATCCGATGGTGCCTGTGAGGAGGGAACCTCTTACTGGGGACATGCCGCCGGAAAGCTCTATGACTATTTGCAGATACTCTCTGATGGCACAGGCGGTAAACTGTCTCTGTTCAATGAACCGATGATTCGCCGGATGGGAGAATATATGTCCCGCTCATACGTGGGCAATGGCTGGGTGGTGAATTTTGCTGATGCATCGGCACAAGGCGGGGGCGATCCTTTGTTAATCTATCGCTTCGGTAAAGCTGTAAACAGCGATGAAATGATGCATTTTGCCGCATACCTGTTGAAAGGAAGAAAACCGTATGCTACCATGGGCAACGACGCTTTTCGTTCGCTTCAATCTCTACTTTGCTGTAATGAGCTGGCAAAAGCAACTCCGAAACATGATATGCCGGATGTAACCTGGTATCCCGAGACGGAATTCTGCTATATGAAGAACAAAAACGGTATGTTTGTTGCCGCTAAAGGCGGATTTAATAACGAAAGCCATAACCACAACGATGTAGGAACCTTTTCTTTATATGTAAATACAATTCCTGTGATTATTGATGCCGGTGTAGGTACATATACCAAACAGACGTTCGGCAAGGACCGCTATACCATTTGGACGATGCAGAGCAACTATCATAACTTGCCGATGATTAACGGAGTACCGCAGAAATTCGGGCAGGAGTATAAAGCTACCAATACCGTTTGCAATGAGAAGAAACGGATGTTCTCTACGGATATAGCTACTGCTTATCCGGCAGAAGCGAAAGTGAAAAGCTGGGTTCGCTCTTATGCTCTTGATGATAAAAAACTTATTATTGGTGATATTTATACGTTGGATGAGGCTATTGTTCCTAATCAAATGAACTTTTTAACCTGGGGCAATGTGACTTTCCCTTCAGCCGGAAAAATCCGCATCGAAGTAAAGGGACAAAAGGTGGAAATGAACTATCCGTTGCAGTTTAAAGCCGAACTGGAAACAATTAAACTGGATGATTCGCGCCTGTCTAACGTATGGGGAAAAGAGATTTACCGCATCACACTAAAGACTGAAGAAAAGAAAGTGACTGGTAAATATGGATTTGTTATTCAACAAGTGAAGTAGGATGAAATAGATTTTTAAAGCTAGAAAAAATAAAGTATAAACAATTAAATCACAGTAAGATGAAAAAAGTATTATTTGCCGGGTTTTTGGTCCTTGCAGGAGTAAGCGTAAGTGCGCAGAACCTGATAAAAAACGAAAAATTCGCCACTGAAGTAAAGACTAAAGTGACTAATGCCAACAAAGCTACCGCAGGAGAGTGGTTTATCATGAATAATGAAGCTGACGGAGTAACTACTATTGCCTGGGAAGAAACAGGAGATGCCAAATATCCGAATGCAATGAAATTGGATAACTCCGGTGCCGAAAAGAATCTCTCTTGGTATAAAGCTTTCCTGGGACAACGTATTACCGATGGTTTGGACAAAGGTATCTATGTTCTTACTTTCTATGCAAAAGCTAAAGAAGCAGGAACTCCGGTCAGTGTATACATCAAACAGACCAATGAGGAAAAGAATGATAATAGTAAGTACAATACTACTTTCTTCATGCGTAGAGACTATGACGCGGATGCTCAACCAAATGCTTCGGGCGCACAGTACAATTTTAAAATTAAAGAGGCCGGTAAATGGACTAAAGTAGTGGTTTATTATGATATGGGGCAAGTGGTAAATGCTATTAGCAGCAAGAAAGCAAATGCTAACTTGGAAGTGTCTGATACAGACGATGATGCTGCTATTCTGAAAGATTGTTATGTGGCTATTCTTTCCCAGAATAAAGGCGGCGTTGTAGAAATCAGCGACGTGACATTGAAAAAGAAATAAAGAGCAAAGGATTTAATATAGTAGGTTAACAAAAAAATAGGGCAGTGAAGTAGTGATACTTCGTTGCCCTATTTCTTTTGTTATATGAATATAATGGAGAGTTCCGAATAAATAAATGTATGAAACAGTCAATCTCCCTTCGGGACTGATTTCATGCGATTTATTGAATACCGAGTTTCTTCTTCAGTTCCTTAGGCAGAGAATCTTTGTGTACCATCACACAGATTGTTTTAGCACGTACATAGCTTTCAGACATATTCAGATAACCTCCGGATTTGTTGCTATCCGCTCCCCAGGAATTCTTGGTGATATAATATTTAGTACCATTCTGATCTTTTACAATGCCGGTGATGTGCATCAAGTGGTCGTCAGTTGTCACAAACTTCTCGTAACCATCCTGACGGATTTCCGGTGTTACGTTGATTTCCGGATAAGGATGCTCAAACTTGAACACTTCGTCCATTCGTTGATATTTTGGCATTTTCTCAAAACGGGCACGGTCGGTAGTCGAGTAATCTTTCACATCCTCCACTTGCGGATTGATGGCGATTCCGTTCTTGAAAGAGAAACCCTGTTCGCTTACGTCACCGTCCCAACATACGGTATATCCTTTGTTCAGTGCATAGTCGATAGCCTCGATCAGTTCGTCCAACGGAAGATTATACATCGGCTGGTTTTCCCAGTTGTCGGGAACTTCAGGTGAGAATGTCTCATAATAAGGCTTGTGAGTGAAACTAGTCAACTCAACGTAATCATCCATATTCAATCCCAGACTTTCTGTGAAAGATTGAGGAGTATATTCTTTTCCTTTATAAGTGAACTTTTCGGGAACCTTACCCAGATAAATATCGAACAGATTATTAATAAGCGCATCAAATTGCGGAGTGCGCTTTTTAGATTCAATATTTGCGTCTACCAATGCTTTGAGGTAGCGTGACAATGCACCGTGATTGTGGTCTTTGTTATCGCCCAGCAATCCGGTGTACACTTCTTCCGGAACGATTCCCGCTTTCTTATAAGCGTTTTTGAAAGTGTGTGCCAAACTTCCTTCACCGATACTTCCTTTACCACGACGGAGATAATTGTCCTCCATCTGATTCATGTACTTTTGGCGGACGATAAACATTTCCGAGAGATCATATTCTCCTTTTCCCATTCGGAGCAGTTCCGACTCCATGAAAGAAGCGGTGGCAAAGCACCAGCAGGTTCCTGTGGAACCCTGATCTTTAACAGGCGTTGCTTGGTGAGATACAATGGTTGTGAACTCATAACCAGGTGTTTGTGCAAAAGAGGTTACGACCAATAAGAGGAGCGCAACCGACATAAATAGCTTTTTCATAATGTGTTTTATTATCTTTCTTCTGCAAATGTATAAAAAAAGCGAGGATACTCGAAAGTTCCTCGCTTTATTTCAATATAATTAGTGTGTTTATTTACATGGCAACCTGCTGTGACAGCAGTTTTTGAAGTTTACCGTTCAGGGTTTGGCACATTGCACCATTTCCCATTGCTTGATAGCGTTTAATACGGTACTGTAACATCATAATCTTTTCATTTGCATTCTTTTTCATAATTTGTTTCCTCTTTTTTTGCCCTCCACGTTTTGAAGAGCGGTTTTACATCTTGTTTTCTCTAATAACACTGCAAAGATACAAATTGTTTTCGAATTATATGCTGTAAAACATAAAAATCTTCTTTTTCTTTTGAATTTTCTTTTTATAAGGGTTCGAACACGGTCTATATTACAAACCTGTTACAAAATTCCCGGATTTTCCCATCAATGACAATATTATTCTTATCTATCACATTTTTATGTACTTATCTAGGTATTCAGAAAATATTCTTCTATTTTTATCAGTCAGCAACCTTATTAATAGAATAAACCAAACACTTATATGAAAACATTCACCCATCTTTTGTGCGTCCTGATTTTGTCGATTGTACTGTTTGCTTGTAACAATGCTCACTTCCTCAAAGAAGAATCCTACCGGAATCAAGTAGCTCAAGACTTTGAGCAGAAAAAACAGGCACTTCCTCATGGAGATTTATTTGCGATCTTTGGTGATTCCGCTCTGTCAGTGTACGAGCGCGAAGCATTGATGTTTCTCTACGCTTATATGCCGATAGGGGATGTGACGGACTATCCGGGAGATTATTACTTGGAGAATGTCCGGCTGTCGAAGCAGACACGTGACGAGATGCCTTGGGGCAAAGAGATTCCCGATGAAGTGTTCCGTCATTTTGTTCTGCCGATCCGGGTGAATAACGAGAATCTGGATGATTCCCGTCGTGTGTTTTATGGTGAACTAAAAGACAGGGTGAAGGGGCTGCCGATGAAAGACGCGATATTAGAGGTGAACCACTGGTGTCACGAGAAAGTGGTCTATCGTCCGAGTGATGCGCGCACCAGCTCACCATTGGCATCTGTCAAAACAGCGTATGGACGTTGTGGCGAAGAGTCTACATTTACGGTGGCTGCGCTCCGGGCAGTCGGTATTCCGGCACGGCAAGTGTATACGCCCCGCTGGGCGCATACGGATGATAACCATGCTTGGGTGGAAGCATGGGCGGATGGACATTGGTACTTCTTTGGAGCTTGTGAACCGGAACCGGTTTTGAACCTGGGATGGTTTAATTCCCCTGCCAGTCGGGGAATGTTGATGCATACCAAGGTTTTCGGACGTTACAACGGTCCGGAAGAGATTATGCTTGAGACGCCGAATTATACAGAAATCAATGTGATTGATAATTATGCGCCTACAGCGCAAGCCAAGGTTATGGTGAAAGATGAAGCGGGAAATCCGGTTCCTGACGCCTGCGTGGAGTTCAAACTCTACAATTATGCGGAATTCTATACCGTAGCAACGAAATATACCGACGACAGCGGTATATGCGGACTGACTGCCGGAAAAGGGGATATGCTTGTCTGGGCCTCCAAAGATGGCCGTTTCGGTTTCTCCAAACTTTCTTTTGGCAAGCAATCGGAACTGACTGTAACCCTTGATAAGAAAGCGGGTGACAGTTTCACAGTAGATATTGATATTGTGCCTCCTGCAGAAAGTGCCAACTTACCCGAAGTGACGCCGGAACAGCGGGCGGAAAATGACCGCAGACTGGCGATAGAAGACTCTATCCGTAATGCCTATGTCGGTAAGTTCATCTCGGAAGAGGCAGCACGCAACTTTGCGAGAGATTATAAGTTGGATCGGGATGCAGTAGCCAAGATTCTGGTTGCCGCCCGTGGAAATTACAGAGTAATTCGTGAGTTCATGACTCGTCTGCGTTCTGATAACTCCAGGAAAGGAGGGATAGACCTTTTGCAGCAGATTTCGGCAAAAGACCTTCGTGATGTTCGTCTGGATGTGTTGATAGATCACATGCAGTCTCGTGTGCGTACGACGAATGCCGGATATTTCCGTAAATATGTGCGCAATCCGCGCGTAAGCAATGAGATGTTGACTCCGTATAAAACTTTCTTTGGTAAGGTGATTTCGAAAGAAGATGTTGAGGCTTATGTGGCAGAGCCTATGAAGATGGTTGCATGGGTGGCAAAGAATGTTCAGGTGAACAAGGAATGTAATCTGGGGGCACCTCCTGTATCTCCCGAAGGTGTGTGGAAAGCACGTCTGGCCGATGCCCACAGTCGTGATATCTTCTTCGTGTCCATGGCACGCAGCATGGGAGTTCCCGCACGCATTGATGAAGTGACCGGTAAAGTACAGCTGATAACTGACGACGGAGCCATAGATGTAAACTTCGAAGCAGCCGGACAGGCACCTGCGCAGAGGGGCAGGCTTGTAGCTAAATATACACCGATTCAGTCACTGGATAATCCGAAATATTATTCTCATTTCACTATTTCCAAAGTAACTCCGCAAGGTAATTTGCAGTTGTTGTCTTACGACGAGGGTGACGCAGACATGGGTGGCGGCGTTACATGGAGCAGTTTGCTGAAGGAGGGAACGTCTCTGGATGCCGGAGATTATATTCTGGTAACCGGTACCCGCCTGGCAAGTGGTGGTGTATTGGCGCAAATGACATCATTGAATGTGAAAGCGGGTGGACGTACAGAAACGAAACTGGTGATGCGTGAAAATAAAGATGAGGTACAGGTTATCGGAAACTTCAATTCGGAGAGCTTGTTCACAACATTGGAAGGCGGCAACAAGCAAAGTCTGCTTCAAGCCTGTGGCCGTGGATACTTCGTTGTCGGTATTCTTGGAGTGAACCAGGAACCTACAAACCATGCCTTACGGGATATCTCTGCTTTGAAAACCGACCTGGAGAAATGGGGTAGAAAGCTTGTATTACTCTTCCCGAATCAGGAACAGGCCGGCAAATATCATGCTGCTGACTTCCCCGGTTTACCCAATACTGTGATTTATGGAATTGACACAGAAGACATAGCTCAACAGATTGTGAAGAATATGAAGTTGAAACACAAAGATACATTGCCCATATTTATCATTGCTGATACCTTCAATCGCGTGGTATTTGTTTCACAGGGGTATACTATTGGCTTGGGTGAGCAGTTGATGAAAACGGTGAAAGGACTATAAGAACAGCAACAATAGAGTGGGAGAGGCTTATTTGCAAGCCTCTTCCATTTTTTGTATCACTTCCGGTGAAGGCAACCCCTCTGTCATTCCTGTCAGCAATAAACTGAAGTTATCGGCTAACACTTCTTCCGGGTCAATGATGTACTGAGTATTACGTCCCATTCTGTCATAAAAATCAGAGGCTTCGTTAATAGAGTAAACCACTGCCTTACCTTCTTTCTCAATCGCTTTGCAGGTATTCTTGTCGATGGGAACGAGGCCAATATTGAGGTATTGGAAGAAGCTGCCTCCCTCATAAGGCTTGGTTGAATAAATAACCATGCAGCAATCTTTCTTTTCACCGTTGATGGTAAAAGTAGCATAACTGTCGTGGCGGATAACATCTGGATTGGAGATAAACCGTTCTTTCAACTCTTCGGGAAATTCTATTTCTTTCGGAAGAATATTAAAACCGATGATGCTGTACATCTTCTTGCGGAAATCCGGATTGTTCCGGGTAAGGACGTGAAATGCTTCATGTGCTAACAATTTGGTTACATATTCAGGATGTTCGAGCAATCTGTCGATAAGTACGATGTAAGTATCTCGGGTATATCCTCCTGCACCACCTTCTTCTTTTATCGTTGACTTTATCAGTCTGACTTCTTCCGGGAAAGGAAGTTTCAGCTCTTTTTCACGGATAATCTGATTGATGGATTGAGATGACTTCTGAAGCAGAGTCGTTTCCTCGTCATTCCAATTACGGGTCTGTGCGCCGGCAAACTGCAAATATCCCTGTTTTCCGCCTTCGATACCAACGGTGTGTGAAGCCAAGTCAAATGAGCTCCATCTGCGGATATGCTCGTCCTCTTTCTGAAGTAGGAGTGCGGCTTCTTCCTGTTTCAGGAAAGTAGGGACAATGCTGTCGGAAGTGGAGTTTGAGGAACTTTGATTTTTAGCTTCATGCGCACATGAAATGCTGAGGAGAGTTAATAAAGTGATTACACTTAATGCCTTCATATTGATTGCTTTAAATTAATTCTTAATGGAATTGGTCAACGCCTTTATTGTTTTTTTTACGCGTTCTGCGGTAGTGATGGGGCGACGATACTCTTCTATGTTCACAGTACCTCCCATCGAAACAGTTCCATTTCTGTGCAGCATCTTGCTTTCGATGGTTTCTCTTGCTGAGAAGTGGAACTCCCGGATACCGGTTTCCGTGGCGATGTGAGCAATATTATTTTCATTTACTCCGCAACCTGCCAGTAGGATAATGCGCCCGTCTGCCTGCTGCTGCAATTTCTTTAATAAAGGGATGCCCTGTTCGGCCGTGGCCTGTGCACCGGAAGTAAGAATACGGTTACAACCTAACTCTATGATTTGCTCCAGCGCTTCCTGCGGATTGCGGCATACGTCGAAAGCACGATGGAACGTAACGGACATACCTTGTGAAACTTCGATCAGTTGCCTCATTAAGGACAGGTCTACATCTCCTTTAGCGGTAAGACAACCGAATACAACTCCGTCTGCTCCCAATCGACGGGCGTTGTCGATATCCTTCAGCATAATGCGTTGCTCAATGGGGGAGTACAGAAAATCTCCGCCACGGGGACGGATGATGACGTGCAGAAGAGTCTTTGTTAAGGCCTCTCGGGAAATGACGATATCTCCGTAGGATGGGGTAGTACCCCCTTCTGGTATTCCGGCGCATAATTCCACCCGGTTTGCTCCTCCTGCCTGTGCGGCAAGGCAACTCTCCACGGAGTTGGCACAAACTTCAAATTGATATTGCTCCATAATTGATAATCAGGATTACTTGGTTTGTAGATGCAAAAATAAGAAACAGTTTCGTGAATGACAAAGAAAACAAAAAGAGGCAGGGATTTTTTGTTTCCCCACCTCTTTATCACTAGTTTCAATCTTTACAATTTATTTCGCATAACTTACTGCGCGTGTCTCACGGATTACTGTGATCTTCACCTGTCCCGGATAAGTCATCTCATCCTGTATCTTCTTCGCAATTTCACCAGAAAGGTTTTCAGTCTGCTTATCGTCAATCTTATCAGCACCAACGATTACACGCAACTCGCGACCTGCCTGGATAGCATACGTCTTCGTCACACCCGGATAGGCCATTGCCAACTGTTCCAGATCGTTCAGACGCTTGATGTAAGCCTCAACAATTTCGCGACGTGCTCCCGGACGGGCACCTGAGATAGCATCACATACCTGTACAATGGGTGCCAGAAGGCTCGTCATCTCCACTTCATCGTGGTGGGCACCGATAGCGTTGCAGATATCTGGTTTTTCTTTGAATTTCTCAGCCAGCTTCATACCATAGAGTGCATGCGGCAATTCCGGCTCTTCATCGGGCACTTTACCTATATCATGCAGCAATCCGGCACGTTTTGCTTTCTTGGGGTTCAGACCCAGTTCCGATGCCATCACAGCACAAAGGTTGGCTGTTTCGCGGGCATGCTGCAACAGGTTCTGACCATAAGAAGAACGATATTTCATCTTACCGATAATACGGATCAGTTCAGGATGCAAACCATGGATACCGAGGTCAATCGTAGTACGTTTACCGGTTTCGATGATTTCTTCTTCCACTTGTTTGCGTACTTTAGATACAACTTCTTCGATACGTGCCGGGTGGATACGTCCGTCAGTCACCAACTGATGCAGTGCCAGGCGGGCTATTTCACGACGTACAGGGTCGAAAGCTGATAATACGATAGCCTCCGGCGTATCATCTACTACAATTTCCACACCTGTTGCGGCTTCAAGTGCACGGATATTGCGGCCTTCGCGACCGATAATGCGTCCCTTGATTTCGTCTGATTCAATGTGGAATACGGTCACTGAATTTTCTATGGCAGTTTCCGTAGCTACACGCTGTATGGATTGTATTACGATACGTTTTGCTTCTTTGCTGGCAGTCAGCTTGGCATCGTCCATGATGTCGTTGATGAAGGATTGGGCCTGCGTCTTGGCCTCTTCTTTCAAAGACTCGATCATACGTTCTTTGGCTTCGTCGGCCGAGAGACCGGAAATGGTTTCCAGTTTTTCGATTTCCTGCTGTTGCAGTTTATCCAGTTCGTCTTTCTTCTTGTCGATAATAACCAGCTGGGCTTCCAGGTTTTCTTTCACCGCTTCAGCTTCTGATTTCTTACGCTGTATCTCTTCTTGGCGTTGGTTCAGCACCAACTCACGTTGTTTCAACTTGTTCTCCGCTTGCTGAATTTTCTGGTTGCGGATCGCTACCTCTTTCTCCAAGTCTGCTTTTTTGTTCAGGAACTTCTCCTTTACTTCGAGCAACTTATTCTTTTTAATCACTTCCGCTTCAGCCTCGGCTTCTTTCAGAATGTTGTCATATTTGGACTTCAAACCATGTTTGAAGAACATGTACGACAGAAATCCACCGATAATGAAACAGGCAATGGATACTAGTATTGTTACTGTCATTTCAATTTGTTTTAAGTATATAAATAAAAAACGCACTGCAGGAAAGCCACCCTCATTCTTTTTAAGAGGGACACTTTCACACAGTGCGTGGATTTTCTAATTCTTTTGCTGGCTCTGGTGTCCTAAGGAAAGACTTCCGGACGTTTACAGTCCTTTGAAGTATGTTTCCAACACCTCTGTCAGTTCTTCTATCTTGTCGGCATACGGACGAGTATCGTTTCGGTTTTTCATTTTCAGGTTCTCCAAAGCAAATTGATAGGCCACCATGGCTATAATCTTTTCGGGAGTCACATTCTGGTAATGTTCTCGATACGCATTGAGCCGTATATCCACCTGTTTGGCGGCTTCTCTTACCATTTCTTCCTCCTCGCGCAGTATGGTGAGGGGGTAGGTTGAGCCTGCCATTTGCAGGTTTATCTTTATTTTATCGTTCATACATCTCGTTATTCATTCAACAAAGCGATGCATTTATCGACTTCACGCACTAATTTGGACAAT